>Ga0164294_10000728_pt1 | contig 31229 bp, 31 predicted proteins | sample GEODES005metaG_FD_111479 | JGI IMG/M metagenome (GOLD analysis project Ga0164294, IMG submission 111479) | Oligotrophic lake water microbial communities from Sparkling Lake, Wisconsin, USA - GEODES005 metaG | ecosystem: Environmental > Aquatic > Freshwater > Lake | place: USA: Sparkling Lake...
AAACTTTGCGTAATTCTCGTTCAGTTAATACACGTGCTTGTGACATTGCTTGTTTCCTTAAATGTTGTGTTTACACGTGTATAAGTATGTTTTCTTTGTTTTAAATGGGCAACCGTTTTTGGTAGAAACAAAAAGACGTTTAAAAACATATAGTTAAGCAATAACCACACGATTTAACTATTTGCTTTGGTTTTGGTGTGGCTCTTTTGCTACGAGTTGCACAGCAAGTCCTACAAGCTCATCTACAGCTAGTCCGCTACCCATACATGTGTACTATGTATTTAGTGCTTTGTAGGGCTTGCTATTTGGTTAACACGTTTGTATAGTAGTTATACAAATAACGAAGTAAGCCACATGTGAAATTAAATAATTGCTTATTAATTTTCCTCTTTGTTTTGTTGAGTGGATGTTCCTATGAAGAGAACTTTACATGCGATGGAACGGGATTATCTATTTCGAAAAAAACTGCATCTTATGGTCCCTCAACATTATTATTTTGCGATAAAAGTGGGGTTATAAGTACATACAAATATGATTGCAAGTCTGCAGACAGTTTCATTTTGTTGTTTGATACTGTGTCCCATCAAATTACTACTTTCACTCCAAAAATTACAAGTTCATTTCGTATCACTGAATGTTCAAAAGTAACAGCAAACAGGTTTTAAATGAAAAAAATAATTAGTTGTCTATTGAGTATATTTTTATGTAATTATGTATATGCTATTGAAAAAATTCCACAAGATGTTGCTAATTCATACAAACTAATCGGAGTCGAAAAAACACTTATAGGTGTTGCTGAAGGCATGATGTCTACACAAGGCAAGATGGTAGATGAAGTTACTCAGTTTATTTCTGCAAGTGCATCTGGAAAAACCATCTCGCTTACTTATAAAATATTTGATAATAAAAAAGATATGAACTTAGACCACGTTAAATTAAAAATAATAAAAAAGTCTGTCCCATTAATTTGTAAAAGCCCATTATCGAACTTTCTTATTTTTGATATGGGCGCTGACTTTACTGTTAATTACTACGATAAAAACAATTTGTTTTTATTTAGGTTAGGCTTTTCAAATACTAATTGTTAAGTAACTTATGGATTTTCTTTTAATTATATTAGCAAATGTTTTAGGATTTGGTACAGCTTACTTTATAGAAAGTAAAGTACAGCACTTATACAAGTCATCTATTAAATTGATTAGATATCTAAACTATTTTGCATTTCTTTTTATTGGTATTGGATTAATAAAAATATTTAATGAATTTCTAAGAGTTGTTGCTTTACAGGAGTCAGTGCGTATTGTTGAAATAGGAAATGGATTAGTAATTTTTATATTAATATTGCCTGTAACTTTTTTTCTTATTGCATTTGTTATTTCTAAAAATGTAAAAAAACAAAGTTCTAATGATGAGTTAAGTGCGGATGTGATCGAAAATTTAGACATAACAAAAATAGTTCAATCAAATCTTGTTATCACATCAAGCACTAAGGAATTTGCTATTAAAACATTAATTGTTACATTAGCAGTTTTAGTTATTTTATTAACCTCAATTGCTTTATTTAAGTTATTAAATTTTAAAGAGGAGAAAATTAAACCTACTTTAACTATCAATAAAAGTAATTTATTAAATTTAAATAATAGTGACGTACAAATAAATCTATCAAAATGTTTTCACGATGATGGTAAGCCAGCAAATCGATATCAGAAAACATTTTTCATATCAAATAATATATTATTTAAAACACAGTACAGTATTTTTGATGAGGAAACTAAGAAAACTACATATCCAACATTGCCATCAGATACTCCTTGCAGTCATTCCTCTCCAGAAGTGTTCAGTTGCATAGTTAAATTTGATTTTTTAAAAGATTTCACTTCTTATACATTTGATATTTTAAATAATAAATTTGAATATATCATTTATAAACATAGTTTAAATCCTGATGATTCTTTGACGTTAAAACAAAGATGTACTATTGACTCAATAGTCAAATAATTACATGTATAAAAGTGAACTACGTTCACTTAGTGCTTGCACATTGTTCGCTTCGCTTGCGCTCACTCACAATGTTTAGCACTAGTTGTTTCATTTAAATTTTGTTTTGAATTTACTCATTGTCTAGAGCCAAGTTCACCCTACACAAAGATAGGGGTGAACTTGTTTATACATTGTCCGTCGCCACGTGACTGTTCAGTTGGAATTTGTAATGCATGTGCACTCATACATTAAGCAATTACAAATTTGATTTAATGCTAATGCCAGTTTGTACTGGGCTCTGTTCCTTACCCTAACCAACAACGATTTTTAATGCAACTTTAAGGTGTAGTGTTGCAATGACAAACTTTACGGAAGTTATTAGACTTTGTTCTTGTTACCAAGCCGTTTACTATTACGATGTGGAAAATGTTACATGCATGTGTGCAGTTCATTTAAAGCGTCCTTGCGAGGATAGTTCCACAAAGCGTGTGCAGAACGTCACACAGTCCACCGTCACATACACGTAGAGAACGGATTATTGGCATGCTTCAAAGTGATGCTAACTTCATGTTCTGTTATGCATTTATTTATCTAATACCAAAACATTTAAAAAAAAACCAAAGTGTTTTTAGGTGAAATTCAGTCTATTTTGGTTGAGAATTTTGGTTATTGACAATAAAGTTATTGCACTCATTTAACACGTAAGGAGCAAATATGAGTGCATTGACAGCATTGAAATTGGTAACAGCCAAACGTCCGCAAACAGCTAGTCCGTTAGTACAGCGTCGTAACAAGCTGAGTAACCAATTGTGGGAACAAATTGAATTGGCACGTGCAAGTGCAGACGGTAAAACCTATGCGCCTACACGCTTACGCACAGTTAAAGACAAGCTGACAGGCGCACGTACAACAGTAGAAGCTGTTAAGCGTGTGAAGCAATGGTGGTTTGTTGCAGACAACGGTAAGGTTTGTTTGCAAGTGCGTTATGGCACACGTGTACTTGAGCTTGCTAAGGGTAAGAACAGTATTGAAATTGCAAACGGCGAAGAGTTGCTGTCTGTACTAGAAATTGTGAAGAAGAGTGTGGAGAGTGGAGAACTTGACGCACAAATTGAAACAGCTAGTAGTGCAGTACGTGCTAGGTTTATTAAGTAACCTGCTGTAGAAATGGTCTTTTAATATTTCCAAAAATCACTTATATCTGATTCGCTAATAAATTCCTCTTTATTATCATCATTTATTACTAAAAAACCATTTCTACTTTTTTGAATAATTAAGGTAATTTTGTCGTTTGTATAAAACTTTGTTGCATCATTTGTTCTTACTAATTTTAAATCGCTCGTTCTAATCCATTTTTTAAATGGATTAAATTTAATGTTACTGTTTATTCTATAGTTTTCATTTTTTGTTATATCAATAAATTTAAGCAAAGAAGTCTTCCATTCCGTTCTATACATTTCTCCAAGTTTATGAAAATTGAAAGTCTCATCAAACCAATTTACTTGTTTTCTATTTTCATGAAGATAAATTATGTAGTCAGTATTTTCGCTTTTATAGTGTTCGTTTATATCTAACCTTGTTACATTAAGTATCGTGTAGTACGTAAATGGATAGTTATGGTGATTTACTTCAAAACTTTTATTTTGTTTTAGAAATTCATCTACTACTTTATGACAAATTTCTAAATTTAATTTTTCTAAATTAGAAAGTGGAAAATTTAAACTTTCTTTAATTCGTTTAATAAAGCTCATAGTCTCTCCTCATTAATCTAAAAAGCATACATAAATACGTGTAGGAGTGCAACTATGCGTATAAATGAATTTGCAAATGCAGAAGAACAACTAGCTTTGTGGAAGCTAATAAGCGACGGTGTATGGACAGCAGTACGTACACAAGCAGAACAGCAAGCACGTGCTAGTGCTGAACGAGCCCAACAAGCCAAAGCTAAAAAGCCTACTAGTAAGCGTAGTAAGAGTGTGAAAGCCCCATATGCGCCACCCCCACCCCCACTACCAAAACCCAAGCACCCTAAACAAATTTCTCCAACCCCCACGCAACAACAGCAACAAACGAGTGGGGGTGACAAGCATAAGCATGTGGGTACAACCAACCCCCATACTAAAAGTGACATACCCACACAGCAAAATGGTGAGGGTGACAAGCACCCACAAGTAAATTTAGCCAACCCCCACATGCAACATGCACTACCCACACAGCAAATTGGTGGGGGTATTGCACAGCAACAGCCCAACGTAGCTAACCCTACTCATATTAAGCAAACCCCACACAAGCCACTCACACAACAGCAAATGCTTCTAAAGCGCCGTAATAGCGGTTTTTTAAGCAGAAACACTAGTGTTTAAAAAAATGTGTGAGTGGGGTTGATACACTATGCATAAATGGTTAGTGTGTTTAAAGTAAAAAACTAGTTGTTAGCAACTAGCGAGTTGTATTTGACTCTGTCTGCATATGCAACTTTGTTGCTTTCTTCTCTTTGCTTACGTATGTAAGTCATAGGCGTTGTTTGTAAATGCTTGTTAAACAAGAATTGCAATTGCGTGTGACTTAGCTTGCTTTGTGCAACAAGTTCCGTCCAACCTATGTTGTTGTGCGTGTTGTTGCTTATATAAATGCACAACTCTTCTAACAACTGTTTGTTGCGAGTGTCAGCATATGGGTTGAATGTTTCTGTGTTGCCCATAACAAGTACATAAAAAGCTGTGGGGCAAAGATTATGTGTGCTTTAAATGACAGAAATGTTAATGAAATACCCTAACTAGCCCATTTGTATAGTTGCTATACAAGCTAGCGAAATGGGTTAGCTACCCACAAAAATTGCGCTACGGTTTTTTTTAGTGGAGTACTTAAACTTTTGGGGTGGGGTTTTTTACTCTATACCCCCACTTACAGCTACAGCAGTAGACAACAAATGAATACTTGTGTAATATTCACTCACACACAAAAAGAATAAAAAATAATTGGTTTTTCTGTAGCACGTTTTGTAACACGTATCACGTTTTCGCCCGCTAACCCGCATGCATGCTCGTCGTTGAGTTATAAAGTTTGTTGCAAATCCGTGTAGGTCGGTTCGACTCCGGCTCGAGCCTCCAATAAAATCAAGCACTTAGCGCTATATAAGTGCTTTTTTATTGCTTAAATTCAATTACACACTGATTACACGTTTTATTTGAGTAGTTTGGTGTTACAATAGATACATGCGTGATGCAGCAGACACAACAGTAGTAGTTCGTGAAAATCAAATCCGTCTAATTCGACGCCCTGAGAGTGACAAATGGCAAGCTCACTTTAAGGTAGAGGTGTTGGGTAAGTGGGTGCGCAAAGCTACTAAGCAATCTGATCTTGAACGTGCAAAAACAGTTGCTGAAGATATGTGGATGCGTGCAAGAGTGTTGTCTCAAGAGGGGCATCCTGTCATCAGTAAAAAGTTCAAGGCAGTAGCTGAAATTTTGTTACGAGATCTTGAGATCAAGATCGCTGCAGACAAAACTAAACGTGGCAGTAACAACGATTATGTTGGTGCCTTAAAAACCTATTTGATTCCATTTTTTGGTGCCAAGAACATTGACCGCATCAACCAAGAAGTTTTCACAGAGTTTTGTGAGTGGCGGCGTCAAAAGGTTGGACGCGAGCTCAGCCATAGTGCGCAGGCTAACCACAATGCGGCTCTGAGTTTGGTTTTTGACTACGCAGTTGAACGCGGCTACATGACCAGTTTGCAAAAGCCAGTGCTCAAGAACTTAGGGGAAGCTGGAGGGCGTAGGCCAGACTTCAGTGCTCAAGAGGTCGAGCACCTAGTAGCTCACTTACCAACCTGGGTTGCCAATGGGCGCAAGGGCATTACTCAGATGTACCGCGAGTTGTTGGCTGTCTATATTCCGTTTGCAGCTGCCACTGGAATGCGGCCAGGAACGGAGATGGAGTTTTTGGAGTGGCGCCACATAGAAGTTCATGACATTGCCGGTGAGCCAGTGCTTTACGCACACATCCAAAAGGGCAAGACAGTCAAAAAGAACAAGCCCTCAGGTGCTGTACTACATAGAAGTTGTTGGCTATATCTTGAAGCGCTACGGCAGTTGGCCCCAGAGTTCCAAGACAAGACTCTGTATGAGGTACTTAGAGAGAAGCATGAGCTAAGACTGTTTCGAATGAGAAACGGTGTGCAGCCCACCCACTTGACCACCCAGTTCAAGCAGCTTTTAGAAGAAACCAGCTTGCTCAAATGCCCAACTACTGGTGAGGATCGAACGCTTTACAGTCTGCGCCACTTTGCCATCACGCAAATGGTTGCAAAAGGATTGACCGCCGAGCAGATTCAAAGCCAGGTTAGGACAAGTGCCACGATGATTGCCAAGTTCTATAACCACATGAAGCCGCTGATGAACGCTGCAGAGTTTGCAGGACTAGGAGAGGCTAGGGAAGGGGATGCAGTGGCGCAACTACTCAACAACACCCCCAATGACAACCTAATGCACTTTGCAGAGCTCAGCACGGGTTTAACTATCGCGCTAGTCATGCAAAACAAAACTGCGCTTGAAGAGCTGCGTCAAGAGCTCAAAACAGCCACCGCACAGCAATCCAGCTAATTTGAGAATTTTGAAATGACACAGCCTACAGCCACGATCGAAATTCCTAGCCGCAGTCAAATACTGGATGTATTTAAAGGATTGTCTGAACAAGCATTTGAATCAAGTGCTCAAGCTTTGAGAAGCGTAGATTTTTATGACGGAGTGCTTAGATCGTTAGACCTAGGCCACTCAATTCTTGATCAAGTGCCAGAGGCCGCAGGCATGATGCCCGATGCTGTTTACTTGACAGTGCAACGCCTGCGACGTTTAAATCAAGTGCGTGTAGATGAGGCTTGGAATTTGCCAACTAGTTATCAAAGATGTTTCCACACAACCATTAAATCTTCACTACCGCCTAGCGAATTAATTCCTCAGTTTCATATTGAGTACGCTGGGATTGTTGATCCAGGACCCGCAACGGTTGTGGTCCAGACGTTTCGTCGTGTAATTGATGTACAAGTACAAGGCACTGATGAGGCCTTGGATCAACTTTGGTTGCAGATGTCCTATGCCGCTCTAACTGCTAGCTAGTAAGTCGTGTATGATTTTTTCAATCAGCAGGCTTTCTCTGCAACCCAAAGCGTCCAAACCAATTAAAGTGTCCAAATTACTGACGGTTTAATCACTTTGTTTATCTCTACAACGTCATGATTCTGGACGCTTTATGCACACTGGACGTTATCTGTGCTCTGTACGCTTGCGCTAGTTTAAACGGGTAGTTCTGACAAATTCCATAACCTACACCAGCCCTAACCAAAGCCCAGTTGTTAGCCATGATGATTAAAAAGAAAGGTTAAAAAACGTGAGACTAATGACCTCATTGACGCATACTTCAAAATGATGTTCAATGAATTTGACCAAAGATGAATGTGCAAAATCTTATCTTGGACAGATTTGAAAAAATAAGATATTGTTGGAATAAATATGAATCAAAAAGTAGAGTTCCGCAAAGAGACACATAAAGAACTGTATGAACAATTAAACATTCTTAATGAGTATTTACGACAGGTGATCAGCTTTGATTCAAAAGTGATAAAACTACAACAGCACCCTATTAAGAGCTGGCAAGAATTTTTCTCAAATGATCTTTATTGTGAAATGATCAATGAAGCTCATTTAATGCTTGGAGAAAAAGAGATTAATGAACTTTATGATGATTTCAAAAACTCAAGAAATAATGAGTTAAAAAGAATAATCTTTATTACAAAGAATATTTCAGATGAGTTAATAATAAAAAATTGCGATCCGATTTCACTTGAAGGCTATCGATTGACTTATAAATCTTCCTTTAAAGATTTAACAAAACATGAAGCAAAAAATATAAAAATTTTGAGAGAGATGTAAAATTTATGTCGAAAATAACAGCAATTGAATTGAAAAATTTTCAGACAATATCTGACAGAAAAATAATTCCTATAAGAGACCTTACATTATTATTTGGCCCTAACAGTGCTGGAAAAAGTGCAATATTGGATTGCTTAACATTTATTAATGAGCTGTGCTCTGATAAATGGGACGAATTAGAGGACATGTTAACCAGATGGGCTAGGAAAAAAAACGGAAAATATATTGAAAATTCAGTAGGAGTGGGAATTCAATTTGAGATTGATAAAAAATGGGAGTTCCATAAATATTATTCAACACCAGAAAAATCGTCTTTCAAAGTAAGCAATTTTTATAATTATCACTCTGAAGATTATTTCCTACCAGAAATTCAAGGATCAAATTTAGAATTTTATATAGAATTTTATGAGATTGATGAATCATGGTATTTTAATAGAATAAAAATTTCAATAAGTGGTAATCCGATTATTGAAGCCGATTTCGATATATACGGTGAAAATAATGAATCAATCAAATTTTATAAAAGGGACTGGATTAATACAGAGCTATTTGTAAATCTTATAGCTAAAAAAAGTAGATATGTTAAAGAAGAATCAGATCATTATTGTGTTGAATTTCACGGCGCAAATATTGATAATGAAATAAATGAAAGACTAGTTTGGATAACAACTTATGATCACGAAGACTTAGTTGAGATTCTAAATTTTATGCAACAAGGGATTAACTTATTTACTTGGATGATTTATGAGTTATTCCAAAATAAATTTAATAAAATTTCAGGAAATAGAACTCCCCCAAATAAGAATGAAAGCCTATATATATCGCACGGAAGTCCTAAATTTGAACCTGTATACAGTGGCGGTGAAATTCTTCCGAAAGAATTCTGGCCAATTCTTTTTTACCTTAATGATTCAGACGGTAAAAAAATAGATAGTTGGTCGTGGAGGGTTTTGTCTTCGTGGATTGGAGATAATAAATCTAAAGATCCTGATTCAAATAGATCTTTGAATTGGAATGAAATGGATCAACTTGAAAAGCTAAATCATATATTAAGCGATGATCTATTTCAAGAGTCAGGATATCAAGTGGATGCTGATGTAAGAGTTTTACTACCCATAGAAGACTTAGATATGTTTTTAAGTCAAGAAGATTCTAATAAATATTCAAAATTAATTAAAATCTTCCTCAGAGACCATAATTTAAATAAACTTGATATTGAAGATGTTGGTAGCGGCATTGGCTATATATTGCCTGTCTTGGTTGCCCTAATATATAAGGGCAATACATTTATCCAGCAGCCTGAAATCCATCTGCATCCTGCAATGCAAAGTCAACTTGGTGAAATAATATTCAAAACATCAGAATCAAAAATTGGTAGCAATTCATGTACTATCATTGAGACTCATTCAGAAAATCTATTATTAAGGATTTTAAAACTCTTAAGAACTGGAGGCGGGGCTCAAATAGATGACGCTAGAAAATTAGATTTCGAAAATATTTCAATACTTTATTTTGACCCAAATATAGACGGTACAACATCAATTAAAAGGCTACGGTTAGCGCCCGATGGTACTTTTGTAGATAGATGGCCAAGGGGATTTTTTACAGAAAAATATGGGGATCTCTTTGATGAATAGTGCCCTGTATCAATTTATCGCACTTAATCCGCAGTCTATAGAGAGGTATGAAGACTGGCTAAAGATAAGTCCTTTTTTAGGGCAGTCTCACGGGAACTTTATTGCAAGACTTCCTAAAAAATGGTTGAGTGTTCTTAATGAGCATATTAGGGGTATAAATATTAATGGATGGGGGCAAGAAGATACAAAGAAATTATTAGAATTTTTTTGTATACTTAATATAAAAAATTCAATTATTCCAATAGGTCTAAATGATTTCTCAATTGATGGTTGGTCAAATTCAATATTAAATGACATCGATAAATTTGAAAATATTTTAATTATAGATAAGAGAAATAATAATTTTAATCTTCCTACATTTGATAATTTAAATACGAATCATCTTCGCATTTCAAGTAGTCTAGAGTCAAATAAAAATTTGTCAAAGAAATATAGTCTTTTTTCTCTTTTAAGTCCCTATCTTAAATATTCTGGAAAGGTGGCATTTGTTGACAGAAATAATTACTTGGTAGATATTCAGGGTCGTGAAACACCTTTTCTTCAATTTATTAGAGAATTACTCTCTAATATTAAGGATTCAAAGTGCCATGAGATTGTTATATATGCTAGATATGATCATAATAATTTATTTTTAAATTCTGAGGAAAACATTTCAAAATTAATGCTTGGTTATTTTTCTAAATATACGACTCCAATATATGGAATACGTTACATATTTTGCAATGAGGTTGGAACAGCTAATACTGATCTTCATGAAAGAAAAATCGTTACAAATTTTTGTTTATTTCGAATGGCTGATTCTATTTCTGGTCATACGAAGTCTCACTCTTTAACTAGAGTACAGGACGAAAATATTATCTCTAGAAATATAGATTTGTGGTTAGATGATGGTCACGGTATGGAAGTTGTTCTCGAGCATGTTTTTCACAATAAAATTTTAAAATAATCATTTCATTTGATAATGCCTCAAGTAAAAAAAATAATTGATGCAAGCATTGTTAAAGACTTGCGTGGTTCATTAGAAATTGAAAGAAATGTTCTTTTGAAATTGACTGAGGTAGAAGAGGATGAGTATGGGGATAACTATTTAGGTGTCTTCAATAATGAAATAAAAATAGCGGAAATCGATGACTATTGGGTAGATATTAATATGCATTATGCAATTAAGTTAGGAGTCGTTCGTGAATGTTATTTCATAGAAGAATTCGGTAAAAATATCAGAATTGAGATAAATTTGGAGTCTAATATTTTAGACAAAACTCTTGATGGTATTGGTAATTATGCGGGTATATATGGAATTGTTGATAAGAGATCGAATTGTTTGTATGTTGGTCAATCAAGTGGAATTAAAAGGAGAATAAAGCAACATTTCGAAGATTTATCAATTGGTTTTCATCATAATACCAATTTGCAGGACATATATTTAAAAAATAAATTCAATAGTTTTGATGTTGTGATCTTGGATAGGTATCAAGGGAAATATAAAGGAGACATAAACGATAGAAAATGGCTTGAGACAAGAGAAAGGTTTTGGATAAATCATTACACAAAAATTAATCTATGCCTAAATAAAACAAAAGGAGAATTTGTTGAGACAATAAAAACCAGAAAAGAAAAAATTGAATTGGATTTGGCTTTACAAGTTAAAAAAGAAGAAGAGGATAGATTGCACGATATAGAGGTGAAAAATAAAAAAATTAAATTAAAAAATGAAATTTCTTTACTTCAGAAAATTGTTGATATTGAAGATGTCAAGTTAAGGCCTTTGAGGAAAGAAGTTAATTCCAATAAAGAATGGCTGCTGAAAAATTCTAGTTGGTTTAGTTTTTTTGATTCGAAAGATAAAAAAAATGAAAGATTAATCAGGTTAAGCAAAATAGAGAAATTAGAGCTTCTCTTGGAGAGTGAAGGAATTTTGTCGAACCAATCCATGCGCCAGATTAATATTCTTCGCAAGCAATTGAGAAAGTTGAAAACATCAAAGCAGCTAAATTACGCTGCCAAGCAGAAGTCTGATAAATTGATGCGAATGATTACCAGAGGGTATTAATTAAATGAGTTCAGTTCATACAGTTAAATGTGAGTGCGGCTTTTTGTCTTCTGTCAGTGCAGGTGGTACGCGCGAAAACTTTCAAAACGAATGCTACTTCCCGCATTACTGTAAAAAATGTGGCATTGTTGATGTTAATACAGCCAAACATGAAATTCTTTGCCCTAAGTGCAACTCTTCGGATGTTCAAGCCTATGGAACTAAAGAACTTTCTAACTACAAAGAAAAGGAAATAATTCCTGCTATTCAGAGCTTTAATTATTTTGCGTACAGATTTAATAATTATTGCCCTGCATGCAAGCAGTTAACTTTAGAAATCGAGCCGCCAAGCATCTTATTTGACTAATTAAAAAAATATATTTTCTATTGTTCCTGTATTTGATAACCAAAGATGCGGTCGGCTGGCGTGCTCGCTGTAAACACTCGAAACTCAGTTTCTTCGTAAGCTTGAATGGTTTCGGGTGGAATCGTCGATTGAATCAGCAAAATGCTCTCCGATAAAGTCATTGCGCTGATTCAACAACAATTTTTTGAAGTTGTTTCATTGCAACATCAAAGTTAGTATAGTCATTCCATCCAAAATCAACAGCAAACTTTATTGCTTTTTCTAACTCAGTTGCATAGAACTCAACGTCATTACCGCGTTCTACTAGTTCATCCGTTTCGATGTATTCACCATCTGCTATGCCTAACACTTTATGTCCATCCCAAATTTCTGGGATTTTGAGCTCGCCGTCCTCGGTATACCGTTCTTCCTCGGGAATGTCGTCAATGCTTGCAGCCCAGTTGTAGCAGTACTCACCAATCAGCCACTTTCCTTTAATACAGCTGACACATAAATGTTCAGTCCAAGTCGATGCCATTGATGAACCCTCTCTAGACATCAAAATGGTTGGCGGTAATTCTGGTGGTGAATTCTTCATTTGATTTATTCTAAAAGTGATAAATCATTTGCTGACTTTACAGGTCTATTTTTAGAAATCATCCGCGTTGTTAAACACAGCCCCTAAGCCAGTCGCAGTGCTACCCATCTTTGTGCTGCCGTCGGTGCTAAAGCTACCCATCTGAGTAAACATAGATCCGTCAGATCCCACAGTGGTTGATCCCATGCGGGTGTAAGTGGTGCCGTCGCTGCTAACACTGGTGTTGTCGCTGACTCGCTGGATGGTGTCACCATCGCTGGACACTGCTAGTCGACCCAAAATTTGCCAAAACGCCATAGTTATCTCCAGAAATTAATTTGAATAGTAATTGCCTTGAAGCTCAAATTTTGAGCTTGCCAAAACAAATGCTGACCCCCTAAACCAAGGAGGCAAATACCCTAGTTCTGCAGAGTTAATTAGCCATTCCGTTTGGTAGTCATTGCTTGTCTTAATCCCATCTGATCTTGAAGGAGTTTGGCATCTTTCCAGCTTCATACTTGTAATCAAGTAAACAAAAGAACTCCTTCCAGTAATCGAATATTTCGACGTTATTTGAAAGAGGAATTGGTTCGATAAAAGTCAGCGCCTTGCGCAACCTTCTTTGTGAAAATGTTAATCCATTTTCTGTAACTTTCACGCTACAAGTACCAAAGCCGTTTCGCGCGCATAGTGAAATAAAGGCAGAAAATTCATCGTAGAAACCATAAATTGCAAGATCTGAGGCCCAATTTAATAACTTCAAATTTACAAAAATGTCTACGCTAGAAGGATTTGAACTTATAAACGGGCCCTCAATGAGTGAGCCTTGTTTATAAGGAGAATTTTTAAAAAGCTTTGACCACAAGATATCTGTACCCCAGCAAAGCGCCAAATCAGCTGTGCCGGAGAGCTTGCTAAAGAAATGAAACTTTTCTTGTATGTAGCGATAATTCCGTTCAAGCGAATCCCTATTTATCGAATCGTTGAGACGTTGCTCCTTTTGGTAGTTGTAAAAAGTCTTCAAGTCCCCTTCGAAAATCGACACAACAACAGTCAATTCATCATGATTCAAATCGTAACCATTGCCGATTTTTTTTTGGAAATCTTTAATAATGCTTTCATCTACCGAGTGAATTGCGCGATAGTCATCGGGATCATATTTATCTAAGGCCTCATATACGACCTTGCTCAGTGATTCGTCGTAATCGATCTCTTTAGCATTGCTGATTTCAAGGCGGATGCGATTGATATCTTGCTCATACTTTTTAGTAAATGCTTCGGGGTTAAATATTCCAAACCCTTTATCCGAGTTGTAGGGACTTAATATAGGCGGCAAATAAATGTGCTTCTTTTGTAATTGAGCCCCAAGTTCGTTTACAGAGCAAACTTGTTGATAAATAGATGTTAGAAGAGATCTATTAAACGCAATGAAGTCTCGACCTTCAATTATTGCTTCTGCAATAGATTTTTTTATAAGAAGCAAATCAGTTTCTAGTAAAAAAAGACAGCTATTGAATTCTTCTAGACTTTTCTTTTTAGCCAATCGTGCATGAGCTGCTAATTTCTTGCGTTGTTTTTCCAGTTCTTGTAGATAACGTTCCTGATCTGCGCGAGTCTTTTCAGCTTCAAGCTTTATTCTCTTTGCGTCATCTGCTTTCATTTTGAACTTCCAATATATCGATCAATTTGAGCAAACTTTCTTTTAAGCGTAAAAAAATCCTTACGTTTATTTGTAAATTTTTGTAGTTTTAATAACCGCTTCTATTAACTTATCTCTAAGTTGTTTAGGACCTAGCACCTCGACATCAGGTCCAAACAATAAAATATCCCCTAACAACTCTCTGTCATCCGAGTAAGGAATTTCCAGTGTATATGAACCATCTTTGTGGAAGATTGTCTTTTGTTCTGGGTGCCATTCCTCAGCCTGCACCCACCTTGCTCGTTCAGGCGTGAATTTCAATTTAGCCCAGTTCTTTGCCTCGCCGCCAAAAATACCGTAGCCTGATTGCATGGCTTGCTTGATGTCTTTTTGACTTACTTCCTTGGCAGCCGTATCTAACACCGTGCATTCGGTGATAACGTCAACAGAAAAATTTAATAATTTTTCGCGAGTGTGACACCAGGCGTCGACATACCAATTGTCTCGGTAGTGCACCAGTTGCTGGGGAGAAATATCACGATTCGTATACTCATTACGGCCACGGTTGTAGTGTTTAATTGTCAAACGTTTTCGTTCAATAGTTCCTTGTACAACTAATTGAAAGCTCTTAAGCTCTAAACGTCTTTTTCCAGCATGAACAGCTTTAACACGTTTGCTCAAAGTTTTTGCGTCTATGCCCTCAGCCTCTAGAATTTCTGATAGCCGTTCTTGTAACGGAAGAAGTCTAGGACCCAACAGGCCGGGCTCAAGTTCGGTAATCATGTTTTGAATTGTCAGCAATGCGAGCAACTCTTTATGAGTGAACATGAGCCCAGGCAACTCGTAGGTGTTATCTAGGTTTACGAGTTTGTAGGCGTTTTCGAACCGGTCGTAGTCGATGTGATAGTTGTAGACATCGCGCATCTTGTCTAAGTCACGTTTAAAGGTGGCCTCAGAGATTTCGAGCTCATCCAAAATCTCTTGCTTAGACAGCATACGCTTGCGTCTGAACATCGACTTGTAGTGGTAGATCCGGTCAAATTGCGCCATCGTTAATTTCCTATTTTTGCGTTCGACGTCCTCTGCCCTCAGATACCTTCTTGCGTAAGAAAGACGGCATCTCTGCATTTTCTGTCTCATCTTTGCAGAACAATATCTCGCTTCTCGATACTAAGCGTTGCATAGAGCGGGAGGCTGAGAAGTGCGCTTCCTTCATCATCATTTCCATATCCTCCTCAGCTAGACGGTGCAGAACCTCCATTTTGGCCTTGAGCCACGGATGCTCACCAAACCTTGCATCCATTTCCGCCATTTTGCGTCTTGTTTCTTCTCTGTTTCCCTCTCGAGCCAATCTGCGCAATGCTTCAGACTCCATGGCGAATTCAAGTTCTAGCAGTCTTCTATCAGCCAATTCATCTAACGCCATAACCTTCCATAGACCAGCTTCAATCACTGGAAGTTGAAGCATAGGTGCTGTTTGCTCCATTGTGTTTCCATCCATGTCTGTCCCAGACAATGTCATGGCAAGTAAATCACGTGTATGGTCTGATTCACTGGAACTGATGTGTAAACGTACCCCGATCCACGCCTCAGACTCCCATGCTAGATCATTTAGTCGATAAGAGCCATCCGGATTTTGTACCGCATTGCTAAGTACCTCGACTATGACTCCTGCTGCAGGAATGAATTTGAGGCTGATCTTGCGTAAGTACATCGCTTGCAACAAAGACAACTCTTCCTCAAAGCTGTCATACAAGTCTTCTGCCGTTTGACCGTAATACTGCTGTCCCCCGCCAGCACGGGCCATGGCGTTCATTAGGTCCTCATTAAAGCCCCGACCTAATCCCACCGTGGTGGTACTTACGCCTTTTTGTAGCCAGCGCTTGCAGTGGTCTTCAATTGTTGCAATATCGGTTTCACCTCGATTTGCTTGTCCGTCCGATAACAAGATGACTCTTGATATAGCACCGTCCGAGCCACCTTCTAGTTGCTTAGCCCCAGTTTCCCAGCCAGCAAATAAGTCAGTACTTCCCCCTTCAGTGACATGATCAACTGCTCGCTGTATATCTGTAACGCTGGTTACTTTTTTGAGAGGTACCAATACATCTGCCTTTTCGTCATACACCACAAGGCTCATGTCATCTTGCGGGGTGAGATGGTTTGCAATGTGCATCACGCACCGCAACGCTTCGGCTAAAGGTTGTCCGCTCATACTGCCAGAGCGGTCTACAACCAAGGCTAAACGCTTAGAGATGTGGGACTGCTTTAGTTCCTCCACGCGATCTGGCGCTTGCACTCGGACCACGATATCTAGATACCCACCTTGGGCAGAAACAGCCGCTTTACGCGGCGACAAAATGATTGTTGGTTTTTCCATGGTTTTTCCTGTTAGGTTGTTGTGGAGGTGCTAAACCGACTTATTCAGCTGTTACTGATTGAAGCCACGCAGCTATTACCTCCCTACGACTGCGTTTTTTTGGTATTGGCTTGATGCCAAACTCCATTTGCATATAGCGCTGAACGCCTATAACAATGGAAGAGCTCGTCTTAGGAGCTGTAGACGAGTCAAGACCCGTTGTTTGTTGAATAACCTGCGGGCTGAAGTTCATCAACAGACTAGAAATCCAAATTAGGACGATAGGCATCACATATCCTCCCAATCGCCAAGTTGCTCCATATCCACCTTATCTTTCGGGCAGATAGGTGGGCCGTAAGACAAGAACTTCTTAAACATGGGTACTTGATATCCGCACTTCTTGCAAACTGCTCTTGGTCTAGGACTGCGTGAAACCTTTTGCATGGAGACTTTGAGTTTCTCGTGCGGGTAGGGGCCGAGTTTTTGGAGTAAGTCAGTCAATACAAGCTTTAATTCAGGTCCAGCATCTGCGCTACGCATCGGACCTTTGAGGCCCATCCTCAATGCGATCTTTTTGAATTCCTTGCCATGCTTGTTTTGGCAGTCATCTACAGCATGAACGAGTTCGTGCACCAGCGTATCTATCACGTCATAAGCTTCTCCAAGCGTAGGGGAGATAAAAATTTGATTTATCCCATTTGCCGAACTTTTGGTTGACCAACATTGACCGATGTGCCCACTGCGCACACCAGTGCTTGTGAATCCGCAAGACACCTGACAAGGTGGCACCACGTAGTTCTTTTGCGCAAACAGCGAGCGCAGCAAATCAACAGCAGCTAGGAGCCAAGCCTCTCGAGTCGGGTAAGTTCGCATAGAAGGGAGTGTGAGGAATAGGGCATATAAGAATCCACCACCCAAAGCTCAAAGCATGAGCCACCTTGCTGATCGTTTATCCAGTAATTGATTGAATGAGTAAGCATTTTTTAACTTCTTACCCATGCACTGATAGGATAACTTTTACGGCAATATATTTAGACCATAGTCGAAAAATTTCAAAAGCTCACACTATGAGCTTGACCGTTCATACAGTCATTTCTTAATTACAAGGAACGACATGAAAAACAACTCTCTATTAGGTGACATCAGCAAAGCAATGCTTGTAATGAGCGAGGGCGAAAGAGATCACTTTTCGTTTTTAGTAAATCGTCTCATGCGGTGCTACATACAAAAAGATCAAAAAGCTGCAGTTTTCATGCGAGAAGATGACATGGAGACTGCTACCTTGACCTGTGTCAATGCCGATGAAAAAGAGCTTCATGAAATGATCTATTTCGTGAATGAATTTATGGGTGTGCAAAGCCCTGCGCAAAAAAAATCGGCCATGAGCCTTAATTAAAGGATAAAAAATGATTTACGCCGCCCTAAGCTTAGTCCTGCACATAATCCTTAAAGGTAAGCGATAGTTACCGCATGCCCAAATTTCCAAGCCCCCTCGTAAAACCCCTCCTAATAGCCCTAGTCCTACTAGGCCTCCCCGTAGCCGCCCAATACCGCCCGTCCTTCAGCTCCGTCCGAGAAGTCACCTCCATCCACGTCAACAAAGACGGCTCTTCTGTCACCCTCATGGAAGTGCAAAGAAAAATCGAGACGCTGCAGGGGATTGAGATGTTGGGGGAGCAGCGCATCACTTACAACAGCACATTGGAGAACGTTGAAGTGCTCGAGGCCTACACGCTCTTGGCGGACGGGACGCGGGTGAATGTGGAGCCTGACAAAATCCGCACGCAAGACGATGTGGATGCGGACGGCTCGAACATCTATAGCGACTCCAAGGTCAAGCTCATCATCTTTCCTAAGGTGGAGGTGGGCGCTACCGTGTACTTCAAATCGCGCCCGGAGCAGCATACGCCGGACTTTCCTGGGCACTTTTATACCGAGAATTACTTTTCTCCGCACAGCAAATACAAGGGCGTTACTTTCAACCTCACGCACGACCCCGCCATCGCCATTGGCATCGACGCGCAGGGCATGAAGGGCGGCAAGGTCGAGCCTCTGCCTACGGACCCCAAAGGCTCGGTGCGCTACAGCTTTACCTTTGAGCAAGACACCACATACCCCACCGAAGACTGGCGGCTAGACCTCGTGCACTTTGCGCCGCGCTTTGCGGCGAGTAGCTTTAAAACCTACGCCGAAGTAGGGCGCTCGTACCAAGCGCGGGCTTATCCCAAAACGCAGATCACGCCAGACATCCAAGCGCTGGCCAACCAACTCACCCAGTACAGCAAAAGCGACAAAGACAAAGTGCGCAACCTCTACAACTGGGTGGCACACAACATCCGCTACGTCGGCATCTACCTCGGCGCGGGCGGCGTAGTGCCGCACGACGCGCAGAGCATATTGACCAACCGCTATGGCGACTGCAAAGACCACGTCGTCTTGCTCGAAGCCTTGCTGCGCGCTGTGGGCATCGAGAGTTCGCCCGCGCTCATCAACGCGCAACGCACTTACATCTTGCCCAAACTCGCCACCACTGGCGTGTTTGACCACGTCATCACCTATGTGCCGTCGCTTGATTTGTTTTTAGATTCCACCTCGCGCTTTGCCCCCATGGGCACCTTGCCCAATAGCGATATGCAAAAACCCGTCGTCATCACCGCTACGGGCGAAGTCAAACACACACCTTCTGAAGACCCCGCCAAAGACTTCACCACTACCACCGTGCGCATGCAAGTTAAATCCGACGGCAGCGTCGTGGGCAAAAGCACCTCCACCATGCACGGCTACTTTCAGGTGAGTTCACGCGGCATTCAGTTTGGCAACGTCAACCGCGACCAAGAGACGGTGGTCACTCGATTGCTGTCTAGGTTTCAAGAATCGGGTACGGGCCGCGTGCTGAAAACCGAGCCCATGGACTTAGACAGACCTTGGAAGGTCGAGGCTGAATTCACCTTAGACCCGTTGGTGAACATTCCAGGCCCGAGCGCCATGACCATACCTGTGGGCGTTGCGCCTGGAAGAATCAAAGCGCTCGCGGGCGGCAAGGCGCCCAAAGTGCGGCGCTATCCAACAGGGTGTGGGTCTTCTCGGCATGTGGAGAACATAGAGGTTGCCTTCTTGCCCACCATGAAGATAGACCGCATCCCCCAAGACGTGAAGTTTGCGCTGGGGCCACTGCGCTACGCCTCTACCTACACCCTCAACGGCAATACGTTGCATGTGCGGCGAGAGTTTGTGGGGAATCGCAAGACTGTTATCTGCTCCGGCAAGGATGATCGGGACTGGGAGAGGTTTTCTGGGGAGTTGAAGCGAGACTTGCGGCAGCAGGTGTTTTTTCAGTGATGGAGTCAAACATGCTTGAAATATCTATTGGTATCTACATAGCCATTGGTATCTTGTTGGTCTCCATAGGGCCAGTAGCGGAAAACATTTCAAAAGAAATTGATCGCGCCCGTGGAACTCCTTTGTCAAATGCATTTATGGAAAGAGATCAACCATCAGAGCGTAAATTACTGCTTGCCAGAATAACTATTACGATTGGATTCATTCTTCTGTGGATAGTTTTTATTTGGGGCATCCTTAAAGATCACTGGAACATAAAAGTTACGCGTCAACGAGTTAAGGAAAGATCAAAGGGGCTTTGGTTCAGCTATATGGGTGGGCACGGAACTGTTAGCTGTAAAGGCTGCGATCACACTGAAGATGTCACATCGTTTATCCATGGAACAAATTCCAGTTCTAGTGGTTTTCAATGCCAAGGCTGTGGGAAATTCGCTTCAATAAGAAGTGGAGGCCCTGGCAAAGCTAACGAGTATGAAGATAGCTTGGTTTGCAAATGTGGAGGAAGCTTGGAAAGGAAGAAAGTGCTTTTTTGCCCACAATGTAAATCTGAAGACTTGTCTTATAGAACGCTTTACATCACTTGAATTAATTAACCAATGAAAGCTCGCCACATCCTTGGGCATTTATTTTTTGCTTACCTATCTTTTTTGAATCTTATAGTTGCCGTTTCTGGCATTGATGAGTTTGGAGCTGCCTGGTTATGGATTGCATTATTCTTCATAAGCGCATTTATGCTGGGGCTGCAATCGCATCTACTTTGGACTAAGTTCTCCACTAATAAATGACAAGAACAACTGGCAAAAACGTTTTGAGAACCACTTGTTGTGGATCATTTGTTTGCTCAACAGCATATGGCTCTATCAACCTGATGGCCCATGAACATTGGACAGATGGAAGAAAAGTTGGCGGATTAATGTCAGAGGATGGAGGACTGCGGGAGTGTTTATGTGGATCGTTTTACCTAATCGGAGATTGCGAGAAAGTAATGACGATTCCCAAACCAAAACCAATCGCCCCAAAGGGCTGGGAGTCGATCAAAAGCAGTTGGTGGACAAAACTCTTAGGCAAACCCACTAAAGCCGATATCTTGTTGCACTATGACACTCGCCCAGTTTATGAAATAGAGGCAGAGCAATTAAGTGTCCCTGATTCAAAGCAAGTGCCAGACTCATTGATGCCGAAAGTGTTTAATCAAGAAAACGCTAATACAAGTCTCTTGATTGTTGCTAGACGTCGTTATTGGCGTCATCTAAACGATGCATTTCGAGATATCTATAGAGAGCACAGAAAGGCCTTCGGCGAATCATTTCCTAACTATCAGCCAAATGACGAGCAGGCAGGCAATATGGTGAAGTTGATTGAATTACTTCAGAAGCCGCATAGTACTAATTGGATTGAGATCGCAGAGTTATATCGAGAGCTTGGTGATTTCTCGGCATCCTCTGATGCATTGGCAACCTATAGAGGCAGGGAAACAAGTCTTAAGCTGCTAATTGGGAACTTGGTTGAATTGTCAGTTTCGTCTCCAACTAGATATAGGCCTTAAATCTAATTCAATTAAATAGTTCCTATTTTTGATACTGGTATCAACTTTTAGTCGGTTTGCAAGAATTTATTTTCATTAGGGCCTTGACAAGGCTCTAATTTGTGGTAAATTCAATCTCAAGCGCTTGTATAGACAGGCGAATAGCTTTAATTTAGTACGAAAGTATTAATATCAAAATGCTTGTGACGGGTGAACAAGGCTCTTAATTAGTGTCCCACTGATACGTGGAATGCTAAACAAGTCGAATTTAATTCGGTTTGTTCGCTAACTTACCCTGTAGGTTATGTATTTGATGTATTTTATGTAGTCGGTCGACTACATGCTTTGAACGGGGACAGTTGTCCCCATTCACTGAAAAAATTCATGAAATACATTGCCTAGCCTCTAAGTAGGCTAACAATGTTAGTAGGCGTTTTTCGTACGGTACGAATTTTCATACTGTATGAAGCGGTCCAAAGGCTGCAATTTAGGTGTGGTTTAGAAATCTAACAAATGTTAGAAATCTGAATTAAGCTGAATAAAGCGCTTGCAAAAGTAGGATTTTTCCTACTGATAGGACGAATGGGGTAGCAATACCCCATTGGCTGAAAATCATGCAGACATTTTGTCTGTGGGTTTGGGGAGATTTCTCCCCGTCTTTGTCTAACCATACAACTCGGGTGTAACTTGCTCCCAAGTTTGATCAAGGGCAAAGGGACTGATAGACAAAATGTCTATAAGCAACAGGAACAAAACGACATAAAGTCGATTTGTTCCAAGATGAAACGGGTCACAGTGACCCGATTTTTTAAACCGTTTTAATATTAGTGAAACTTTGCAGGAGATAAAAATGAGAGTAAATCGTCAAGTGATAGAAAAAGCAGCTTACTCAGCAAGTCTTCTTGCTCCATGTAAGTCATTTATTGACTTTGGGCCTGGTGACTTATTCGGGTTTGCTTGCGAAGTCAGGAATGGTCGCGCAATTGAAAAGAAGCTAAACAAGCGCATTTTTTTAAACAAGTGGAAAAAGTGAAACTTTGACTAAAGGTATACTATGAACAACTTATTGAATAAAACATTACATCTCGAGCAACGTATGGCCCAGCGAGGAAGCAAACCAATCCTATTCAATTTAGTAATTGAATACGGCAGTCGATCAAAAGCGCCGCACGGTGCATACTACTACTATTTCAGTACAAAAAGTATTGAAAAAATGAAGGCTGCAGATGTGGAGTGGCGTCTAATCTGCGATGTTGAAAAGAAAAAGAACATGCGATTTGTAGTCTCTTGTGACAACCAGTCCGGTATCACAGTTGTACACATGAACAAGAAGAGAAAGAGGATCCACTAAAAATGAAGTCTGCAGCCGAAATCTATTTTGAAGAAATAGAGCAAATGTATAAATCTGGTAAGCAGAGAAAGGCATTCGCCTACCCAGAGTGGATCTATGAACTAGAAAATACCGAAGAAAACAGAGCAAAAAAAGCACTAAAGGGATTTAAGGCTTTCATGCTTATGCTGTTTGATCAGAACAAAAAATTTGGAAAGCACTATTGGAATCTTTCACAAATTGCACCTGATTCATTAGCAGACAAGAGTACCTTTATTAGAGCAATTGCAAGTGCCCAAGATGAACCTGCAGAGTACATATCGAACTTAAGGGATTTGGATGAGTTCATTCGATTTGAGCATGAGCAGTTGCTAAACAGACTAAGCAAATCCAGTCACTGTAATTATGCTGATCTTAATGAGCTTGTTACTGAATCTATGGATAGAAACGCACGTATTTGTGTACCAGAAGATATCGCAGGAATCATGCAAATACTCTCAGAAGCAGATGAATTAGTAGATGTGTATTCAAAAAATGGCGTAGGTTTAATGTCAGCGCTCAGAGCAAGAGATGAATACTCTGTCTCATTAGTAGGAATGGAAGATAAAGAGGAAGGAATTACCTATCAAAACAATCACTCGTACGTAGAAAAATTAGTTCAAAGAATTGAAAAAAAATGGAATACAGATTTAAAGAAAAGCAAATGTTTACTTGTAAACGCACTTAACGAAAATTTACCGATATATCCACCAACTAAAAATGAAGAAACGGATAGAACCACTGAAGGTAGTTTTAACAATGTATTTAATCTACCTAACTATGAAAAAATAGTAATCCTAGTTTCTAACAGTGTTTTATCGGCCAATAGAGGCGAAATAAAGGCGCAGGATATTTTTGATTTTTGTGTCAAAAAGGGACTGACTAAAGTAGTTCAATTGCCAGCAGGAGCGGTTGGTCCAATGAATACAGAAGATACTATTTTAGTATTTGAAAAAAATAAAAAGAATGAAGAAATTCAATTCGTAGTGATGGGTGCAGCCGATCATGCTAAAAAGAAATTTGGTTTACCGCGAAGGGCAAGTGAATATCCGAAAAGCCTTTTTGAATTGAAAAATATTTTAAATAAATCAAAGTACAAATCTTTGAAATACTTGGAAATAGAGAATAAAAATAAAAATGAAAATAAATTTTCATCTTTTCAAGCAAGTAGGTTTATAAACGATGGGCTAATTAGCGAGTCAAAGTCAAAACTTGAAATGAAAAGATTGGGTGAGCTATTTGAAATCATTAGAGCTCAACACATTTCAAAATTTGGCCGAGAAACTATTTTCGTTGAAGAAATTTCATCATCAGATATAGATGAAACAGGCTTGGTGCATGCTGGCCAAGTTAAAGAGCTATCGCAAGAAGATGTTTACAAGTATCAAAAACAAATACTTAAAGAAAACGATTTGGTGATTTGCTTTAGAGGCGCACCTGATTCAGTAGGAAAGGTAGGCTTATATATCCACAAAGGGAAAAAAGTACTGCCAAATCAAAGCTTCATGATTCTTAGGCCAAAAGCAGAAAACTCACAAAGTAAAGAATTAAGCAGAATTATTTTTTGGTGGCTAAGGACAGAAGCATCAAAGATTCAGCTTCGTCAAAGATCGCTATCCCCAGGAGTGTTACGTTTGACCCCATTTGAAATTAAGCAGTTTTTAGTGCCTGTTGGACCGAATTGGTACTTGAATGATTGCAATGCTCAGTTCATTATTTGGCAAGAAAAAATTACTCAATATGAAAATCTAAAACTTGAAGCAAAACATATAGAAATGAATGCTATAAATCTGAACAAAATAAAAGAATCAAGAGCAATTTATGAATGAATTTGTTTGCCAAAGTTGCACATCTTCTGAGTTGCAGGACAAAACTAGAAAGCAAAACGAGAAATCGACTCCTCATCTCGGAGTCGATCACCCTGAAGCTATTGAGGCCGACTTTCAAATGAAAGATGGGATGTTGGTTCTCGATATGCGAGCGCCTTTAGTTGTATACGCATTAAGACGTTGGGCTGTTGATTGCACAGACAAAAATTCCTTAGATCCCAAATCTCATCATCTGCGATTACGCAATCTTCAAATACTTTACGGCGTTCAAAGCGCTTCTTTGGCTCCTGGCTATGGAAGTCTTGAGGCAAGTCCATGACCCTCTACAACACAGAAATTTCTAGAGGATCGTTGTTGCCGCTGGAAAGCAAGCGGATAGCAGCCCTTCTGTTGACGGAGCCAGATGCGACCTCTTGGAAGCGGGCTATCGAGGTTGAAAACATTTTGCAGAAAGACACGATCGGTACAGCAGTTCGTCAGTCAGTCCTTATTAGGAAAAGACTATCAACGCTTGATGCCGCAGCTTGGACGTTAATTACTGAACGTGAAAGCGAAGTCACCAATCAGCTCCTCTTTGCTGCCGCAATCAAACAAAACAAGTTGCTGGGCGATTTCATGCGCAATGTCTACGCAAGTCGCCAGAAGCAGATGGAACCTGACATCAGTGTCGCCAGCTGGGAAGACTTTCTGACTGAGTGCGCACACCACGACTCATCCGTGGCCAGTTGGAACGAGAACACCAAGCTAAAAATCATCAATGGCATTGCCCGCATCTTGATTGAAGCAAAGTACCTAATGGACCGAAAGTCCATGAAGCTATCACCCAGAGATTTACATCCAGTTGTTCGTCGGTATCTGGTTGAACGTAACGAAAAATTTGTCCTTGATTGCCTGGAGCGCACGACATGACTCTTACGCTTGATGAACGTCTAAATCAAATCATTCCAAGAATCACTTCGTCTGACTTCCTGGGCAGCAAGGGGCTTGGGAATGAAATCGGTTTTTGGATTTTCGATTACCCACCAGATCGCGAAATGGACGTGCGTGACTTTTTGAACGGCACAGTTCTTCCTGCACTCCCTAAGCAAGTTCCGAGCGTCCGTGCTGGAACCGTTAATTTATTGACGCTGGTTTCAGACCTCTTGCAAGAGCGCAATCTACTTGAAAAAGCTATAGAGATGCAGCAATCCAAAGGGGATGAAAGTACCCTGGCGGCTCTAAGGTCTGTCCTGAAAGAAGACAAGCTTGCACAAAAAATTGCCGCCCAATTTGACATCCCCAACCTGGACCTTTTGATTCTGACCGGCGTTGGCTCTGTTTATCCAATGCTTCGGACTCACACGCTTCTTTCTGCGCTCCACCCAATCATGGGCAATACGCCTCTGCTGATGTTTTTTCCAGGCAAGTACGACGGACATTCGCTTCGGCTCTTCAACACACTTGCAGAAGACCACTACTACAGAGCTTTTCGCTTAATTCCAGAAACCATGTGAGAGCCACAAGACGACGCAAATAATTGATTCGAAAGAAAACGAATATGAAAATCAAAAACCTGTTTCTCAAGCCCATAGATCGCCCCATCAACGGCGTTATCAAAGCTGACCAGATGGATGCAGCCAGCGTGTGGCAAGAGCTGGAAGAGTATGTCGTCACAAAACAAATCAGCGACTACCTGGGCAAGTTCTTTGACGCTTACCTTGAAGCGATGGATCGTCCAAATGATGCGGCCATCACAGGGCGCATGGGTGTTTGGGTGTCTGGCTTCTTCGGTTCCGGTAAGTCGCACTTCATCAAGATACTTTCGTACCTGCTCGAAAACCTTGAGGCGCACAACCCTTTGACTGGGGAGAAACGCACAGCGAATCAGTTCTTTGATCAGCAAAAGCTCAAAGACATCATGTTGATGGGCAACATCCAACGTGCCACCAAAGGTACGGCAGATGTGATCTTGTTCAACATCGATGCCAAAGCCGATAGCAAGTCGGACCGCGACGCAATCTTGCAGGTCTTTCTGCGCGTCTTTAACGAGAAGCTGGGTTACTCTGGAGACGCTCCCCACATTGCAGACATGGAAAGGTACTTGGTTTCCAAAGGTACTTACGACGCGTTCAAGACGGCTTTTGCCACTTCAAACGGCAGCACGTGGGACAAGGAAAGAGATGCCGTTGACTTCCTACGAGACGATATCGTTTCAGCACTGGCAACGTCACTCAAAATGACGCCACAGTCGGCAGGAACTTGGTTTGATAACGCACGTGAGGATCACAAGATCAACATTGAAGGTTTCGCCAAGATCGTCAACGACTATTTGGCGAGCAAACCTGCCACTCACAAAGTTATCTTTTTAGTTGATGAGGTTGGACAGTTCATCGGCTCCAACTCTCAGTTGATGTTGAGCCTTCAAACCATCACTGAGCAACTTGGCACTCAGTGCAAAGGTCGCGCTTGGGTCATCGTCACCAGCCAGGAAGATATCGATGCTGCTATTGGCGAAGCCAATAAAGCTAAGTCACAAGACTTCTCGAAGATTCAGGGCCGCTTCCATACCCGGCTTTCTCTGGCTAGCAGCAACACTGACGAAGTGATTGGCGAGCGTTTGCTGACAAAGACAGATGCTGCAAAGACAGAGCTCAAGAAAGAGTTTGCTGGCAAGGGTGACGTGATCAATAACCAGTTGTCGTTTGTCGGAAACTCTGTCTCGCTCAAGGGCTACAAGGATGCAGATGAGTTCTCAGCTTTTTACCCATTCGCCCCGTATCAGTTCACGCTGCTCCAAAAAATCTTCGAAACCATTCGCAAGGTTGGCGCAACCGGCAAACATCTTTCGCGTGGCGAGCGTTCATTGCTTGATGCATTTCAGTCTGCTGCCGTGCAAAACTTGGGTAAAAACACTGATACCCTGATTCCGCTCTACGACTTTTACCCGTCGATTGAGAGTTTCATTGACGGCATGGCCAAGCGTTCCATTGACGAAGCGCCTCTGAACCCAGCCCTACAGCCGTTTGATACTCAGTTGATCAAGGCGATGTTCCTCATCCGATACATCCCTGACATCGTCAAACCAACAATTGACAACCTGGCCACGCTTTGTATCGACGAAGTTGATGCTGACAAGTTAGCTCTCAAACGAAAAGTTCAAGCCAGCTTGGATCGCCTCGAACAGCAACGCCTGGTCAGTCGCAATGGCGATCTGTGGTTCTTCCTTACTAACGAGGAGCGAGATGTCGCTCGTGAGATCGGCCACGTCGAGGTCTCTGCCGCTGAAAAGTCTCGCCTTTTGGCTGAGCTGGTTTTTGACGAAATACTGGGTGGCCAAACCAAGATTCGCCATCGGGATACCAAGGCAGATTACGACTTTAACCGTTTGCTCGATGGAGCGCCTTACAGACAAGCCAACCAGACTCTAAGCTTCGAAGTGCTAACGCCTCTGGGAGACGACTACGAGAAGTTGCAGAGCGCTAAGTGTATTTTGCGCAGCAGTGAAGGCAATGGCCGAGCCATCGTGAGATTGGCTGAAGGCGAGCGCTTGGACATTGAGCTTGCGCTTTATCAGCAGATTGAAAAATATATCGTCAGCCCAAAAGCTGACCAAGCGACTCCATCACTCAAGCGCATCTTGGCCGATCGCAAAGACGAGAACCGTGAGCGCCGTCAGCGGTTGGTGTACCAACTGACGACCTTGATGACGCAAGGCGATTTCTTTGCCTTGGGCCAGTCAGTGCAAATCAAAGCCACTACGGTAGACAAAGTTCTGGACGACCTCCTGAATTACCTAGTGACCAACACCTACAGCAAGCTGCCGTACATCAAAGTTCGTCAAGCAGATCCAATAGCTGAAATTAAAGCTGTACTGACTGCTGATACTGTGGCTGCTGCTGGGCTGGATTTGGATGGAGAGGAAGGTAATGCGCTTGCCATCAAAGAAATGCGCGATTATTTGCACCTTGCTGCAAGCCAGACGCGAGTGCTCTTGTCTGACGTGGTGGATCGGTTTTCAGGCATCCCATGGGGTTGGAAGCCTGAATGGGAAACTGTGCTTCTGGTTGCTCGGCTTTTCATGGCCGGTGAAATCAAGTTGTTACTTGAAGGCGCAGATTTAGATCCTGCGGCTGCATTGGAGGTACTCACTAAGACTGCGCGCTTCAAACAGGTTTCGATCCTCAAACGCAAAGTAGCTGACGCCAGCAGTCTCAAGCGCGCTCGGAATCTCTACAAAGAGTTGTTTCATAAATTGGGCCGAGATGAGGAAGACAGCTTAGTTTCTGACTTTCGTGCTCGATTAGGCGAGTGGCAAACGGACCTCAATGCTTTCACCTTGACTGCCAGCACAGCGCATCATCCCGGTAAAGCTGAAATTGATTCCGCGCTGAGTCGTATCGCTCAGCAGTTGGCTGTGCGTGACAGCTTTGCATTTATTGAGGCACTGCTCGGTGCCAAAGACGACTGGCTCGATGCCTTAGAAGACATCAATGACCTTGTGAATTTTTACAAAACACAGATTGCAGCTTGGCGCAAGCTTCTCGATGGATTACGCGCCTTTGCCGACAACCGCGAGGCACTCGATAAAGTGCCCCAAGCTGCGGCTGCTTTGACCGAGCTAATTCAAATCCGAGACAACGCCAAGCCATACGGCATGATCAATCGCATTGAACCATTGCTGGCCACGGTGACGTCGGTCAATGAACAGCTTGCCCAAGAAAAGCGCGATCGAGCTCTTCTTTCGATCGATGTAAAGCTCGCAGAAGTTCAAGCAAAGCTGTATGCATTTTCTGCAAACCCTGATGTCAGTAACAAGGCATTGCGCCTGCTGCAAGACCTCAAAGCGCGTATCGCTGTTCAAACCAGCATTGCTCAAATCTTGTACTTGCAAGGTCAAGGCGGTGATGCGATGGATGAGGCCATTACCCTGATTGAAGCCGCCGTTGCAGTTAAACCATCGCTGGTGGTGGAACCCGGCAGCACCACAAAGACTGCTCCAACAGGCACGGACAATGTACCGAAGGGACCAGCTAAGACGACCAAGGTTGTTAAGGCATCCGAGTTTTCAGCTAAAGCATACCTAGAGACCGAGGCCGATGTGGATGCCTATATCAGCAAGCTCAAAGAAGAGTTGCTTGCCGCAGTTCGTTCAGGGCAAATCGCTCGTATCCAATAAGAAAATGAATAAAGCAAATCTTAAGTCGTACGCCCCCCAGGCCCGCAAAGACTTCATTGCGGCTGTCACGGCTCGCGCTAACCAACTGGGCTTGTCCTTTAAAGCTGGTTCACTGGAAGTTGCCCCCGCCCAAACGCAGGGAGATGTCACTGTCATTGCTGGCCAAGCCTGGCCATCTAAGGTCAGTGGCCAGCGCGACAAGCTGATAGATCGCATCCGCAAAGACGGCTTTGAACACACCATGGAAGCGGTGGCCTACACCTGGTTCAACCGCTTTGCCGCGCTGCGCTACATGGAACTGCACGACTATTTGGGTCATGGCCATCGAGCGCTGTCCAGCACGGCAGGCGGTTTGCCAGACATTCTGACCCATGCAACGGATTTATCGAATGATTTGCCTGGCCTGAACGCAGCGAAAGTCACCGAACTCAAACTAGCAGGCAATCGCGATGGCGAGCTTTACCGCATGCTGCTGGTGACCCAGTGCAACGCCTTGTCCCGCGCCATGCCCTTCTTGTTCGAGCGCATCGACGACGACTCCGAGCTGCTGCTGCCCGACAACCTACTGCGCAGCGATTCCGTCATTGCCAAGCTGGTGGCAGAGATTCCGGAAGAGGACTGGGCAGCGGTAGAAATCATCGGTTGGCTGTACCAGTTCTATATCAGTGAGAAGAAGGATCAGGTCATTGGTAGGGTCGTCAAAAGCGAAGACATCCCTGCCGCCACCCAGCTCTTCACGCCCAACTGGATCGTGCAATACCTTGTGCAAAACAGCGTGGGTCGCCAATGGCTCATGGCCAACCCGCAAAGCACACTGGCCAAAGAGTGGCCGTACTACATCACCCCTGCCGAGCAAACGCCCGAGGTGCAAGCTCAGCTGGACGCACTCATCCAGACCCGTGTGCGGGAAGATGGCGACACACTTAACCCCGAGTCCATCACCGTGCTGGACCCGGCCTGTGGCAGCGGCCACATTCTGGTGGTGGCGTATGACGTGCTCAAGAGCATCTACCTAGAGCGCGGCTATCAGCCCAGAGCGATTCCGCGCTTGATACTGGAAAAGAACCTATACGGCCTGGACATTGACGACCGCGCCGCCCAAATGGCCGGTTTCGCCCTGCTGATGAAGGCCCGCGCCGATGACCGCCGCCTGTTCACCGCCACGGACGATGCCGGCAACCTGGAGCCGCCCAAGCTCAATGTGCTGAGCCTGCAAGAGAGCAAGGGCCTGAGCGTGGACGAACTCGCCACCCACCTGGCCCCGTTCAAGGTCGAGCGGGCCACCATCACCGCCCTAGTGGACACCTTTGAGCACGCCAAAACCTTTGGCTCGCTGATCCAGATCCCCCATACGCTCAAGACGCATCTGGCGGTGTTGCCGGAGGTGCTGGCTTTGGTCAAGCAGAGTGGCGATATGTATGCCAGCGCGGCTGCGGATGATTTGCTGCCGTTGGTGCAGCAGGCGCAGGTGCTGGCAATGCAGTTTGATGCAGTGGTGGCGAATCCGCCGTACATGGG
>Ga0164294_10000729_pt1 | contig 31219 bp, 22 predicted proteins | sample GEODES005metaG_FD_111479 | JGI IMG/M metagenome (GOLD analysis project Ga0164294, IMG submission 111479) | Oligotrophic lake water microbial communities from Sparkling Lake, Wisconsin, USA - GEODES005 metaG | ecosystem: Environmental > Aquatic > Freshwater > Lake | place: USA: Sparkling Lake...
ATGCTAGAAAGCTGGAAGGTTATCCCAGTCTCGCCCGCCAAAACATCCATCTCCATCTCTACCCGCCACCGCTCTTATGCATCCTTTTCTTAATTCTGATTTTCACGTCCGCTGGTCGCAGCTGGTCCCTGAAGCCGTTGCGCCCGACATCGGCCACGCGCTGGAGGTTGCTGAGCAAAACATCGAGGCGATTTGCTGTCAGGATCCTACCATGGCAACCTTCGAGTCGACTTTCCTTGCCTTTGAAAATGCGGCGGAACTTCTTAACACGGGTTGGGGCCGCCTCTGCCACCTCGACTCGGTCTGCGACTCGCCGGCCCAACGCGAGGCTTACGGCAAGATGTTGTCGGAAGTCAGTGATTTTTATTCGTCACTTTCACTCAATGGCCGCCTTTGGTCGATGATCAAGACCGTGAGCGAAAGTCCGGAAATCGCGACACTTTCACTTGTCCAGCAGCGGTTCGTGCAAGAGACGGTGGCCGATTTCCGGAACTCGGGAGCCGATCTCCCCGCAGATCAAAAGAAGCGGGTGGCCGAGGTAGATGCGGAACTTTCGAAGTTGACGAAGGAATACTCTGAGCATGTCCTCGATTCGACCAACGCTTGGGAGTTGGTCATTACCGATGAGTTGAAACTCATAGGTCTCCCTGAATCGGCGATCGCGGGGGCCGCGGCAAATGCCCGAGCAAAGGGCCATGAGGCACCCGCATGGCGGTTTACCCTCCAGTTCCCTTCGATGTACCCGCTCATGCAGCACTTGCATGATGATGGAATCCGCCGACAAGTTTGGGAGGCGTCCTCGCAAGTTGGAGCGGTCGGTGAGTTTGATAACACCACACTGGTTTGGCAGATCCTCACGCTCCGCCAAGAGAAAGCAGCAATCCTTGGGCACAAGCATTTTGCCGATCTAACACTTCTGCGGCGGATGGCAAGAAATGGCGAAACGGCGGTCGGCTTTGTGAACGACCTCCATGAGCGGATTCGCCCCACTTTCATCGCCGAGCACAAGCAATTGGCCCAGTATAAAGCGGCCAAATCGGGCCAGCCGATCGGTGCGCTCGAACCATGGGAGGTCGCCTACTGGGCGGAACGGCAACGCAAGGAAAACTACGACTTTGACGAGGAGGTGCTGCGGCCATTTTTTCCGGTCGATGGTGTAATGGCTGGGATGTTTGAGATCGCCTCGCGGCTCTTCGGTATCACGATTTGCCAGTTAGAAACGGTCTTTCGTGCGCCGAGCGCGGGGGGTGATGCAGAACTGTTAGGCGATGATCTCCGTGTCGAAGTCTGGCATCCAGAATGTTCATTTTACGAAATTCATGACGCAAAAACTGCGGCACATCTTGGATCATTTTATGCCGACTGGCACCCACGCGAGTCGAAGCGTGGAGGTGCATGGATGAATTCGCTTCATACCGGCGGAGTTGGTGAACCGCATCTCGGCATCATCATCGGCAACATGAGTCCGCCTGTCGATGGAAGGACGGCCCAGCTGACCCACAGTGAGGTCGAAACGATTTTCCATGAGTTCGGACATCTGCTCCACGGCATGCTGAGTCAGGTTGAGGTGAAGTCGTTGTCAGGCACCAACGTGGCATGGGACTTTGTCGAGCTTCCTTCACAAATCATGGAGAATTTCTGTTGGGATCGCGAATCGCTCGATCTATTTGCCCGGCATCACGAATCCGGCGAGCCGATACCAGAAGATCTTTTTATGAAAATGATTGCAGCTAAAAATTATCTAAGTGCTTCTGCATTCATGCGCCAACTTGCGTTTGGCAAGCTCGATCTTGAGTTGCACAGCCACCTATCAGATTTTGTTGGGAAGGATCTCGATGCCATCGACCGCGAGGTGCTTGCCGATTATTTGGCACCGCTGAATACCTTAACGCCCTCGATGATGCGCCGCTTCAACCATCTCTTCAGTAGCCCGACGGGTTATGCGGCTGGCTATTATTCCTACAAGTGGGCTGAGGTGCTTGATGCCGATGCGTTCACGCGTTTTCAAAAAGAGGGTGTGTTGAATGCAGAGACAGGTCAGGCATTCCGCGAGCACATTCTCAGTAAGGGAAATTCTGCTGCGCCGGATGAACTTTACCGGCGCTTCATGGGCCGAGACCCTGAGCTTGAGCCGCTCCTCGCTCGTGCAGGACTCGCCGAGCCGGCATTGGCTTGACAGCTAATTGACTGTTTGAGACTGATTTAGAAATTTTTTTTCACCAACTGTTCCAACATGATTTCAGAAAAAGTATTCATCGCCATCGATTTGGGTGCTGGCAGCGGCCGTGTGATCGCCGCCAAGACCGACTTTTCAACCATCGAACTAGAGGAAGTGCATCGATTTGACAATCCCGGAACTGATTTGCCGAGCGGATCGTTCTGGAATGTGATCGGCCTTTATCGGGAAATTCTAACAGGCTTGCGCCGCGCGGTCGAACAACATGGATCGAAGATTGTATCGATCGGGATCGATACGTGGGGTTGTGATTTTGGCTTGGTTGATGCGAATGGAGAGCTGTTAGGAATGCCGCACCAATACCGGGATCCACGTTTCGAGGGGATGGACGCGGTGATGCACGCAGCGATGCCGGAAGCGGAAATCTATTCACACACGGGGATCAAGACCAATTTTTACAATTCCTCGCTTCATCTCATGGCAGAGGCGCGCAAGCAGAGCCCCACGCTGCTGCATGCGGAAAATCTTTTGTTTGTGCCGGATCTGTTAGCCTATTGGCTCACGGGTGTGCAGGCCGTCGAGCGCACGGTGGCATCGACCTCCCAGTTGTTGGATCCGCGTACTGGCGACTGGGCGTGGGAGGTGATTGATGCGTTAGGTTTGCCACGCAAGATTTTCGGTGCCGTGGTCGCGCCGGGAACGGTGCTTGGCTCCATCCGTGACGAAGTGGCAAGTTTTATCGGGCAAGCGGGTATTCCGGTGGTGGCGACGGCCTGTCACGACACGGCCTCCGCGGTTGCTGGCATCCCGATGGATGGCAGCAGCCTTTGGCTTTCATCAGGGACGTGGTCGATCATGGGTGTGGAAACCTCAGAGGCAATCACCTCAGCAGACGCTCATGCGTACGGGTTTTGCAACGAGCTGGGTGTTTCGGACAGCGTACGTTTTTTGAAAAACATCAGTGGCCTGTGGCTGGTTCAAGAGTGCAAGCGTCAGTGGGATCTCGAGGGTGATCCGCTCGGGTACGGCGAAATGGCGACACTTGCGAATCAAGCCACACCGTTTTCCGCCTTCATTGATCCCGATGATTCCTGCTTTGCAAGCCCTGGCGACATGCCAGAGAAAATCCGTGCGTTTTGCGCGAGGTCTGGCCAATCGGTGCCTGATGACAAGGGGCAGATCCTGCGGGTGGTCACCGAGTCACTTGCCCTCAAGTACCGCGTGGTTTACGAGAACATTCGTAAGCTCACGGGGCTCGATTTTAAGTGCTTGAACGCCGGCGGTGGAGGAATCCAAAACGCGCTACTCAGCCAAGCGACGGCAGACGCTCTCGGAATTGAAATCGTCTGCGGTCCTGTGGAGGCGACGTCCTGCGGAAATGTGATCACTCAGATGATCGGCACGGGATACCTAACAAACTTGGAGGCGGGCCGGGACCTAATTCGCCGCTCGTTTGAGCGCAGCGTCTTCACTCCCGGTGATTCGTTAGCCTGGGATGATGCATTCACTCGATTCAAGGCGATCTTGACCCTGGGCTGACGGGTCAAACGCCTGGCGGTGGTCTGGTTTATGCTCGATGGAGCGATCTGAACAAATCTCAGTTTTGATTCGACATCATGGTGCAAAATCATGCAATTATTTGACAGGTGATTCTTCGTGGGTTGCCCAAGGTCCATGAATTCCATTCTGCCTCAGCAAGAGCCCATCGCAAGTTTGCGATTAGGATTAATGCGATGGAGAGCACGGTTCGATTATCGAGTTCCTAATTCAAGTCCATGTCCACATCGGCAATATCCGTTATGAAATTGCTCATCGTGCGCCCGAGCGGTTGTGCATTGGTTGCGGCGCTAGTCATGATCGTTGGCGGGGTGCTCTGGATCACTGGCGGGGAGGCGCGGTCTGGCATCGTGCAGGTGGGAGCTGGGAGTTACTCGACGACTCTGCCGGACGGTTGCAATCCATTACCGGAAAAAATTTATCGTACGCAAGCTGCCAAGGGACCCACGGTGACAGGGCAGTGGTGGAGCTCCTTGCTGTGGCAAGAATACTCGAACAACATGTTCCCCCATCCTCTGGCGATGGTCTGCACGCCGGAGGGATTGGCGATCACTTACCCAGGTGCGGCTGTAGTGGGTTCCCAGTCGGCCATCATGGGTGACGGTGTAACCAAAAATGGAGACCTGAAGATTGGGCATTCGGTAGCATCAAGTTTCAAACAAGCAGAGTGTGACGGATATTCTGATTGGTTTGTCACGGCTGCATTCGACGATGGCAAGGCTTCGCTCAAAACTTCATTTGGACACGGTAGTCCATTTGTCTACTGCATTTACCGTAGCGGAAATCCAGTGGTAACGTTCGATGGGCATCCGCAGATTTGGGCAGGCACTGCGAAGGATGCCGTCCTTGGTGTCACCATCAAGGGCCATCATTACGGATTGTTCGGTGCGTCGGGCTCATCCTGGACGGGCATGGACGGTGCCATTTTAACCAATCAGGCTGGGGGGAAACCATACTTTTCGATCGCCTTACTACCCGACAACCGATTGGAAACACTCGCCTTATTCAAGCGCTATGCTTACAGCCACGTCATCGACACGCGGGTCGATTACCAAGTGATCCCAGGCAAGGTGAAAGCGGTGTATGAACTCAAAACCAAGGTGTGGGAAGGCAGCGAAAGTGACACGATCTACTCGCTTTATCCACATCAGTGGAAATACACTACCTCAGAATTAACGAATATGACCTACGGCTCCGTCCGCGGTGTCATGAAAGTCGCGTGCGGTGTCGGATTTGTTACGGAGGTCCCGATTCAAGGCGTGCTTCCGATGCTTCCCGCTGAGGGGATCAAAGACCGGGCAACCCTGTTAGGCTATTTGAAAGCGGAGGCGAAGGTCCCAAGCCCCGACTACGCAGATACGTATTGGGAAGGAAAGCACCTTGGCCGCCTTGCTACCTTGAGTGGAATCGCGGAGGCGGCCGGAGAGCCTGATCTCCAAAAAATCTTTATTCAGCAGATCAAGCAGCGGTTAGAAAATTGGTTCACCGCATCTCCTGGAGAGACCGCGCCCTTGTTTTTTTACAACGCGAACTGGGGAGCATTGGTAGGTAGTAAGTCATCCTTTGGCAGTGATAGACCATTGAATGATCATCATTTTCACTACGGGTATTTCATCCGTGCAGCAGCAGAAGTGGCAAGGGTGGATCCGGCATGGGCGAAGAAATGGGAGCCGATGGTCCTGATGGTCATCCGCGATATTGCCTCGCCGAGCCGCACGGACCCAATGTTTCCCTACATCCGTTGTTTCGATAAATACGCAGGGCACTCGTGGGCGTCGGGCGATGCTAACTTCGCCGATGGAAACAACCAGGAGTCATCGTCTGAATCATTGAACGCGTGGTATGGACTCATGATGTGGGGCGAGGCAACTTCAAATCCAGAAGTGCGTGATGCCGGTTTGTTCCTCTTCAATACGGAAAGAACGGCGGTAGAGGAGTACTGGTTCGATGTGTCTGGTACAAACTATCCGAAGGATTTCCCGAACGTGGCGCTGGGCATGATTTGGGGCGGCAAAGGTGCCTTTGGGACTTGGTTCTCCAATGACATTGACTGCATCCATGGGATCAACTGGCTGCCATTCACGCCCGCTTCAATTTACATGGGACGCAATCCAGCTTATGTGAAAAAGAACTATGAACGCATCACCGCTCGGCGCCCTAGGGGGAAAGATTTCAACACGGGATGGGGCGATTTGGTGGTGATGTTCAATGCGCTCAATGATCCGGCGAGTTCAGCAGCCTATCTCGATGCGCATCCTCACTGCCTCATTGAAGGCGGCAATACCTATGCCTTCATGTATCATTGGATCCACACGCTCGATCAATTGGGAATCAACGATGCTGGCGTGGTCGCGGACTATCCATTTTCGAATGTCTTCCAAAAAGATGGTAGGAAAACGTATGCGGTTTATAACTACGGCCCAAGCCCGCTAACGGTTCATTTTTCCGATGGCTGGAATTTGCTGGCAAAGCCAAAGTCTCTCACCGTCAACCGATCTGACCGCTAAAGTCATGCCGCGACGTTATACCAAGAAGGTTCTGAATGGATTTGAGATCCACACGCTTGCCAACGATCGGATCGCCCTCTCGATGGTTCCTGAGCTTGGGGGGCGGCTGGTCTCATTGAAAGATCGAGCAACTGGTCGTGAGTGGTTAGATGGTTGGTCGCCAGCAGCCAAACGCCGGCTTTGGCATCCGACGGACCCTCAGGATTACGAAACTGGGCCTGGCGCGGGTATCGATGAGTGCCTGCCCACGGTGCTTGCTTGCAAAGTGAAGCGCAAGGCATTGGGTGACCATGGCGAGCTTTGGAACCGGGCCCCAGCATTCGACCAGGAGCTCGCCAGCAAGGGGGTGTTGGTCTGCAGTTGGAATCTAACATCCCTACCTCTGAACTTCGAACGCCGCGTTTCAATCGCAAAAAATCAAGTTCGTTTTGACTACCGCATCGAGAACCGTGCGGATGTCGCGACTCCATTTCTTTGGGCCTGGCATCCGCTCTTTTCATGGAAACCAGGTGATAAAATTTGCCCTGCAAAGTCGATTCAGACCTGTCTAACCCCTGGCGGTGAGGTGATGCCATGGCCACTCGATTCGCTGGGGAATGATCTATCCAAGGCTCGATTTGTGAAAGGCGCGACGCCTGCAGCCAAAATATTTCTTGGGCCACTGGGAAAGGGTCGAGTCGCGATTCGCGCAAAAAATGGTTCAAGCCTTGAGCTTTCGTGGCCAGCAAGCCTGTTCCCATACGCAGGAGTTTGGATCACACGAGGTTTTTGGAAGGGCCTGCATCATTGGGCAATCGAGCCGACGAACGCAGCGGTTGACCGTCTGTCGGACGTTGCGGTCACCGATGCCCCCGCGCCTTGCTTGCTGGCAGCTAGAGAGGTGCGCCGCTGGTCTTTGTCCATCAGGATGGCAACCAACGAGCAATGACCCGCCCTAATAACTCATTAGCGCGCATTGAACTTCTGCGCGAGCCATTGCTCGAGCAGTTGTGGCCATGCGGCGAGATCGCCCCTACCTTTTAGGCCGTAGCCGTGACCACCTGCCTCAAAAAGATGGAGTGAAACAGGCACGCCTTGTTTTTTGCACGCGGTCGCGAACTCAAGACTGTTACGGCAGTCGATGGGGTCGTCGGCGGTGGTGATGAGAAACACGGGAGGGGTGTCCTTGGTCACTGCCTTGTCGGTTGAGTATTTCTCAACGGTGGCATCATCTGGGTCTCTGCCTAACAGATTCAGTCGCGATCCCTTGTGGCTCAAGGCGGCACTCATCGAAATCACTGGATAGATGAGAATCGCGAAATCGGGTTTGCAGCTTTCGTGATCGATTGCATCGCCGCCTTCTTCTTTGAAGGAGTCGGCAAAGCGGGTGGCGCACAGGCTCGCAAGGTGACCGCCCGCTGATGAGCCCATCACGCCAATTTTGTTAGGGTCGATTCCCCATTCGTTTGCATGCGCCCGTATGGTGCGAATCGCGCGGCGGGCGTCGAGGAATGGCACGGGGAATTGATACTCGTGGCTTGGGTCTTGGCTCACGCGGTATTTCACGACGATGCCAGCGATACCGCGTTCGACTAACCACTTTGCGTAGTCGTGTCCTTCATGATCTGCTGCGAGGAGACCGTATCCTCCGCCTTGAAAAATGAGCGCGGCGACACCAGTTGATTTCGATTTATCGGGGAGGTAGGCCTGAAACTGTGGGAGTTCGATGTCACTGATGCGGCCTTTTTCTCCGAGAGTTTCGGTTCCTGCAGGTTGGAGCTTGGCGCCGGGTGCCTCGTGAGGCCACAGTTTGACCCACTGCGAGTTTGCAATGGAGATGACGCTAAGGAAAACAAGTGTGTGGCGTTTTATGGGTTTTGCGTGGGTGATGGTAGAAATGAAAAATCAGTTGGCGACTTTGATGCGGGCGGGAACATCCTTGATCTGGATGCCGGCCTTGGTGAGAGATTCCCAGACTTTGAGAAGTCGCTCCAATGGGATGTTGCGATCGGCCTCCAATTCTAACTTACGGTTAGGATTTTGTTTCTGATAGGCCTTCAAATACGACTCTAAAAGACCTTCCGGAACTTGTAGGGAGTCGAGGGTGATGTTGCCCAGTGCGTCGAGGGTGATTTTTGACCGAGGTTCGAAGACTTGGTTCGACGGAATGTCGCGTACTGTTGGCAACTCGATGTGCAGTACGTCTCGGGGTTTTTTAAATGCGGTCGAGACAATGAAGAACACCAGCAAAACGAAGAGAATGTCGATCATCGGGATGACCGCCACCTGGCTGCGGGTGGTTTTGGGACGGTGAAATTTCACGAAGAATCAGGGTTGATGATTTGGAGTTTCGCAGGCGGATGCGAGGTTCGTTAGAAGAGATTCTAACCGGGCGGTGAGCATTTCGATGCGGCGAACAAAAAATCCGTGGGCGATGACGCAGGGCACCGCGATGGCCAGGCCGACGATAGTGGTGGTGAGTGCCTCGGCGATGCCGCGAGCGATCGCGAGGTGGTCGGAGTTGTCACCGAGTCCTTGGAAGATCCGGACGAGCCCGGATGCAGTTCCTAGCAATCCGAGCAATGGGGCGATGGTGATGACCGTGTCCAGCACCGCGATTCCCGCATGGAGATGGATGGTTTCCTCTCTGGCGGCCGACTCGACCGCATGGGTGATTTCGCTGCGAGGTTTCCCGCGGTGTTTGATGACCACCGCCGAGAGTCGAGCAAGCGCACTTGCGCCGTTTTCGAATTCTTTGATCACGGGTTGTTCTCGGTGTGCGGCGAGGAGTTCTGGGAAATGGGCCACATCACGAGCAAGGGATGTTGGGATGACCCGTCGGTTAGTGAGGGAAAGGAATTTAAAGAGGATCGCCATCATTCCGGCCACCGAGGTGAGGCCGAGTGGGATCATGAAGACGCCGCCCTTGGAGAGAAACTCCCAGACGAGATTAATACCGAGAGAATGAGTCATGGAGAGGATGGGGTTGAGGAGTTCGTTCATGGATATTGGTTAGAAATAGAAGTTAAAGATCAGTTCAAGAGGTTCGTTCGTAAAATCCTTTTTCAAAGCGGCAGGCATCGCGGGGATCGCGGCATCTCGGATGGCATTCAGAGTGAAGCCTTTTTGGACCTCGCCCGTTTCCATGTTTCCGACGAACTGAACCGTACGAACCTTACCGCTGGTCTCGACGAAGAATCGAACGGTTAGAAACCCTGGGGTAATGAAATCTCGGTGTCGCACGCAGTTGCGCTGCCATTCTTGTTCGACGGCGCGACTGATAACGGCTTGGTAGCGGCCGAGCGGCGAATCGGCCACATCCAGTGCGCTGCGCCCTGTGCGTGAGATCGATCCGATGATCGCGGTTTTGCGTTGGTTGCCCCGGAAGCCTGGAGTGGCGCTTGGGGTGGAGGTTTTGGCTTGTGGGGATTCTTGGGGTGGAGTGGCTATTTTCTCCTCCTTCGGCGCCTGGGTGCGAGCGGCTGCGGGCGTCTTGGTTTTAGCAAACTCAAGGGGCGTAGGGACATCGACGGGGTAAGGGCCGTCCAAGAGGCGCTCGTGCGTGGGTGGCGGGGATTGAGCCTCTGCTGCGCCACTGATTTTGTCAGGCTCGCTGGATTCGACTGGCTGGGTCACGTTTGATTCTGCAGGGTCTTGAGGAGCTGGGGTGGCGGGTGTTTTCGGTGTTTCCTGCGTTGCGGCATCGTTAAGTGGGCCGTCACGATAGGTGCTCTCGGTGGTTTCAAGATCATCGGAACCCCGGGGTTTGGCGCCTGCTTGCGAGGGTAACTCGGGAGCCTCGGCATCGGGCTGGCGGTCGCTTGTAGCTCGCGTGCTCCGCTCGCCCAGAAATTTTGGTTTCTCGGGGGCAGTGGCGGTTTGGCTCTCATTCGTCCGTGCAAACCTCGGTTGGGTGGTTGGAGAGACCTGTGCGGCTTGGGCGGGGGCGGGCGTTGACGGGGCGGGCACGATCATGTCTGGGAAAATCGTGATCGAGGTCTCTGCGGGTGGGGGCACGGCGACCTGCTGGAGTCGCTGAAATTTGGCGGATTGCAGAGATCCCAACCCTGCTGCGATCAAGGCGATGGCGTTGACAAGCAGCGACAACCCAAGGGCGATCGCCCAAAGACGCCGATCTTCCCTGCTTGGGGATGTGGTGAACGATTGCGTGGCCAACGGCGGAGACTCACCCGAAATTGGGAGGGAAGCAATCTGGGAAATGGCAGGCCAGCAGGTTCGTCCCGCAGGCGGCACCGGTAGCTTTCTGAAATCGCTTCGTTCAGAATAGCCGATTTGTCCTAAAATCTGCTATTTTCTGTCAGGAAAATTTTCGGTGTCATCAAACTTGGCGAAAATTTCGCAGTTTTTGATTGATTCACTACCATTCAACTGCAATGTTTCGGCAGTTGACCCCAATTTTATGAGTAAAAATCGAATGGATGGAGCCCAAGCACTGATCAAGACACTCGATGATCTTGGCATCGAATACATCTTTGGATATTCTGGAGGCGCCGCCATCCCGATTTTTGACGCGCTTGAGACCGTCAAAACCAAAATGAAATTCATTCTCGTGCGTCACGAGCAGGGAGCCGTGCACATGGCAGACGGCTATGCCCGCGCGACAGGTCGCCCTGCGGCCGTGTTGGTCACTTCTGGCCCAGGTGCTGGAAATACCGTGACGGGCTTGATGACCGCCATGATGGATTCCGTGCCGATGTTGGTGATCAGTGGTCAGACCGTGACATGGATGCTCGGCAAGGATGCCTTCCAAGAGGCGGACATTTTCGGCATCACCATTCCGGTGGTGAAGCACAATTACCTCGTCAAGGATACGAACGCACTGCCGCGGATCGCTCGTGAAGCGTATCACATCGCGACCACCGGCCGCCCGGGTCCCGTTCTGATCGATGTGCCCAAGGACATTTCTCAAGGCCCCTTCAGCGGCGAGATGAATCCGCCATTCAATTTGCCCGGTTACGATCCGTCGAGCGGACTCACCATTTGCCCAAAAGCGGTGAAACAAGCGACGGACTTGATCGCCAAGGCCAAGCGCCCGGTGATTCTTGCTGGCCAAGGCTGCATGATTGCCCGAGCCGACAAGGAGCTCATGCACCTTGCAGAGACCCTCAATTGCCCCGTAACGACCACGCTGCTTGGTAAAGGCGTTTTCCCGGAAACCCACCCTCTTGCGCTTGGAATGCTCGGCATGCACGGCACGGCCTATGCGAACAAGGCCATGGTCGAGTGCGATTTACTCATCAATGTTGGATCCCGATTTGATGACCGGATCATCGGTCAGCCCTCGAAATTCTGCGCCACCGCCAATATCATCCACATCGACATCGATCCTGCCGAAATGTGTAAAATGGTGCGGCCAGACGTGCAAATCGTCGGAGATGCCAAGGCCGCTCTTACGGAGATCAATGAAAAGATCGGCCCGCTCGAGACCAGCGACTGGCTTGCGAAGCTTGATGGCTACAAGAAAAAGTTCCCGCTTCAGTACAAAAAGCAGGGCGGACTGCGCATGCAACAAGTGATCGATGAGCTCTACCAGCTGACCGAAGGAAAGGCGATCGTTTCAACCGACGTCGGCCAGCACCAGATGTGGGCGGCTCAGTTTTACAAGAACCATGAGTCGTTCCATTGGCTCTCATCCGGTGGTGCGGGTACGATGGGCTTTGGTTTTCCGGCAGCGATTGGTGCCCAGCTTGCTTGCCCAGACAAGATGGTGATCTCGATCTCTGGCGACGGAGGATTCCAAATGACCTTGTTCGAACTTGCCACCGCGCAGATCCACAAACTGCCGATCAAGATCGTGGTGCTCAACAACCACTACCTCGGCATGGTGCGCCAGTGGCAGGAGTTGTTCTACGAGGACCGGACATCTGGCGTGGACCTTATCGGTAACCCTGATTTCTGCAAACTCGCCGCAGCGTATGGTATCCCATCGGTTCACATTAAACGACCTGCCGATGTCACGAAACAGCTGGAAAAAGCCCTCGCCTACAACGATGGCCCTATCCTCATTCATGCGGAGTGCGTCAAAACCGACAATGTGTTCCCGATGATCCCCGCGGGCGCAGCCCTTGAAGACATGATCACGGAAGCACCGAAAACCAAGATGGCGAAACCCGTCGGTTCCACGTGATCTGTTCGAATCCACGACGCTTCCAACCCAGACCTCAGCACTCACTCTCTCGATCTCATGCCCCAGACCATCGTCACCACTGACACTCCCGTCGCCGCCCCAGCAGTCTCGCGCGGCCCTTCTCACACGCTCTCGGTTCTCGTGAGCAATGAACCAGGCGTCCTCATGCGGATCTGCCAAGTCTTCTCACGCCGCGGCTTCAACATCGATTCACTCGTTGTCTCCGAGGGACGAAATGCGAATTTCTCCCGCATGACCATCGGCATCTCCGGTGACCCTGAGGGGCTCTCACAGATCATCATGCAGGTCGGCAAGCTCATCGATGTCATTCATTGCTCGGAGCATACCTTCGATGATTCGGTGACGAAGGAAATGGTGCTCATCAAGATTCGCTGCTCGCCCACCGAGTGCTCGCAAGCGCTGCAAATCGCCGAACATTTTTCCGGAAAAACCGTCGATCTCACGCCCACGTCGATGATCATCATGCTTTTTGGCGACAGCCTGAAAATCGATGCGGCGATTACGATGTTCTCGCAATTCAACATCATCGAAACGGTTCGCACCGGCAAGGTCGTCATGGCCCGCGGGGAACAACCGACCTAACTGAGAATCCGTCCAGCGGACGCCCATTCACCCCAAGCAATCTCCAGCACCTAACGGGGGATCTGCTTGGGGTTTTTTGTGCCATGAACCTAAACTTGGGCAAAAGAGAGCGATCGGGAAATTTTTTGCAGGAAAAATCATGGAATAAAAATTATTTAACAAGCTCTATATCAATGACTTATTTTGCATTTTAAGGCTTTTTCAGGCTCGCGTTGCACTAAGTTGCATAAATTTTCTGGACAGATTGGATTTAGGCATCATAGTTTCAAACAGCCTTCACGTGAAACCCATATTCACGGCTCATGCTTCCACCAGAGGAGGTGTGGTTTTCTTGAATCATCCAAAATCCAAAATCCCAATGAAAACTGTTTCAAAATCCTTAATCAGCTGCCTCACCACCGCCATTCTCGGCCTGAGCGGCGCATCACAAGCCACCATCGTAACGGTCGATAGCACGTTGACGGCTGGATACATGCAGGTCTTCGGCACTGACGGTGCCGGTGGACCAGACTACACTGCTTACATTTTCGGGACAAACTGGGGAGTTGCTGACCTGAAATCAACGGTGGGCGAATCGAGTGTCGTCTTGGAAGCAAACTATAACGGCTACGCTGACAACGCTGGTAGCGATTTCTGGCGCGATAATGGTGGAGTAGGACCGGGAGGAAACAAGTGGATGATTGCATCAACCTTCGCTTCTCTGCCCAATTCGGCGTTCCCCGATCAAAGTTGCAACTTCAAAGCGTCGATCTCAAATTACACGTTTGCCCAAGGCTACATCGTGAGGGCATTCATCAAGCTTTTCACCGACGACTATAGCCAAAATTATCAACTTTTTTCGGATCCACTCACCGCGAACTCAGAGGTCGATCTAACCGTGGACACCACGGGTTGGGCGCGCATTCAATATGGCTTCGAAGTTCAGGGACTTAACGCAAATCCTGACAACTCGCCAGGATCTGCGACTGCAGTCGCAAACGTCGTTGTGCCACAAGGGCCGCTCGTTTATGGCATCCCGAATGCAGGATTTGAGACTGCAGATGGCGCGCAATGGGACAATTCGCATGCAAATGGCTACTCGATCAACTACCCCGCCACTGGGGGCAATCCCGGAGGTTGTGCGGTGATCGATGGCTCCCAAGCTTGGGAGAGTTATTACGCAGTCTTGGTGGCGAACACCGGCAAGAAGCTTCCGCTAGAGGCGCTGAGCCTCACGGCCGGTCAGAAATGCACTTTCGCCCTCGACATGAAAATTCTTTCTGGATCAAACATTGGCGGACTCAAGGTTGAGTACTATCCGAGTGGGACCAACTCTGGGGACCTTTTCCCAGCGCTTACGGGAGATGGCACGCAATGGGCAACCTATTCGTTTCCAATCACCATTCCCGCAGGTACCACGGACATTAAGCTCGTGCCGCTTTGGGGGGGCTACTCGACCGTTGCATTCGATAACCTACGCTTGGCTGGACCCATCGAAGCCACCATTGCAACCAGTGGATCCAATGCTGTGGTGAGCTGGCCATCGGCTACTGGCCGGACCTATCAAGTTCAAAAGTCCACTAACCTTGTGGACTGGAGTAATCTTGGTTCGGCGGTTACGGGCGATGGCTCCACCCAGTCGACGACCGATTCAATGGGTGCGACTAAGGCATTCTTTAAGGTCATCGAGACGACCCCATCGAATCAATAAATGGCTCACCAATCGGCGGTCGGTGCACCACCGGCCGCCTTTTTTTTCTCCACATCTAACAGATTTAAGCGCGCGCCTCCATCTTGAATCCATGCCTCCTGAAGTGCTAGAAAATAGGCTTGAACCTCGCCATGGAAGCACGAAGGCCATAGGAAAACTATCGGATCGCATTCTCTGGTTGCCGCTGAAGCCCATCTTAATTTTGTTAGGTTGTGCTCTAACGGAGTCCGTTAGAGCACAAACCCTCCCTGGCTATACCTTGTGCTGGGCAGATGAATTCAATCAGACGGATGGCAGCACGCCGGATGCTCAAAAGTGGGGATATGACACGGGTGCCTCGGGTTGGGGAAATGGTGAGCTTCAAAATTATACCACTCGTGTAGAAAATGCGCGGATTGAGGCCGGGCAATTGGTGATTGAGGCTCGCAAAGAAAACTACGCGGGAAGCAATTACACCTCCGCACGCTTGTTGACGAAGAACAAGGCTTCGTGGACTTATGGTCGCATGGAAGCACGGATGAGACTTCCGAGAGGCCAAGGAATCTGGCCAGCATTTTGGATGCTTGGCTCGGACATCGATGTCGTGGGTTGGCCGAGTTGTGGGGAGATCGACATCATGGAGAACATTGGTGCACTTCCCTCGACGGTTTATGGGACGGTCCATGGCCCTGGTTACTCGGGTAGCGGGGGAATTGGCGGGAGTTTCACCCTATCCAGCGGAGCGCTCGCCGACGATTTTCACGTCTTTGCGATTGAGTGGGAATCGAACGAAATCCGCTGGCTTATCGACAACCAGCTCTATTTTACGGTCCGACCGTCCGACCTTCAGAGGGGAAGAGTCTGGGTGTTCAATAAGCCGCACCATCTGTTGCTCAATCTAGCAGTCGGAGGAGCGTGGCCGGGCTATCCGAACGCGTCCACGACATTTCCCCAACGCATGACAGTCGACTATGTGCGGGTCTATCAGCGATCTGGATTTGTCCCTGTGGTCCCGCAGTTTGTGACGGTGACACCCGTAGAAAATTGGATAGGCTACATGCATGTGTCGAACCGTCCTCAAGATGGCGGGGCTTATCAATTTGGCACAACTTGGTCGACGGCCGATCTCAGTGCGAGCTTTTCGGGTGCGAACCTGATCCTGAAACCTAACAGTATCAGCGATCCTGCGACTTTCTGGTATGTGGGTGGCGGCGGCCCAGGGCGAGCAGGCAATAAGATCATGGATGCCAACATGTATGTCGAAAAAACCAATAACCTCTCGGGGAAGACCGTGGTCTTTAAGGGTAATGTGCTTTCGAATACACTGACTGGAGCGCACCAGTCATTCGCATTCATCAAAGACTTCGCGCCAGACTATTCCTCGAGCGTTTCGGTGCAGGTCCCTCTAACAAACGGCGTCTTTAAGTTGATTCTCGACACGCTCCCAGGCACCGGGCGTCATGTGCAGTATGGATTTGAGACGTTTGGTGTGAATGTGTGGGCGTCTGATTCCGCAGCGTTTGGGTCAGTTCAGATCGGCGCTGCCGAGGATGACCTTTATGAACGGTGGATCAGAGGATTTGAGATGAGTTCAATTCCGGCACCCGACCTTAGCGCAAGTGGCGATCCTGACCGAGATGGGCAGAGTAACTTGTTAGAGTATGCGATCAATGACAACCCAGCCCGCGCGTCGATTTCAGGGAAAATGAGGTCGCAGATCCGGATGATTGATGGTGCAAGGTGTTTTGAGCTGACGCTGCCCGTGCGCGATGGGGCGGTTTTCAGTGGATCGCCGGCGAAATCGGCAGTTGCAGGCCAGCTGGGTTACACGGTGGAAGGTTCTAGTGAATTGAAGGTCTTTGATCGAGAAGTGACTGAATTATCGCCTCTCACGGAAGGGCTGCCTGCACTCGATGAGGGGTGGACTTATCGGAGTTTTAGACTGAATGGCGCAATTGACCCCGCAACTCCTCAGCCATTGGCGGGTTTCCTTCGTACTAAAATCACCGCAGTTCCCTGATCTTTAAACAATTGCCCTGAAGTCATACCAGAAAGTTGCATTAAATTTCTCGACGAGGTCGGAATTGGATGCGATGAATACGTCTGTCCTTCAAACCCATGAGAACAACCGAACAGCCTCAGTGCCGCAGGAGTGGATTCACTCTTGTCGAAATCCTTGTCACTCTCACGATTGTCGCCGTGCTGGCGGGCGTGGTGTTTAGCCTATCGGCGAAGGCCAAGCAGTCGGCCTTGTCGGCGAGTACGTTGAACAACCTCCGTGAGATTGGGGGTTGTGCGGGACTCTGGATGTCAGAAAACAACAATTTTTTCCCTCCCGCATGGGACAACACGAACGGTGCCAATCGGTCCTATGCGCAGAGTTTTGATCCCTACATGCATGGAGTGCCGATCTACCGTTCGGACCGCAGCAAGTTCATCGGCCCTGATAAGAGAATCGCGGTGAAAGTGAATAGCAATTCTCACCCAATCACTTACGCCATGAATCGCGCGGTATGCCGCGATACTACTTCTAACGGAAAGCCGGGCGAATCCCTGGTGCACGTGACCAAAGTTTCACAACCCACCCAAGTGATCCTTCTTGCCGATGGCTGCCAGAACCCAGGAAACCTGGGACAGTCGAATGCGTCCGCCTATCGGTTGTATGCCGCAACAGGCCAGTCTGGCCCACCAGGCAAAGGCACGCAAACGATTCCCATTGGGCCTGACGTTGATACCGCAGCTGGCGACGGTTGGTTCCGCTATCCATGGGGCAAATGTCACGCCTTGATGTGCGATGGATCTGCGATGGTCTTCGCGAAGGGGACGATCAAGAACAAAAACATCTGGATCGATAGCGATTTATAAGAATGCATAGTGTGCCCCTTGCGTGCCGTGTAATTTTCCGGTGGCTTTTGACAGGGAATTTACCGGTGCCGATGCACCACGAGCAACGGGGGCGGCGCATGCAGATGGAGGCAGAACAATGACCGCTGATGAGACCCAGTCCATATATGCTCCTTGCAACGATCACCATGTTGGAACCCACGGCAAGATAGGATACTGTTAGAATGCTGGCTCTGCGTTCGAGACCGATTGATTCGAATGAAGATCGCGGGCGCACTAGCGATCAAATCCGGCGCGCGGCAAGATCCATGCGCATTACCTTGCAGGTGGCCTCATCAAGGCCGTAACGCAGGAAGAAGATCGAGAGCATCAGCAGACCTGCTGCAGGAATCAAACTCGACAGAAGTAAGATGCCATGCAGTGAAGCAGTCGTCTGTTCGGCATTGGCCACGTAGCCAAAGTAGCTAAGCAACCATCCAGCGAAGGCAGCACCGATGCCCATGCCTGCTTTCTGTGACGAGGTGGTCGCTGAGAAAATAATCCCCGTGGTACGCACATTGAACTTCCACTCAGCATAGTCTGCGGTATCCGCGACTAGGGCCCAGTAAAGTGTCGCGTTGATTCCTGCGAAGATCATCCCAAGAATCTGAAAGGTGAAGATCAATTCCGTTTCGTGGGGTTTGATCCAGTAGAACGGAATGGCGGTGAGAGCGACGAGAGCCATGCTGATGATAAAGGAGTATTTCTTGCCGATCGACCGCACCGAAAACTTCGTGAGCATTGCACCGAAGATCATGGCGAGGCCGCCAACGAGGAAGTAGGTAGCGATTTGTTTGTCGTCCCACTTGAGGTAGCTCTTGAGGTAATAGACACCAGCGGTTCCGCGGACCACCGCGAAGGTGATATTAATGATTCCAGCCGCAAACATCATCAACCAGTGGCGGTTCGCCAACAGGGTTTTGATGTCGCCGACAAGTTTGGTTTTCTGGGCAACAGGTGGGTGGATTCGCTCGCGAGTGGAGAGGAATGAAACGAGAAAGAAGACGATCGAGATCGCGCTGAAAAGGATCACGGTGCGTTGGGCACCAACTTGTTGGTTTTCTCCACCGAAGGCTTTGATCAACAGAAGAAAGCTGGAGTTTGCAACAATCCCCCCGATTTGAGCGAGGACCATCCGGAAGCTGTTGACGCTCGTGCGCTCCAAGGGATCATCCGTCATCACGCCAGACAAGGCCCCGTATGGGATATTGATGGCCGAGTAGAGGAGCATCAGTAAGTTGTAGGTGGTCCATGCCCAAACCAACTTGCCCCATGAACTGAAGTTGGGTGTCGTAAACGCAAGGACGAATACGACGGCAAGTGGAAGGCAAAGCCAAAGAAGGTAGGGGCGGAATTTTCCCCAACGCGAATGGGTTCGGTCAGCCGCCGCGCCGATGAAGAAGTCTACGATTCCATCAGTGCAGCGTGCGAACAAAAGCATGGTCCCGGCGGCCGCTGCGGTAATACCAAAAATGTCGGTATAGAAGAACATGATAAAATTCATCATCAGTGCCCAAATGAAATTGCTGGCAGTGTCGCCTAGGCCATAACCGATTTTTTCTCGAATTGAAACTTTCATGGGTCTTGAGAAACAAATGTTAGAAATTAGTCACTAGGTCTTTTGGAAGCTTGACCGTGATGGACTGGATCACATGGTTGCGCGCGAACAACGCTTTGCACTCTGCGGATGGAAGTTGATTGCCGTCGATCTCGAGGATCTTGCCATCCACGCGATTAACCGTGATGGATGATTGTTCTGCGAGTTGATAGCAGATCGGCGTCTGAAATGCGGTGAACGCAAGGGTCATGGCGTCGAGCTTCCACGCTTGGATTTCGCCATTGACGTCGATGTATTGGAAGACATGCGAGGTCGTGAAAAACTCGTGAATTGTTAGAAGTGTGGGGTTGAAGCGTAGGCATCCGCCCTCGATCTGAACCCCTAGTTCTCCGAGGCGGGTGAGAATTTCCTCCTTCACCTGACCTGTCATGCCTGGTTGCTGGGCCCCTCGGTGGCGAGGGGAGTGCGAATAGGGATCGGTGGGAAATGCGCCATAGGTAGGTGCATCTTTGGTGAAGCCGAGTCCATTCCTGATGTCACGATACGCGGCCGCAAGTTGGCGGGATTCAACCGAAGTTGGGTCAAAACTAGATGATTTTTGATAGATCTCTTGAATTGCTAATAGCAACTTCGCAATCATATGCCAGTAAATGCTGCCCAATCCCTCGAAGGCGAACATGGATCCGCTTCTACCCGTGAACGACTGGTGGCGAAAGACCTGCTCCCAAAGCCCTAGCAAGCCGCTGCGATCGGTTGAGAGTGCATCGTGCCAGCGTGGCTCAGCGGTCAATCGATCTATGAGCGACTGAAGATCACGAGTGTTGGTTAGATCCGGATGGAAGTGTGCACGGCCACGGCTGTCTCGGCGGATGAGGCTTCGATCTCCATGCTCGACGATTTCGGCGAGTTGAGGGATCTGTTTTTCCCAGTGCGTGGGTAGTGTGTTGCGCTCGAGGAATGGCTGGATGGTGCGGTCGGGGTAGAGTAGGTAGCTGTGTTGGTCTGCGCGGTAAAGCGTGCTCGAACGCAACGAGCTTAACAAGCTAAGTGCTTCAGCGGGATCAAGGGTGCCGCTGCTCAATGCGGCGACTTGGCCTTCGAGCATGAGATCTAAATGATGAACGATCGCACTTTGATCGCGTTGTTCTAACAAGTTGTAGCTGTGGAAGAGTGAACTATCCCGGCGATTGATGCGGAGCGTGGCATCGACGGCGGCAAGGCCCATCGAAATGAAGTCTTTGAGTGTCTGGTGCCCGACAGGAGTGAAGAATCTGATCCCGTGGGCGTAAATGGCTGTACGGTGTTTCTCTCCTGCACGTCCGAGTGCCTCACTGAGGCGACCTCGTTCCAGATCGTCCATGCGCCCAACTGAAAGTTCTGGCAGGATTTTTGTGAGGTCGGCGAGTAGCTGTGCAACCGGCTCTGATAGAGAGAATTCAGCGACTTCGCCATCGATGAGTTTGTCGAGGAAAGCCAGATAGCGGCGCATGTGACAAACGGTTACGACGGATAGACCCCAGCCCGCGAGAGCGTTGTTGGCATCGTTCCACTCGGGTCTTTGGGTGTTGAGCCAGATGCCACCGCCAGGAACTAGGTTGCTCAGCTTGACGAGCAATGGTACCAGTAGCTTTTCTGCTAGAGAGACTAGCGTGATCTGGCCCGTCTCGTCCGTGAGCAATTTGCCATCGCCTCCTATCACTTCTGCCCGAGCGATGAGTTTTTCGTGGAGGGTGTGATTGAAGGTGATCGAGTTTTTCGGGTCTTTACGGAGAGCATCAAATCCAGCGATCTCGTACGGAACACATGCGTAAGGGTGAGTGCGTCGATTGAGCGTTTGGCTCAGCTGGCCAGGATGGAAGTGCTCGTGGCCTTCAAGCAGGCGGAGCAGGTAGACGATTTGGTGGTCGCCCCAGTAGCCGATTTGGCTCCAGGGATCATTGGCTTCGAGGACCTCCCAATCGATGCCGTTGCGGGTGATCCGGTAGGGGTTGTAGCCATCTGCGGTGGAGGCGTTGAGGAAGATGGCAATCATCGACTCGAAGCAACGTGGGTAGCTGTAGGCTAGGCTTTCCCAGTTTTGGAAAATATCGCGCCAGTTTCCTGCATAGGCAAAACGCGGGCCGCCCTCCGCATCCTTGGTGTGGATTTCAAACCGGTTCCAAGGGCGGCTTGGATCGCCATGTCTGCGGCTGAAGCAGATGGGAAGATATTCGCCCGCAATTCGGGCGAGGTGAGGGTCGCTGGTCTCTGTCGCGTGAGATAGCAGCCTGTCCAGCGAACACGGATCTGGCAGCGTGGTGAGCCATTCGGTGTGTTGCGAAAACAACTCGCGGTTGCGGCATTTGAGAAATGCGGCGAAATCGCTGCGCGGGAAATGGTAATTGTCGTGGAGGGTGCCGCCCCGCATGCAGTTGAAGAGGACGTTGGCAAAGTGGTGGATGCTTGCAGGCGCATCAGCACTCTGCTGGATGGCGTCTGCTCCAGCGATGCGTCGTTTCAATGCAAGCGCATTTCCGGAGAGGTCGGCCACCAAGTGAGCTTGAAGGGCCTCAGGCTCAAGAAGCCCTTCATGCAGGCTCCAGAGCGCGGTGTGGTCGAGCCCCGTATCCGCCACCATGAACCACTGACGTGTCTCTGCGGCCTCAAGTTCGATTTCAGCAACCAGCAAATGAGCCCCAAATACCCCACGCACCTCTGACTCTTGGGTCACGGGTAGGCCGCGTCGAAAGGCATCGATCTGCTGGTCTGACAGAAGCGGTGTCGCATGCTCAAGGCCGAGTGACCACGCGCAAGAAACGCGGAGTGATTCACAAGGTTCAGCACGGTCAGTGACACCCGAATTGAGCGTGTAAATCCCTATGCCGCTGCCCGCCACGGTCTCGTGCCGCATGTAAGCCGCCGCCAAATAACTATAGCGCGAATACGTTTCTTGGGTCACACCATGGGGTAAAAGGTGGTTCCAGCCGTCAAGCATCCGCAGGTCTCTCCGAGAGTCTGTTAGGTTTTGTAACTCGCATGTCCTCACCAGTCCAAAGCGATCGCTGGCACTGAGTGTCCACCGGAAGACAAGGCCTAAACCATGGTTGATTTCCTCAAGAATGACGCTGGTGCCGGTGACGTGTTTGTAGAGGTTCCGAGTGATTCCATCGGGTGGTGACTCAGGAGCCCATGGCTCCCAGATGACACCATCAATGATTAAGAGGCTGGTGACGCCGCTGGCTTTTGGTTGGCTGAGGATTTTGTCGGCGGTTTGATAGGGGAAAAGTGCGTGGTCCGGATCGACACGCCCCGCAGTGAATCCCCCATTGCTGCCGACAAAAAGCCATAGATCAGAATCTGAAGCCACGCACATGAGGAATGGCAGCATTTGATCTACATTTTGGATGCAGAGGTACTCTTCGCCGCTGAAGTGCGTGGTGCGTTCGCTCGCAGCATTGAGAGTTTGTTCAAAGCGAGTTGAAGGCGGTGCCTGTCTTGCTGGTGGACACAAGGCGGATGGAGTTCGCATGGCGGCTGGTTGGATCTTAGGCTAAAATTTCGAAAGCGAGTTCACCCCCTAGTCCTAGTCTAGGTCCAATCTTGGGTTTTTGCAGTGTTATAGGGATGGAGTAAGCCTGACCGAATGGTAGGAAGATTCTTACTTGTGAATAATGGAGGAGGGCGGTGTCCACAAGCGAAAATTGCATTATATTGCAATGCTATCGCGCCGTGAAAACTCCGTTTTGCTTGCTCTGATGCAGGGCCGTGTGGAAGGGAGGACGGAAAATCCCTAACTCGCAGGGCCAATCGTGGCACCGGGCCTGAGACGGCAATCGATCAGCACATGTTGTGCGGAGCCGAAGCGATTGGAGGCTCGTTCGATCAGGCGCTGGGTTCCGGTAGTCCCGATTTCCCGGAATGGGATGACCACCGTGGTCAATTTGGGGCAATCTTTGGGAGCCTCGATCCCATCGAAGCCCGTGACCGAGATATCTTTAGGCACCCGGAACCCACGCTTTTCAAGGCCTCGGATGAGGTCGTAGGCTTGGTGGTCGGCCGCGCATACCCAAGCGGTGACACCTGTGCGAGTCCGTTCGACCGCGTAGTCGATGCTGCTTTCGTCATCCCCCTCACGCGACGGAAACACATTGACGATGTCCTCGATGGCCACCGGCAACCTCAGGCGAACCATGGCCTCCATGAATGCAGCGTAACGCCGGTATGACCAGCTTGCTTCGACCTCGTAGCGTCGGGTGAAAAATCCAATTTTGCGGTGTCCATGTTCGGCAAGGTGTTCGACGATGGAGGATATCCCTTTGTAATGATCGACATCGACGCAATCGATTCCCGTGTGATCGAACTGCTCGACCAAGGAAACCAGCGGAATTTTCGGCGCCAAATGGTCGAGTACGGTGGCTGGGAATGGATAAACTAACAACAGTCCATCCCAACGGTTGCACAGCTTTTCGATCCGAACAAATGCTGGATTATCGAGGGCGCAGTGCTTGGGGTCGATCAAGTGGACTTCGACCTCGGCCCCGCTGAGGTGGGCGCAATCGGCTACACCGGTTAGAATCTGTTCGCTTGGATTTTGATAATCCGTGCGGAGGTATTCTTCTTCTGCCGAGCAAATCAACACACCGAAGATTTGTTTCACGTCGTTTTTGCGTTTCGATCGCGGTGTACGCATTTGCAAGTGCACATAGCCGATCTCGGCCGCCAACTGAAACACCCGCGCGCGGGTCACTGGATTGATTCCAGGATGATTGGTAAAACAGCGAGACACGGTGGAGCGAGAAACATCCAAGCGATCAGCGATTAATTGTTGATTCACTTCGGGAGATGGTTCGTTCATGCTGATGCCACGGATTGTATGAGGGTAATTTTGGTTAGACAAGGATCAAACGGGTAGCAAGTTCAATCTAGATTCGGAGGTATTTGGCGATGGATGATGGAACCACCGATCTCGGTTCATGTCCTGCCGCTTAGAGGTTCCTTTTTCTTCGATAGGCCAGCGGACTGATTCCTACGGCTTGCTTGAACTGGCGTGAAAATGAAGACTGGTCGGAGTAGCCGCAAGCGAGAGCAATCTGAGCGATGGGCTCGGTGGTGCTGAAGAGCCTGAGGCAAGCGGCATCGATCCTGACCTTTACGAGATATTGGCCTGCGGTGACGTGGAATAGTGAGCGAATGCGCTGGTCGAATTGATAGACCGAAAGCCCCGCCATTTTCGCCAGCTCCGGGAGCCGGAGTGCCTCATCGTAATGCCGGTGAATGTGATCGACCGCCCCCGACAAGGCGGCAAAGTCTTCTTCCTGACCACCGGGTGCGCGGAGGTCGCGCGAGATTCCACAGATCCCCGCGATGCGTCCATCTTTTCCCATGATGGGTTCCTTGTAGGTGAGGCACCAACCGCAGTGGCCACCAAGATAAGGGTGCAGCTCCATGTGATCGCGGATCGGATGGCCCGTTTTTAGAATTTCGCGGTCTTGAAGTGCGAAGGCCTTTCCGAGAGGTGAGGGGAAAAGCTCATCCGCCGTTAGACCCAGCGCGGCATCCTTGCTCTGCAGGCCGCAGCGCGCGGCCAGTGTGTCGTTGACCGCCATGTAGCGACCCACCGCATCCTTGACGAAAAAGACGATGTCGGGAACGCCATCGAAAAGTCGATCGATGGGCAACAACCCGTTAAGGGATTGAGCAAATGATTGTCGAACGGTGTTGAATGAATTCATGGCGAAATTGCGAACGGCGGTTTAGTAGCCCGATTCGAGAGAGAGTGCTAGAGGATTCGCCAAGACCCCAATGCTATCGATACAAGGAACGATGAGCACCTTCCCACTACGAGTGATCGTGGCAAAGTTTCCCAGATGCTGCGCTGCCCGCAGAACTTCAAGAGGCGAACCCACTTGGCATCCGCCGGATGGAGTGATGCTCGCACGAGCGGCGTTTCAGTGGAAATCGTGCGGTCGAGCGGCATGCTCGGGCTCGATCCCATCCAGTTCTTGGACGTGGATGACATAGACGGTCGGTTGGTCACCCTCCGAGCGCTGAAGGATTCCCTCGATCCAGAGAAAGGGTTCGCTGCTGATCACGCGCCGCAACCGGTGGAAGGTGGTCTTGGGAACAAAGAGGTTGGCGATGCCTGTCTCGTCTTCGAGCGAAATGAAGCAATGCCCCTTCGCGGTGCTTGGTCGCTGACGGCAGATGACCATCCCCGCGATGGTGACCGGAACGCCGTGTGGAAGGTTTTGCAAATCTCTGGAACGTAGCACATTGCTGCTACCACAGGCGTCCCTCCAGAGCGCCATCGGATGGGTGCCGACGCTTGCGCCTTGGGTGATAAAATCGGCAGTCAGCCGCTCCCCCGCCGACATGGGCGGCAACACCGCCCGATATCCCGAACGGCAGGGGATGAGCAGATCGTCATGGAGTGGCAATTCGACCTGCCACAAGGCGTCCCGCCGGTGCTGGATCTCCGGCATCCCATTCAACGCCCCCGCCCTGGCCAACATCCGCTTCTCGTTCGCGCTCGGACGAGCTCTTGTTAGAAAATTTTCTAGTGAGCTAAAATGCTCTTTCCGCCGTTCTTCCGTGATCCGGTGCATGGTCTCAGCGGATACGCCTTTGATCCGGTGCAGGCCGAGGCGTAGCGTTTGATCATCCACCACCACGGTCAGCACCTCGCTGAAGAGACAGGAAACCGGTTTGATGCGAATGCCATGTCGCTTCGCATCCTGCATGAGCGTGTTGACCGAGTAGAAGCCCATGGGCTGATGGTTGATGAGTCCCGCGTAGAACTCGGCCGGATGATGCACCTTGAACCAGCAGCTGGCATATGCGATAAGCGCGAAGGAAATGGCGTGGCTTTCCGGAAAACCATAGAGCGCAAATGACCCGATCGACGCGATGATTTTCTCTTGGACTTCTTTCGAAATACCGCGCTCGGTCATGCCATGGCGGAGTTTGATGGTCACGCTTTCCATCCGGTCGTCGCTCCGCTTGAATGCCATCGCCCGCCGAAGCTCGTCTGCTTCAGCTCCGCTGAAACCCGCAACAGCCATCGCCATTCGCAACACCTGCTCTTGGAAGAGCGGGACTCCTAAGGTGCGGCGTAGAATTTCCTCACAGGCGGGATGAATGAAGTCGATTTTTTCACGGCCATTCCTGCGGTTCAGATACGGGTGGACGAGATCGCCGACGATCGGGCCGGGCCGGATGATCGCCACCTGAATGGCGATATCGTAAAAGGTTTGGGGGCGCATCACCGGCAAGGTGGCCATCTGTGCACGGCTCTCAACCTGGAAGGTGCCGATGGTGTCAGCGCGACACAGCATTTCAAATACGGCAGGGTCGTTCTTGGGAATGGTGGCAAGATCTAACGGATGGCCGCGACGCGAACGGATTTCTAATGCGTGTTCAAGCGAGGCTAACATCCCGAGACCGAGCAGATCGATTTTGACGATTCCCATGTCTTCGCAATCGTCCTTGTCCCACTGAACGACGCATCGCCCTGCCATGGTGGCAGGTTGCAAGGGCACGACCGCATCAAGCCCGTGATCACAAACGATCATCCCGCCAGAGTGCTGGCCGAGATGCCGTGGAATCCCTAACACCGCGTGATAGAGATGGGTCAGCGCCGGAAGCCGTGGATGCGATGGCGGTAAAATCCCAGAAACACGCTCCTCGAACTCGGCCTCATGGTCTCTTCCCTTTGATCCAGCTCCGCCAAACGACGATGGGCTCGCCGAAAACCGCTCCGCCACCGATGGTGGAAAGCCTAGCACTTTGCTCATCTCGCGGAATGCGGACTTCGGCCGATACGTGATGACATTCGCGGTCATCGCGGCGTTGCGAGTCCCGTATTTGCGGAACACATGTTGGATGACTTCCTCGCGTCGATCGCCCGAGGGGAAATCGATGTCGATGTCTGGCCAGCTCCGACGGTTTTCTGATAGAAATCGCTCAAATAACAACCCGCCGCCGACAGGGTCCACCGAGGTGATGCCCAAGGCGTAGCAAACCACCGAGTTTGCCGCAGATCCGCGGCCTTGGCAGAGGATGCCGCGCCCACGGGCGAACTCGACAAGGTCGTGGACGATCAGGAAATAGCCGGGAAATCCGAGCCGGTGAATCATGGCCAACTCATGCTCGAGCTGTGCCCGGACCTTGCTACTACAAACCCCGTAGCGACGTGACGCCCCAGCATAGGCGTGCCGACGCAGCAAGGTCGATTGCTCGGTGAGTGACAAGGGATGGCCGTGGCCATCGGGGAAATCGGGGAAGCGGTAGTCGAGGTTTTCCAGGGTGAAACCGATTCGCTCCGCTAGCCGCTGCGTGTTTCGGATCGATTCGGGTAGATCGGCGAAAAGCGCGGCCATCTCGTGGGGCGACTTGAGGTGGCGTTCGCCATTCGGGGAGAGCAGGCGGCCGGCGCGGTCGAGTGGCACGCGGTGGCGAAGGCAGGCAAAGGCGTCTGCGAGGCGGCGGTCACTGCGGGTCGCATGCAGCGGCGCGTTGCTTGCCAGTAAAGGAAGTCGCAGGTGACTTGCCAGATCCATGAGCTCGCGGTTCAAGCGGCCATCGTCTCTCAAGCCGTGGCGGTGGATCTCGACGTAAACGTTGGCGTGTCCAAAGACGTGGATCAAGCGTTGCGCTGCGTGCAGTGCGCCTGTTCGATCATTCGCGAGCAAGCGGCGGCATAGCGGCCCGTCACGGTCGCCAGTGAGGGCGATGAGATGACCTTCTAATGGAAAAAACTCATGCGCTGCGTCTGGCATGAGATGGAAATCGGTGAGGTGGCGCGATAGCAGCCGGTAACCCTCGCGTGAGGCACAGAGTACGGGGATGCGCGTTTGATCGGCTAGAGTGATGGTACTTCCGACCAAGGCCCGGATGCCACAGCGTTGCGCTGCATGGTGGGCGCGGGCGGAGCCGTAAAACCCCGCGACGTCGGTGATGGCGATGGCTTCGCAACCGATTTCCGCCGCTCGCTGGACCATCGATTCGGGCTGGCTTGCGCCTAATAGAAATGAAAAAGCCGAGTGTGCGTGTAACTCACAAAAAGTTTTTTTCACCGGTAAATTCCCTCCAGTGTCCAGCGGTTGGGTGTTTGAAAAACCAGGCGGAGCAGTTGGTGGCTCATCAGTTGGATGTCCCACTCGAGTCTCTGCCATGAAGCGTCGGGGTTCCACCAATCCCCAGAGATGGGAAATGGGCCGCGGCGATCCGTGATTTCACCCGGATGTGGGCCAGTGAGCAGCGCCAAGGGCCATGGCTTGCGGTTGCGCAACTCGTGGGCAACGGCGACCTCACGCGGTGGCCGGAACCGATGCAAGGGAACTGGGCATGCGGGGTGTGCCGTGGAATTCGGAGCTGCCGACGGCGCTCCAGCCGCTGGATGGAGGACGAAAGCATCGGGGGCAAATGAGTCGCCAGGTGCTGGGATGCCCACACGCCCATGGCCTAACAGCGCATCCAGTTTTGCCAGTGTCTCGGCCCAGCGTTCGGGTTGGGGCAGTTGGCGGCCAAACCACTCACGTTGTGCTGCGGTCGCGAAGGTGGTTTCCACATCGAGTCGCAAGGCGGCGATCGGTGCAGCGGGTTTTAGCGAATCTATCAGCGTTTGCAGGGGTGAAAGCATTCCCTCGACGGCGGTCTGCGGCTCGGGCAGACGCACGCGCCGCATCCATTCGGCGCCGGATGTTAGGACGAGGCGGATTTCCAAGCAACTCGCCGCGAGGTGGCGTGATGCCAAGCGCCCCGCAAGCGTGTGAAGCAGGCGCTTGAGTGCGAAAACCAGTGGGTCAAGTGAGACCAGCGGGTCATCGAAATCCACCCCTTGGCCGAACGATTCGGGTGGGCGGTGCAGGCGCAAGAGGCGGCAAGTCTTGCCATGAAGGAGGTCGTGCCAGGTACCAACATCCGGTCCAAGCCGCTCGGTGACGGCTTGGCGCGGCAACTCCATGAAATCTCCGAGCGTTCGCAAACCCCAGGATTTCAACAATTTTCCGGATGGGTGTCCCGCAGCAAGCAAGTCGAGCACGCTGAATGGCAGCGGCGCGAGATCTGCCGGGGAAATCATTTTTCCACGCGTCGCGGGGTGCCGTGATGCCAGGTGGGCGAGGTCTGGCGTCAGTGCGCGGGCGTGGTGGATCGTGGCGCCTGCCAATGTCAAACGATCCAGCGCAGCAGTCACGGGGCTGGAGCGGCCTGATAGATCGACAATCACTGCATCTGGCGCCGTGAGTTCGACATCTGCGGCAAGCGACTCCGCGATGAGAAAAAGCTCGTTGCGTAAGATGGCTTCTGCCGCGGGATCTCGTGAGAGGATCCTCAGGTCAGGGCAACGCACGAGTGCGCGATGAAGCGGCCACCCGCTGCGGATTCCGGCGATCCGCGCTGCAGGGTTGGTGGCGAGTAGAGACAACTTTTCGCGGCTGGTAGATGCGGGTCCCGCCTCGAGGACTGCGCAGGGATATGCTCCCTCCATCGCGTGATTTCGCAGGGCGGCGATGATGAGGAAATCCTGGAGACAAAGGGCGGCAAACATCGGAGTTAGGTGGCGCGGCGGAGTTGGTTCGGCGATGCGTGTACGCGTGGGAGCAGCTCCGCTTGGGCGCGGTCGAAGTCTGCCAGTGAAAGCCCCGCGGAGAGTGAAACCCTGAGGCTCGCGCAGGGGACCAGCGGAGAGGTGGCGAGCACCACCAAGCGCAGCCCAGTGCGCTCGACCGCTTGTTTCATCCGCCACCACGCGGCGGCGGGGAGCGCGTTGAGATCCTGCCGTTTGACACCGGTAGAGTCTAACAGCACAAAGGGCATGTTGCCATCATGCACGAGCAAGTCTGCCGCCTTGAGCATTTCGAGAGCAGACGTGCAGCGAACCCACACCAATTTCGAGCAGGCATCGCCCGGGAAGGAATTGGGGTCAAAGGCATCCGCGCCATCGATCAGTACGAGTTGTGGCAGTGAATTGGCTGACTCGGACTCGTCTAGCAGGCCGGCCATGAACAAGGCGAGCCCTGCGCTTGGCCCAGCAGGTAGGACTTCCGAAATGGCACCGATGGGGAAGGAATCGACCGAAAATGGCTTCTCTAGCAACGGACTGGGAGCTGGGCTTGTGCGCAGTCCGTGCGCTTGCGGGAATTGATCACGCAGTTGCTGACGTAAGATTTCTACTGCCGAGGCCGCCATGACTGGACGCTAAATGTGAATCTATGAATGTTCAAGTGAACACTCATAGATTCGTCGCATTTAAGGTCAGGCGATGGGCTACGGCCACCGTAGATCCAAGCCAAGATGGGGCTAAAACACCGAAAAATCCTACGATTTATTTCATCGGTGCAATGAACATGCATTCCTTGCCCTTATCATTTACCATGACCATTTTCCACTGGTCGCCACTTCGACCGGGAGGGCCGACGTGTTTGATGGTATATTTCTGTTTGCAGGAGTTGCAATGGATCGTGCCACCATTGTGGCAAAGGGCTTGCGCGTCTTTTTCGCTGGCAACTTCTTTCACGCTCACCGATTTGCATTCCATGCAGACCAATGCATAGCGGTTGCCTTTTTTCATGCTTTGGATGTTTTGTGGATTCGATTCCTCAAGGTAAGTTCCAGTGACGAGCGGACCCTTGCCGGGAGGGGCGGCAGACACTGCGGTGACGAGACTGGCGGCGAATGCGGCCATGATCAGGCTTTTTAGGGGGGATTTCATATGATGGGGGGGTATTTGGTTCGTTTTGGCACCATTTTCATGTTGCCGAGTCATTCATGATGGGCGTGCCTGAGTCCATCCGTTGGAATCAAGACGCTTTTTTCAGTATAGCATGAAATGCTGAAAAAATCAAGAATGCGTGGCGAAGTGATAAGTGGCATCATTTATATCTGGGTGTCATTCTACTTGGCGCAATACCCCCCCAACACCAAATCAAAGAATTCACTGGCAACGGTAAGGAGACCACTTCATCTCCCCAGCCGCCGTCAGGAAGTCACCAAGCGCTGCCAGTGACTCACTTGGAGCTGTCAGGGCATTCCCAGGCGCTGTCAGCCCGTTCCTAGGCGCTGCCAGTCAATTCCCAGGCGCTGTCAGTCAATTCCCAGGCGCTGTCAGTCAATTCCCAGGCGCTGTCAGTCAATTCCCAGGCGCTGTCAGCCAATTCCC
>Ga0164294_10000730_pt1 | contig 31190 bp, 23 predicted proteins | sample GEODES005metaG_FD_111479 | JGI IMG/M metagenome (GOLD analysis project Ga0164294, IMG submission 111479) | Oligotrophic lake water microbial communities from Sparkling Lake, Wisconsin, USA - GEODES005 metaG | ecosystem: Environmental > Aquatic > Freshwater > Lake | place: USA: Sparkling Lake...
ATGGGAATGTGCTGCGGGACATCATTGCTTAACGTGTTGTTTGAAAAACTTCACGATGAGTTCAGGTGCCTCTTTGAAAAAGGTATGGTTGCCAGGGTGAATACAGGTCACCACAGGATTGCCGCTTTTTGATTCATACTCGGTGCAAAATTTGGAGCCGCCCCAGGGATGGCCTTCGCTGCATTGATTTAACTCGCGCAGACTTTCCATGGTCGCTTTTTGCCAGGCGAATTTCACCAAAGGGTCGGTCTCTCCCGCAACGTGAAGTACAGGCTTCGGCTTGAGTTCGAGCTTTTTGTTACCCAAACTAGCCGATGAGGAAGGAGCCATGGCTGCAAAGAGATTCCCACGAGCAGACCACAAGAGATAAGTAAAACCACCACCATTGGAGTGACCTGTGCTGTAAAGCCGACGTTCATCGATCTTGTAGTCGCGCTTGAGCTGAGCCAAAACCGCATCGAAGAGCCTCAAGTCACGATCTCCTTGATCACCCATACGTCCCTGCCATCCTGGTTTTTTGCCTTCTGGATCAGTAAGGCGACCGGGAGTGTTCAAGCCTTGTAAATAGACAGAAATCGCCTCAGGCCAGAGCTTGTGATAGCCGAAAGAATTGGCGGCATTTTCCATACTGCCACCGTGTCCGTGCCAAGCAAAAACAATGGGCACAGGCTGAGTCAGCGCTGCTTCGGGAATGTGGACCATGCCATCTCGTGTGACTCCATCCACCTGCCATGAGATGATCAGATCGCCAACTGGAGGCGTTTTAACTTCAGCCATAGCCGCCAAGGCTACGAAATATAAGACAGAGAATGTATGGATCAGCTTCATGGAAGTTCCATAAACTGTGTCAGCCGCAATAGGTTTCACCCAAGATGTAACTCGAGACAACGCTCCTGAGTTAAAGTTGCTGGATTTTCATCCATCAGTGGCGAGGATAAACCCTTTTGAAAAGAACCATGCCAGAGGCCCAACTTACTCAATTGCCCCGAACTCTCATTGTCATGGGGGTTTCCGGCTGTGGCAAATCTCTGATCGGCAGTCGCTTGGCTGAAAGGCTTGGTGGCGTCTTCGAAGATGCCGATGATTTTCACTCAGAAGCCAACAAGGCCAAAATGCGCGCAGGGATTCCGCTGACCGACGAAGATCGCTGGCCTTGGTATGCAAGTTTGCGGGCAAGAATCGAGGAGATGCGAACAAGCACTCCCATCTATGTCTTAGCCTGCTCAGCGCTAAAACAGATTTACCGCGCCAAGTTGCTGGCTGACGATCCGTCGGATCAATTGACCTTTCTATTCCTTGAAGGTAGCCGCGAAGTGATTTTTAGCCGGATGGCCGCACGTCAAGGGCATTACATGCCCATCACACTTCTGGACAGTCAGTTGGCCATTTTGGAAAAATCCCCAGATCTAGTTGCCGTCTCTTTGGACCAAACACCCGAACAAATTTTGGCTGAAATTAGCCAGCGTTTGGAGGTATAAACGGAGCATCTTTCACAAAAACCCTCAACTGCTTTCCAACTCAGCCGCGAAAAGCTTGTTGCCAGACTGTGCACAACCGCTAGAATTAATGTCCTTTTTCCGGTAAAACCAACCAACCGATCAACGCTCCCTGTGACTCCGTCGTTCCTCCTCACTCAAGGCATTCAAACTTCCATGATCCTCGCGGTCGTGGGCTTGGCATTTGCGATCCTCCTTATCCGCCAAATCCTCGCATCGTCTCCAGGCAATGATAAAATGGGGCTGATCGGTGGAGCTATCCAACAGGGAGCTAAAGCATACATGAATCGGCAAATTCGCGCGGTCAGTATGATTGCCGTCATTGTTTTCGCCGTTGTGTGGTATGCGCGCGGTGGCGCAGCGAGTGCAGGATTTGTGGTCGGCGCTGTTTGCTCCATGATCGCCGGTTATATCGGCATGATGGTGGCAGTTCGTGCCAATGTTCGCACCGCCTGGGCAGCCAGTGTCGGGGCTCATCCAGCTTTAAAGGTCGCCTTTAATGGCGGTGCAGTAACCGGACTTTTAGTGGTCGCTCTAGGCCTTCTGTCCGTGGGTGTATTCTATCTTGTCATGAAAAACATGGGCGGAGTGAAAGAGGCTATTGATTCTCTCATCGGTCTAGCTCTTGGCAGTTCTTTGATTTCTGTTTTTGCTCGTCTCGGCGGCGGCATTTACACCAAGGCCGCAGATGTTGGTGCTGACCTTGTCGGTAAGATCGAACAAAATCTCAACGAAGACGATCCACGCAATCCTGCTACCATTGCAGATAACGTCGGCGATAATGTAGGCGACTGCGCAGGCATGGCGGCTGACGTTTTTGAAACCTACGCTGTTAGTTTAATTGGTGCCATGCTTGTCGGGCACCTGACCGGCCCTGAAGGCAATCATGCCGTAATCGTCTATCCGTTCGTTCTTTGTGGCCTTTCCATTCTTTCTTCATTGCTTGGGATTGGCTGGGTCAATTTCGTCAAACAAACGGCCACAGCGTCCCTCGTCAGTGGCGTGGCCGTCTCTGGGATCGTATCTGCGATACTCTTTAAATGGGCAACAGCCGCCATCTTTCCTGAGTCAGTCGTGATGGCAGGCAAGACAATCACACCAAGCAATCTCTTTTATTGTGCGATCATCGGCATCGTTCTGACTTTTGTGGTCGTCTGGATCACGAACTATTTCACTAGCACCGCCCACGCTCCAGTTCGCCGCATTGCCAAAGCTTCAGAAACAGGCCACGCGACCAATATCATTGCTGGCATCAGTGTTGGCCACCACGCCACATTGTTCCCAGTGCTAGCTATTGCTGGGTCTATCTGGCTCTGCTGGGATTTGGGCGGTCTGTATGGCATCGCCACAGCCGTGGTTTCTATGCTCAGCCTTAGCGGCATCATTATTTCTCTAGATGCTTTTGGCCCGATCACTGACAATGCTGGCGGCATCGCTGTGATGTCCGGCCTGCCTGAGGAAGTGCGCAAAATCACCGATGAGCTGGATGCCGTCGGCAATACAATGAAAGCCGTGACCAAGGGGTATGCGATCGCTTCTGCCGGACTTGCAGCCATGGTGCTCTTTGGTTCTTATGTCGAGGAGTTGAAAGCTTTCCTGAACCTCAAAAGCATTGCCTTTGACTTGATGGACCCAAGAGTGATCATCGGCATGTTCATTGGCGGACTGCTCCCATATCTCTTCACAGCTTTTGGCATGGATGCTGTTGGAAGTGCCGCAGGAGCCGTCGTGCGTGAAGTGCGCCGTCAGATTGCTGCGAAACCCGGTATTCTCACTGGCCATGACACCCCTGAATATGGTCAATGCGTCGATATCGTAACCAAAGCTGCCCTGCAGCAGATGATTGTTCCAGCCCTACTGCCAATCATATTTGTCGTTGGGATCGCCTTCCTGGGTAAAGAGGCCCTGGGTGGCCTACTTATCGGAACGATTATCACTGGGCTTTTCGTCGGTATTGCCATGACAAGCTCAGGCGGTGCATGGGACAACGCCAAAAAATATGTCGAAGAAGGAAATCATGGGGGCAAAGGTAGCTTTGCCCATGCTGCGGCCGTTACTGGTGATACTGTGGGAGACCCCTACAAGGACACTTCTGGGCCTGCGGTTAACCCAATGATCAAAGTGGTGAACATTTTGGCGATCCTTGTGATCCCCCTGTTCTTCAAATAAAACCCCAATTCCAGCTCCTAGGTTAACTTTCGAGTTTTGTGTTTAACTGATTGCGCTCATACCGCCAAGATTGGCGGTATGTCTTTACCCAGTCGGTCAAAGCACGCTCAAAACCAACATCGCGCCCTTCTTTTTCACTTACGAACCATTTGTGACTCATAATTTGCTGCAATTCAGCCTGAAATTCAGCATAAGGGGAAGTGCTCATTGGATTGACTGACATAATTGAGGAATTGATTCTCCATCTTTGGACCCGACATGCAAGCCCTGCATCCCAGCCATGGATATTTCTTTCTCAACGAAGAAACCTCATGACAAGAGCAGGCAGACAGCTATAGATAACGCATTAAACCTTCCCGTCCAACGGGCCGAAGTAGCTCAGAGGTAGAGCAGCGCATTCGTAATGCGCGGGTCGCGGGTTCAATTCCCGCCTTCGGCTCCATTCCCCGTGAAGAATTCATGATCGAACCAATAAACAAGCCTCGTTTGAGTCGCATCAAACGCAGAGAGGAGATGCTTAACAGCATTGCTAAGCTGATCGGCTGCACAGCACTCGTCGTCACCATAGCGGTCATCTTCTATGTTATCGTCATCCAGTTAGACAAACAGGGACCAAGAGTAGACCCTACCTATGTGGATGCCGTTGAGTTAGCTTCCCGTGAGTACCGCTGGGCAGGAACGGAGTCTGTTACAAAAAATGCAGGCTTAGGTGTTTCCAGACCTGCTCTGCCAAAATTAGCAGCCAAGCCAAGCACTGCCCCATCCCTAGCCAACATATTGCCAGGCTCACAAAGCGCAACAACGGTAAGCGGAATCACCAACATTGAGACCAAAAAGCTGAGGATCGAAGCAGCAATCCGCCAATTTTTCACCGCCAATTCGATCTCTGAAAAAGCGCTTTGCTCTAGGGACTCCGACCGGATCTTACCCCTCATGGAGGTTTACTATAAGAAACACCGACTTCAGGTGGGTGTTTGGCAAAAATTGGGCTGGGTCCTCAATATGGATGAACCTGGCCACCGCTTGGCTTATGCCCAGTCCTTGTTTGAAGATGTTGATCCGGTTTGTCTCATCATTGAAGAAACAGCCTTGGGGGATATCCAGATCGACTGGGAAAGCAGCGTTCGCTACAGTGAGCTAGATTGGCAGGAATTCATCTCTACCCGACCAGACAACCCGACTCTTTTCCGTGTCATTGCCTCAAAGCCTGTCAACTCCCCCCAATCATCTCTAAACACAGGGGATGAAGTCATCGAACTCAAGCATCCAGCCGAACAGGGAACGATCTATGCGTATTTCAATCGTTCAGATCCTCAGTTTAAAACGCTCGTTGAGCAACTGCAGTTGGGGAACTGGACAAACGTCCCGCTAACGCTGCGACTTTGTTATCCCGGGCCCACTTCCAATACTAAGACTGTCCGCATTGCGGGCGTCGAGGGGAAAGGCTGGCTAATACTTCACAAATCGAGGAGCTAATACCTGTGAGCAAAAGTAAAACATTCAAATCCAAGGCCCAGCCTGTCAAAGCCAATCCGAAGATTGGGATCAAAAAAAAGGTCAGTGTTAAGAAAGCAGCTCCAAAGGCCAGACAAACTGCTGTTAAAAAAGTTAAAAAGGTGATCAGCACCTACGTTAAAGTCAAAAAGTCGATAGCTCCTGCAAAGAAAGCTGCAACGACAGGCAAAAAGCCAGCTGCGAAGAAGCCTGCCAAGGCTGCTATAATACCTGCCGCTAAGGCTAACAAAGCGCCCGCGAAGAAAGCAGCAGCAAAGCAGGCACCTGTAACCGTGGCAAAAAAAACGTCCGCTCAGCTTCTCCCTAAGACCTCCAAATTAGCTATCAAACTCGCGGTTAAAACAGCTGCGCCAGCTAAAAAATCAACATCTGCAGCCAAACCACTGCCAGCCCCAAAACCAGGAGCTAGCACCTCTACTCCAGCTCAACCTGACTCAGTTAAAGCCAGTTCAAGTTTGGTTGTTTCTTCGACAGGAATGCCGCGTATCGCCAGCCTTCCATCGGCACCGCCGCCACCGCCGAAAGCCTCAGCCAAGAAGCCAAGTTCGCCACAGCTCGTTTCAGAGCCCATTGAGCCAGCTAAAGCACCAGTGATCTCCTCGGAAAAAGCCTCGACTGTTAAATCTGGCGCACTTTTTTACGATTCTCACATGCATACTCCACTGTGCAAGCATGCTTGGGGTGAACCTGAAGAATACTGCGCCCAAGCCTTAAAATCAGGACTCAAAGGCATCATCTTCACCTGCCATTGTCCAATGCCAGACGGTTATTGGCCATCTGTTCGCATGTCGGACAGCGAGTTCGACACCTACATTTCTATTGTCCAGCGTGCAGCGAACGCCTACAAGGGCAAACTTGACGTCGGCCTTGGCCTCGAAAGCGAATATTTCCCTGGTTATGAGAAGTGGATCGAGAATCTACATAAGCGCGCTCCTTTCGACTACATTCTAGGTGCCGTGCATTGGCAGGCCAAAGAATACCTGAACAAGTACGAAACAGGCACCATCGAAAACTTCCGCAGGACCTATTTTGAACAGCTTGCGCAGAGTGCTGAAACGGGTCTATACGATTGCCTTGCCCATCCAGATTTGGTTAAGAATTACCACCCTGATAGCTGGTGTTTCGCGATCATCAAAAACAGCGTCATCTCAGCTCTTGATCGCATCGCAAAAACAGGCGTGGCCATGGAGTTAAACACTTCAGGCCTGAATAAAAGCTATTCGGAAATGAATCCGGGAAATGAAATGCTAAAGATGATGGCAGAGCGCAAGATTCCAATTGTTCTCGGCAGTGATGCTCACAAGTCCGTCCGTGTAGGTGAGCACTTCATCACCGCGCTCAATAACCTAGTGGAAGCAGGCTTCGAAAATGTCAGCTACTTCAAAAAGCGCCAACGCATTGATGTGAAAATCAGTGATGTGATCTCCAGCATCAAGCGTGCGACGGACGCCAACTCCTGATTCAAATTTATCTCAGTAAATAATTCAGGATGATCTGGGACCAAGCTTCCAGTTCATCGTATTTTGTTTTCAGCTCAGCCAAAGTGAAGAATTGTAGATCTTGGATAGCATCTTCGTTCGAGCTAACTTCCGCACTACTGAGCTCAAAGCGGTGGACGACGCCTAGATGAACGCTGCCAACCTCAGAGGAATCGTCATTAATCAATCCTATCACGGTCTGCGTATGTGTTCCACCGATGACTAGTTCCTCCGTGATTTCACGTTCGATGCTATTAAAATACATTGTTTCCCCGAGGCCATCATGACTTTGGTCCACGGGATTGATGTGCCCGCCAATGCCAACGGAGCGCTTTGAAACAAGGCGTTTTTCGCCCGACTTGCCACCGCGTGTGTAGCAGAGGTAGCGGCCTTCATGGTGAAAAATAGAATAGGGAATGAGCTGCTTATGTGTCGGATCAAGCTCAGCGGCTGGGCGTTCCATAAAGAAATTAGCCCCAGGTGCCAGCATGGCATCCAGATAACGATTCACCTCTGATTGAAAGCCCTGAAAGCTGCCAAGTTGATCGAGAAGGGCGCGAGTGATGACAAGAACGTGTTCCATTTGTTCCTTTGAGATTGAGCAGCACCAGCAGCAGGTCAAATGGCTTCATCAAGCCAACAACTCTTTGATTACTTTACGATGTTCTACTCCCGTGAGCTTTTGATCCAGCCCTTGGAACTTATAGGTAAAGCGTTCGTGTTTGTACCCAAGTAGATGGAGCACCGTGGCATGGAAGTCACTGATGTGCAGAGGGTCCTTCACGATATTGTAACTGAACTCATCCGTTTCACCATGGATCTTCCCGCCTTTAGATCCGCCGCCAGCCATCCACATGGTGAAGCAGCGGGGATGGTGATCCCGTCCGTAGTTTTCCTTACTGAGACCACCCTGACTGTAAATCGTGCGGCCAAACTCCCCACCCCAGATAATCAGAGTATCCTCGAACATACCGCGCTGTTTTAGATCCTCAATAAGCGCATGACAGGGCTGATCGATGTCCTTGCATTGGCTCGGCATGCGTCCGCCGACATTGCTGTGATGATCCCAATTATTGAGGTAGATTTGAGTGAAGCGAACACCGCGTTCGGCCAATCGGCGGGCCATAAGGACACTATTTGCAAAGGTGCCGCGCTTTTTAGCCTCGTCCCCGTACATCTTGAAAATGTAATCAGGCTCCTGAGTGATGTCGGTAAGCTCCGGCACACTGGCTTGCATGCGAAAAGCCATCTCATACTGCTGAATACGAGTATGCGTCTCTGGATCACCCACCTCTTTGAAGTTCAATTCATTGAGCGCATTCAATCCCTCAATGGTTCGTTTGCGCACACTGCTTGAAACTCCTGGTGGATTATTGATGAAAAGGATCGGATCACCCTTGCTGCGAAAAGAAACACCTGCGTGTTCACCGGGTAAATAGCCACTCGACCAAAGGCGGGAAGAGATAGCCTGCTCCTGCTCGCGATTCGTTGGTGTGGCGATCAATACGACAAAGGTCGGTAGATTGGAGTTCATGGAGCCTAGTCCATAAGAAGCCCAAGAACCCAAGCATGGGCGACCACCGATCTGATTACCCGTCTGCATGGCACAGATGGCGGGCTCATGGTTGATAGCCTCGGTGTGTAGCGACCGCATCCAACAGATGTCATCTGCATTCTTGCTCAGATGTGGCAATAGATCAGAGTTCATCCACATGCCGCATTGACCGTACTGAGCAAAGTTGAACTTCGATGGTGCGATTGGGAATCTAGCCTGTCCGCTCGTCATCGTGGTTAGTCGCTGACCATTACGGATGCTGGCAGGAAGATCCTTATCGTACCACTTTTGCATTCCTGGTTTGTAATCAAATAAGTCCATCTGCGATGGCCCGCCGACCATGTGCAAATAAATCACACGCTTCGCTTTCGGGGCAAAGTGGGGGCCAGTGGCACCGACTACACTATTGGCACTGGCATTGCCCGACATTGCATCACCAATAAGCGAAGAGAGTGCCGCACCACCGAGCACGTTTTTACCCCGTGCCAAAAGCTGCCGACGAGTTTGATAGGTGTTCCATTCTTCGAGGATATTCATGGCCGTGATATTATTTATTGAGGACTTCGTCCAAGTTCATGAGTTGATTGCAGATCATGGTCCATGCAGCGAGTTCTAGCTTCGAAAGCTTTTCATCAAGCTTGGATTCACCCACATTAAGCAAAGCTTCGGCATCGGAAGGACTGGCGCTGTAATGGCTACGTAATTCTGCGAGACTGGCCGCGAGAATCGTCCATTCATCTTTTGTGAACTGCCGACAAATGAGACGTTCCGCAATGACATTTAGTTTGGCTTGATCATCCCCTTTGACCACGGTCAAAGTCTTTTGTGCCATATTTCTTGCAGCTTCAATGAACTGTGGATCATTCATAGTCACGAGCGCTTGAAGCGGCGTGTTGGTGCGGTCACGTCGGACACAGCTCACTTCACGGCTCGGAGCATTAAAGATATCCATACTGGCAGGTGGAGCCATACGCTTCCAAAAATTGTAAAGTGTGCGTCGGTAAAGGTTCTCACCATTGTCCTGAATGTACTTTTCTGTGCCCATCCCGACGACTTCCCATACATTTTCTGGCTGGTAAGGCATTGTGCCAGGACCGCCCATTTTCGGTGAAAGTGTGCCACTAGCGGATAAGGCATAGTCACGAATCATCTCGGCATCCATACGGAAACGTGGCCCTCGGCTGAAGAGAGAATTGTCTCGATCTTTATCCGTCTTTTCAGGGGTGATGATAGCGGCTTGACGATAAGTGGCGGATGTGACCATCATTTTGATTAGCCGCTTTACATCCCAGCCACCTTCACGAAACTCAACAGCTAACCAGTCAAGTAATTCTGGGTGCGACGGTGCGGATCCCATGATGCCGAAGTCCTCGCTGGTCTTCACAAGACCGCTACCGAAAAGTTCCTGCCAAAAGCGATTCACAGTGACTCGTGCGCTCAATGGATTATCGGCACTGACTAACCACTGAGCAAGGCCAAGGCGATTCTTCGGCGCTTCAACAGGCAATTTCCCAAGGGCAACAGGCACAGCGGCATCCACGGCTTCTCCTACCTTATCGTATTGACCACGCATGAGGATATTGGCCATCGGCATGACATCCTTTTTCTCCTCCTGAATGTGAGTGATCGTGCTGCGGGTCTCAATTGCCTTCATCTCGGCTTCCAACTTACCATTCAGCCCGTCAGCAGTCTGATAACCTGCATGGCGAGTGACAAGGTAGTGCTCAAATAGTGCTTGTCTCTGTTTCGGCCCGCGTTTGTTGGAAGCCAGCATGTCACGCAACGGCCCCACTTTTGAAATGGTCATCACTTCAGCAGGGGCAAGCATTCGATCATAGATGCGCACATCTTGCACACTGCCTTCATGAAACACTTGCGCATGACTACGCTGGCCGATTCGAGTTGGCGTGATGGTCTTAATGCTGCCTTTCAGACCATTTGTTTCATACTTTAGTTCCTGCTCAATTCCATCGATAAAGATCTTCACGCCTTGAGCCTTACCACTACCATTGTAGGTCACAAAAACATGCTGCCAGACACCGGCTTTCACACTGGGTTTTTTCGTCGTCACCTTTAATGCATCATTAGGCCAAGTGCTCACAATATGAACCGCAAAACTGCGATCTGCCTGCCAGAGATCCCAGCCGCGATGCTGGCCTTTTTCATCCATACGAGCAAGGATGCCACCATTGACCCCAAGCTTGCCCGCACGAACCCAAGCACCATAGCTGAAAGATTGGTTCTTTTCGAAATCTCCTAAGTCACCGATTTCAAAAGTGCCACCTGGTTTCATCATCGGCGCAGGGCCGATTTTGCCATCTGGCTTCCAAGAGACTTCAGCAGTCGCTTTAAAGGTCTTAGCAGCACCATCAATGCCAGTTACTTCAGATCCGACTCCCTCATTGAGTGGTAAATGTGCAACCAAGCCTTTAGCTGGCAGATCTTTATCCAAGTCGCTTGGTCTTGCCGAACTCAGCCATTGATCAAACTCAGGAACGGCGATTTTGCGAATCCCCCCCATCTTGCTTTTTGCAGCTGAAATTTCAGTCGGCAAAGCCTGCCAACGCGATCGATCTTTGTCGGCTGGTATAATTAGGATCGGCCCTAGACCATCCTTCACGTTACCATCTTTTGGCTTCTGCGTGGTATTTCGGAAGAAAGCGGCCATTGAATAATAATCACGCTGAGTGATCGGATCAAATTTGTGATCGTGACATTGCGAGCAATTTGTCGTGAGCCCCATGTAAACCCAACCAAGAGTCTGAACGCGGTCGTTGGCATAGTTAGCCAAGTTTTCTTCGTCAATGGTTCCGCCTTCATTCGTGGTCGTATTGCAGCGTTGAAATCCTGTAGCGATCAGTTGATCTTCGGTCGGTTTTGGCAAAAGATCACCAGCAATCTGCTCCATGGTGAACTGATCAAAGGGCTGATTTCGATTAAATGCCTTCACTACCCAATCGCGATAAGGCCAGATCGCCCGTTCCTTATCAAAATGCAGACCGTGAGTGTCCGCATAGCGGGCTGCATCCAGCCAGTATCGCGCACGGTGTTCGCCATAAGCGGGCGTTTTCAGAAGTTCGTCTACCAATTCGTTATAAACAGAATCTGATAATTTCCCCAAGGTGGCTTTCCCTGCATAAAGCTTGAGTAACTCGGGCGAAGGTGGCAATCCAGTTAAGTCCAAAGTGACTCGACGAATCAGAGCCTGTGCCGCAGCTTCAGGAGCCGGAGTCAGTTGGAGTTCCTCAAGTTTGGAGAGCACAAAATGATCCACGGGGGTTTTCACCCAAGCAGTCGATTTAACAATCGGCAGCGGCGCACGTTCCGGTTTGATCAGCGACCAATGGGGCTGCCATGGCGCTCCTTGAGCAATCCAAGCTTTAACCAATGCAATCTGGGCTGGCTTAAGCGTCTTATGTGACTCAGGTGGCGGCATCACCTCCTCCTCATCAGTCGAAATTAAGCGCAAATAAAGCGGGCTTTCCTCAGGTTTACCCTTCAAAACAGTGGTTTGTTCCCCCTCTTTAGCGGTAAAAAAACCAGCCTCGGTATCCAATCGTAAGCCCGCTTTTCGAGTGCCTGGGTCAGGCCCATGACAATGGAAACAGGCCTCTGCCAAAATCGGACGGATGTCCTGATTAAAGGCGATACGACCACGATTAGCCCCGAGGAGACTCCCCTGAACTGCGATCAAACATAATATGACTTGGATGCGTATGATTGTCATCGGTCCTAGATACGGAACCTGATATGAATTTGTTCCAAAGACTCTAAGAAAGCATGATTCATCATAGGCAGTGTCGAAATTGACATAAACCATTCAATGCGGTCCTTAATTAAAGCGATTCATAGAGATCTTGTTTGAAGATTTTTCAATCCACATTGAACCACCGTCTCAACAACACTGTCTCGTTCCTTGCGCTTTATTCATCTCTCTTTAATTTCGGGCTCCCCTGCCCTGCCATTTCATGAAAAAAACAGACGAAATCATGCTCATCCCTTACGAAGAGGGTTTTCGTGCATGGAGAAATAAAGCTGGGCTAATTACAGGGGAAACTGAGACCAAAACTTGGCGAGGAGCCGAATGGATTGCTTTGCCTGCACGATGCGTCGTCAGTGTCCCTATGCGCTTTCAAGGAGTTGACGCCTCACGTCGTGATTCAGCCGCTCAGTTAGAATTAGAGGCGGCAGGCTTAGGCGCAGAGACCTCGGAGACATTTAATTACGCACTTCACACACTAGGCAATGATGAGCGAGATCAGCGTACCAGCACCTACATTCAGGTGTCACAACTTCCCGCAAGTATCGTTGAAAACGGCGATGATGCGCATTATGCACCCTCTGTTGCATTTCATAAGCTAACCCCGGGCGAGCTTCTCATCTGGCGTGAGGACGGTGCTTTTGTCATCGCCATTCCTCATGAAAGTGGTGAACCGATGCACTCGCAAGCCTTGGCTGCACGCTGCCTTGATGCAGATGCCGCAGCAGAAATACGCTGCATATTAGCTTCGCTAGAGTTGTCTAGCTTGAACCCAGACATCCATTCATTAGCACTGATTACAGGCAGCATTCCAGATAATCTCATCCCAGAAGATTTCGCACAGGCAGTGGATCTGCCTATTCGTATTCAGGACCTATCAGCCCCGACGCCCCCAGTAACGGCCTCACGTCTCGTGCCAGCCAGTGTCGTCAGACTTCGCCTAGAGCGCCAGCAGCGCCGGATGATGATGCTGGGAGCGCTTGCTTTTGCATTCGTTCTTGTCGCCGCCCTCAGCGCCTTTGCAATTCGAGTCTGGGTTCGTGAACGTAGCATTATTAACGAAGAAAAGCGGTTAAATGAACTCGAACCAGAACTTCTCACGATTCGTGATGCCAAGGCCGCATGGGAAGACTTACTTCCAGCCCTGACACCTAACACTTATCCAGTCGAAAGTATCTATCAGCTTGTTCTACTACTCCCGCCAGAAGGCATCCGCGTCACCCGACTTGAAGTTAAACAAGACGGCATGGTCATTGATGGTGAAGCATCTTCCCTTGGCCATGGCATTGAATTCCGTGACAAGCTACTTTCCGCACCGGCCTTCAAACGATGGATTTGGGAAATGCCACAGCCAACAAGCCTGCCTGATGGCCGCGCCACCTTCCGAGCCGAAGCACGCCCTGTCGAAAACGAAACTGTCGCCAATACGGAGGAAGCCCAACCATGACCGCTAACGAACAACGACTCGCCTTAGGCCTCGGCATCGTTCTCATTGGTGGCATTGCGTTCATTGGTCTGACCAAGTTGAAGACATGGAAAGTTCGAGTGGACTCTCACGCCATGGAAATGGAAAGTCGCCGTGTTGAAGCCGATGAATTACTCTCCCAGCAAGATTTTTGGAATCAGCGCTCCACTTGGCTTATCGAAAGCCAACCTTTATATACCAAGGCTGGCGAAGCCTCAACCAGCATCCTGAATTTAGTCGATGAATTGGCTGCCAAAAACGGTGTGAAAATCTCTCAAAAGCAACTCACCGAAGCTAGCGAGCGTGTCGGCCTAACCTCAGCCAATGTCACTCTGGAAGTTCGCGGAGAAATGAAACCCGTGCTTACTTGGCTCTATGAATTGCAGCAGCCTAGCCATTTCATCAGTATCCCGGCCATGACAGTAACGCCTAATGAAGAAGACACAGCGGAAGTAATCGTGAACATGAACGTGCAAAAATGGTTCAGACTACCACCCTCATGAAGCGCACCTCCTACATCTTCTTGTTTTTGGCATTTGGATTAAGCCTTACCCAAGCTCAAGACGCTGGGCCGAGCGTCGACGCCCCACCGGAAGCTATCGTGACGACTGAAGAATCTCCGGCAGAACAACCGCCTGATTCTTCTTCCGAAAATACGAATCCGAGCGAAACGGAGGCGGTCATTCCGACGGCTTTTGATATTTCTCGTTACCAAAGCACCTGGGATAAAAATCCGTTCAATCTCAAAACAGCACCCGTTGTGCAGACGCAGGTTCAGTGGAGTCAAGACTGGTCGCTAGCAGGCATGTTCAAAGACAAGGGGAAGATTCGTATAAGTATCAAGAACAAGCAGACAAACGAGTTCAAACAGATCAGCAGCGACGCTAAACCAGACGCTGAATTCCGTCTCGTAAAAGCCAATTTTCACCGCAACCGCAATGAAGCATCTGCCCTGATCGCTAAAGGCACCGAGGAAGCTGAACTCAAATACGATGAAGCTGCGGGTGGCCAGCCCGTAACAATCAACAACACCATGCGGGCGCCTACACCACAAGCGCAATCGCCAGGAGGCGTTCCTGGACTACCCGGATCCCAGCGTCCAGGAATCGTCGCCGGTCAACCACCACTAACAAAGCCTTTAACTCCCAATAGCAACGGGCGCGTATTCAGTGCTTCAGGACTACCAGGCGGCGTGGCATCTCAACCGGGACAAATCGGAGGACAGCCAAATATCAATATGCCACAGGGAGTCATCGGAACTCAATCGGGGGTTCCTGGAGCAGCTCCACCAGCGATCTCACGCCGTCGTCAATTGATCCCAGCTCCAGTCATTCCTGCTCAACCGTGATTTTCTCCGCGCAACCACCCTTTTACGCCTTCATGTTCCGTATTGCATGCAACACCTTCGTCGCCCTTTGTTTTCTGGTCCTTACCCTGAAAGCGCAAATCCCGCCACAGCCAGGGGCTAATCCAAATACGATCCCACCTCAAGGTAGTGGTCGCCCCTTCAATCGCCCGACAGTAGGCAACCCAAATGGCTTGCCTCTTGGAGCCATCGGCAGGCCAGGAACAACTCCTATTGCGCCCGGAACTGGCGCACCCAGCGACCCCAAACCAGCTATTAAGCCAGAAGATGCCATCAAAGAAGACGGTGGAGTCGAGCTACAGTTCCCAAACACGCCACTTTCACAGATCCTTTTAGTTTATGAAGATCTCACTGGTTTAAAAATCATCCGTGATGCCAACGTCGAGCAAGCTACCGTCTCCATCGAGACCACCGGTGAACTTCCCAAAGAGAAGGCCATCATGTTTATCGAGAAGAGCCTTCTTTTAAATGGCTACGCTTTTGTCCCATCCGGAGAAGGCATGGTTAAAATCCTGGCCTTTGATGCCAAGAAACCCCAGACAGAAGGTGCCCCGTTCTTTGAATCTGCGATGGATTTGCCTACCACTGATCAAGTCGTCAATTTTGTTGTCATTCTCAAATATCTCAATGGAGAAGACGCCATCAAAGCTATCGATCAAGTCATCCCTCGTCACAGCTATGGAGTGATCACCGCTGTGCCGAACGCTAAGGCGCTGGTAGTGACTGAAAACAGCAACACCGTCAGGGCAATCATTGCACTCCTGGAACGGCTAGACACAAAACCAGCCGAGACCAAATCGAAGACCTTTCAAATCACCCGCTCAGACGCCGAAGACATCAAAAAAGCCCTGGATGAAATTCTCGGCACCGATGAAAAAAATGCCACTGGAGGCGGTCGAACGCCCAGCATTCCACAAAACCAAGTTGGCTCGGTTCCGGGTCAACCGATTCAACCACAAATCCCCAATGAAGGCATTAGTGTCAGTGGCGGCGGCAGTTCCAACGCAGCGCAGGAAGTTCCCCCTAAGATTATTTCCATCGCCCGTAGAAACTGCCTGCTTGTCATCGCCAGCGCAGATACCATGGAGTATATCACGAAACTCATTGAGGAACTAGATGGTGCCTCTGAAATCCGCAACTTCGTCTCACGTCCCCTAATTTACCTAGATGTGACATCAGCCATGAGCATCATCAGTGACGCCATCTCCAGAACCGAAGGTGGCGAGGGCGGTGAAGGCGGTGGAGCTAATGCGACCTCGAACCCGAATGGCCAAAATCAAAATCAGACCAATGGTCGCAATAACCAAGGCAATAATGGCGGCCTCTTTGGCAATAACAACGCCAATGGCAATGGTTTTGGCAATAACGGCAGCGGACTTGGGGGAGGGCTTGGTGGCAGTAGTGGTGGCGGCTTTAGCGGTGGTGGTGGCAATCTCCAACCTCTGCGTCAGAACAATGGTCCGACCTCAATGGTCGTCGGGAAAACCCTTCTCATCTCAGATCCGACAGCCAACTCAATCTTCGCCTCTGGTCCACCTGAGCATCTTCGTATCCTCAATGAAATCATGGATGAACTGGATCGCCGGCCTCAGCAGATTTTGATCTCAGCAGTAATTGGTGATTACAGCTTAAGCAACGCCACAGGCTTCTCTCTTGAAACTGCTTTCCGTGCTCGTAATGGCCGCAATTCAGGTTTGTTTGGTCAGGTGGGTAGTAGTTCTGGATTGCCGACGATTCCGACAGGCTCTGGAACCACAGCCTCCAGCAGTTCCCCCGATGCGCGTAGCGCCATCAGTGCGGCCTCTGCCTTTGCTTCAGGCAATGCACTCAACTTCTATGGTGGACTTGGCTCAGGCATTGATCTCGTCCTCAATACTCTCAATACCAACAGTGACTTTAAAGTCATCTCACGTCCGAGTGTATTCACACTTAATAATACGGCGGCAACAATCAGTAGTGGTTCATCCTTTCCGATTGCTAGCTCGACCCAAAGTAACTTCAATGGGGGAACTGCAGGCAGTGGATTACTTTCCAACGTTCAGTACCAGGATGTCGTTCTTAGCCTGAACATCATTCCTTTGATCAACTCTAAAGATGAACTCACGCTACAAATTTCGCAACAAAACAGCGAGCAATCAGGCACGACAGAAATTTCTGGCAACTCTTATCCCACACTCACCAAACAGGAACTCAATACGACAGTCATTTGTAAAAATAACGGGACAGTTCTTCTTGGAGGATTGATTCGTGAAGAAAAATCCATCAGTCACTCTGGGTTACCATTCCTTTCAAATGTGCCCATCCTGAGACTGCTCAGCGGATCCCGCGCCAAACAAGGCAGACAGCGTGAATTGGTCATCATGATTCAGCCTTCGATTGTGGACAACATGGCTAATTTGCCTCCCAATCTTCAGCACTCACCTGGTTCAAGCCCCTTCAGCGATGAAACTCGGGCGACCTTCAATTACGAGAAGACCCAAAAAGAACTTATCAACGCGCCAAAAGCTGTGCCTTTAGATAAGCCCAAGATATCTCAGCGCATTCGCGGACTGGTAGAAAAGCTGTTCTACTAATAACTATCCATTAGCCCGATCAAAGCCGGACAGGCACACCTTGACTATCTAAGAAGCGCTTCACATCTCCAACGGTGTATTCACCAAAATGGAAGATGCTAGCAGCCAAAACAGCATCGGCTTTGCCCTCTGCAAGGACATGGGCCATGTGCTGCATGTTCCCTGCGCCACCACTAGCGATGACTGGAATACTTACAGCCTGACTGACAGCGGCGGTTAGGGCAATATCGTAGCCATTTTTAGTGCCATCGGCATCCATGCTGGTGAGAAGGATCTCCCCAGCTCCACGACGACAGACTTCAATGGCCCACTCGACAGCATCCAGTTCGGTGGGATTCCGGCCACCGTGAGTATAAACGGTCCATGAGCCAGTGGCATTCCTTTTTGCATCAATGGCTACGACAAGACACTGGCAGCCAAAGGCTTCCGCGGCGGCATCGATCACCTCAGGTGTCTTCACAGCCGCAGTATTAATCCCGACTTTATCAGCTCCGGCCAGAAGCATCTCTCGCATATCAGAGACCGTACGGATACCACCTCCAACGGTGAGCGGCATAAAGCAACTTTCTGCCGTTCGGGCCACGACATCAATCATCGTTTTACGTTCCTCATGGCTGGCAGTGATGTCTAAAAAGACAAGTTCATCTGCGCCTTGAGCGTTGTAAACCTTGGCACACTCCACGGGGTCGCCGGCATCCCTCAGTTGCAGAAACTGAGTACCTTTGACCACACGGCCTTCTTTGACGTCGAGACAGGGGATGATGCGCTTGGTGAGCATCCTATGCCATACAGAGGCAAATCGCCAGAGGCAAGAGGCCAGTGCAAATCACTGACCATCTTTGGCCTCAGGAAGGCCGATATTTGGCACCCAACGAGCCTCCATCAGCGTGTCAACATAAGCTGAGTTTTCAGCCTCTTTGAAAATCCCATTGGCGCGCAGCATCCAGTCTTTGGCCTCGGATTCATTCTTTTTATGGAACGACAGCGCAGCGTTAGCAAAATAGTAAGCAGGAGTATCATCCATAAAGGTAAAACTTTCCTTCAATCGCTTCTGGGCAACATCTGTCTGGTCTAACTTGATGGCACAAACGACAAGCTTGAATAAAATAAGATGACGAACCACCATCGGAGTCTTTGGAAAATCGACCAATAACTTTTCAAAAGCTGCCGCTGCAGCTGCCCAATCATGCTTCACAAAGAGTAGCTCAGCGCGATTAAAACGCGGAGGCAGCGAATTTGGCTGCAATGTCTCTGCTTTGGCAAACATCTCATCGGCCTTAGCAAAATCTCGAAGGGACGGCGATAGATAAATAGAGCCACGCATGTTATACACGTCAGGCAGATTCGGAGTCATCGCATCCAACTCGTCTAGCTTTTCCAATGCGTCATAGAATCGCTGCTTTTGCTGAAGTTCCTGGGCTTCCTGAAGCTTTTGCATGATTGCAGATGAAATGACAGGTGCCTGCTGGGCAACGGCGGTTGTGCTCAATGCCAACAAAAGGACAAGGTTCGCGAAAGTGAATTTAGTCATATCCGCCCATCTTAGATGTCTGTTTCCTCAAGGCAAAATAAAAACGGTGACAAAATCAGATCGTGACTCCCTTTTGACCTCTTGGCAGGACTCATGCATGTTAGCCATCATGCCAGATACCCTGCGACACATCCTTGCCTCAGAAATCGCTCTGACCTCCATTACCGTTCGCGGCTGGGTCAGAACTCGCCGCGATTCGAAAGCTTGCTCGTTCATCGAACTCACCGACGGCTCCTGCTTCAAAGGCCTGCAAATTGTCATCGATGCTACCCTGCCCTGTTCGACCCTTGTGCCCAGCATCCTCACAGGTGCCAGCATCGAGGTGAACGGGGATCTCATTCCCTCGCCTGCAGCTGGTCAGAAATGGGAACTCCAGGCAAAAGACGTGCGCCTTATCGGTGAAGCTGACGCCACCTATCCCCTGCAAAAGAAAGGCCACACGCCCGAATTTCTGAGAACCATCGCCCATTTACGCCCACGCACCAACCTTTTCAGCAATGTCTTCCGAGTGCGAAGCCGCATGAGCTTTGCCATTCACCGCTTTTTCCAAGAAAAAGGATTTTTTAACTTACACACCCCTATTATCACTTCGAGCGATTGCGAAGGAGCGGGTGAACTTTTCCGTGTCACCACCTTGAAACAAGGCAGTAGTAGCAAGCCAGAAGACGACTTCTTTGGCCGCCCAACTTACCTCACTGTAAGTGGACAATTGCAGGGTGAAACTTTCGCCTGTGCTCTGGGAAACATTTACACCTTCGGCCCTACATTTCGTGCAGAAAACAGCAACACCGCGCGTCATGCAGCGGAGTTTTGGATGATCGAGCCCGAGATGGCCTTTTATGATTTAAACGCCGACATGACTCTAGCTGAAGAAAACGTGCGTTATCTGGCCGCAGCGATGATGCAGGAATGCCCAGAAGAATTAGAATTTTTCAGTCAGTTTGTGGACAAAAATCTGGTAAGCCGCCTGCAGCAAACCATTGACCAACCCTTTCAACGCATCAGCTACACAGATGCCGTGGATCTACTTCTTAAATCAGGGCGAACGTTTGAACATGCCGTCATCTGGGGTGAAGGGTTGCAAACAGAACACGAACGCTACATTGCCGAAGAACATGTGCGAGGACCCGTGACCATTTTTAATTATCCCAAAGGCATCAAACCCTTCTACATGCGCCAAAACGATGATGGGAAAACCGTTGCTGCCATGGATCTGCTTGTGCCAGGGATTGGCGAAATCATTGGCGGCAGTCAGCGTGAAGAGCGCCTAGACGTCCTCACTACAGCCATGCAGCAGCACGGTCTCAGCGAGGCCGATTACCAATGGTATGTCGATCTACGCCGTTATGGCAGTGTGCCCCATGCTGGCTATGGCATGGGATTTGAGCGGCTGCTCATGTTTGTCACCGGAGTCAGCAATATCCGCGACGTGATTCCCTTTGCACGCACACCAGGTCACGCGCCCTATTAAACCATCATGCATGAGCGATCAAAAGTTTCCCAAAAAGCGTTCCTTTGTGGACTGCTTCTTATTGGTCTACTTTCGACCCATTCACAGGCACAAGTAGGTCTCGATATTCATCTCGTGCCTGAAGTCACTGCCATCGTCCCTGGGCAGAGTTTCCGTGTGGGGCTCTTTCTTCGGCATGAAAAGGGCTGGCATACCTATTATCAGCAACCAGGCATCGTCGGTGTCCCCACCAGCATCGTATGGTCACTGCCAGAGGGATTCAAGGCCGGACCCCTGGAGTATCCTGAACCGGAGGTCACCCATATGTTTCAGATCAAAGCGCAGGGTTATGAACGTGATGTGCTACTTCAGACCACCCTTCAGGCACCAGATAACCTCAAGGCTGGACAGCAAATCACCCTAGAAGGCAAAGCCACCTGGATGTGCTGCGGCAAGACCTGCCATCCGGGCTCTAAGCAGCTAAGCTTGGTGTTACCCGTCTCCGCTGAATCCACCTTGAATGCTCAATGGCATCCTGTGTTTGAAAAGGAACGCTCAACCTTTGTAAAAACAAGCAGCGCTTGGCAAACCAGTGCCACGGAAAAAGGCCTCACTGTTACCTTAACGCTAAAGCCAGTGGATCCCACAGCTCGACCTTTTGATCTTAAAGAGTTGCCCCCAAGCGTAGTCTTTTTTACAGAAGATGGATGGATTAACAGCGATCAATCTCAAATCGCAACTTACCAGGTTGACGGCAGTCTGACCCTAACCCTAACCCGAGCAGAGTTCTTTATAAAAAAGAACATACCCAAAAACCTGTTTGGCATCGTCCAAAGAAAAGGTGGCTGGCTCAAAGGTGGCAGCCTGCGCAGTTTAAAAATCAGTCCACTGCTATTTCGCTAAGTTCCGTTTGCGTTCTTGTCGAGAAGTCATTTTGGGTACACAATTCTATAACTTCCCCCCCATGAAAGGTATTCTCGTTCTCATCATCGCTGCCGCCCTCGGCTACCTCTCTTATCAATATGCTTACCCCATACTGACGGGATTTGTGAAGTTCGAAAAGCATAAGAAGCCGGAGATTGTCGTCGCTCCAGCGCCGAAGCCGGTCAAAAAGAAGGTCGTTGCCGTTGTCGAGACTCCTAAGCCTGTCATGGAGCAACCCAAGCCAGAGCCAAAACCAGTGATGGTAGCACCAAAGCCTGAGCCAATGCCAGAGCCTGTGATGGACCCTAACGCTTTCATTGCTCCCGTTATTCCTAGCATTGAAGATGCCACCAAAAACTGGACAGCTCTGCCAAAGAGTGCGTTTCCGCGCCAGATCACCATTAAGCGCGACCTTGAATTAAGCATGAAAATGGGGGCCAACAGCGCATCCACTAAGGTGAAGTCAGGTGGCACCATGTTTGCTGTTGGTCAGGATGGTGCAAATATCTTGGTCTCCACATCCAATACCTCCCCGATGAAGGGTTCCGTTGCGATCGACGACACAGATCTCAAAGAAGTGCTCAGCAAAGGTTACGAAGTCTGGAAAGTTACCTATGTGACCACGCTGAAGAAAGCCCATGAATTCAAACTCGCTGCTGCCGAAAGGGCCAAAAATGCCCCACCAGCCTCTAAAGCCAGCGGGGCCAAAGCTGGTAACGATAAACCCGCTAAAGACAAAGACGGCACTTACCCGCTTCTCCTCACCAGCATGAAATCTGGTCAGGTCACCGAAATTAAGCCCACCGCCATCAAAGAATGGGGGGAGCCAGTCCTTACCGATGGCGTCTGGACTGTGACCGTCAAATACGAGACCGAAACCATGTTTGGTAAATTTGACACCGAAGCTCAAGCCTTTGTTAAAAATGGAGCCGTTGAAAAATGGATATATACGGGCTCAGGTGAAGTAGTACCCTGATTTGAGCTTAAGCTTAGATTGTCTATTTCATCCTAAAAGCAGGACAAAACCTGTTTCCTGCCCTTTTAGCTTGGTCAAGGCAACACCAGAATATATTGATAGTTCGGTAGCTACCTATTTGGATCCTTGACCCATAAAACAGGAATGGCTGACTGCCGTTTTGCATCTATCATTGATTCCACAAGGCTTTTCGCCTCTGGGCAGTGTCCCCGAGACACAACCGCTTCGGGTCGAAGAACCCTTGTGAAACCAAGCCCTGGTGCGACTCAACGATCTTCCATTCCCGTTTTAAGGTTGACCACATTCCTTTGCCAATCCCATCTACTTTTCAGAACTCAAGTCAATGCCCATAAGACCAGTGATACAAAACGGCTGGTCGTAATTCACGCAAACAAAGCCAAGAACTTGTAAATCACATAAGCCAATGTGGCGGTAACAGGAATGGTCATGACCCAAGCCCAGACAATGCGCTCGACCAAACTCCATTCGATAGCATTCCAGCGACGGGCAGCACCCACGCCCATGATGCTTGTCGTTATGGTGTGAGTGGTGCTGACAGGCATGCCAAGAGATCCGGTGACAGCTAAGATAGTGGCAGCCGTCGTCTCGGCAGCGAAGCCGTGAACAGGCTTCATTTTAACCATCTTATGTCCCAGCGTTTTAATGATGCGCCACCCACCCGCGTAGGTTCCGGCTGCCATGGTGAGTGCACAGGTCATCATGATCCAAAGGGGGATGTTTGCACTTTTATCGGTGATTCTCAGAAAATGCAGCCAAGAAGGAAGATTGTCTAGTTCCCCAGCTTTCGTAGAGGCAAAAAGTGTCAACATGATGATCCCCATGGTCTTCTGCGCGTCGGCTAAACCATGACCAAAGCCCATGTAACCAGCACTAAGAATCTGTAACTTGCCAAAAATTGAATTCACCGTGTTTGGGCGCCAATTTCGGATCAAAAAGAATAAGATACCCATGACGATAAATCCGATAGAGAACCCAAGGATAGGCGAAGAAATCATTGGAATGACCACCTTATGAAAAATACCTTCCATGTCACCCGTGGCTAGGCCGGTCTTGGAATCCATTTTCATTCGGGACCAGATCAGAACCTGCCAATTCCACGAACCCGGCGCAGAAGCCATTGCCGAACCGATCAGTCCACCAATGAGCGCGTGACTGGAACTAGAGGGCATTCCAAACCACCATGTCACGAGATTCCAAATAATACCTCCGAGCATAGCGCAGAGAATGGTAAGTGTCGTCACAGCAACAACTTTATCATCAATCAGGCCACTATGCATGGTCTTAGCCACAGCCTGACCAAAAAAGGCGCCAATCAAATTCGTGCTGGAAGCCAGCAGAAGAGCCTGGCGTGGCGTTAGCACTTTGGTGGAAACCACGGTGGCGATCGCGTTAGCTGTGTCGTGAAAGCCATTGATGTATTCAAAGGCCAGCACAACCAACAGCACCACAAAAAGAAGGAGCAAGGCAGAAGTCATGCTCGGAAATCAGGAATATTTGAGGACGATGTGTGAAACGACATTGCCGGCATCTCGGCAGCGATCATAGACCTTTTCCATCAGATCGTAAAGATCCTTCAGGTAAATAACAGAAACGGGCTCGTATTTGCCGGAATAAAGGTCTGCCAGCATTTCGAGAACCAATTTATCAGCTTCACCTTCGATGAATTGAAGCTTGGCGTTCAGGTCCTTTACGCGCTCAAGATCCAGATTTTTCCTCAGTTCTTGGACGATGTTCACGACAGTATCTGTCGAATCCTGCATCATCTTAAGATGCTTGGTGAAATCGACTCCCTTCACTCGATCTGGAGCAATAACGATACGCTCAGCGATCTTTTCAACGGTCTTCGGAATCTTGTAGATGGCATTGGCCAGAGCTTCGACATCTTCACGCTCTAAATCACTCACAAAGGTGCGGCAAAGTGCTTCATCAATCCTTTCAGTGATCTGCTTGTCTTTCCGACGGGACAAAATCAAAGCATCCAAACTGCGAGATTCAGGGCTTTGAGAGATTAAAGTCTTCAAAGCCAAAACACTGTTTTGTGCTTCTGCCGCACTAGCCTCCAGCAAATCGTAAAAAACGTCTGTTTTGCCAAAAAACTTTTGCAGTGAAATCATGGTAATTGAGAAGGGATGGTGGGAAGGGTGACTTTGGAAGCAACCTGTAAGAGATGTCAAGTGACGAACCAGACAGTACTCTGCCGAATTTACTCTGGCGAATTTTTTCAATTTTCAGCAATCCAAATCACTAAAATTGCGTATAAGATTGCGAATGCCTGCAAACGCAGACTCCCCCTCCACCCCACCGCCTGTCCTGAAATCTTCCTCCAGTCATGATGTGGAGACCTTGGGCTTTTTATCACAGGTGATTAACTCCCGTAGTGACAGTTCGCGCATCAAGCACGCCGTCGCGCAAGCTTCGCGAGATGCGGGAGAGCCGCTAGAAAAGCTAATCAAAGCGGCCGAAATTGTCGGCATACGGATTGACCCTTACCGCGAACCTTTGGCTGACGCTATTTGGAAGGCCCGTGATGAACAACCTCTAGTTGTATGGCAACCGGAAGCTCAACGCTGGCTACTGTTGCGGAAACATGGCTTTTTCCGTGTCCGAATCACCTGCCCGGATCATCCTTTAGAATCTGAATATATAGGCCGCAAAGAGTTGGCTCGAAGACTTGGCCTAACGAGTGTTTCTGAAGTCTTGGACATCGGTTCCGTCATCGCTGAAAGACCCGCAGAAGGTCTGCGAGGCAAGGCCATTGAACAGGAATCGGCCCTGCTGCCGAGTTTCCATATCGATCATGAAACGGGCGGAGGCCACCACGTCGAGATACCAGCCATTAAGCGATTCTTTGGGCTGCTTCAGCCAGAAATGCGGGATGTATGGACCATTTTAGTCTTTAGTGTTATTACAGGCTTGCTTTATCTCGCACTGCCATTGGCCGTCAATGCCCTAGTTAGCAATCTCGCCTTTGGCAGCCAATCAGCGCCCTTCCAACAAGCCCTCATCTTCATTGGTTTTGCTTTGTTTGTTTGCTTGATGCTGTCCGCCATCATCCGCGGTCTACAGTTTTATGTCGCCGAAGTCATTCAACGGCGCATTTTTGTCCGAATGACCGCTGACTTGGCCTATCGACTACCTAGAGTCAAAGCCGACTCTCTCGATGGTGTTCACGCCCCAGAAATGGTGAACCGCTTTCTTGATGTCGTTACCGTTCAGAAAAGCACTTCTTTTCTTTTACTCAATGGCATCAATATCGTGCTTGGTGGGCTCATTGGTCTTATCGTCCTAGGCTTCTACCACCCTGCCCTTCTGGCCTTTACTTCCTTGATTCTGACAGCCATCATTCTCATCGTGTTTGGCCTCGGACGCGGTGCCATTCGCACGAGCATTGAAGAATCCATCAGCAAATATGACGTCGTCAATTGGCTGGAAGAACTGGCCCGCTACCCCCGACTTTTCAAAGGTCCTGGCGGCTATTCATTGGCCACCGAACGAGCCGATCAACTGGCCCGCGCTTACTTAACGGCACGCAGCGGACATTTTAAGGTGCTCATGCGCCAAATAAGCGGTCTTCTATTCCTCGAAGTTCTCGCCAGTTCAGCCCTCTTGATTGTTGGGGGCTGGCTGGTTCTCAGCCAGCAGCTCACTCTTGGACAATTGGTCGCCAGCGAACTCATCGTGAGCGCCATCGTTGCTTCCATCTCCAAACTAGGAAAGCAGTTTGAGGGCTGGTATGATGCGATGGCAGCGGTCGATAAACTAGGGCACCTAGTCGACCTAGAAATCGAAAGTGAAGATGGCGATCTACCACGTCCAGCAGGAGATGGGGCAGCCGTTAGTGTTCATCATGCTGGCTTTAGTTATCGCAATGGGCAGGAAATCTTTTCCAACGTTAGTTTTGAAATTCCACCAGGTGGGCGAGTAGCCCTGATGGGATCTCAAGGCAGCGGCTGTAGCACCATGCTTGACCTTCTACTCGGCCTCAGACACCCAACTTCCGGTCACATCTGCATGGATGGTTTTGATCTGCGTTCTTGGTATTTAGAAGAGCTAAGATCCAGCGTAATGCTGATCCGCACGCAAGACATCGTCAATGGTTCGATTGCCGAAAATATCCGCCTCGGCAGACCCGGCGTTGGGCTGGATGAAGTTCATCGTGCCCTCCAATCAGTGGGACTTCTAGACGATGTCATGGCCCTGCCACTTGGCATGCACACACCGCTAGTGACAGGCGGCCTCCCCTTGTCTAGTCGTCAAAGAACACGACTTTTATTGGCTCGTGCCTTGGTATTAAAACCTCGGCTACTGCTCCTGGACGACGTCTTTGACGGGATGGATAAATCTGGCATGAACACACTAACTGCCATGTTACTCTCACGCGATCTTCCGTGGACAGTCATCATCGCTACTCGTGACCCACTCGTCGCCAGTCGCTGTGACCGCAGCGTGGACCTCGACTCACCAGCCTGCCACTCCTCAGCCAAATGAATCACGCTGCTCTCACACAATCATCCTTCAAGCTGCGTGGTCACCTGCCCGCCATCACGCGCGCCGGATCATGCCGCTGGCCAAGGCTTTTATCGCGGATACTTTCTGTGCTGTTTGTCTTATTCATTTTAGCCGTCTGGTTTTTGCCCTGGCAGCAATCCGTCAGTGGTGCTGGCAAAGTCATTGCCTTTGATCCACTGGAGCGCCGCATTAACGTCGAAGCGCCTGTCGCTGGACAGGTAAAAAAGCTGCATGTCGTCGAAGGCCAAAAGGTTCACAAAGGCGATGTGATCGTGGAAATTCAAGACAATGACCCGAACCTCCTCATGAATCTACGCAGCCAGCATGACGCACTCATTGCCCGACGTGCGGCAGCAGCGCAGCGAGTTGATGATTTAGAGCTTCAGGTGAAACAATTGGAGCAATCCAAAGGTCAGGCTATAGACGCCGCTCAGCAACGAGTCGCCGCTGATAAGATCACGGCTGAAACTGCGGTGCTCAATTACAACCGCACTCGGGAACTCAAAGCTCCAGGTCTCGTCTCTCAACGCGATTACGAATTAGCCAAGCAAATTCGTGAAAGTTCTGAAGCCAATCTTGCAGGTGCTGAAGCCAACCTCAAACGCACAGAGAATGACTTTGATGCGACCATCTCTGGCATCCGTGCCCAGAGAGGTACGGCGCAGGCAGAACTAGCCTCAGCCGGTCGCGATATCACGACCTTAGATATTCAAATTAACCAGAATCAACGTCAAGTCGTGGAATCTCCGCGTGACGGCATTGTCCTTTCGGTCCAAGCCACGGACGGCACTTACTTACGCCCAGGTTCTCCGATCTGCGTTGTGATTCCCGAGACCGCCAGCCGCTTTGTGGAAATGCTGTTGGATGGCAATGACATGCCGCTCATCCGACCTCGCCACACCGAAGCCGATGGCAGCATAACAGCTGGCAGTGAAGTGCGTCTTCAGTTTGAAGGATGGCCGGCGATTCAATTTGTCGGTTGGCCCAGTGTCGCTGTGGGCACCTTTGGCGGGGAAGTCGTTTTTGTCGATGCAGCTGACGATGGCAAGGGGCGTTTCCGCATTGTTGTGGCCCCAAAGCCCGACATCTCTCTACAAGGCGGCGAAAAGCATGAAATCCTCTGGCCTGGCAACCGCTGGCTGCGTCAGGGTGTGCGCGCCAATGGCTGGGTATTACTGCAACAAGTCCCCCTTTGGAAAGAGATCTGGCGCCAGATGAACGGCTTCCCGCCCGTGGTAGCTGATCAAGAACCTGGGAAGGAGAATAAATGATGATGCCAGCCTTCTCTTTTTCGATAGGCACCAAGGCTTTTAAAGCCGCTTTCTATGCGTCCCTGCTCTGCGTGATGTCAGTTGTTCAGGCTCAGACCATCACTTTAGAGGCCGTTTTGAAATCAGTCACTAGCCAGTACCCACCCTACCTCATTGCCCTCATCGAGCGGGACATTGCCGCGGGTCGACTCCGGCAGGCCAGTGGTGCTTTTGACCTTAATTTCAAAACCAGTGGTTCGTTCAATCCCACAGGCTATTACGACGGTAGCAGCGGCGACTTCGTCTTTGATCAACCCCTACCCTTTTGGGGGGGGAATGTCTTTGCCGGCTACAGAATCAGCAGCGGTTCATTGGCTGATTATGACAAAAACCGCACGCTCTTAGATGGCGAACTTCGTGCAGGTATTCGACTCAACCTTTTGCGTGATAGTTCCATCGATTCAAGACGCGCCACGCTTTGGAAGGCCCGACTCGATCAAGAGATCGCCGATCCATTCATCCAGCGACAGCATTTGGACATCGTCCGCACCGCCATGCGCTCCTACTACAATTGGGTCGCCATGGGGCTTCGTTTGGGCGTGACTGAAAATCTAGTCCGCATCGCCAAAGATCGCGAATCCTCCATTGCTGAGTTAGCTCAAAAAGGCCAACTCGCGCCCATCGTCAAAGTGGACAATGAGCGCCTCGTCATCAGTCGGCAACTCACTGCCGTGCAGGCTCGCCGCCGATTTGAAGCTGCCAGCATCGAATTATCCCTCTTTTATCGAGATACCAACGACGACCCCGTCGTAATCACCCGTCATCATCTTCCTGACAGGTTCCCGAAAGCATTCATGCCCATCGAAAGCAAAGTCGGGCCAGCGACCACAGCTGCCTTTACCTTGCGTCCAGAACTACTCCGCATTCGCCTCGTTCAGGAGAAGTTCGGCATTGATCGTCAGCTTGCCAAAAACAACCTCATGCCAAATATTGACCTCACGGCAAGCGTCAGCGAGAACCTCGGCACAGGGCCCTACAAAGACCGAAAACAGACCGAATCTAGCGTTGGCCTTGAATTTCGTTTGCCACTGCAAAGAAACGAAGCTCAAGGCCGATTGCAGACCATCGACGCCGAACTGGAACGTCTAAGCAATGACGCCAAATTCGCCCGTGAACGCATCGTTGCTGAAATCCGCGATGCCTGGTCGGCGACCAAAGCTGCGCATGAACAAATCGGCCAAACATCTCGCAATGTCGAGCTAGCGGTCCAACTTGAGCAAGCGGAAGCCAAACGCCTTGAACAAGGGGCTACGGACCTCCTAGCCCTGCAAATTCGTGAGCAAGCTACCTTTGATGGCCGACTCCTTGAAGTCGATGCACAGGCTGAATACTTCCGCGCACAAGCCGACTATGAGGCCGCCACGGCAACCAAGCTTTTGAACTGGAAAAGCACACTCACGCAGAAGCCTGGATCGAATTAAGCTGCCCTTATTTGTTCGATTTTAAGAAGATCGCTTTGTAACAGCGATGCTCCAGCAGAGACGACTTTAATCCCTGAACCTCGGGTCGGATAAGGATCGGGCGAACGTACCAATAAACGGGTAAAATGGGCAACTCTTGAAGCAGAATGGTTTCCGCTTGAGTCAAAAGGGCCAGCCGCTTTTTTGCATCGCCTTCACGCAGAGAGGCCTGCAAAAAACCATCATAACTGGGGCTACTCCAGCCCGTCTGATTATTCCCGTCACCTGACTGCCAGAGACTAAGAAAGGTGTATGGATCCAGATAGTCACCCACCCAGCCAGCGCGGGCGATTTGATAGTTGAGTTGTTTTTGAGACTCCAAATAGACGCCCCAGTCCTGATTGAGCACGCCGACTTCCACTTGGAGATGCTTTTTCCACATTTCCTGAATAGCCTCTGCGATAGTTCGGTGAGATTCGCTGGTGTTGATGAGGATCTCACATTGGGGAAACCCTTCACCCCCTGGATAACCTGCCTCAGCCAGCAGTCGCCTCGCTTTATCTGGGTCAAACCGGAGGATGTCAGGTGCCTCGTAACCTTCCCCTGCACCAGGAGGCGTGAATCCAGTCGTTGGCTTCTGGCCCGCACGCAGGACATTGCGAATCAAGCCCGCACGATCGACGGCCAAAGCCAGCGCTTGCCGAACCAAGGGATTATTCATGGGCGGCTTCGTCGTATTAAAGCGATAAAAATAGGTGCTAAGCAAAGCGTTCTCTTGGTAGAACTCAGGGTGCTTTTCCCGGTACATGGGAATCTGAGACAGAGGGATCGTCTCGGTCAGGTGGATCTGGCCATCTCGGAAAGCGCGCTCCTCCGTCGCATCGCTGGAGATCGGCACAAACATCAGTTCATTGAGCTTCACCGCAGCCGCATCCCAATAGTGAGGATTCCGATCCACCGTGATCGAGTGCGTGAATCTCCATTCCTTCAGTTTGAAGGCACCATTTCCAACCATATTGCCCACACGCGTCCACTGCGTGTCCCGATCCGTCATTTTGCCAAAACGCTCGATCACATGGCGTGGCACCGGATACCAGGCGTAGTGCTTTAGCATCGAGGGTAAATAGGGCGCTGGACCATTCAGAGTGATGCGCAAAGTCTGGGTATCCAGAGCTTTCACGCCTACTGCTGAGAAGTCGCTCAGCTTGCCCTCATTAAACTCCCGAGCATTCACCATCGGATACAACATCTCTGCATACTCTGCACCAAGCTCTGGGGATAAGATCCGCTGAAACGCATAAACAAAGTCATGGGCACTCAATTTCACGCCATCACTCCACTTGGCCTCAGTGCGTAAATGAAAGGTCCAGATGGTAAAGTCCACCGAGGACCAGTGCGTGGCCACACCAGGTCCATTGGCATCTGGGTTTTCCACCGTGGTAGCCACCAGCCCCTCAAAGAGTGCATCGAAGATATGATGCTCAGGCACCCCTGTTGCCAGATGCGGGTCCAACGTCGCAGGCTCCGCACCATTGCCCATAAGCAGACGACCTTCTGAACTCGCTACATCAATCCGAAGCTGACGGGCGGACCTTTGCTGATGAAAGCGTAGCAGACCCACAACCAAGACGGAAAAAAGGAGAAGGCGCAGAAACCAAGCAGGCAATACCATAGCCCCCAATTGAGTCTCCC
>Ga0164294_10000732_pt1 | contig 31145 bp, 26 predicted proteins | sample GEODES005metaG_FD_111479 | JGI IMG/M metagenome (GOLD analysis project Ga0164294, IMG submission 111479) | Oligotrophic lake water microbial communities from Sparkling Lake, Wisconsin, USA - GEODES005 metaG | ecosystem: Environmental > Aquatic > Freshwater > Lake | place: USA: Sparkling Lake...
CACACCCGAATAAAACTCAAAGTGAACCTTCATTTCTATGTACAAGTATTTTTTAGGAGAAATCCCTTCAATTTTAAACGTTTGACATTTAGATTTAAAAAGATTATCTCTAGTTATACTGTGTAGCCCGTGTAACTCAGTTGGTTAGAGTGCTGGTCTAATAAGCCAGATGTCGCCGGTTCAATTCCGTCCACGGGTACATGCAGCATGGCGCAGAGGAAGCGCGCTCGGCCCATAACCGAGAGGACATAGGATCGAAACCTATTGCTGCATACGCTCGCGTAACTCAGTTGGTTAGAGTGCTAGTCTTATGAGCTGGAAGTCGCCGGTTCAACTCCGGCCGTGAGCATAAGGACCTATAGTGTAATGGTTGATCACCCGAGGCTTTGGTCCTCGTAATCTGGGTTCGACTCCCAGTAGGTCCTGTACCCGGTTAGCTCAGTAGGTAGAGCGCCAGCCTTTTAAGCTGGTGGTCGAGGGTTCGAGCCCCTCATCGGGTGTACGCATGGGTTGGAGAGTGGTTAAATCCGACAGCCTTAAGAGCTGTTCCTTCGGGTTCGCGGGTTCGAATCCCGCCTCATGCAAAGGTCACATCGTATAAAAGGAAAATTACAGCGACGATGAGCGCAAATCTTGGTTCAAATCCAAGTGTGACCCTCCCTAATGGTCCAGCGGTTAGGATTCCCGCCTTTCACGCGGGTGGCTCGGGTTCGACTCCCGATTAGGGAACAGATCGTCATGGAACATGGGATGGACAGGGTCCATTCTTCTCGGTTCGACTCCGAGAACGATCCTATCTCCAATAGTTTAGTGGTAGAATGTCTGTTTTCCACACAGACGACTCGGGTTCGATTCCCGATTGGAGAATTTGCCTTTTTAGCTCAGTTGGTAGAGCGCTGCTCTTGTAAAGCAGAGGTCGAGAGTTCGATTCTCTCAGAAGGCTGCCCGATTAGCTCAATGGATAGAGCGTCAGACTTCTAATCTGGAGGTTGTGGGTTCGATCCCCACATCGGGTTTAAATTGGGTTCATAGTGTAACGGTTAGCACACGAGACTCTGACTCTCGTAATCTCGGTTCGAATCCGAGTGGACCCTTTAAAATTGATTTTTAATCCACATTCCCCCTTCTACAACGATGATTAATCTATCGGCAATCATGACCGCCTGCACCTCCGGCGACCTTTTCGTGTTAGAAGAACTATCCCATAAACCCAGATTTCTTGAACTCTACCAACATGAAGATCTCTACTGTACACCCTTTTGGCTCGCTTGTCGATACGGTCACCTTCACATCGCCAAATGGTTCGCCCATCATCCACTTCTTGATATCAACATGAACGCTCCCAGTCAAGGAACGACGCCTCTTCAAGAAGCTTGTCGTCAAGGACATTTGGATGTCGTCCAATGGCTTTATCTACAACTTACCCTCTTCGGCGATGTTTACCCCAACGGACTTCATGAAGCCGTCTTCAGTCAACATCTTCCCATCATTGAATGGTTATGCGCCAACAACGCCAACATCAACCATAAATCAGGACATGAATCCGATACACCTCTTCATGTCGCTTGTCGTGTCGGTTCACTTCCTATCGTAAAACGACTTCACTCCTTGGGCGCTTTCATCGACCTCTTGAATCATGAAGGAAATACGCCCCTCTTGTTAGCCTGCTATCACGGGTATCGTACGATTGTACAGTACCTACATTCCTACGGAGCCAACCTTCATTCAACGAACTATTATGATGAATCTGCCGTATGGCTCACCTGTGAATCCGGAAATCTCTACCTTTTGAAATGGCTTCATGAACACCACGCCAGTCTTCATAAATCCGATCGATTCGGTCGTCTTCCACTTTCACGTGCAGCCTATCGAGGACATACCCACATCATCGAATGGTTAGCCCCTTTTGTCAACATCAATCATCGAGATTTTACAGGAGATACGGCGATGATTGAAGCCTGTCGTGAAGGACATCTTGAATCTGCCAAATACCTCTACTCGATCGGAGCATCCCAAATACCCGATAATCTACTTCATGATCCACTCCACTATGCGTGCGAATGGAATCATACCCGCGTCGTATCATGGCTATGTTCTCTAGGCGTATCCTACTGTCCCTACCGTATCCAAGTTTCTTCCGATGCCGTTCAAGAAATACTGTTCTTGAATGGCGCCTTTTATCATGACGGTATACTGACATTCATTTCTCCTGCACTCAAGAAAATCCTATTTCGTCATTACCGTCAACGTCAACTCCCTCTACAAAAAAACATCATCGGATTTGATGCTCTCATGGATTCACTACCTTTATGTTCCGATGTTGGAAACCTGATTGGAGAGTATACTGGAATTGTACGAGGTCCTGCATGGTCCTATCTTCTAGATCTCTAATTCCGTTTATAAAAAACGTGGGTTCGCCCCCCGTTTTTTTTTATGGTCGTTCACTCGACCCGCGGCTTGAACTCAGCCGGCTTCGCCTTCTCTCGCTCTGCGGGCGTCGCACACTTGTAGATCTGCCAGTACATCTCGTCGCCGTTCTTCTTGACGCCGTACACCACCCGCTTTGGCCGCACGTTGACCTCCCCCTCCTTCTTGCGTGTCTCGAAATCGTCCAGCTCCGCCCGAAGCGTGTCAGCCGTCATGACCGAGTAGTGAAGGAAGAACTTCACCATCCCCGCCTTCGGCCCCTCGGTGATCTCCGCGCGATCCACCTTCTGCAGCGTACCCAGCCGCAGCTGTCCAAACGTCTCGCGAACCTCAGCCTCAGTCGTAGCGCCAAGAGCAATAAACATCATACTGTAAGCCATCTGGAAGTCATGAAGATCCTACTTGGTAGATTTTACTTCAATTTTTTATAGATCCGTTGCAAAATAGGGATCCACCTTCCGAAGAATCAAATGGAGTGCACGCTTTTCCATCGCGTCCTGAATCGATTGTTTACGAGACTCCAACTTATAAAATACCATGTCGATCGGTATACTTATTTCCGACATACGATGGTATACATGAAAATGATCCGTATACCGAAGAATCCGAGCCGATGAAAAGACCGCAAGATGATTCACTTTCTCCAATTTACCCACCATCCAAAACGTTTCTCGATGACCCATCCATACCGTTTCGCGCATCAACGTCATGTACAATTCACCCTGTTGCATATCCTTCGTCAACACCTTACGAAACGTAAGAAGTCCACACTTCATTTTACCTTGACCTCCTCCTATTTCTCTTTCAATTTAACGGATATGAATAAAATTGAAATAACATTCAACGAATAGTGTTGTCATACCCACAATCATGGCTGGCATCACCGTTACCCTTTCCGCTGGCTTCTCCACCGCTGCCGAGACCATGGTCAACTCCGCGCTCGATCAAGCCGTCCTCAAGCTCTCCAAACACTTCGGCTTCTCCGCGGAAGAGGCTCGCGCCTATCTCCAACAGGTATCCGTACAACCCGAACTTCTCACCGCCAAAGATCTCCCCTTCTGTAGCAAGCGCATTCCCGGATGCTGCGACGGTCTCGGCTTCCGCAACGGCCTCTACACCCAGTGTCCCAAGAAACCCCAACAGGATGGCCTCTGCCGAGCCTGCTGGACCCAAAAAGAAGAAACCGGTTCACTCAAGTACGGTTCTATCGAAGATCGACTCAAAGTCGGACCGATGGAATTCGCCGAAGGCAAAGTCGCTCCCTTCGCCCGTCTCATGGCCAAACACGGATGGACTCGTGACTACGTAGAATCTTCTGCCAAAGCACTCGGATGGACCGTCCCTGAAGAAAACTTCGTCGTCATCAAAGCCAAGCGCGAACGAAAGCCGAAATCGATGGAAACCCGTCCTCTACCTAACCCCATCGACACCGACGCCGACGACGAACTCAAAGCAACTCTCGTCCAAAGCGGTGCTCTCCCTGCCGCGGCACTCTCGCCCTCCAAAATCAAGGTCGCTGAAAACGACGAACTCGACGAAGAACCTGTGTCCGAGCCTAATCCTAAGCCATCTGGGGAACCCGCTCCAACGCAAGAAACTCGTCGAGGCCGCGACTACAGCACCCTGACTACCGAAGAAGTGCCTGGGCTCAACCCGTCCACCCTGCGCACCGCCTGCATCCATCACCGCATCGACGTCGAAGGCAAGAAACCTGCAGCTCTACGCGTCGAACTCATCAACCAGCTCGCCTTCGCTTCCGGAACTCGATAGATTCAAGACCAAGATACATCTTCAAGATACAATTTTTTCGTACATCAATCCCTTCGGACCGCACACATCCAACTTACGAGCCGTAGTACAATACAAATAATTTTGAACCGTCTCTCCCGAGATCAAGGTTTTTTCTCCATTCGGAAACAGCGTACACTTACTATACTTCGTTATGAAATAATCCTTCTTGAAAAACTTGCACGTCGAACACTGAAGTGCCGACACCGTCCATAATAAACTCACATACACGATCCACATACCTTTTTTTAAAAATTAATCTTTAATACAAAAAAGGAGTAAACCCAACCCTTTATTCTATCTATGCATATCATAACTAACCTTCCCGCCGATCTTCTCATTCCCTTTTTTTCAAAACGATTCCAAGGGAACGTGACACTACGCCGAACTGAACATGGATACATCCTGTACTGCGAAACTCCCACCTATCTAACATGGTTAAGCGCAGGTACCTCCGTCGTATACTATCACGATATACCCATCCTCATACAATCCAAATTATAACTCATTTCCCGCTTTGCTACTCATTTCCCGCTTTAACACTCATTCCCAGCTTTGCTACTCATTTCTGACTTCCTTACTCATTTCTGACTTACAGGATCATACCGTATACCGAGAATGAGAGGGTATTCATGGAATTACAGGGGGGATCACAGGGGATAAAAACTACGTATACGGTATGGAAATCCAACAAATCGTATCTTTCTATGCCGTTATAGGGATAATTGTTTTACTCCTTAAAATCAAGGACATCTTTTTTACTAAAGTCATACCCTATCTAAAAAGTTGGGCGAGAGCCAAGTTTGCATAAAATGTTGTTCTATAATATGTTTAAACTCAACCGGTTTCAGTATACTCGATCTCCCTCGTATGCGCCTGTACCTGTGCAACATGTGCAACATGTGCAACCCGTTCGCGCCCAAACGCGTAATGTCCCGCGTTCTCGTTCCGTAGCCCATCAAATCATCTCCATGCGAGGTATCATGATCCATCAAGCAAAATCATGTGGAGCTTGCGGCCGAAAATAAATTGAAGCATTTACGACACGATCCTCCCATTAACATGGCGCACTTTGACGAAGCAACCCACACGTACACCCTCGGCGACCTCAAGTTGACCTCGGTCACCACACTACTGTCTACATGGTTTAAGAAGTTCAATCCGGACGAGACCCTGAAATCGATGAAGGCGAAGCCCTCATGGCCGCAGAGCAAGTATTTCGGGATGACGGACAACGAGATCAAAACGATGTGGATGAAGGATGGGGTGCAAGCCTCGAAGCAAGGAACGGCATTTCATTTAGAGATTGAAACGTATCTCAAGACGGGACAACGATCGGCCTCATCGGTCGAGATGGATCAGTTCCTAAAGTTTGAGGAACAAGAAAATATGGATCTGGTCGCGATGGAGCATCGGGTGATCGACGTGGACTGGAGGATGGCAGGCACGATCGATTGTGTAGCTCAAAAGGATGGGAAGTGGATCTTGTACGATTGGAAGCGGTGCAAGGACATTACGACGTCGTATGGGTATGCCATACAGGAGGGGTTGACGCACATTCCGTCGTCGAATTTCTGGAAATATAGTTTACAGTTGAATATGTATCGGGCGTTGCTTGAAAAGTCGGGGCAGCCGGTAGGTGGAATGTTTATTGTCTGTTTTCATCCGGATCATTTGGATTTTCAGAAGTATGAGGTCGAAAGAATGGATATTGAAAAAATATTAAATACTAGGTTGGAAAAGGACGTATGCTAAGGGACGTCATTCAATCCATCAAATGGTGGTGTATACAGATGTGGGTAAGAATACAATCTTTTTTTAAGCCGCCAAGGCCAAGAATGATTCAGTATGAGGAGACGTATCCGCTGGAAGGGGAAGCGTCGGAAACGGATGAGAATTATAAGAAGGAGCAGGTGGTCGAGAAGACGCCGGCTGGAGTCGTTCGTATGAAGTATGATCCGGAAGAGAAACATTTTTTGTATTGGGCCGATACGACGATTCCAACACGTTATTTGGATACGGTTGCACGAAAGTATGTTCTTGTATTTCAAAAAAAAGAGTGGTACGAAAAAACGGAGGTGGAGTATACGCGTCGGAAGCAGTTAGAATTGAAGGGGCCATTTTTAAATAAAAAGGAGAAGCAGACGATCGAGATTACGAAGAAGATGAATCGGTTTAAGAAGAAGGGAGGTCTAATCGAGATAGAATTGCCGATATTGCATGGAAAAAATATATCCTTTACAGAGTATAAGAATGACTATGTTGGAGTTAATGCAGAGTTGGATGATGGAGTTCAACGTCCCGCATAAGGGGCGGCTGGTGATTGAGGAGGAAGAGTTGACAGATACTTGAGGTATCCGTTGCTCTTCGTCATGGTGTAGGAGGACTTCAATTGAGATTGGGCGATCGTCAAGGCAACTTTTTGTTTATCGGTTAGAGAAGCGAGGTAGTCCATTTACTTCCTTTAAAAGAAGGAAGTAAATGTCAATTTTATTTACGGGTCCGGCGAGTCTTTCTAGCTTTGCTAGCCTTTCTAGCTTTGTGAGTCTTGCGATTGCGTTTGCGAGTTCGTCCGCCAGAGATGTTGGAGTATTCAGCAAAACGCAACAATTTGGCAAGATGGGGCATACTTTATTAAAACATATTTCTAAAGATGTTGTTGGGGAATACTTTCATGGACTTCATCTTGCGAGACTTGCGAGACTTGCGGGGCATGCGGGGCATGCGATTGCGGAAACGTCTGGACCGGCCGCCCGCCTGTACAGGAGCAGGAACCGGCTTTTCCGACTCGAGTTCAAGAGGGGAAAGAGGAGACCCGCCTTGCAGAGGACTGCCGGCCCATGTTGAACGAGAATCCATTCCGGAAACACCGTCAAGGGAAACGTTTCCACCGTACATCGTAGCGCCGCACCCGCCGCGCCTTCCTCCCTTCTTAGACTTTTTGCTAGGAGCCATATAGTATACCTAAAGATAAAAATTGATGTAAGAGGAAGTCCCTCCAAGAAAATAAAATGGTTCGAACATCAACTTCTGCCAACGAAAAGTATGCGATTGTTCAGAAGAGGTTAGGAAATGGATGGCTTTCGGTCAAGTGTATTGATGGCGTCATTCGACTTTGTAATATTCCTAAAAAGTTTTCGGGAAAAAAGAAGGAAATCATTCATGTCGATGCATGGCTTTTGGTAGGACTACGCGAATTTGAAACGAAGAAGGATAAATGTGATGTTCTTGAAATTTATTCTCCTCAAGAAGTCGCCTCCCTTAAGAAGTTGGATGAAAACTGGTCGGTTCTTGGCGTCGAAAGGGAGGATACATTTATTCCTACATTAGAAACGGGAACGGTTTCGGTCGAGTTGGATACGGAAGTAAACGTAGATGACATTTAAAGGTCCACACACTGAGTCGTCTTAATGACGTAGTCGCGGTAAGGCATCGGGCCTACATCTTTAAAGAAGGGAGGGCATACTTGTAAGGGATTGACGACATGTCTTTCGAGAGGGCAACATCTACGTTGAACTAAAGAGGAGAGATCGGTGTCGACACGCTTGGCGACTGAACGTACCCCTAATTGAAGGCGATCCAGACGACCGGATTGATTTTTTACGGAAGGATGGATGTCGGTCTGGAACGTTTCGCAGGTGCTGTGGATCACTCTAGGATAAGAATTGCCGCAAATACGAGCGAATCGACCGGGAACGCGACAGCGGCGACCGCATCCATGGCCTTTAGGTTCAGGGCCTTTCATGGGAGTAGGTTGGATGGAGCGGCCGAGTGTGGGAGGAGGGTGGCGCATGGCTCCGTTGAGGGAAAAGACACCTTTTTTATCAACGTGTCCTTTTCCAAACTGGGTCAAGGATTTTCTCTTTAACGCGACGATGGACATAGAATAGTTCTTTAAAAAAATTGAAATAGATTATCTTCAGTAGATTAAGTACAAAATGGCTTACGTTATCCCCACGAAGCGCTTCGGCAACAGCAACAAGGTGAAGAAGGCGCAGGCGCCGCAGATCAACGAGTTCCCCGCTCTCTGCAAGGCCGCTGCTCTTACCCCAGCACTCGACTTTACCACCTTGTCCTTCGTGGATGAACCGGAGGTAATTCCGGAGAGGCGGTTTGAGCCGGGATGGGCGCGTCTCTCCTACAAGGGGCTGATTCTTCACATCGAGACGGACTACATGCCACCAGAACCATCCATAACCGAGCTCGCCAATACGGCCATCCTGAAGATGAAGGCGCGGTGGATCAAGCACTACACGGATCGCGGCGAAGAACCCTACGACTACGACTATGTGCCTCCTGAGCCGGAGGAAGAGGACTGGAGCGAAACATCCTCCTCGGAGTACGATTCTCCGGAGTATGATAGCGAGTAAACACTCAAGATCTTCAAGATACATCAAGATACATCAAGCTACACCTTTTTTTGATAGACGGATTTGACCATGATACTACAACTCCAGTGGATTCCATTCAATCCAAGAGGGAGACCGCGGTCATCGTACAGGGACACTTCCATGGATCGTAAGGTAATGGGACCGAAATATTCACGGGTATTGCTTTGGATAGAACCAGAGAATTCCGCTAGATGTTTGGTGTATCCATATTCGGACATGTCATCGTATCCTTCCGCGCTATTGTAAGTGGGATAGATGCTTCTCTTGACGGGAATTTTGGCAAATAAATTGGAGGCTTGACGAGCGATGAGTTGTTTTCCGAGGAGAGGTGTTTCTAAAATGGCGTTGATGTTAAACAATTGGTTGGTGGTTACATATTTGCTGGGAAGAGCCGCCGTCGTGTTCGGTCCTGTACGAATTTGAGGTGCATCTGCTCGAACGGATTCGGCGATTTGAACTTTATTTCGAGGAAGTGCGTTCATCAAGACGATGTTATTGCTGATACGATTGGACGAAAAGTCATTCAATTCAAGCATGACGTATCGGGTTCCGGATACGTGAATGGGATTGTTGGCGGTCAAGGTGTGAATTCCCTCCGAGGTAAAGGGTTCGGATAAAATGGCGGTAAAGCCCAGTAAGGTTCCTAAATTATAATTGGTATAGGTGGTGTTCAGACTGGGTATACTTCCGGAAAGGTCGTGCCAAATGAATTTGAAGGATTGGAGTGAGGTGAAGGTTACCTTTCCTGTTTGTTTATTGACAGAATAATCAAAGGAGGTGTCGTTGGGATGGGTCGCCGCGCCTGAACGAATTTCGGCTTTGATGGCGTTGAGAAGCGACGAGACGGTATAATTGCCGTCGGGGATGGTCAACGAATAGTTGTTGACGACGACGGTAGTGATTTTTTCGGTACCCAATTCTGTCGTATTTCCGTCGATGATGGTGGTAGTTTCGATGACATAGACGAAGGAGGTGGTTCCTTTGGCGGCGGAAAAAGTATACCATGATTGAGGAAGTTCTAAAGAAATGAGGGTTAGCGATAAGACGTTGTTGATTTGGTCGGATAATTTGAAGGTAAATTTATCGGTAGAGGCGGTTTCGGAATAAAAGGGAAGATGAGAAGAGTCGATGTGAAGGATACGGGTAATGATGTTTTTGGTATCGGGATTGACATTTTTTTGAAGACTGGCTAAAAGGGTGGTTTGGATTCCTTTAAAAAAGGAGACGATGTCGGCCCGTTCAGGTCGTTTGGCAATTTCTCGTTCGACGGCGATCCGTATACTTTCTTCATTGACGAGGTCCAATCCTAAGAGTTGGATCATTTCATCGGCGGAATAATTACTTGGGTCTAAATCCATATACTCTATTAGAATAAAATTGATATATATACTTTCTAGGATTGATTATAGAGAAATGTGTTCGATTTGCACGGAGCCTTACAATAAATCGACCCGTGAAGGCATAACGTGCACGGCCTGCGACCATACGGCCTGTAAAGAATGTGTGCGTCGGTTCCTGATGATGTCCCCGACTCTTCCTTCGTGTATGAATTGTAAAACCCGTTTTCCGCTCCAGTTTTTAGTCAAGCAGCTGAACAGATCGTGGGTCTTGCAGACGTACAAGACGAAGATGACGGAGATTTTATCAGGGAATCAACTCGGTCTCTTGCCGGATACGCAGGTGCATGTGGAAGCGGACATTCGGAGGGAACAGTTGACGATGGAATCGTCGAAGAATTTGCGAGAGATCAAAACGATGATGCAGCAGATACAACGATTGAAGTTGATCAATCGGGCGAATGAGTATCTTCTGAGGGGGGAACAGGTACCGGAACAGTATCGAAGGTTCATTACGAATCCGGAAGCACTTGAGGTGGATCCACGAAGGAAGTTCATCATGGCGTGTCCGATGGACCATTGTAGAGGGTTCCTGTCGACGCAGTATAAATGTGGAACGTGCAAGACGCAGATCTGTTCGGATTGTTTGTGTCAGAAGCTGGAAGGTCATGTGTGTAATGAGAATGATCGGTTGAGTTCAGAGATGATCAAGAGGGAAACGAAGCCATGCCCGAAATGTGGAACGCGTATACATAAGATTGATGGTTGTGATCAGATGTACTGTACGAATCAGCAGGAGGGCGTGTATTGTAATACGGCATTCAGTTGGCGATCGGGACAGCTGGTAACGGGGACGATTCATAATCCGCACTTTTATGAGTTGCAGCAGAAGCAAGGGATACAGATGCGAAATGTAGGGGACATTCAGTGTGGAGGGGTCCCCCGAATCATGGCAGCCTTGCGAATCTTTCAGTTCATTAAGGAATACAATACGATGAAGATGGAGAAGGCGGAGTATTCAGAAGCAGTACAAGAAGGCTGGTCGTTTGCAACGGGACCGAAAGGTCAAGGATGGTATAAGGCCAATCTGATTGACCATTATCAGGAATTGAGAGCGATACTTGTCCGCACACATCAACGGGTCGCCGAGTTGGTTCAGTATACGGCGACGGATTATCGGGAAAGGATCCGAGGACATGAAGGAAACCTGCTGAAGATCAGGATTGCTTATATGAGGGGAAAGATTACGAAGGAGGTGTTTTCGGACATGATTTATCGGGAGGAGACGAATCATATGAAGCGGGTGGACATTCAGCAGCTGCTGGAGATTTTGAGCATTAGTGGAATAGAGACGTTTGTGGAGATGATGGCCTTGCTCCCGCAAGAACAAGTGTGGTTGAATGAGGTATGTCAGAAGGACAATACGGATATATTGAAGGAGATGTTGAATCGGATTGAGGAAAGGCTAGGTCAGTTATCGACGATTCGAGAGTATTGTAATGATCAGTTTAAGCATGTGAGTATAACGTACAATTGTAGTGTTCCGGAGTATGATCCGGTATTTAAGGAACAGATGGTGAGATACAATATGAATGGCGAAAAGAAAAAATAACCCATTACTATATGAGAGTGAAGACAAGTCGTAGACGTCCTACAAAACGCCCGAAGATGAAAAAGCAGAGACGGACCAAACGAATGCTACGTACGAAGAGAGTGAGACGAGGAGGGGATCCTCGTTATACCCCAGAACAAACACAAGCTGCCGCTAATATATTTGCTACTTTGTTATTATCTTATGCTGGGGGACAGATTACGTGGGCAGGGTGGGGACGTTTGACACCTGCTCAACGAGATGCAGGAGTGAATCTTTTTGAAGCAATTCTTAAAGTTCCAATTACTGGTTTAGAAGTTGCTAAAACTAATGGATTTGGTGCAACTTTTCAAGTTTTACAAAAAATTATGAAATGGACCATAAGTGTTGAGGGACAACAAATACTGGCTCAGTTTACACTACCGGCAGTTGCTCTTGGAGGACGTGCTATAGTAAACTTTTCTCCAATTGGTCGTGGCCGAGCAGCTGCGGAAGCTATAACTCAGGTAGGAAGGGTATGTATACAAGGGTTAGATAGTATTAAAGCATATATGACGGCTGCCGGTCTACGGTTTATGGATTTACCTTTAATGCGGGATTGTTCAACTTTTTACGAGATTTTGCATAGACATACGGCAAGTATAATTTACTTGGTATTTAGAGGTATTGATTGTGCACAAGACCGATATTTACCTGTTATCGTTGTAATGTTCAATAATTTTATGCAGTCATTCACTCCAGAAGATGTTGATATGGCAGATTTATATTCTAGTGCTAGTTCTAGTGCTAGTTCTCAATCTAGTAATAGTACGGTTATATCGTCGGTAAGTACATCCAGTTCGTTCGTGTCAGCAACAGACTCCGTAGAGGCTCCTGCCGACATGGCGGAGGTTATACGTCCCAGAGAGGGCCAACCAAATCAATCTCAAGACGTCTCAGGATTTGGATTTTCACAGGATTCCTCAGTCGACCCAGACAGTCCACCCGTCGGCCCACCTACCCCCTCCCAGCGCGCCCCCCAACCTCCTGCCCAGCTCGGCACCACGCCCGCCGCCGCAGATGAAATGAATGATTCTTAATTTAAACACATCCCTCTATACACCTCCATGGAGAAGCTTCTTGAAGATCTCGCCCCCTCTGGATCCATCTACGATAAGCTTCTCTGGTACGATAATCTTACCCGCCGGTATTCGGAATTTGACTGGCCTCGAGAATACCCTTCGTCCTTGTGTCAAGAAGTATTCAACGATATTCTTTCCATCCTCAATACAAAACAGTATACTTCCGGTGAATGGCTCAACTACATGAAAGTACTCGACCGAATCCAGTGTACTGCAGAGAGGTACATCCATGAGTGTGTCCGAGCCATGCTGACGAATCCGAATGGTACCCAAACGATGACCGTCGCCCCCAGAGACGTACGAGAATTTCTCAGCATGTATCCGGATCGCAATAATCTTCCGCTCTTACGTTTTTTTGTTTTACAGAATCTCCAAGATGTATACAGAAAGCTGGTCCTGTATACCATCAAACAAGAGTTCCCCGTTCGGTGTTATCTTCAATCCATTCCAAGTAGTCCTTCCCCAGAAACCGTCGCCGATTGTACCATCAATTACGAAGATCCAGTATTTGAATTGGACATGTTGTATTTGAATTTGATAAATGCATGAAAGCCGAGTGTTCCTGGAATCGACACCGGCGACATCATGACCTCACCGGATACCATATTCATTTCCAAAAGCGACTCTGCCGTCAAGGCATAAAGTGTATCTTCATGAATGTACGGTTCTCCCAAGACCGATACATTCAACCAATAGGTGCGGACAATCTCCAAACCGTCGCACAGAACAAAGCCGTTAATATGGTCGACGTTGAGGTTTCTCAAAAGAACGAACCCACGCCATACCAAAGGAAAGTCAAGGTTGTACAATTCCAACTCGGGATTCTTCTCGACGATGACGGTCTTGCTAACCTTGTCCAAAATAAAGCGTCGATATTTACCGGAGATGTTCATGCCTTCAAAGGCGAGGGAATCGTAAGCGGGAGCGTATAACGTATACGCGGTCGCATTCTCCGAAAAGGGTCCGTAATGAAAGATAAAGAATGCCCCCTCCGCAGTATACTTCTCGGGGACGACATGAATGACGGTCGATCTCAAAGGATTTAAGTATACAGGAAACCATCCGAATCGAAGGCAGAGGGGAGATTCTGAAAAGACATAGGTTCCAGCATGTCGAAGGTAAGAGTGTACCAAAGGGATGTAGGTAGTTCGAACGGTCTCCACTCGAAGAGGTGCAAAGTCGATCCCTAGAGTCAAGAAGGAAACGGTCCGGTAGAGTATACTGTAGGTCATGGAATGGATCAAAGGGTCTTCAAAGGTGGAGTGGGCGCACAAAGAGGGGAAGGTACAGGAGATGCGGCCGATGGTTCGTACGGTAGGATAATCAATCGCAATTTCATAAGGGAGATCGCGTTCAAACATGGCGTAGTCTTTGTCGCGGACGGATAAGACAGCGGTATTGGCGACACCGTGATGGAACCATGGTCGTCGAACACGTGATGTTTGGATCAGATGGGAGACGGAGGTTGTATCGTTCAGAAAAACGCCCTGAAGGATACCGTTGGATGTCATGAGGGAGAAGAGGGAACTGGCGGTTTTGACGTTGGGTCCGATGATGCCAAAAAAGGTAGGTCGCATAAATTATCCTACAGGAGTTGTATCTGTACTTTGAAAGAGAATCTTTTTTTGAGTATACTTATCGCATTCGCTTTTAGGAAGAGCGACCATGAAAAAGAATCCGGATCCTTTGTCGATGAGTTGTTTGGTATTGAACAGAAAGAAGCAGGTTTCTTCGGTTTTATTGTATTTGGATTGGATGGATCCGATGGTGTTCGTACCGGAACCGAGTTTGATGGGATTGGGTGAACCGCCGGTAAAGGAGTATACAAAATTTCCGGAAGGAACTTTGTTCTTTTTCTTGATGGCTTCAAGATCCTCGGTAAGATCGGGAGGAAAGGTCTCTTCTTTGGAGGCAAGATGATCCTTAAACTTTTTAAGTATACTTTTGTCATCAGGGGCTTTCGGATCGACTGCAGGTCTTTCGTATCGATTTGGATCACTTTCGAAGGATTCCGACTTTTCGGGTTCCGACTTTACAGGTTCTGTCTTTGCGGGTTCAGACTTTGCGGGTTCCGACTTTTTAAAGAGGGATGGAGTTGCCATGTTAAGAATGGATTTGGTGGCAGGAACTGTTGGTTTAGATATAGAGGGAGCCGTTGGCTTAGGAGTCGTTGGTCCCTTGCAAGCAGAGTCCTTCGCGGTCGGTACGCCTTGTTGTATTTTCATCCCGCGAACGATGTTCGTCATGGGATCTAAAAACGTAGCATATTGTTTATCGAAGCTGAGACAGGTTCCGACCATCGTATGAGGAAAGGGAAGTGTATTACCATCCAAATCAGTATTCAATACGATTTGGTATGTTTTTCCGATCGTAAACATGTAGTATACAAGGAAGATTTAAAACCTTTTTTTACGTGTCCCTCCGGTTTTGGCAGGAATACAACAATCATAAGCGTATTTGGGAACTACATGGACGTTAAAGGTGGTGGTATCGATCAATTCAGAAATGGTATTGCTGGTACGGAAACATTCTCCTATAAAAAGGATGGGTTTTTGAAGTTTTTTATTATTGTGATCTTTGTCGATACGAACCGTGTATTTTTTTCCTTTTAGAAGAGGGCTTGCCATACTGTAAGGTAGTATTTTTCTTGGACCATTTCTTCTTTCGTGTGCCGCCTTTCCAGACCGAATTTTGTTTAACTCTTTTAACGGAACCTCTGGGGAGTGAGCTTCGTGTATCCACTTGATCGGATGGTTTAGGTCTGACGGATGGGCTTTGATAATTGGGTGTCGCGGGCCTCGAGGATTGTTCTGGATCTCCAAGTGTTGTTCTTAGTGGATTAAATCGTCGTTCTGCGTCCTCGTCAGAATCGTAATCATTAGGTACTAAACGGGTTGCTGCTCGTGTGGGATGTTTTTTTTTGCCATCTAATTTATCAAGAAATGGAGCATAAGCAGGGTTAGATTTAAGTTTCCCAGTTCCAGTATCTGCTTGTAGATGTCTAGGCATCGACGCTGATCGACCGATTGTTGCTGCAGGGTTCACAGCTTTAGTACCTTGAGAGTCTGTTAATTTCGCACTTGCTGCAAGCGGTGTTGCAGGTGGTTTATCTGATGTTCCTTGAACTATGATAGGACCAACTCCTCTAGAGACTTGATACGCCTTAAATGCGTCTTCACATTTTGTCTTTAATAAACGTAGTTCTTCTGGTAAGGGTCCAGAACGTTTGCTCTCTACTATACTAACCATATCCAACGCGGTTTCAATCCGTTCAGATTCATCGGTTAAGTCTTGATGTTCAAGATCACTACTAATTTCCTCCAAAAGAAGCTTTATATCTTGGTCTACTACTTTAGGAACTAAAGCAGTCAATCTTTCAAGATTCGCCATTTGGACTGCTTCCCCCTTTTCAAATACTTGTCTAAGTGTGTCAAATGGACTTGATTTATCAAACGTCAAAGACTTACGTATATCAATATCATTTTGTGACAAAGATCTTTTTCGAGCATTAACCACCGCCTTAATGTCTTCATATCGGCTGTCATCTATTGTAGTTGCTTGAAGTAATTCGACTCTATTAGAAATCGTTAGATTCTCCGCCTCAAGTTCTGCAATTTTAACTACTAAAAGGTCATGTGTGTCTGATAGTTCATAACATGTTTGAGTTAATTCTTTAATTTTTTGAGTGTCTGAACCTGCAGTTGTTGTTAATTCTTGTATAGTACGACCCATTTCTAAAATTTCACGATTACGATCGACTAGAATTTCTTTTAAAGCATCAATTGCTTCTGTATTTACTCTTTTAAGTTCATCTATTGTTGCTTGTAAGGTTTTGCTTTCATCTTCAATTTGATCTAATGATTCTTCTAACCTACTGTCTATATATTCAATTAATTTATCATCATATTCTTTTTTTAATACAGTTCTTTGACTTTCCAAAAGAGATGCATATTCATCTTTTATACGTTGAAGTTCTACTGGGTTTTCGGCTTTAAGTTGATCAATCTTTCGGTGTAGTTCTTCTTTTTGTTGATCAAACTCAAGTTTATGCTGATGTTGTAATTCTTCCATACGTTGGGTTATTTCTTCTAGTTGTTGTTTGTATTTTTCTTCTTGTTCACGTTCATGTCCTACTTGTTGACTTAATTGTTCTCCCATCTCGTCTGCAGAAATAGGTTCAGATTTCATAACATTTGAATAAACTCTCTCAAGCGCGTGTTTATATCCGGTCAACATACTTAATTCCTGACTATATCGTTCGTAGGCCATTCGAGATGCAACTTCAGTATTTTGTTGTGTTTCCTGTAATTGTTTCAACTCTTGCCTTGCAGAATCGCTCTTTTCTGTAGCTACCTGTAATGATTGTTCCAAACCTTTTATAATCCTTTCAGTGGATGTCTCATTTTTTGTTTTATCAAGAGTCAGTTGTTCTAACTCTTTCCTAATTCCAACAACGACTTCATCGTGTGCTCCCTTTGTACGAATCGTTTCTTCTAATTTATTTTGAAGTTCACTATAACGTCGTTTTTGTAGTCCTAGTTTAATTGTATGGTTTAAAAGGTAATCCCTAGATTCTTTAAGTAATGTTTTATATTGGTGGGTTAAATCTTCATGACTCCCATTTAACAGACTTATCTCAGCCGAAATATCTTGTATGGTTTGTTCTTTTTTTTCTAATTCGAGAGATACCTCTTTTAACCTGCTTTGTGTATCGGATAATTGAAGTGATAAATCCGAATTTTCTCTTGTAAGTTCTTCTAATTCTAATCTTTTTTCTTCGATATATTGTCGGTGCTCTTCTGTTATTTCCGCAACGGTTTGTTCATTCGTTTCATTCAATTTACGTTTGTCTAATTCATATTGGTTAGTTAACTCTTCTCGTGTGGCTTGATCAGTTTCCTGTAGTTGTATTTCATAAGCTGTTTTAAGTTCTGCCAGTTCTTTATCTTTTTTTGCCATTAACGAATATATCAACTCATCGTGTTCTTGGTTGCTAAGATCCAATGCTTCTTGCATCTCGTTAATCTTTAATTCAAACTCTTCTTGCATTTGTTTTATTTCTTCCTGTATGTTTGCATTTTCACTGGTTAATGCATCAATCTCTGTAGTTGCATCCGCCAATTCTCTAGTTAGTTGTCCATTCAAGTCATTCCCTGTTTTAATACTGAGTGATAGGCGTTTCACGGTTTTATGCAATTTGTTTAATTCGGCATATGCTTTTTTTTTTACTTCTTTTATTCTAGTAAAGTTAATTTTTAATCCTTGTATTTTCTCGTCCGCAGCCTTCATTTTGTCAAGAGATTCTGAATGAGCTTTTTGTAAAAGATCAAGTTGTTCTCGTGAAAGACCAAGTTGTTCTCGTGAAAGACCAAGTTGTTGTCGTGAAATATCAAGTTGTTGTTGTAAATTACCTACTTCATCCCGTAAAAACTTTTCTGTTGTTTTTTTAGATAAAAGGGGTGTACCCTTTGTACCGTTAATCATTTTTACTTTTTCGTTGGCAAGTCCAATTAATTCATCAATCTCATGCAACCGCATTTCTCCAGACTTTAACGTGTTCAAATGCTTTACAAGTGGATCGATCTCTGATTTATCTGTCGATGTTTCGATGGCGATCTTAATGACCTCTAAGACGTCCGCGTTTTCATACGGACCCCACTCTTTAAGGGCTACCTTTAACAACGCCGCTTCTCCTAATATATGAGACTTGCTCTGAAGTGCGTCCTGAAGTGCTTTGTCGCTTTTAAACTCATCCATATGACTTTTTGGTTTAACCGTAACCTTTTCCAATACTTCTTTCTCTTCCACGGTGGGCAGGTCGACTGTTTTAAAGGGGAGGATGCTACCCTTCATACCCGTTTCTAACAACTGACTTGGCACAGATGGACCCTTAGGAACACTGGGGGGGGTCTCGCCTGGGGGGCCATCGGGGACGGGGGGTCTCGCCGGAACACTCACTTGATCAAACCTAAGACCCTTAACTCCAAATTCGTCGTCAATATATTTTTCTGTATACCAAACGGGCGGGGTACTACCCAGTCCTAATCTATCATAGGGAATCTTGTAGTATATCATGATTTGTTTAACGTAATAAAGAGGGTAATCGTTATCTTTTAGTGCGGATGGCATCTCCTTTTTGTCCTTCGTATCATTACTAATTTTTTCACATAATGCTTTTAAAAATTTAATTAAAATGTCGGAGTCAACATCTTGAACTAACATTAAAAATGCAATAGCACAGAATTCTACATATTTTGATTCTAAAGATACCTCCAATTCGGGGAGGTCTCGGCTAGCATACAAAATGACATGGTATGTGACACCTTCATATACTGAATATATTTTATTATCATCTACATCTTTCTTTATGCTATCCAATTCCTCGAGTGTAAACTTGCTTTCAACAATTGTATTAATTAGGGCTTTATCAGGTTGGTGTTTAAAAAGGAGGGTAAAAAATAACACCCACCACCAATATATCTTAACGTCATTAAGATTTGTAAAAGATTTCAACTGTGTTCGAAGTTGTAATCTATATTTTACATCGTTTGTACGTTTAAGGTTTGAAAGGGTAACCTTTAGATCTTCGACGGTGGGATCCCCACCAGAGAGTATACTACCCCGAGTTATTTTAGAAACCTCTACCGAATAAAGATTGATTTTTTCATTCTCCACGCAGGACATGATAACAAGACCATCTATATTTTCACGTACAACAATACCTCCTACCTTCGGATTATTTGTCAGATGGATGGGATCACCTACTGCATAATAATAGGGAAGTTTTGATGGAATTATACGTAGTACATTCTTGAGTAAAACTGTAATCAGTTTATTTTCTTCAATTGACACTTTATCGTCGACAATCTTAGTTACGGTTACTGCGGAACCTTTAAAAAAGGAACGAATGTTCATTGCATTTCTTTCGGCGACATTTAATCCTCCAACAATCACTTTATCTTTGGCAAGTATTGATTGGGGGTGTGGTTTTATGTCATAGGGAAGGATCGAATTTACATGGAATAGATAGTAATCCGATTCGTCATAGGCGACAATCAGGGTAGGACTAATTTCAAAGACAATTGAAAATACTTTATGGGGGATGTACATGCACGTTATTTTTGAAATATCCACATCATCTGCGTATTGAGCTTCTATCATACGCATCATGGTTAACCCCTTTACAGGGGTAGGTGAAAGAGCTACATAAAAGGTTAGTTCCTCTATAGGAACATAAATACTTTCTTCCAAATTATGGGTCTCCGATAACAAAGGATTTTTAGAAAATTTTACTAGTTTTACAGTTTCTTCCTCCTTTGTTTCTTCTTCATCTTCTAGTACAATTCCATACAAATTATGCCATATAACAAGGTCGTTCTTTTTGAACGTATGAGAGGTTTTATGAGGAGACCGGATAAGTCCAATCGTCGAGTTAGGTGGAAGGATAGGCGGTTCCTTAAAATCTACGATAAAGGATCCATTCACGGAAACAACACGATCCCCTTCTTGTATGGACGAATCTTTCGTGAATGTTTCTGCGGCAATCGGTAGGTCTTCATATTCGACGATTGTTGGATCGGTATAATTCGCAAAGACATCGTCATTTACATCCACGTCATTAATTTTAACAATCTTACCCAAGTCAACCTGACCCTTTTTTATAATGAATGTACCGTTCTTTTTGATGAGTGTAAACGAAGGATTTTCACCTTTAAAAATAACAAGATTATTTTTTTTTTCAGCGGATTCATAATGCAGTTTAAGAGGCCAATACCCAGGATCGTTTTTATGTTCGCGTTGATATTTTTGAAACTGATCGTCATCTAAAAAACTATCCATCGATATTCCATTCGCCCTTACTAATGTATCATAACCTTGGACTCGAGTAGTTTTATGAAAGTTATCATCTAAAAAGGATTTGTCATACAAAACATCATACCCAAAACCTCCTCCTTTACGTATCAACGGGTTTGCATCCAACGAAAATTGTGCAGTAGTTTTACTTGTATAAAAGTCTCCCGCGTTAACAGGGGGTTTAAAACGAGGTCCTACATATAAAAGTCTTGGTGCATCGAGTATTTTTTCTATAAGGGAGGTTGAATATGCAGGAGTTGGGTGGGATATATTTAAGGGTGTATCTTTATTAAATAAACGATAAACATTCCCCATGTTTTTCTCTTGTAATTGTGCATCAAATACGTCAAACGCATTAAAGACGGTCTCGCTGATGGGATAGTCTCGCGTTTTAATAACTTCTTCCACTAATTCTTTCCAAAATTCGTCTATGTCTGGATCCATTTCATCTGATACATAAATTCCTTGATACCTTTCATAATGCTTCAGTAGCTTGTTATGTTTTTCTTGGGCGGTTCCGGTTTCTTTACGAAACACATTCAACAATCGTCGATTTAACTCCATCAGGGTTTTCTTGCGTTCGGCTTCTTTTTCTTCCGACTTGTAGCCGTCAACGTCAACGGGGGAAGAAACAGTAGCAACTTTGGCTTCTTTAGGTGCAGGTGTTAACTCTTTGATTTTTTGTTCTGATGCTTGTTGTTGTTGGGTCAATTCTTGTATTTCTTTAGTTAATCCTTTTATCTCTTCGATGATACCATCTCTTATTTTTTCTTTAAACGTCGCTGCACCCTTATTATTTGTTTCTACCACGGTCTTCTCTCCTGCTGCGGAAGTTGTTGTTGTTGTTTGATTTGTAATCAATAAATCTCCAATTTCTTTTGTTAATTTATCTTTCTCAGCTTTTAGGTTCCTTAACTCTTCATTTTTCTTAGATAATGACTGTTTTATTTTTTCTAAAATTTGTTTTTCAGCTTTCAATTCGGGAGTATCCGAGCTGGGTTCTGGAGGGCGATCCTCTTCATCCGAGTCATAAATATCAGAAATATACCCATCCTTTAGTGCGTCTTCTAATTGGGATTCACTGTAAAATCTCGATCTTCTTGAAGCGAGACTTACTGATTCCGTATCCTCGGGTTTATTCAAATTTTGTTCAATCATCGTGAGTAATTCTACAGGATCTTCTGTATCCGTCATGACAACATTCCCCCGTGCATCTCGTTTTCCAGTTATGTACTTGTACGTATAATTTAAATTGTCATATTGTGTAGTTGCCTTTTCAATTTGTTTTGATAACGTATCGATTATTTTTTCTGTTGCATCATAATCCAGTCTATTTTTAAGTTCATCCATATTGCCTTTTAACTCCTTTTGTTTTGTACGGAGATCTTCTTGTTCTTTTTGAAGCCGTTTGATTTCTTCATCGGCTTTGAGCATTTCCTCACTGACAGATTCGATTTGACTTTCGAGATTACTTCCAAAAAGAACCCCACTATCATAGTTTGTTCGAAGGGTAGATAAATGAAGTCGAGTACTCACCCCAAAATCGACCCATTCCGACCATGTTTTTTTCTTACGCACAATCTCCTTGTATTTTTGTTGGATGTCCAACTTGGGTGGTGGAATACGTTTTATTTCATTTCTCTTTCTGTGTTGTTCTACAATTTTCACTTTAATTTGGTCGGTCAGTTCTTTTGATTGTCTCTCTCGTTCCTGTGGTTGCATGTATTGTTCTTTCGACACCTCGTCCAATTTTGCGGTAAGATCCGAAATGTCAAGATCAATCTTCTCAAGGTCAGCCGTTAATCTTAATCGCAAATTGTCATTTTCGGTAAATGCATAGGAGGACTCGGGATCTCCAATTTCTTTCAGAATTTCCTTGAATTTCTCCTTTTTTTTCTCAGGTAGTTTTTTCAACATGTCGTTGATTCGTGTACGGAATGACTTTTGTCGACTTTTTAAAAGAACTAACGGAATTACATAATCCGTTTCGTCTTCTTCTTCAAACGTGGTCAAATCGGCAAGGTCCCTTTTGGCTAACTTTTCTTCTGCAATTGCCTTTTCTACTTCAAGAACGCCTATTTGCTTAGACAATTTCATCATTTTTAATGTACTGAGAAGGTCCACCTTTTTCTGAAGTGAAGTACGATCCGATTGTAAGGATGAGATGTCAAATTCATCGATCGCACTTTGAAGAGACGTTTTTTCCCTTTCCTTCAATCGTTTTTCCTCTTTTTTGAATTCTTTGTCCGCCTCTTGTTTGGTCATGGCAAGTTCTTTCGTTTTGATGTCTTTCATCAATAATTTATACTCAAGGTCGAGTTTCTGTACAGGGTCCTCACTTTCCTCCAGTTTTTTTTGTAAAGGTTCTATGCTTGCCTTAACCGCTTTCATTTCACTCGTAAGAAGTGTTTCTTCCGGGGATAAAAAAGTAGGTTGAACCGACAGACGTTCATGAATGAATTTTTGGTAAGCTTCTTCAAATGCTTTGATCGGGAAGATTTCAAAAATCTTAAGTGTTTCTTTCGTAATGGTTTCTAACGAGGCCGTCTCCTCAGGAGTAAGTTTGACGAGAAGCATCGTAGGGTTAATTTTTTTAACGGCTTTGATGACTGTATCTATTTGAAGTTCTACTTGATCCAATAGAATTTTGGTTTGGGCAACATTTTTTTGGTGGGTCATTTCAACTACCTTGGCCTGTGCCTCCATGACTTGATACATTTGATATTTTTCTCTCGTCTCGGTTGCTCTTCTTAACGCTAATGCAGTATTACTTGCCACGTCGGCGGTATAAAGAGCAGTGTTCTTTATTGCTCGACTCGTGTTTTTTATGGCTCGACCCGTAGAAGTTGCTGCACTCTTTAAGGAACCAGAAGCGCTGGCGACCTTTTTGACAAGATCACTAATGCCTCCTCCCGTATTTATTTTAATGGTAGGGAATAGGGCATCGTAAAGTTGTTGGATGGTTTCCATGCGGGAGGTATGAAGGTCATCATCGTATTTTTTAACAGTAGTTAGGTTTTCTTGGAAGGCTTCGATGGTAGCTAAGATGAAATTGTATTCAGCTTCTTGTGTCGCAAGTTTTACAAGTTCAGCGCGGTCTTTTGTTTCGGCCACTTTGGATTTGATTAATGCTTTATCCGCGAGAACGGCTGCTTTTTCTAACTTTTTGATTTCTGCTTCCATCGAACGTTTTCGTTGGATGAGGGTATAATTGGACGTTTCTGCTTGGAGTAAGGCTTCTTTTTCATCTTGAAGAAGTTTAAATTGTAGGGTTCCATTTTTGACGGCTTCGATTCGTTCTTTTGTAAGTTGTTGGGCGACTTGTTGGTCTTGTTGATAGGTGGAAAAGAGTTTTCCGATTTCCACTTCAGATTTCTTTTGGGCGGATTTTAGAGTGGCTTGCGCTTCGGTTACTTCCAGAGGCCGTATGTTTAAGAATCCGGTATTGATGACGGGTCGTACGGCAGGAGGGGCTTGTACAGGATCAGGTTCGACACGGCTTGCTTGGCTTGCTTGGCTCGCTTCTTGACTGCTTTGGATTTGACTGCTTTGGCTTGGACTGCTTGGACTGCTTGTACTGCCTTGAGTTGGAGTGCTTGTACTGCCTTGGCTTGGACTGCTTGTACTGCCTTGAGTTGTACTGCCTTGAGTTGGTATGGTTGGACTGCTTGGACTGCTTGTACTGCTTGGGCTTGGTATACTTTGTTCTCGCATCTCCTCTGCAGAAGGTCCCGTATACAATTCCACTTTAGTTATGCTCGTTGTGATCGTATCTTTCTCCACCAGTACCTTGACCATATCCACCTCCGGAATATCTACGATGACTCCCGTTTTTCCTACATACGTACCCTCCAACAGTTTCACACGATTCCCCGGATACAATTGTTTCGATAACGAAGGAACGTCTCGAACCACCTTACTGGGCGGAAGTACAAAAGGGTTATTCCCTACTACGGTATTTACCGTTAAAAATCCTTTTCCATCGATGGAATTGATGATCCCTACATTCCCTTCCCAACGTACACGATCTCCCACAATAAAGGGAACCTTCTGGCCCTTTTTCACATCTTCCACCTTTTTTGTTTCTACATCCAACACTTTCATTCCGTCTTCCGTCACTTCAACGACCACCCCTACTTTATTGTTAAACGAAATACGATCTCCTGCAGCAAAAGGAACTATCTTAACTCCTTCATCGTCGACTTCGATGACTTTCTCATCACCATAAAGGATGAGTTTTCCATCTTTGCTCAAGAACTGATAGGATTTCCCTTCATGTTCTACGGTACTCATCGGCGTATACTTGGATTTTTCCGATGCCTTTACAAAATTCACCGTGTGAGGAGGAACCTGCACCGGCTTCCATATCAATCCGGAAGGAACAATCAACTCGATGGATCCATCTTCTAAAAATTTAGATACGTATCCTCGTGTTCCTTCATCCAATCCTTCCATCGGAATCTTGATTTCTACTAAATCTCCCAAACTTACAGGTGTAAGGAGTAATTCTTCCGGCTTATATTTGGATGCGGTTCCAAACATGACCGTAATTTGACCGGTTTTATCGATGGCCGAAATCGTTCCTACCGTAGAGAGTTGACCATCTACCACCGTTCCTCGAACACGAACCTTGTCCTTGACCATGAAGGGAACTTTCTTCAACTCTGATGGACTAAACTCCTGTCGTTTGTACGTAGTGAAACTTGAATTTGTATTCTTATAAGAGTTAAGCGTGTTCGGAGGAAGGGTATCGTTTAGTTTTTTAAGAGATGGATTGGATCGTAAATTCCATAACGATATTCCGGTAGGGATTGCCACTTCGATTGTATTTGATTTCAGTCCTGTAACAATCCCTGTTTTACTACCGACTTCTACTCGATCTCCTAAGATAAACTGAAGAGCTTCCAAATCATTCGGATCAAACAACATGTTTTTGGTTTCTTTGGGGTACTTGACAAGAACATCTCCATCCGGAGTGATTCCTGCAACGGTTCCTGCCACGCCTTTCAAATCTCCTTGTTTCTGAGATACACTTTCATTTACAAAAAAAGGAGAATAGATCATTTGACCTCCCCACATTTCGACGGTGATTTTCTTTTTATCAAAGTAGGTAACCTTGTAGGTTCCTGTCGGCAAATAACTATCGATGATTGCGGTGACCGTTTTTCCTTTGACCTGAATCGATACTTTATCTCCTACTTTCAACGGAACTCTTCTCAAATTGTGAAATTCTACATGAAAGTTTTCTCCGCCACGACGTACATCTGCACCATCTTCATACAATTTAGCAATACGACCCACTTCATCCGAGGCATGTTCTCCTTTGACCATGACACGGTCCCCTTCCCCAAACCGAACATAATGGAGTCGATTCGTTTGAATGTTTTGTCGTGTAAAGGGTTGTTGTTTTGCCTTGTTGTAAAAGGTTACATCCGCAATCCCGTTCCGCAATACACCAATATGTCCGATCGTTCCTTTCGGGGTTTCAGGAGTGATATCATCACACGTCACTCGATCTCCGATCATAAAAGGAACGTACTCGACCTTATCCTTTTCCATCTGTCTTTCTTTGGAGGAATCGAGTTCTTTCAACGTTAGGCTTTCGGTTTCAATCTCCACCACTTCGTAGATTTTATTTTCAAACTTGACGCGTCCACCCAGAGGAATTGCCTTGGCCTTGGGAGGCTTCTGAAGTTGATCGACCAACGTCTTTCCCAAAGCAACTGTCATCGCCGGTTCTCCGGATAATTCGCTCGCCTTGACTTCGAGTACTTCACCGGCCGTATCCAGCGAAATGATGCCCATCTTTCCGTCGCTTTCCGAGACGATCAACATTTTTTTCTTTTGGTAAATGGCAGAATCTCCAATTCCGAGAGAAGCATCTTCTAAATCCGTCATTTTGAATCGTTGTGTTTTAAACCCACCTTCCGAAAGAAAGGATACCGTTGCAGAATCATCTCCCGCCCTTTGTTCTACAATCGTACCTACTTTTTTCTTGTCTCCTAGTTTCACAAACACACGACTCTGCTGCGCCATCGGAGCGACGACAATCTTATCATGTGCGAGTGAATCCATCGAAACATTCTCATAGAATTGTTCCTGACCGGCTCTGTCCACTACATAAATGTTTACCTTTTCTTTAGAAAGAACACGTACGACCCATCCTTGTGCTCCTTGGAAAACGATGCGATTGGACGGTTTGAATTCGGTATCCCATTCACACAACAAAGGATCGACCAATTTCGATTCTTGAGATCCATTCGTATACATTTGAATCTTTACCTGCTTCCCCTCATATCCGAGTACAATCGCCTTTGTATTTTCAAACACGACAGGATCACTTGGTTTGAAAAGTTCAAGTACTAACTCGGATCGTTTCTTCGTCTTGACCTTACAGGTAGAATCTGTAAAGTTAAAAATAGAATAGTTTCCAGAAGAAACGGATTGTACCACTCCGTGGTTGCATTCTTTTTCAGTCAGAATGTAGACATCATCCCTTGGTGCAATATCGACTAACGTAAGCGATTTTGCAGGATATTCCTTTCGAGCTTTTTTGTCCATTTCGTATACATGAGCTCGTAATCCGCCCTTTTCTGTCAATTGAATGACATATCCATTTTTCACACGATCTCCTACTTTTAACGTTGGAGCCTCCGGCGCAAGTCTCAACTGCTTTGTAAGGAACGTATAATTCATAAACTTTTGTTCACGATTCAAAAAGACTGCTTGTACCATGTCCGGACTGATGACTCGAGTGATTCGACCCACCTCATTCGGCAACACTGTAGGATGATTCCATAGAACTCGATCCTGTAGCTTGAACATCGGTGGTGCAGGACTCAAGTCCGAATGGGGAACCGTCTCCTTGATGTAGACTGTAGGAGATTGAGGAAAGTAAGTTTCTTCGTTGACAAAATATCCAACGATGGGTGAACCCCGTTTCACGACACGAGATCCATCATGAATATTGGAAAAGAGAATCGCAGCTTCTTCTTCTTCCAATTCTTTCTGCTCCTCAGAACGATCATCGGGTACTTCCGGTTGGACCGGTTGGACCTCCGTTGCAGCCGACTTCATCTCCGTCTTCATTTCTGTGGTGGTCTCCGAAACGGCCGTAAATACTTTGTGAGAAAGAACCTGATATTTTTGAACCTGAATTTTATTCAATTGTTCATCGATCAACTCATACACGTCTCCTTGATTGGACAAACACTGACCGATGAACGACCGTTTTGCCCCGTCTATGATTTGGTCATCGATTCCTGGTTCGAAGACGATTTCATAGAAGGTGTCCCCTGCATCCATTATATTACCTTTACATTATATTTGTCTTCTTTAAACTTTAGTATACTATGGTAGAAAGTATACTTGACCGACCACTCTCCGATCTTACGCCTCTTCTTCTACAAGGTTCAATCGCGTATACTTATAGTATACTCGATCGGTATTCCTTGGTGTATACAAGTGCAGTAACCTATCAAGAATCCAGTGCAGTGTATACTCAACTCAGTGTAAACATGGCCCCGTTGGGCAAAATAATTTTCAACATCAAGGATCGTCCTTGGGTGATTGAATTCGTACATTCCATTCGCACTGATGATTTTGTCATTCATTATTATCCGGAATATATTGTTCTGATTAAACAGTCTTTCTCCGAGTACTTGACAGAAGAGATTTATAATTATTTTTCTTAGTTTTGGCCAAGATGACTTCGGGATTCGTTCGATTGAACGATCCAATAAAGACCGATCCCGTTTCAAAACATCTACTTTTGTTCATCGTATCCAAAATGTTCGCCAACTCCATGTCATGATTTGGTTTTCCTTTTTTAGGAGACTTTAGATGAATGTTGGCCAAATAGAATGGATTTCCCTTATCATTCTTGATGTAAAACACCGAGACCTTTTTGGAAGAATCATTATACCGAGGAATGACTTGTGCAATTCGCTTCTTTGGATCGACGAGTGTTTTTCGTAAGACCATCGCATCCGTATACCCATCATAGAAGACTTCAAACTTACTATTGGAGGAATACGAATAACTACTTTTGGTTTCACTCGGCATCATTCGGAACACATCCGAATCAATCGAATATCCCGTTCTTTTTCTAGAATTAAAGTTCTGTATACACCAAATGTCAAAAACGTTCTCTTCTTTTTCCAAAAACATTTTTGCATTCTTGATACGAGCTTCATGTTGTCCTTTGTTGTACTGAGGATTACATCGTCCGGACATGTTCCAACTGAGTATACGCACTCCATTCACTGTACAAGAAATAGGAACGTGATCATAGATTTTGGCTTCTGAATGTACTTTGATGTTCTCCACTTTAAAAAGTATTTTTTTGTTGAGGGACCATACCGTAAAAATGCCGTCCATCGTAGCATTCGGAAGAATGGTTCCCAAAAGATCTGTCTCAAGATCCTCACACATCATAAGTTTAGTCGGTCGTTGGGTAATTTCTTCACAGCAGTGCTTTTTGAAAGCAATCTGAAAATAGGGATTGATAAAGTCTCCCTTGAAATCACAGGCAAATTTTTCAGTAAATTTTTTCCATGCACTCAACATAGTATACTTACTTATTTTATTTGTATTGAGTATGTACCTGTATGCCATTCTGTTGGGGATTGTTCTTGGCGTGATTGTGTCCGCCGCCTTCAATATCCATAGTAAACGGGGAACCGATGTGTATACACATCTCATTTTTGGGATGACCTCGACTGCCCTCATTAAAGATCTACTACTCATGTTAGTTTTGTTCATGATTGTGGTGTTTGGATGGTTATCTTTTCTGGTACGGGACACCACCTTCGTCGTGGAACATCCTTTGGAATTTATTGTAGAAACCTTACTAGTCAGTATACTGCCGGCGCTTACTCTCTTTGTAGTCTACTACATTCGAAAGATCCCTCTAGGGAAAGAAGGTGTATTGGGATTTGGTGTGATTGCACTCAAATGTGTAGTGGCACATCTTCTTCTCCAGTTTTCTGGTGTATATAGTTCTTTATTAAAATAAACGGTAGGTATATGGAGGCCGTCTTTTACGCTCATGTCATCCACAGTGTACTCATGGTAGCGGCGGTAGTGTTTGCTCTTCTGAACATCCCTGCCCTTCAACAGTTGACTGTATACAAGAAACTCAAAGTCATTCTACTCTTTTCCATTTTGATGGGACTTCATGGACTTTCTCATTCTAGTTTATGAAAAGCATCCACCTTTTTATGATTTCTTTTTTAGTATACTTGAATCTGGGGGAGAACATTATAACATAGGAAAGTATCACGACCGTACCACTCAACTCGATCTTCCTTCCCAAGAAGACTGGATCAAGATCGTGGTCGTGATGCTTTTGTTTGCTGGATTACAAGGTATACTGACGTGTTAGACAAGCGATGTAGTTAGATCTATGTTAAGTATACTTTATTTATGAGCTTTACGGTGATGACCTAATCCTCTCTTGGTCGGAAAGGATCGATTGCAGATATCACAAATGAATTGTTGGTTTTGTATGGAGGCATATTTGTCATTCAAAAACAGAGAAAGTTCTGGCAATTGGAGTTCTTCCAGTTGCAAAAGAAGTTTTCGACTGGATTCTTTTATGGTAGCTGCCATCATCTCCTTGTTCTTGACAAAGAGTTGAACTTCTAGATTGATCTTGTCCATGACTTCTTTTCTTATAGAAATTCCATTTTCTTCTTCTGTATTTACGATCGAAACAAGTCGAGAAGAAAGGTGGTCGATGACATCCATGGCCATTTTGATTTGGTCTTTGGAGAAGTATACTTTGTGTAAGTATACTAAAACCTTCCCGTTATGAATTTCTATAAAAAAGTTAGGCTTCGAAACAATCCCAGAAAGTTGGGACATCATGATTCCGCTGCAGTCTTTGTTCATGACATCGCGTAAAAACTTTTTTATTTCTTCCGGATCTACATTTCGTTCATAGTTTTTGTTTTCAATCAGTACATCTGGAAATCCATCACGATGAATCATAAAATCTCCGCAAGCTGTTTGGGAAGTGGTGTTCTCTACATGGGCAGTAGGATACATTTCTGTCAGAATGGTCTCCAACATATGTTCAGAATACTGTCCTTTGAACTGAGAAGAGGCTTTATACTTGTGTAAAAACTCACTCATTTCTGTATACAGCCTTTCATTCGTAGTCTTGCTGACCAAAAGTTCATCCCGAACGGTGGACAATCGTGTAGAAATATGGTCTTGATTGTTTTGGAGCATTTGAAAAATAGGTTGTTGGAGTACAGAAAGTTTAGTATCGAAGGTAGAAATAAACTCTGTTAAGTTTGTTTCTGGTTTCGATTGGATCATGAATTGTTGCAAATCACACTGGATCGTCTTTTGTACAAGAGAAAGTTGTTCTTGAACTTTTCGGGAAGTTTCTTCCTGAGACTTCGGCAGTATACTTAAAAGTTTATCTACAAAAGTCTCACTATGTTTCTGAAGAAGAATCGCCATCTTATCCGAATGTTCAGAACTGTTCATCGAGATCAAAAGTTTGAGCGTTTCTAAAAAAGACTTGTTGGATTCCTGAACCTTACTCTGAAAAGAATCTTGGAACGAAGAAAGCTGACCTTTAATGTCCTTGACTTCTTGAAAGAGTTGTCCCTGAAGCGTATTC
>Ga0164294_10000734_pt1 | contig 31142 bp, 23 predicted proteins | sample GEODES005metaG_FD_111479 | JGI IMG/M metagenome (GOLD analysis project Ga0164294, IMG submission 111479) | Oligotrophic lake water microbial communities from Sparkling Lake, Wisconsin, USA - GEODES005 metaG | ecosystem: Environmental > Aquatic > Freshwater > Lake | place: USA: Sparkling Lake...
GAAATATTCCACTTGTTTTACCATATCTTGTTGGATTTCCCAAATGGCTTTTTGTAAAATATCAGGAGAAGTCACAAACATATTGGCAGGATAAATGCTTAACGAATCGTATTTTTCCAATACCTGAGACGTTCGGGCATCAAAGGCTTCAATTTCTTCAATTTCATCGCCAAAAAAGTGAATTCGAAAAGGTTCGTCGCCATAACTTGGAAATACTTCAACGGTATCGCCTTTGATACGAAAGGTTCCAGGCGTAAATTCCATTTCAGTACGCGCATATAAACTTTGTACCAATTGATGCAATAATTTGGTTCGAGAAATGGCTTGTCCGCTTTTTAAAGAAATCACATTTTTCTGAAATTCAACCGGATTTCCAATTCCATACAAGCAAGAAACTGATGAAATTACAATAATATCTCTACGACCAGAAAGTAGGGCAGAGGTAGTGCTTAAACGAAGTTTTTCGAGTTCTTCATTAATAGATAAGTCTTTTTCAATATAGGTTCCCGTTACCGGAATAAAGGCTTCGGGTTGGTAATAATCGTAATACGAAACAAAATACTGCACCGAATTATTAGGAAAAAATTGCTTAAATTCTGAATACAATTGTGCCGCAAGTGTTTTGTTGTGTGCTAAAACTAAAGTAGGTTTCTGCACTTCTTGAACCACATTAGCTACCGTAAATGTTTTTCCAGAACCCGTAACACCTAATAAGGTTTGGTATTTTTCGCCATTGATAATGCCTTTAGCTAATTTTTCGATGGCTTGCGGCTGGTCTCCAGTGGGAACGTAATCGGATACTACTTGGAATTTCATTTTAGATTTTTATAGGATTTCGTTTCGTATGTCTGATCCTAATTATGTATATTTCGTTTGGTGTAACTTTGTATGAAATTCTATAATTATAAATTTCAAAGGCTCTAAAATTTCCAGAATTAGATTTTTTCATTTCATCTAACTCATAAATTTCCCAATTTGATTTTAGAATTGTTACAGATTCATATATGGTGGCAATAACTTTATTTGAAGTAGTTTTGCTTTTTGTTTTTTTTATTAAATAGAAATAAATATTTTCTAATTGTTCTAAAGCGGTTTTAGTCCAAATTATTTCTTTTTCCATTCGTCAATTTTAGCTTTTACCTTATTATGAGAAACGGTATAACCTTTTTCAATATCTTCTTCCGCCATTAAAATCTCCGAATTATAATCGTCATAAAGATTCTCTTTTTTAATTTTTGATTCAACTATAGTTCTCAAAGCATTTAAAAAAGATTTGTCTTCAATTTGATTTATTTCTTCAATTAATATGTTTTTCAATTCTAACGTGTTCATACTTTTGAAATTTTATCGAAATTACAATTTTTCAGCCAAATATTTTCCTGTCAACGATTTTTTATTTTTTGCGATTTCTTCTGGTGTGCCAAAAGCGACCAATTGCCCGCCATTTTCTCCGCCTTCAGGACCGATGTCGATAATGTAATCGGCGCATTTTATAAGTTCTAAATTGTGTTCAATTACAATTATGGAATGTCCTTTATCAAGTAAGGCATCAAATGATTTTAATAATTTTTTTATGTCGTGAAAATGCAAACCAGTTGTGGGTTCATCAAAAACAAATAGCATTTTTTCTTTGGTGGCACCTTTTACTAAAAACGAGGCCAATTTGATACGTTGTGCTTCACCACCAGAAAGCGTGGAAGACGATTGTCCTAATTGGACATATCCTAAACCTACATCTTTTAAAGGTTGTAATTTTTGCGTAATTTTATTTTGACCATGTGTTTCGAAGAACATTAAGGCTTCATCAATGGTCATTTTTAGAATGTTGTCGATGTTTTTGCCTTCGAAATTCACTTCCAAAACCTCTTTTTTGAAGCGTTTTCCATTACAAGTTTCACATTCTAAATGCACATCGGCCATAAATTGCATTTCAATGGTTACTTCGCCATCGCCTTTGCACGTTTCACATCGGCCACCATCTACATTAAATGAAAAGTGTTTGGCTTGGTAATTTCTCAACTTGGAAGTGGTTTGTTTGGCATATAATTCTCTAATATCATCGTACGCTTTTATATACGTTACTGGATTGGAACGCGAACTTCTTCCAATAGGGTTTTGGTCTACATATTCAATGTTTTTAAGGTGCGAATAACTGCCTTCTAAACTGGTAAATTGACCTGCCTTGTCGCCAATTCCTGTCAGTTTTTTCTGTAAGGCAGGAAACAATATCTTTTTTACTAAAGTACTTTTTCCGCTACCAGAAACACCAGTAATTACCGTTAAGCAATCCAAAGGAAAAGTGACATTAATATTTTTTAAGTTGTTTTCTCTCGCGCCAATAATATCAATATGATTTTTGAATTTTCTTCGAATTTTAGGTACCTCAATTTTTTCTTTTCCGTTTAAATATCTAGATGTTAAAGAATCTGATTTCAGAATTTCTTTATAGGTACCTTGCGCGACTAAATTACCACCCAAAGTTCCCGCTTCTGGACCAATATCTATAATCATATCGGCGGCTTTCATAATATCTTCGTCGTGTTCTACTATAATTACCGTATTGCCCAATTTTTTTAAGTTCAGTAAAACTTCAATCAATTTTTCAGTATCTTTTGGGTGCAAACCAATACTTGGCTCATCTAAAATATACATAGAACCCACCAACGAGCTTCCTAAAGAAGTAGCCAAATTAATTCGTTGCGATTCGCCACCAGAAAGAGATGCCGATTGTCTGTTTAAACTTAAATAATTTAATCCTACGTTATCTAAAAATGCCAAACGGTTTTTTATTTCTAAAAGTAATCGTTTTGCTACTTTTTCATCATATTCTGATAATTCAATGGTATTAAAAAATGGAATTAATTTAATAATTGGCAAATCTACCAAGTCAGAAATGGTTTTACCTGCTACTTTAATATTATTGGTTTCTGCACGTAATCTTTTTCCTTTACAGGCGTGGCATTTTGTCTTCCCTCTGTAACGCGAAAGCATCACACGATTTTGAATTTTATAGTTATTCGCTTCTAAATCAGCAAAAAAAGCATTTAATCCTGTGAAATACTTATTTCCATTCCAAACAAGTGCTTTGTGCGCTTCTGATAATTCAAAATAAGGCTTATGAATAGGAAAATCAAAATGATGTGAATTATTAACCAATTGATCTCGGTACCAACCCATACTTTCACCTCGCCAAGGATAAATAGCGTTTTCATATACAGAAAGCGCGGTGTTTGGCACCACAAGTTCTTCGTCTATACCAATCACACTTCCGTAGCCTTCACAAGTTGGGCAAGCGCCATACGGATTGTTAAAACTGAATAAATGAATATTTGGTTCTAAGAAATCCAATCCGTCTAATTGAAAATTAGAGTTAAACACCTTGCGATTGACTTTTTCAGGTTCTTGTAAGTACAATTCCCCTTTTCCTTCATAAAAAGCAATTTGTATCGCATCGGCAATACGATTTAAAAATTCTTCATCGGATTGCACTACGATTCTATCAATAACTAATACTATTTCTTTGTTAGCCATTGTAGATTCGTCAATCATTTCTAATGTCGCAACAAAATCGTCTAATCGAACCGTTTTATTGTCTATAAGTACTCTTGCAAAACCTTGTTGTAATAAAACGTTAAGTTTGTCGTGTAATTTTCTGCCTTCTTCTAAATGAATGGGAGCTAGAAGGAGCCATTTCGAATCAATATCTAATGATTGTATGAATTTTACTACATCAGAAACGGTATGTTTTTTAACTTCTTCACTTGAAATTGGCGAATAGGTTCTTCCAATTCTAGCAAATAATAATTTTAAGTAATCGTATATTTCTGTTGATGTTCCAACTGTTGAGCGCGCGTTTGTAGTATTTACTTTTTGTTCAATGGCTATGGCAGGCGCAATTCCTTTAATGTATTCCACTTTCGGCTTGTCTAATTTTCCTAGGAATTGACGTGCGTAAGAAGATAAACTTTCTACATAACGTCTTTGTCCTTCTGCATATAGTGTATCAAAGGCTAAACTTGATTTTCCAGATCCAGAAAGCCCAGTAATCACTACCATTTGATTTCTTGGAATGGCAACATCAATATTTTTTAAATTGTGCAATTGTGCCCCTTTTATCAAAATAAATTTTTTGGGTTCTAAATAAGAAAAATCTGATGGCATCGTTGTGTTTTTTATAAGAATGGCAAAGATAATTAATTATAGGCCTAAATGTATCAATTCTTCTTTCAGATGAATAAAAATTTATAAATGCAACCTATGAAATCGTTGTAGTTGAATTATTAATTCTTATTTTAAACCATACATTAGCTATACATTTATTATTATATTTTAATAAATTAAAAACAAATAACTGAAAATCAATATTTTGTGAAATTATAAAAAAAATTCTTATTTTTGTAAAATAAAATTAAATGTATAGTTTCTATATATGTATTAAAAATTGTGCATTTATATTTTTTATTAATTTTACTTTTATAAATTTTTAACCAATTAAATTTAATATTATGAAAAAAATTACGTGTTTAATTACATTTTTAATTTCTTTTTTAGGTTTTTCACAAAATCTAGTTACAAATGGAAATTTTCAAACAGGTACTGCCGCACCTTGGACAGGTAATGCTGCCAATGTTGTTGATTTGGGTACTTCAAATTTTGTTAACCAAGCTGAAGTACTAGCTGCAGGAAATCCATGGGATGTAAATTTAAGCCAGCAAGTTAATTTAATAGATGGTAAAACTTATTTGTTAAAATTTGATGCTTTTACTGCTACGACAACAGGTACAAGAACTTTAATTGCTGGTTTAGGACAAACGGGTGCACCTTATCAAGCGTTAACAGCAACAGCAGTGTTAACTTCTACTCCTCAAACTTTCAGTTATGAATTTACCATCAATTATGGTAATACTGTTAATGATAGAGTTATTTTTGATATGGGTAATGCTACAGGATTTGTATTTATTGATAACGTATCTGTTATAGAAGTTCTTCCATTAATACAAAATTTCGAGATTGCTGCTAATTATACTGCAATTTCTGGTTTTGAAGGTGCTATTGCTTCAATAGCTGCAAATCCCTTAATAGGCGGTACAAACGGACAAGTTTTTAAAGGTGTTCAAGGATCAGCAGGTGGTCAAACTTATCAAGGTATTGAATTTCAGCAAACTACCAAAAAAGCTAAATTAACAACTAACAAAACAATGACTGTAGATGTATTTTGTACTCAAGCATTTAATGTGTTAGCAAAAGTTGCACAAGGAGGAGCAGGTGCTCCAGAGTCAGCAAATGGACAAGCATATACTACGCCTGGACAATGGCAAACATTAACTTTCAATTTTGCGGCACCTATGGATGGTACTCTTGCAGCGAATGGAGAATATGAGAAAATTATTTTCTTTGGAAATTGGAATTCCACTAATACCGGTTTTAATAATCCAATTGTACCCTTAACTTTTTATGTTGATAATATTAGAGCTCAGGAGGCTGCATTTCCACTTCCACCAACTGGGCCAACTGTAGCCGCACCAACTCCGCCAGCAAGAGCCACAACTGATGTTATTTCTCTATTTAGTAATGCTTATACTAATATTGCTGTTACTGAATGGTCAACAACATGGGATACTGCTAGTATTTCAGATCTTGTTTCTGTTCCAGGTGATGATATTAAAAGAATTACTTTTGGAAATTTTTTAGGTGTTCAATTAACAAATTTTGAAAATGCTACAAACATGACACATTTTCATATGGATTATTTCATTCCTTCTGGAACTGATTTGATAGGTAAAGTATTAAATCCTAAATGGTCTAATCATGCTGCCATGGTAGCAGAGACTAACGCCCTTTTATTAACTCATTTACCAACAACAACAGGTTCATGGGTTTCTATTGATGTGCCGCTTTCAACATTTTCACCTCAAGGTCCTGGTGTTGCATTTGCTAGAGAAAAATTATATCAATTTTTAATTACTTCAAATCTAGGAATTGTTTATGTAGATAATATTTATTTACACAAAAATACCATTTTATCATCAGATAGCTTTGCCGTTTCTAAAGTAAAGTTTTATCCAAATCCTACATCTAATGTATTGAATATTGAGTCAGTTGGAACTATCCAGAATATTTCAATTTTTAACATTTTAGGACAAGAAGTAATGAACAAATTAACTGATGAAGCGTTAGTAAGTTTAGACGTTTCTGGATTAAACGCAGGCATTTATGTAATTAAAACTGTAGTTGATGGAGTTACTTCATCAACTAAATTTATAAAAGAATAGTTTTTCTATTTCAAATTTTTTAAGACTGTCAGTAATGGCAGTCTTTTTTTTTATCAATCATTTTTTTATTATACATTTAATATATATCTTTATTTTTTAATTAAAATAAAATGCAATTCCTAAAAACTCAAATTCAACTTTTATTATTTCTGTTTTCTTTAGTGTGTACTGGGCAACAATTACCACCAATTGTAAAGTATTCTAAAGAAATTTATAATGCTGGAATACAAAACTGGATGATTTCTCAAGACAATCAACGCTTTATTTATTTTGCAAATAATGAAGGTTTATTAGAATTTAACGGTTCAAAGTGGATATTAAATCCCTCACCTAACGAAACAATCATTCGATCTGTAAATTGTATTCAGGATAAAATTTATACAGGTGCTTTTATGGAATTTGGCTATTGGCAACGGGCTGTCAATGGAGAATTATTTTATACATCTTTAAGCAAATCTATCAAGTCTAAAATTAAAGATGATGAACAATTTTGGGGTATTTTTCCATTTGACAACTGGATACTATTCCAATCTTTAGAAAAAATATACGCATATAATACCAAAACTAAGTTGTTTACAATTATAGAACCGAAAAGCACTATTAACAAAGCTTTTAAAACTCCTAATGGAATTTATTTTCAAACACCTAATGGGCTGTTTGAAATAAATCAAGGGAAAAGCAAGTTATTTTTAAGCAATGATATTATAAATCAAAATAAACTCATTAATATTTTTGAAACATCTGATGGGTTACTTTTAGTTACACAAAAACAAGGTATTTTTAAATATAAAAATGGTGTTTTATCTAAATTTCAAACCAATATTGATTCTGAAATACAGCAAAGTAATATTTACAGTAGTCAATTATTAAATGATGAAAGTGTAGCGCTTGGTTCAATTTCTAATGGAATTTTTATTTTATCCAAAGAGGGAAAATTAATTTATCATATCACTCAAAACTCTGGATTAAGTAATAATACAGCTCTTTCATTATTTGAAGATGTAGATAAAAATTTATGGATAGGATTAGATAATGGAATTAACTGTATTAATTTAAAATCTCCTATAAATAGTTATTTAGATAACACAGGTATTTTAGGAGCAATCTATACTTCAGCTACACACAACAATAAACTATATATTGGAACAAATCAAGGGCTTTTTTATAAAGATTTGAATTCTTCTACTAAATTTGAATTTGTTCAAAACACCAAAGGACAAGTTTGGTCTTTATTTTCATTTAAGAATACCCTTTTTTGCGGCCATGATTCGGGAACTTTTATAATAAATGGATCCATTGCCAATCAAATTTTTTCTGGTTCTGGAACTTGGAAGTTTGAACCCCATTTAAATGGAGAGAATTTTATTTTACAAGGAAATTATAATGGAATTTCAGTTATAGAGAAAAGTCCAAAAGGTTGGGTTTTTAAAAACAAAATTAAAGGTTTTGATTATTCCTCAAAACATTTTGAGATTCTAAATAACAAAGATATTTTTGTAAGTCATGAATATAAAGGAGTTTATAAATTCTCTATTGATAATTTATTAACAAAAGCCACTAAAGTTATCAAGTTTAAGAAACCAATTAAGGGTAAAAATGCTTGTTTAGTGAAATATAATAATCAGATTTACTATGCATATAAAGACGGGGTTTTCAAATTAAATAATAAAACAAAACAGTTTGTTAAAGACATGTCGTTAAGTTCTATATTTGAAAATGACGAATATGTCACAGGTAAAATGATTGTAGATAAGTCAAATAAACTTTGGTTTTTCACCAAAAACTACATTCATTACTTTTCAGCAGGAAAGCTATCTGCAGATTTAAAAAAGAATAGTTTACCTATACCGTCTTCCATGACCAATTCTATACCAGGATATGAAAATATTTTACAATTAAATGATTTAAACTATTTAATTGGATCTACAGATGGTTATTATATTTTAAAAAACATTGATTTCAAATTTAGCAATTATAAAGTTTCGTTAATTAGAATTTCAAATTCGGGAGTTAATTCTAAACCATTAAATATTTCAATAAAAGATAAAGTTAATTTAAATTATGATCAAAATAATTTAGAATTTAGTTACACTGTTCCAGAATATGATAATTATATTAATGCAGAATATCAATATAAATTAGAAGGTTTTAATGATAAGTGGAGTGACTGGACCTTTAATTCAAAAGTTGTATTTGAGAATTTACCTGCTGGTGATTATACATTTTATGTTAGAGCCAAAGTAGCAAATTCTATTACAGATAATATTGAATCGTATTCTTTTGTAATTTCCAAACCTTTCTACGCGAATGCATGGGCAAAATTATTTTATTTTATTTTGTTATTAATAATATGTTTTTATATTCATAAATTTTATACTGTTTTTCACGAAAAAAGACATCAAAGAATTATCGCCGAAAACAATATTTTATTGGAGCTTAATGAATTAGAGAATGAACAAAAAATTATGAAAATTAAGAATGAACAGTTAATTCAAGATGTTGATAAGAAGAGCAAAGAATTGGCCGTTTCAACGATGAACCTTATTAAGAAAACAGAACTACTAAATATTATTAAAGCAGATCTTAAAAACTCAACTGATAGTTCAACTAATAGAAGCATAAAGGCTGTGATTTCTACAATAAATAGTAATGTTAAGGATGAGAGTACTTGGGATATTTTTAAAGAAGCTTTTGATAGTGCAGATAATAATTTTCTGAAGAAGGTTAAAGAAAACCATCCTTCTTTGACGCCAAACGATTTAAGACTATGTGCTTATTTAAGATTGAACTTATCTTCAAAAGAAATTGCACCACTTTTAAATATATCTGTACGAAGTGTTGAAATTAAAAGATATCGTTTGCGTAAAAAAATTGATTTGCCTCACGAAAAAGGATTAGTAGAGTATATTTTGTCAATTTAGACACTGAATTTTTACACTAAAATGCCTATACATTTCCTCAACAAAAGTAAGAATATCAATTTTTATATAATTTTAATTATGTTATTTTTATATATTTAAGCCTTGTTTTATTAATAAATTCACAATTATACATGTGTTTTTTTATCATGTATGTTTTTTGTTGTGTTTTTTTTTCTTATTTTAATGAAAATTCATCATTATTTTTGAATTGCATACAAATATTTACAAACTTTAATTAATTTAATCTAATACCTTAAATGAAAAAAATTTTTTATTTACTAATTTTTTGCAGTGCATTTTCTAGTTTTTCTCAAACAGAAAAAATTGCAATCCAGAAAAATGATACCGAACATAGCATAACTATAGATGGTAAAAATTTCATTATAAATGGAATGAACTGGGATTATTTTCCAATTGGAACAAATTATTCGTATAGTCTGTGGAATCAAACAGATACTTTTATTCAACAAGCCCTTGACGACGAAATGGGTTTACTTCAAAATATGGGTGTAAACACCATACGTGTTTATTCTGGAATTCCTAAAAAATGGATAGAGTATATTCATTCTAAATTTGGTATTTACACGATGTTAAATCATTCTTTTGGTAGATACGGTTTAACTATTGATGGTGTGTGGAAACCCAATACGGAATATTCTGATCTTAAAACAAAAAAGCTTCTTTTAAATGAAGTGACTCAAATGGCCAAAGAGTATAAAGATACCAAAGGATTATTAATGTTCCTTTTAGGGAATGAAAATAATTATGGCTTATTTTGGGATGGAGCTGAGACAGAAAACATTCCTGTGAAAGACAGAAAGTCTACAGTTAGAGCACGTTCATTATATAAATTATTTAACGAAGCAGTAGTATCTATGAAAGCAATAGATGCTAATCATCCAATGGCAATATGTAATGGAGATTTACTTTTTCTTGATATTATAGCAGAAGAATGTAAAGATGTTGATGTACTAGGAACAAACGTCTATAGAGGTGTCTCTTTTGGTGATTTATTTGAAAGAGTAAAAAAAGAATACGGTAAGCCAGTACTTTTTACCGAGTTTGGTTCAGATGCTTTTAATACTCTAACTAATCAAGAAGATCAAAATGCACAAGCCTTTTATTTAAAAGGCAATTGGAATGAAATTTATAATAATGCATTAGGTATGGGTAAAGCTGGAAATGCTATTGGTGGATTTACATTTCAATTTAGTGATGGTTGGTGGAAATATGGCCAAACTTCTAACTTAGATTTACATGATAACAATGCTTCATGGTCAAATGGTGGTTATCAAAAAGATTTTATTGAAGGTGAAAACAATATGAATGAAGAATGGTTTGGTATATGTGCTAAAGGACCAACAAATGAAAAAGGTTTTTACCAATTATATCCTAGAGCTTCCTATTATGTATTGAAAGAAATCCATAAGTTTAATCCATTTTCACAAAACGCAAATAAAGAGAAACTTAAAACCATATTTGATGAGGCTAATTTGATGGATGCAACGCTTAGAGCCCGTGCTGACAAAGCGGCATTAGCTAGTAATGATGGTGGAATTTTAAAAATAAGCAATCTTAGAGCTGAATTTACAACTTTTAATACGGGTGGTAGCTTAATTTCAACTCCAAAAACAGATGATCCTGATACTGCAAATTATCCAAGCAAACTTGGATTTGATCATATGCAATCTTATTTTATTGGTGTAGAAGGAAATCCGTCTGCCAATATGAAAGCAAACGTAAATTTCAATGTTTTAGGAAGAGTAGCTGAAAATCCAATCAATGAGATTTTTTATGAAAATAGAGGTAGAGCTCAGTCTTTTGATACGCCTAATGGGCCAACTCTAGTGAGCGACTTTAATAGAGTTCAGGTGTATAATGCATCATACAAATGGAATGCTAAGGATTTTGATTTGAAAGGTTTTTACAGAACGGGTCATTATCATTGGGGTTATGAAGGTGATTTTTTCGCTTTATATTCTGAAGCTAATTACGGTCCAAATCTTGATATTTACAATGGAGAAACTCTTGGTTTTGAAATTGATGGTAAAAGAAGTTTAAAAGGTTTTAAAGCTGCATTTGGTCCACAATTATGGTGGGGAGCAAATCCAGCTTATTTACTAAAATATGGAAAAAAATTAGGAAATGTTGATGCCACTGTAGTGTATCACGAAGATATTAATCAAGTAGAAATTTCTGAAACGGTTTCTTCAATTGCATTCCCAGTGCCAAAAACAAGAAGAGCTACGGTTCATTTCAAAACGAAGTTAGGCGCTTTTGGTTTTGATGCAGGAGGTATTTGGGGAGGACAACCACTAAATGGACGAGAGTTTCAAATGATGGATGGGAATGTTGTTAAAGTAGATAAAATTAATAACAAAGATAACTGGGGAGGAAAAGCAAAAATTACGTTTTCTAAAGGAAAATTTAATGCTTATACCCAAGGAGCCATTCAGGGTCTAGTTGCTTCCGGTGGAGCAGATAATGTTCAAACATTTACAGGTTGGAGATTAAAAGATTCAGGAAGTGGAAATCAAATGAATTTTTTAGCTGGTTTTACCTATAACATAAATTCTAAATTACAAGTTGCACCAAATATGTTGTGGCAAAAACCGCTTGTAGAAGCAATGCCAAACGGTGTAAATGCTCCTGGAAGATTAAGAAATGTATTGGATGATCCGTTTTTTGTAAGAGCAAATAGAGAAACATTAGGAGGAGAATTATTAATTACTTATGACCCAACTCCTGCAACTTGGATGTATGAATGGAATAATGATATGGTTGAAGATGCAAAATTTGCGTTCAATACTGGATTTGTTTTCAGAAAATTACCTACAACAATGGATGCGGCCATAGGATTTTTATCAAACAGAACGCCTTTTGCCTTTGCAAAATCGGCTCCTGCGCAGAACTTATGGGAATCAAATACAAGAATTGTTTCAAAAATTAGTCCAGATTTAGGAATGATTGCAAATATCTATTTTGGAAATGGTCAAGCCAATGGAGACTCTGAAAGAACCATTAACAGAATGGGTGGTGATATTAGATTGATTTACAAACAAGTGAAATTAGTTTCTTCACTTAAATTAAATGATTGGGGACCTTATGATTATCACCGTGATTTTAATTTAACATACCCACTACAAACTCAAGTAGATATTTCAACTTCATTAGGAAAACCTAGCTGGTATATTTTACCAGATACAAGAATTGGTTTAATGGGTATATGGCGAACTTTGAATCAATATTCTCCAAGATATTCTCCAACTTTTGTGCCAGCTAACACGTATCCTGCAATTCCAACTTTAAGTCCAGTAGGTTTTGGAAATGGATCTGAATGGGAAATTAGAACATATATTCATATAAATATTGGTAAATAATTTAAAAAATAATAAAATGAAAAATACAAAAATTAATTATTTAAGAAGTACGTTCTTATTGACAATTATAACACTAGTCAATTTGAACTGTGAAAGAGATTTATCAGATGAAGCTAAAGAGGCTACATTTGCTAAAACCGCGGAAATATTTACAGATGCACCGGTAGGCATGGGTACTAATTTCTACTTTCCTTATGGACCTGATGCTAATAACCCAGTTGGTTCAAAATTTACGGCTTGGTCAGTTGATAGCAATGTGAGTTATAAAGGAAATGCTTCTATGCGTTTTGATGTGCCAAATGCAACAGATCCTCAAGGAAATTATGCCGGAGGTATTTTAAGAGTTGATGGAGCAGGTAGAGATTTATCAGGTTATGACGCGCTAACATTTTGGGCTAAAGCCTCTCAAGGGGTAACAATTGGAGAGATTGGTTTTGGTGAAGACTTTTATCCAAACAAATACATAACTACTATGAGAAATATTAGTTTAGGAACGGCTTGGACAAAATACATTATTCCAATTCCTAATGCTTCAAAATTATTGCAAGAAAAAGGAATGTTTAGATATTCTGCGGGTACTCAAGGTACAAATGGCGCAGGATATACGTTTTGGATTGACGAATTAAAATTTGAAAAGCTAGGTACTATTTTGCCGTTACAAGCTTCTATAATGAACGGTAACAACATTACTAGATCTACATTTGTTGGCGTAACCTCAACAATAACAGGCGTATTAGCAACATTTAATATGCCTAACGGTAGCAATCAATCTGTTTCTATTAGTCCAGCTTTTTTAAATTTTACATCCTCAAATACTTCTGTTGCTACTGTAAATGATGCAGGTGTGGTTACTCCAATCGCAGCGGGTACAGCAACAATTACAGCAACATTTAATGGTCAACCTGCTACTGGAAGTTTAACAATTAATTGTACAGGTGTCTATATAAACGCGCCAAATCCAACATTGAGTCCATCTAATGTAATTTCTATATTCTCAGATGTTTATACTAATGTTCCAGTTAATTATTATAACGGTTATTGGGCACCTTGGCAAACCACACAATCTAACGATTTTGCAGTATTGGGCGATAATGTATTGAATTACACAAACTTTAATTTTGTAGGAATCGAGTTTAGTAGTCCAACCGTGAATGCTACTTCTATGACACATCTTCATTTAGATGTCTTTATCCCTGGACCTATATCACCTGGTAGGGTGTTTCAAATAAGATTAACTGATTTTGGAGCAAATGGTGCTTTTGGAGGAGGAGATGATACACAAAGTCTACCTTATTTAGTGTCAAATAATTTAGTATCCCAGAATTGGATGTCTTTTGAAATTCCATTATCTCAACAAGTAGGTCTTAATAATAGATCTCATTTAGCTCAAATAATACTTTTAGGTGGAGATAATTCAACATTGTACGTAGATAATATATATTTTCATAATTAATAAATAAGTAAAGATGATATCGAATAAAATAATAAACAAAATTATCATAGCTACTGCTATTATTTTTTCATTAAATAGTTGCACTAAAGATGATAAACAAACTGTTGTTACTAAAAACACCTTAGTAATGAGCGATGAATTTAATGTAGATGGAGCTCCTAATCCTAATTTATGGTCTTACAATATTGGAACTGGTAGTAACGGTTGGGGAAATAATGAGTTGCAATATTATACTAGTAGACCTGAAAATATAAAGGTTGAAAATGGGGTTTTAAAAATTACTGCACGTAGAGAACAATATATGGGAGAAGCATATACCTCTGCTCGTATAGTAACTAAAGGTAAATTTGAAACAAAGTTCGGAAGAATTGAAGCAAGAATAAAATTGCCAAGAGGCAAAGGATTATGGCCAGCTTTTTGGATGTTAGGTTCTAATTCTGATACAGCTATTTGGCCGCAATGTGGAGAAATTGATATTATGGAATATTTAGGAAGTAGTCCTACTAAAGTGTTTGGAACGGTTCATGGTCCCGGGTATTCAGGAGGTAATGCTATAACAAAAACGTTCACGTTACCAAATAGCAGATTTGATACTAATTTCCATGTTTTTGGTGTAGAATGGGATGAAAATTATATCAACTTTTATGTTGATGATGTACTTTACAATCAAATTACACCATCAGAAGTAACTGGTGATTGGGTGTTTAATAATCCTTTTTACATAATATTAAACATGGCTGTAGGAGGTAATTATCCTGGTGCTCCAAATAGTGAAACACCTTTTCCACAAGAAATGTTAGTAGATTACGTAAGAGTTTACCAATAACCATTTTTTAACAAACCATTTATTAGAAAAGACATCTAATGTCTAAACACGCCTAAGAAATACAATTGAATTCTAGCAATTATGAGCCCAAATACACCTTTATCTGACACTAATAATAAGAAAAAAATAAATTTAGATTCGGTTTTTATCAATAATGAAATGTTTTTCAAAATCACTAATCATGATTTGATGCGACCTTTTTTTATGAGTATCGTTAGTGATTCCAATCACTGGATGTTTATTTCAAGTAACGGCGGTTTAACTGCCGGGAGAAAAAATGCTGAGTTTGCTCTTTTTCCTTATTACACAGATGATAAAATAACAGAATTTGCTGATATTACAGGTAGTAAAACTATTTTTCAAATTGATAAAAACAACGAAAAATATATTTGGGAACCTTTTTCTGAGCGTTTTAATGAAACCTATAATTTAACTAGAAATTTATATAAAAACGAATTTGGTAATAAAATTATTTTTGAAGAAATCCATCATGATTTTAATTTGACTTATAGATACCAATGGAGTTCAAGTAATTTGTTTGGTTTTGTAAAAAAATCAGAATTAATTAACGATTCTCAAATTGATTACAGTATAAATGTTTTAGACGGAATTCAAAATATATTACCACAAGGGGTTAACAGCGATTTGCAAAATTCAACTAGTAATTTAGTTGATGCCTACAAGCGAAATGAACTTCATTTGGAAAGTGGATTAGGTATTTTTGCTTTAAGTGCCATTATTGTAGATAAAGCAGAACCTAGTGAAGCATTAAAAGCTAACATCGTTTGGTCTTTAGGATTGGATAAACCAACGTATTTACTTTCCTCACTTCAAGTTTCAGCTTTTAGGAAATTTCAAGACATACATCAAGAAACGGATATAAAAGGAGAAAAAGGGGCTTATTTTATTTCAACAAAATTAGTTTTAGAAAAAAATACAACTAAAACTTGGAAGATTATTGCCAATGTAAATCAAAATCAATCAGAAGTTATTCAAATTGCCGATGCAATTTCTAATGACGTAACTCTTGAAAAGCAAATTATTCAGGATATCGATTTAGGTACTCAAAATCTTATTGCGCTTAATGCAACTGCTGATGGATTACAATTTACATCAGATAAACGAAAAGATTCGCGTCATTTTTCAAATGTTTTATTTAATATCATGCGAGGTGGTATTTTCGATAACAATTATTCAATTGAGAAAAATGATTTCGTAAACTACATCGCTAAAGCCAATAAAAGTTTATTTAAAGAAGAAGAAACATTTATAAAAAAATTACCAGAAATTTTTGATTATTCATTTCTTCAACAACTAATTTATAATTATAATAATGCCGATTTAATTAGACTTTGTACGGAATATCTTCCATTAAAGTTTAGTCGAAGACATGGTGATCCAAGTCGTCCATGGAATAAATTTTCTATTAATACAAGAAGTGAAATAGACGGTTCAAAAATATTAGATTATGAAGGAAATTGGAGAGATATTTTTCAAAATTGGGAATCTTTAGCTAACGCCTATCCTGAGTTTATAGACGGAATGATTCACAAGTTTTTAAATGCGTCAACTTTTGACGGATATAATCCATACCGTGTTACGAAAGATGGTTTTGATTGGGAAACGATAGAGCCAGATAATCCTTGGTCATACATTGGATATTGGGGTGATCATCAGATTATCTATTTATTAAAGTTTTTAGAATTTATAGAAAATTATCAACCAGGAAAGTTACAGTCTTACTTTGATAAGGAATATTTTGTTTATGCAGCAGTTCCTTATACCATAAAATCGCATCAAGATATTTTAAAAAATTCAAAAGATACCATTGAATTTGATCATGAATGGGATACAAAAATCAATCAACGTCGCAAAGAAAATGGGGCTGATGGCGCCTTATTAAGAGATAATAATGGAGATATTTATCATGTAAATTTAATTGAAAAGTTATTAGCTACCATTCTAGCTAAAATGTCTAACTTTATTCCTGAAGCTGGAATTTGGATGAATACTCAAAGACCAGAATGGAATGATGCAAATAATGCATTAGTAGGCAATGGTGTTTCTATGGTTACGCTTAATTATTTAAGAAGATTTTTAAAGTTTTTTCAACAATTATTAGATAATGCGGATCAAGAAACTATTAAAATTTCTAATGAAATGGTGGAGTTCTACCATGCTATTAGAGAATGTTTACTTTCCCAACAACACGTATTATCAGGTTCAATTTCAAATGAAGACAGAAAAAAAATACTTGATTCGCTAGGTCAAGCGGCTTCTGAATATCGATATCATGTTTATAATAGCGGATTTTGGGGTAAAAAAAGAACACATTCTATGCAAGGTTTGAGGAATTTTACTCAAGTTAGTATTGATTTCATTGAACATTCAATAAAAGCTAACCAGAGAGAGGATCATCTTTATCATGCTTACAATCTAATGTCTGTTGAAAATAATGGCATTTCAATTTCTTATTTACCAGAAATGCTTGAAGGTCAAGTGGCTATTTTAAGTTCAGGGTTTCTTTCTGCAAAACAATCAATAAAGGTATTGGGCGCTTTAAGAAATAGTGACTTGTATAGAAAAGATCAAAATAGCTATATTTTATATCCAAATAAAGAATTGCCTAAATTTTTAGAAAAAAACACGATTCCGAAGGAAAGTATAGAAAAGTCAGCTTTATTAAAACAGCTTTTAAGTCATTCTAGTTTTCAACTAATTAATAAAGATAGTAAAGGAAATTATCATTTTAATGGAAATTTTCACAATGCCAATGATTTAAAAATTGCTTTAGAACAATTGGCTCGCAATAACGAATTAAAAGATTTAGTCAAAAAAGATACAGAACTTATTCTGCAAATTTTTGAAGAAGTATTTAATCATAAGGCATTTACCGGTCGTTCCGGAACTTTTTATGGTTATGAAGGTTTAGGGTCTATTTATTGGCACATGGTATCTAAATTGCATTTAGCTGTTTTAGAGGTTATTAATAAAGCAATCGATGCTAATGAAGACCAATCAACAATTGATGCATTAGTGCACCATTTTGATGAAATCGGAGCCGGAATAGGTATTCATAAATCGCCAAAAGTGTATGGTGCTTTTCCAACCGATCCGTATTCGCATACTCCTTTTGGTAAAGGGGCTCAACAACCGGGTATGACTGGACAAGTAAAAGAAGATGTCCTTGTTCGAATAGGTGAATTTGGTGTGAAAGTGAAAAATGGAAAATTACATTTTCAACCAACCTTTCTTAAAAAAGAGGCTTTTTTATCCCATGATACGGAAGCTTCATTTATTATGGTTGACGGTTCAATAAAACAAATTCATCTTAAGAAAAATAGCTTAGCATTTACAACCTGTCAAGTACCAGTTATTTATACAATTAACACCGCTAGTAAAATTGTTTTGAACTATAAAAATGGTGAATCAAAAACTTTTGATTCCTTAGAATTAAACCAAGAAGAAAGCATTAAAATATTCCACCGAACTAATGAAATTTCATTGGTTGAAGTGTATATAAACGAAAGTATTTTAAGATAATGAAACAGCTGATTTACATCATATTACTAGTTTTTATATCATGTAAACCAATGATTACTAATAATCTGGTTTCAAAAGAAATGACGGCGGAAAAATTATTAGGCAATCCTAATTATCAAGGCATTTGCTATGGAGGCTATCGAACCAATTCAAGAGATATAGAACCAAGTGTTTCCGATGTTAAGGAGGATTTGAAAATTTTAGCAGCTATAGATATTAAAATAATCAGAACCTATAATCTGCATCGTGAGGAAATAGTGAATGTACTAAAAGCCATAACCGAATTAAAAAAAGAGAATCCCAAGTTTGAAATGTATGTGATGTTAGGCGTTTGGATTGATTGTAAAAATGCTTGGACAGAAATTGCTCCAATTCATGAAGAAGAAAGTCAACGTAATACAATTGAAATTCAAAAAGCTGTAGAATTATCTAATCAATATCCAGAGATTATAAAAATTATTTCTGTTGGAAATGAAGCAATGGTGAAATGGGCGACCAGCTATTATGTTACACCAGCTATAATTTTAAAATGGGTTAATCATTTACAAGAGTTAAAAAAATCAAATCAATTACCAAAAAATCTGTGGATAACAAGCTCAGACAATTATCTTTCTTGGGGAGGAGGTGAGGAGCAATATCACACCGAAGATTTGAATAGATTAATAAAAGCAGTAGATTATATTTCCTTGCATTCGTATCCTATTCACGATGAACGTTATTTTCCAGAAATATGGGGAATTAAAGAAAATGAAACAAATCTATCCGATAAAATGAAAATAGATTCGGCTATGTTGAGAGCCAGAGATTATGCTATTTCACAATATAATGGAGTTGTAAAATACATGAAATCGATAGGCGTAGATAAACCCGTTCATATTGGTGAAACAGGTTGGACTACCATTGATAACATATATTACGGTGATAAAGGTTCCAAAGCAGCCGACGAATACAAAGCAGCTCAATATTATAAATTAATGCGAGAATGGTCAAACAAAGAAAAAATTACTTGTTTTTATTTTGAAGCTTTTGATGAAAATTGGAAAGATGGTTCAAATCCGGAAGGATACGAGAATCATTTCGGATTGTTCAATTTGCAGAATCAAGCCAAATTTGCAATTTGGGATAAAGTTGAAAAAGGAATTTTTAATGGGTTAACCCGAAATGGGAAACCAATAATAAAAACCTATAATGGAGATGAAAATGCTTTATGGCAGGATGTAAAAGTTCCAAGACTTATTAAGCAAAATTAATTATGGCTAAAAATTATTTTAAAATAACCCTTTTAAAGCTATTGATAACTGGTATTGTATTGTCAATATATAGTTGCTCAAGCACAAAAGAAATGAAAGTGCAAGTCTATGAAACGTCTGCAAATGGAAATTCATTGACAAGAATCACCCAATTTTCAAACGAAGGTACTCCAATTGTTTTAACTATCAATCCTGATGAAAAATTTCAAACGATTACTGGTTTTGGTGGTTCATTTACAGAATCTTCAGCTTATTTATTAAATCGATTAAGTAAAAATAATCGAAACAAAATCTTAAATGCCTATTTTAGCGAAGCTGGAGCTAATTATTCTCTAACTCGAACACACATTGCTTCTTGCGATTTTTCATTAAGTAATTATACTTATGCAAAAGTTGAAAACGACATTACTTTGGAACATTTTACTATTGAAGATGATAAATCTGATTTAATTCCGATGATTTTAGACGCAAAAGCGATTTCTAAAGAAGGATTTAAAATTATTTCTTCTCCTTGGTCCTGTCCACCATGGATGAAAGACAATAAAAGCTATATAGGAGGTAAATTAATACCAGAATTTAACGATACTTTTTCTCTATATTTTTCAAAATATTTGAAAGCTTATAAAAATGAAGGTATTGATATTTGGGGAATTACTCCAATAAATGAACCTCATGGAAACGGTAATAATTGGGAAAGCACGCTTTTTTCTCCAGAAGAAATGACCCTTTTTGTTCAAAATCATCTTGGTCCAAAATTAGAAAAAGACGGTTGGAAAGACGTAAAGATTTTGGGTTATGATCAAAATAGAGCAGGTATACCAGAATGGGTGGATGCTATGTATAAAAATGAAACCACTTCAAAATATTTTGCGGGCACTGCCATTCATTGGTATGAAAGTACGTTCGATTATTTTGCAAAAGAACTGCAATATGCTCACAATAAAGCACCAAATAAATTCCTAATTGAAACCGAAGGTTGTATCGATTCTGAAATTCCGCATTGGCAAGATGACGCTTGGTATTGGAAAAAAGAAGCTACAGATTGGGGTTGGGATTGGGCTAGTGAAAAAGATAAACCTTTACATCCAAAATATGCTCCTGTGAATCGTTATGCAACTGATATTATTGGCTGTTTAAACAATTGGGTAGATGGCTGGGTAGATTGGAACATGGTCTTAGATAGACAAGGCGGTCCAAATTGGTTTAAAAACTGGTGTGTGGCTCCAATACTTGTTGATGATAAAAATGATGAAGTTTATTTTACACCTTTGTATTATGTGATGGCTCATTTCAGTAAGTTCATGCGACCAGGTGGCATAAAAATTGGATGTGAAATAGATAATAAAGATCTAGTAGCAACAGCAGTTAAGAATCTGGATGGTTCAATAGCAGTGGCTGTTTTTAATCCAACTGATCGTATTCAAACAATTGATATTCAATTAAATAAAAAGAATAAAATAATAACTATAGATGCAAATGCGCTTCAAACAATACTAATAAAACCTAACTAATTGCAAAATTAAAATTATAGATATGTCAAATAATATTACAGATACCAAAGTATTGGTGCCAATGAGTCAAAAAATTGCCTTTGGATTAGGAATGCTAGCCAACCAAATGTTTCCAGCAGCCTTAGGAATTTTTATGGTAGTACTAGTCGAAAACTTAGGAATGCCATCATGGATGTGGGGTGTTTTATTTTTTGTACCCAGAATAGTTGATGCTTTTTTTGATCCTATAATGGGATTTATATCAGATAATACAAAATCAGATTGGGGTAGAAGAAGACAATATGTCTTTGTTGGTTCCATTATTATGGGAGTATCTTTTATAATTATGTGGCAATTATACCGAGAAAATAGTGTTACCTATAATTTTATATTTTTTCTAATAATGTCGTTAATTTTTCACATTGGTCTTTCCATTTTTAGTGTACCGTATGTTGCTATGGGTTATGAAATGAGTGACGATTTTCATGAACGCACCAGTATAATGGCTGTATCTCAATGGATTGGTCAGTGGGCTTGGGTAATTGCGCCATGGTTTTGGGTAATTATGTACGACCCTGCTTGGTTTCCAAATGCAGATACTGCCACAAGAACATTAGCTATTTGGGTGGGATTAATATTTATGCTTTTAGCGATGGTACCCGCTATTTTTATTAAAAGTAAATCAACCAAATTTGATGATACCTTAAAACCGTTAACAGTTAAAACAATTGGAGGTAGTTTAAAAGAAATTTTAAGTAGTTTTAAAGAAGCGTTTTCTAATAAACCATTTAGAAAACTTTGTATTGCTACATTTTTTATTTTTAATGCTTTCAATACGGTAGCAGGTTTCACATTTTTTATTGTGGTATATTATCTGTTTAATGGAGATACTGCTGCTGCAGGAATTTGGCCAACTCTTTTTGGATGTATAGGCGCATTAGCAACAACATTTATAGTTATACCAATTGTGGCGTGGATGTCAAAAAAAATGGAGAAAAAAACAGCCTTTTTAATTTCTCAAGGTATTTCCGTGTTTGGGTATATATTATTATGGTTACTGTTTATTCCTGGAAAGCCATATATGTTTTTATTTGCATTGCCATTTTTTGCTTTTGGAATAGGGAGTTTGTTTACCCTAATGATGTCAATGACAGCTGATGTTTGCGACATGGATGAATTAGAATCAGGTAAAAGAAGAGAAGGAATCTTTGGCGCTATTTACTGGTGGATGGTAAAATTCGGTTTTGCTATTGCAGGATTGTTAACAGGTGTTATTATGTCGGCGGTAGCATTTAAAGCGGGCGCACCTACCCAACCAGAAGGAGCCGTTACAGGCTTGAGATTGTTTTTTTCTGGTGTGCCAATATGCGGTACATTAATTGCTATGTGGATCATGTGGGATTATAATCTTACAGAGAAAAAGGCAAATGAGATAAAAAAAGAATTATTAGAAAGAAAATCAAAACTTCAGAAACAAGTTGACTAAATTTAAACAAAACTATTAATGATTCAATTTTATAAAATAGATATGAGAAAAAATACCCTTTTTCAAATGCTTCTAATACTATTATTTACAACTCAATTTGGTTTTGCTCAGGTTGATGTGGTGTATAATAATTTAGTTTGGTCAGACGAATTTGATGGAACTGGTGCAATAAACGCAACCAAATGGCACCATCAAACGCAAATACCAGCAGGCGGAAGTTGGTATAATGGCGAAGTACAGCATTACACAGATCAACTAACAAATTCATCTGTTGCTGGTGGCTTTTTAAATATTACAGCTAAAAAAGAACCTTACACCAGTCAAGGTGTTACAAAACAATATACTTCAGCACGATTGAATTCAAAATTTGCTTTTCTTTATGGACGCGTTGATATTCGTGCGAAGATTCCAACCAATCAAGGTACTTGGCCTGCTTTATGGTTGTTAGGGAAAAATATTAACGAAGATGGCGGTTTTTTTGATGCTCAATTTGGAACAACAGGTTGGCCAGCATGCGGTGAAATTGACATTATGGAGCATGGTATCACACAATCGCAACCTGCTGGTTATGTGCAAAGTGCGATTCATACCCCTTCTTCTTTTGGAAATACAGTTAATCATGGCGGTACAATTGCAGCTAATTTAGGAACCGATTATCACGTATATTCCATGAATTGGTCTCCTTTTCAAATTACTTTTTTATTGGACGGAGTAGCATTTTATACCTATAATCCTGCAGTAAAAACACCTAGTAATTGGCCGTTTAACGCAGAACAATATTTGTTATTAAATATAGCAATGGGTGGCGTAGCGGGAACTATCCCTTCAAACTTTATGCAAGCAACAATGGTTATCGATTATGTTAGGGTTTATCAAAATACAACTGTAGACACACAAGCACCAACTAATTTCACTGCTACTATTGGTGCAGTAACTAGTTCGACTATTGAATTATTACTAAACGGTAACGACAATTCTGGAAATGTTTCATATAGCATTAATTATAGCGGTGGTACAATAAATACAGCTAGCCCATCTGGAGTTCAAAAATCTGTTGTTGTACCAAACTTAAACCAAAATACAAATTATATTTTTTCAATAGCAGCAAGTGATTTGGCTGGAAATAATTTTGTATCAAATCCAATTGTTATAAACGCAACTACAACTAGTGTTACAGGTTGTTCAGGGGTTAGTAATTTAGCGCAAATAGGTGCTTTCTCTACTGGATATAATTATGCTTTTGAAACGTTAGGAACCAGTGTTAAAATCACTTACGGCTTATTAGATACGGACAAAGTTGGAGTAGTGGCTTATCTGTGGAGACAAAATCCATTTGGTGAAACTCAAATGACAAATGTATCAGGTAATATTTTTACTCACACTATTACGGGTCAAACTATCGGTTCCACTATAAATTATGGTGTGAAGTTTGCTTATTCTGGAGGTATGTCAGTAACAAATTATTATACGTATGTGGTAGGTAGCAATTGTGCTTTAGAAGTGGCGTCAATTCAAGAACCCTTAGATTTCTCATTCCTAAATCCTGTTGAAGATTACATTAAAATACATGCTGAGGATATAATTGACAAAGTAGAAGTATATAATATGACAGGAGTTTTAGTTTTAGAAACCAAAACGGATACTAACAACATTGACATTAAAAATCTTTCACAAGGAATTTATTTACTAGCTGTCCACTCAGGAGATAAAAGAAGCGTTAAAAAAATGATAGTGAAATAGTTACCACTAAACTATAAAAAATCTAAAAATACCTTACAGAAATCTATTTTTGTGAGGTATTTTTATTATGTTTAGACACTTGATTATAATAAAAATAGTTAATTTTTTAAATAATATTTGGTATTTTGAAATATTTAACATTATATTTGCTACTAACAAACCCTTAAAACTTATTTGCTTATAATATAAAAATACTTTTTTTAAAAATTTTAGTTCCAAATCTAAAAAGTATATTTATGGCAAATAACGCACAAACTCCTGACGCAATTTTATTGCAAAACTACATTAGCGGAGACGAAACAGCTTTACAAATTTTAATAGAAAGACACCAGTCTAAAATTTTTGGTTTTATTTATTCTAAAATTCCAGACCGTTCAGTATGCGATGATATCTTTCAAGATACGTTTATTAAAGTAATTAAAACCTTACGCACGAAAGGGTATAATGAAGAAGGAAAATTTTTGCCTTGGGTGATGCGAATCGCTTCTAATTTAGTTATTGACTACTTCAGACATAATAAAAAAATGCCATATCAACGTGAAACCGAAGAATATAGTATTTTTGATTTTATGACCGATTCTAGTTTGTCTATAGAAAACCAACTTATTGAAGACCAAGTTTATTTAGATATAAGAAAAATCTTAGATCAATTACCAGAAGATCAAAAAGAAGTAATAAAAATGCGTTTTTACGAAGATTTAAGTTTCAAAGAAATTTCTGAAATTACAGGTGTGAGTATCAATACTGCCTTGGGTAGAATGCGGTATGCTGTAATTAATTTGAGAAAAATTGTAGAAAAAAATAATATTATATTAACTAATTAATTCGTTCATACAATAATATATTGTGTTTTTGCGTTATCCTATAAATAAACATTTAAGTTCGTATATGGGAAAACTTTACGCTAAAAAAAGACAATCAATTAAAGAAATGAAACCCAGTAAAAGTGCAGTTAGTTTTATATTGAGTTATTCGCAGGCAATGAAAATAGTAAAAGTAGGCACACATACTTTTGAAAACATTGTAAATTGATTAAAAATGCTTCGGAAACTATTTCGAGGCATTTTTTTTAAAGTACTCCTTTAAAACCGTTTTTCGCCCAATTGTTTTAGTAATGATATCTTTTTCTAAATTCCAACCTCTTGCAGGTGAGTATTCTCTGCCGTACCAAATAATTTGCAAATGCAACTCGTTCCATGTTTCTTTTGGGAAAATGGCTTTCGCATCTTTTTCTGTTTGTATTACATTTTTACCAGAGGTCAAATTCCAACGGTAAAGTAAACGGTGAATGTGCGTGTCTACAGGAAATGCGGGCACTCCAAATGCCTGACTCATTACTACACTAGCCGTTTTATGTCCCACGGCAGGCAAGGCTTCTAATGCTTCAAAACTTTGTGGTACTTCGCCATTGTATTTTTCTAGCAAGATATGTGATAATCCGTGAATCCCTTTCGATTTCATAGGTGATAATCCACAAGGACGTATGATTTCCTTAATTTCTTCTACACTCAATTTAATCATATCCTGTGGATTATCTGCTTTGGCAAATAACAACGGCGTAATTTGATTGACACGAACATCTGTACATTGTGCCGATAGTAAAACAGCAATCAGTAACGTGTATGGATCTTTATGGTCTAAAGGAATTGGAATTTCAGGATACAAATCGTTTAACGTATTTATAACAAATGTTGCACGCTCTTTTTTAGTCATTTTCTTATATTTGATGTGGTAAAGTTAATCAAAGGCAAGAACAATATCAAAAATCAATAACAATAACAATAACAATAACAAATTCTAACACCCAACACCTTAAACCAAAAAAAATGACACATTTAAAAGTGGGCGATATAGCGCCAAGTTTTTCAGGAACTGACCAAAACGGTAAACAACATACTTTAGCCGATTATAAAGGAAAAAAACTAGTAGTATTTTTTTATCCGAAAGCCAATACGCCGGGATGCACCGCAGAAGCTTGTGATTTACGAGACAATTACGAACGCTTTCAAGCCAATAATTTTGCTTTGTTAGGCGTGAGCGCCGATAGTGCCAAAGCACAAAAGAAATTTGAAGAAAAATATAGTTTCCCATTTCCTTTATTGGCAGATGAAGACAAATCTGTGATTGAAGCATTTGGCGTTTGGGGTCCTAAAAAATTTATGGGAAAAGAATACGACGGTATTCATAGAACCACTTTTATAATAGACGAAAATGGTACTATATCTGATATCATTACTGATGTGAAAACCAAAGCACACGCCAGTCAGATTTTAGGATAAAGAAAAAGGGTTTTCATGGTATTTGAAAGCCCTTTTTTTTATTTTATTATTTATAATGTTTAGTATCATAATCTACCGTCCATTCAATGCCATATTTGTCTCTAAACATGCCAAAATAGCAACCCCATGGACTATCCGATATAGGAAATTCTATAGTACCACCAGCTGAAAGTCCGTTGAATATCTTGTCTGCTTCTTCTTTGCTTTCTGTACTAATGGCAATTTTACTTCGGTTTTCATTTTCACTAGTCGGCCTTCTTATTTTGGATTGATATTAATTACTATCATATTCTTTTCCAAACCAAACTACTGCATAACCCTTGCTTATTCCAACACCAATAGCGTTCCAATTACTATCGGACCAAATACCTTTATTAATAATTACTGCATTGTGCTCAGAACTTTTTTTCCAACCTTCTAAAGCACCATCTGCGGTAACAGAAGCTCCATGTATGCCATAGGAAATTTCATATCCATTCCCTTTATAGCTAGTAAGCTCACGGGGTTTATCCCACATACATGAAGCTTTTGGACTATCTTCTGTGTAGCAACACGGTGTCCACGTGCCATTATTAGACCAACTATGCATGTTGCATGTGCTGTTAAACAATCTATTCGTTTGTAAATCTTTCACGTGGGTTTGTGCAACAAAAGTCAAAGAATTAGAAAGTTTAATATTAGGTAAACCTTTTTCTTTTCGGAATTCCATTATCAATTCATATAACTTCTTTTCTTCAGGGCTCAAGGTTTGAGAAAAAGAATTAGAATAGATGATAAAAAATAAAACAGTTAATAGAAATTTTTTTGCTCTCATTTTATTAATTTTGTTATTTAAATTATAAGATAATATTTATCTATCCCCCAGTATTGTGGATTTATAAACTAAAAATTTTGGTTTTACATACTCAAAGGTAGTATAAAACTATAAATCAAGCACTAAAGTAACAATTTCTTGAAACGGTTATTAGTATTTTGTGACTCATTTTCACTTTTTAATGTAAATTAGTGATCACTTGTAATAACTAACAAAGCAATATAGTAACTAACAGCCCCCTTTTTTACGAACACGTTTATACAATATTTTATTGTCTCGTTCAACATAATCACCCGATATTATTGGATAGGAATACTTTGGAGCGTGAGATATACTATGACTTTTTATAATTATTTTATCAGTAACTTTTAAACTATGTAACTGTTTAAATTCATTATTCAATTCAGGTCCAAAGGAAAGAATATAATCATCCCCCTTAATTTTTACCATTATTCCGAAACCTAATCTTGAGCCAGGCGGGAGAGTAAGAGCGGTTATTTCGCCTACAATATTTGTAAACTCATTAACAGACGTTCTTATTTTAGTTGCACTTGCAATTACTTTTTTACCTGCAGGTGATACTTTCCATTCCATGTACATAATGCCATCTGGACTAGCTTCCCATTTTTTACGTGCCGTTTTCATTTCTTCTGCAGTAAGTGGCTTTTGAATTGGCTTTTTTGATTTATTATTTTCTTGATTTGTATAAAAAAATCCGAATGCTAAAACAATCGAAAAGATTATAACGTAATTAATTTTTTTCATCTTTTTTGTATGTTTAATTAATAATAAAATTTTAGTTTCAATCTGAAATTAGTATTTTTTCAATCCCAATTATTTTGTTTTCTTCTGAAAGACTAATAAAATAAGCACCATTTGGAAGATTTTCTCTAAATAAAGAAAAAGTTTTACCAGAATAGTTCGTTTTTTGTTTTACAATCTGTCCGTTATAATTGTAAATCGTAAGGTTTACATTTTTATAATTGCTACTAGTTTGTATAGTTGCCGAAGAATTAAAAGGGTTTGGGTAAACAGAAAAAACCGACTGAACCATGTTTTCGTTACTACTTAAGTTGCTTTGCCCCGCTTGAATGCAAGCATTTGGGGTGCTTTGGTAGGCATAATCTTTTATGGTAAATGATCCTGACATTTCTAAAAAATCTAAACGTGCCCACCCATAATAAGTATGGTCTCCTACAATAAGTCTAAGTGCTAAATATTTATTCGTTTCCCCTGGCCAGTAACCTATACTTGCTCCTAAACCCATTGTGCCAGGGGTATTAGAATCATACCATGTAGCTAATGAAGCACAAATAGTATTTGATGCTGGCAATGCCCATGGGAAATAGGTTCCATTAACAAAATTCCCGGCATAAGCATTATTATTTAAGGGGTTACAAAATACTCCAATTGAACTTCCGCTTCCACCAAATCCAAATATAAAATCAATTATTGTATCATTATTTAAATCTAAAGAATAAGATGCATTAGGAGTAGCGTCAGGAATATCGGTATAAATTATTTGTGAATGTAATTTATGGTTAAAACAAAATAATATAAAAAGACAGCAAAAAAAGGACACTTTTTTAGTATTTATAATTTTTGTTTTCATTTTTTTATTAGAATTTGAATTTTTTTAGTTGATTCCTATTGTAACGTTATTTTTGTTTATTTGCAAATTCAAAAATAGCGCCAACTGCTGCACCAATAGCTAAACTTAAAGCTAATATTGAATGTGCATTTTCGAAAGAATGGCCATATAAAGTTCCAAATGCAACCCCAAGGGCTGCTCCTATACCAATACCATTTCCTGAAACTATGTTTTTGTTTTTAGCCATAAATAAAAATGAAATTCATTAATTATTTTATTTGTTTTTATTTTTCCTGCAATTACAATTTGTGTTTCGACCTTTTAAAGGAGTTAGGAATTGGTAATCCAATACTTTCCATGAAGCAATGTAATCAAAAGTACAAAAAAACTTTAAATAAAGCTCTAAATATCAATTTAGTATCCTTGAGTGATTTTGTGATACCGACTTTCGAGATATTTATACCAAATTAAACACAATAAGTTATTTGTATAAATTTGGTTAAATGTCAATTATTTTTTTTCGATTATTAAGATTTAAAAATTATTTAATAAATAACAAATTTATTAATGCTATTTTTGTACTAATAAATTTAATTATGAAAACCAAAAATAAAGTGGCTGTAATAATGGCTGTGTATAACACGCCATTTGACATTATAAAAAGAGCAATAGATTCGGTTTTAAACCAAACTTTTCAAGATTTTGAATTATTAATTATTGATGACGGAAGTACGAATGATTCTCAAAATTTAATTTTAGATTATGTTATTAAACATGAAAGTAAAATGACTTACTTGCGACATAAAAATTGCAGTCAATCAGAATCTATAAATAGAGGCATTTTACTAACAAATAGTGAATACATTACTGTAATTGATGCAGATGATGAATACAAACCAAATCATTTAGAATTATGCTTGTCGGAGATAAATTCATTAGATTTGATTGCTTCTACAACAGAAACTATTGTAAATAATGAATCAGATTATTATGTTCCGGATCGTTTCAATAAAAATGAAGTAATTCATGTGGATGATTGTATTTTGTTTGCAACACTTTTTGGAAAAAAAGAAGTTTTTACAAGCTTAAATTTTTTAGATATGTATGGTGCAGATGCTCATTTTTATGAATGTGCTGAAAAGTTATATTTTGTGGATAAATTAGATTTAAGAACCTATGTTTATTACAGAAATAATCCAAATAGTATTAGTGCAAAAGTTAAAATGAATAATTTCAGTTAATGGAAATTCCTTCAAACTTTTCATTAGCAAAAAATCTTATATTAGGCTGTCATATTTCAGGTGTTTATGACGTAAATAGAAGCCAAATCCTTTCAGATGACGATTTTTCAATTATTGAAAAATGGGCTAATTCCATTTCAAAATTAAATCTTCAAGCCATCATTTTTCATAATAATTTTTCCGAAGAAACTATTTCAAAACATCAATCAGAACATTTATTATTTGTTACAATAACACACGATATTCAATTTAATCCAAATGTATTTAGATATAGCGTGTACAGCCAATTCATCCAGAAATATTCGGATGCTATTGAATCGCTTTTTGTAACGGATGTTTCGGATGTTTTAGTGTTAAAAAATCCATTTATTCAACCTTTATTTACAGCTAATTCAGATTTTGTATTTTGTGGTGATGAACCCACAAAATGGGATAATGAATGGATGCATCTGCATGGATCTCATTTAAGAAGTCGAATAAAAGATTTTGGTGCTGTTGAAGCGACAAACAAGTCAAATAGTTTATTAAATTGTGGGATTATTGGTGGCCATATTCAAACCATTAAACCATTATTAGAATCAATTTGGCAAATTCATAAAAATTATAATTTTGATAATACCACTTCCTTTACAGGAGATATGGGCGCTTTTAACTATATGATGCGGAAAAATTATAATAATCGAATTTTACATGGTGCTCCGGTAAACTCAGAATTCAAAGCTTATTTTGATGACGGAACCAATTGGTTTCAGCATAAGTAGGGTTTTTTATACATAAATGATGGCGAATAGCCATAAACAGCTTTTTAAGGTTTTATAACGTTTCGCAGCTACCCGAAGGGCGGGACTTTTACTAC
>Ga0164294_10000735_pt1 | contig 31139 bp, 32 predicted proteins | sample GEODES005metaG_FD_111479 | JGI IMG/M metagenome (GOLD analysis project Ga0164294, IMG submission 111479) | Oligotrophic lake water microbial communities from Sparkling Lake, Wisconsin, USA - GEODES005 metaG | ecosystem: Environmental > Aquatic > Freshwater > Lake | place: USA: Sparkling Lake...
CAAAAGTAGACAGTCTGTTCGTTGAATTAAAAACACCTTTATTAAACTTACTTGATTCGCTTAAAAATAAAAAATCAATTGATAATTCATTCCTTTTTCAAGAATTTAAAAAAGATAATCAATGGGAATTTGGCTTAGAAATTTTAAAAAGAATTGGTTTTGATTTTGAAGCGGGGAGGCAAGATATCAGCCTGCACCCATTTACAACCAATTTTAGCAGTAAGGATGTAAGAGTAACCACCCGAATTGATGAACATGATTTTAGTAATATGACCTGGAGTTGCCTTCATGAAGGAGGTCACGCATTATATGAACAAGGTTTGCCGGCCGATCAGTATGGACTACCATTAGGTGAGTATTGCAGTTTGAGTATTCATGAAAGTCAAAGTCGTCTTTGGGAAAATTGCATAGGAAGAGGACTTCCTTTTTGGCAACATAATTTTAAACTACTAACCAACTCTTTTCCGAAGCAATTAAAGGATATAAATATTGAAAAATTCTATAAAGGAATTAATAGCGTTTCTCCATCATTGATTCGAACCGAAGCAGACGAGTTAACCTATCATTTCCATGTAATGATTCGATACGAAATTGAAAAGATGCTAATTGAAGGATCACTACCAACTAAAGATATTCCAGCATGCTGGAATGAAATGTATCAAAAATATTTGGGTATTAAAGTTCCAGATGATAATCGTGGCTGCTTGCAAGATATTCATTGGAGCCATGGCAGCTTTGGATATTTTGCTACCTATAGCCTTGGAAGCCTTTATGCAGCTCAGTTGTATTCAACAATAGAAAAAAAATATCCTGCCGTTTCAGAAGATTTAACCAATGGGAAAATTAATAGTATACAGGACTGGTTAAAGAAAGAAATATATTGCAATGGGAGGTATTATTCATCAGAAGAACTCTGCAAAAAAGCAACAGGAGAGACTTTACAATCGAGCTATTTTATTGAATATGCAACTAAAAAGTTTTCCGAAATTTATTTATAAATGAAGATTACTAAACAAAATATCCAACAGCAAGCTCATATCCCTTCATTCCCAAACCACTGATAACACCCACACTTTTTGCAGAAACATGAGATATTTTTCTGAAATCTTCTCTACCAAAAACATTAGAAATATGAACTTCTATCACAGGAGTTTTGATTGAGGCAATCGCATCTCCTATTGCAACAGAAGTATGCGTATATCCACCTGGATTAATAATTATTCCATCACAAGAAAATCCTAAACGCTGAATCTCGTTGATCAACTCACCCTCTACATTGCTTTGAAAATAAACAAATTCAACGGAGGGGAATTTAGAAACTAGCTTTTCGAAAAAAACTTCAAAAGACTCACTCCCATAAATTCCAGGCTCTCGAATACCCAAGAGGTTTAAATTTGGTCCGTTGATAATTGCTATTTTCATATGCCTGGCCCCGAAGGAAATTTAAAATTAAAAAATAAAACTATTTTTTTAGCAACGATATAAATTCATCAAATAAATATCTACTATCGTGCGGACCAGGAGTAGCTTCTGGATGATACTGAACAGAAAAAGCCGGTTTATTCTTTACCCTAATCCCTTCGATTGAATTGTCATTGAGATTAATATGAGTGATTTCTACTTTGTCTGAAGCCTTTACCGCTTCTGGATCTACACCAAATCCATGATTCTGGGTGGTAATTTCACTTTTACCACTAATCACATTTTTAACCGGATGATTTAATCCCCTATGACCATGATGCATTTTAAATGTAGGAATATCATTCGCCAAAGCAAGTAGTTGATGACCCAAACAAATTCCAAAAATTGGCATGTTTGCATCTAATATTTGTTTGATCGTTTTGATAACAAAATCAAGAGGTGCAGGATCACCAGGCCCGTTACTAATAAAATAACCCGTAGGATTAAAGGCTTTTAATTCATCGAAACTTGTAGCAACATTGTGCACTTTTACATAAGCTCCTCTTTCAACAAGGCAAGTCAAAATGTTTCTTTTAACTCCGCAATCCAAAACTGCCACTCTAATAGCACTATTAGGATCTCCCAAAAAATAGGGCTCTTTAGTTGATACAACAGAAGCGAGCTCCAACCCATCCATTGATGGAACCTTTGCTAGTTGCTCTTTTAATACCTGGATGTCTAAAATTTCTGATGAGATGATGCAATTCATAGCCCCTTGAATACGAACATGAGCTACCAATGCTCTGGTATCCACATTATCAATTGCTACCACTTGCTGTTTTTCAAAATAAGATTGCAATGAATCATCAGCAAGAAATCTAGAATACTGCTCTTCCAAATTTCTTCCAATTACACCCTTTACTTTTACGCCATCACTTTCTACATCCGATTCCTTGGTGCCGTAATTTCCAATATGCACATTATTCATTATTAGAATCTGACCAAAATAACTAGGGTCTGTAAACACTTCTTGGTAACCGGTCATACCAGTATTAAAACATATTTCTCCCGTATTCGTGCCAATTTTTCCAAAGGAATTTCCCTTAAAAACAGTTCCGTCCTGAAGTAATAAAATAGCCGGCTTAGTTTGTGATGTAACTGTCATTATTATTTAAAAGTTTTGCAAAGAAAACAATTCAATGGGTTATTTTATAATTTTTTTTTGCACAAATCCAACATTAGTTAAAATCTGCATAAATAGTTTTTACTCCGCAAATTAAGGGAAACTGACAAAAAATCAACTCAAACTATTTCATACAAAAAAGCTCCGATATTAAAATCGGAGCCTTATATAAAATAGAGTATTTCAATTTATGCTTCTGCTTTTGGCTCTGTATCAGTCGCTGCATCTTCAGCTTCAACTTCAGTTGCTTCTTCTACAGATGATGTATCTGCTGCTTTTTTCTTAACTGAGCTACGTCTGGTCTTTTTAGCAGGTTCAGCCACGGCTGTTGTACCTACCCCTTTTCCGTAAATTTCATTAAAGTCAACTAATTCAATCATTCCAATTTCGGCAGCATCTCCAATCCTTTTGCCTAATTTGATTACACGAGTATAACCACCCGGACGACCAGCAACTTTAGGGGCTACTACTGTAAATAATTCTTTTACAGCGTCCTTATCATTTAAATAACTAAATACTATTCTATGGTTGTGCATTATGGATTCCTTGCTAGCTGTATGCTTAGTTTTGGTAATCAATGGCTCAATATAAGTGCGCAATGTCTTAGCCTTTGCAAGGGTGGTAGTGATCCTTTTGTGCATAATCAACTGGCAACCCAAGTTCATTAGAAGAGCTTTTCTATGAGAAGCAGTTCTACTTAAATTATTATTCTTATTTCCGTGACGCATGACATGTTGTTTTATTCACCTATACCGTGTCAGGATTTATAGGCTACTTGTTATTAATAATTATAAATTAAAATCTAAAAAAACCTGCAATAGGCAAGTGTTTTTAGTTTTCAAATAGTTTACTCATCATCCAACTTCAACTTACTTAAATCCATTCCAAAACCAAGACCTCTTTCATTTAAAACTTGCTCAATTTCACTTAATGATTTTTGACCAAAATTTCTAAATTTCATTAGATCTTCTTGCTCATACTGTACCAATTCACTCAATGAATTAATTTTAGCTGCTTTAAGGCAATTGAAAGCACGTACTGAAAGATCTAAATCTTCCAAAGGTGTTTTTAAAACTTTACGTAATTGTAAAGTTTGCTCGTCCACCAAGTCTTCCTTTTTATCTTCTTTTGTATCAAAAGTGATGTTTTCATCTGTGATGATCATCAAATGTTGAATCAAAATACGGCTTGCTTGTTTTACAGCTTCTTCTGGATGAATGGTACCATCGGTGATTACTTCCATAATCAACTTTTCAAAATCGGTACGCTGTTCAACACGAGTATTTTCGATAGTGTATCTTACATTTTTTATCGGAGTATAAATTGCATCTACAGCAATATATCCAAAATGTGAATTTTTTTCCTTGTTATCTTCTGCAGGTACGTATCCACGACCTTTACCAATTGTAATTTCGATATCCAGTTTTGCACTGCTATCCATTACACAAAGAATTAACTCTGGATTCATTACTTCAAATGTAGGAGAAGCTTCTCCAATCATCGCTGCAGTAAATTCAGTTTTATTTTTTAATGAAAGGGTAATCTTTTCAGTTCCCACTTCATGTTCTACTTTTTTCTTAAAACGAACTTGCTTTAGGTTTAGGATTATTTCTGTAACATCTTCAGTAATACCTTTAATAGTCGCAAACTCGTGGTCTGCACCAACGATATTAATCCCTATGATTGCATATCCTTCTAAAGAGTTAAGCAATACACGACGCAATGCATTACCGATGGTAACACCATAACCTGGTTCAAGGGGACGAAATTCGAACTGAGCTTCAAAGTCATTTGCTTTCTGAAGAACAATTTTATCGGGCTTAACAAAATTTAAAATGGCCATTTGTATTTTGTTGTTTTATTTTTAAATAATAAATATGTTACTTTATTGAGTAACACAGATAAAGAATTAATGTGTCACTTTTTTTGCATTTTCAGTTTTTACTCTCTCAATTATTCATTGAAATATTTACATTTCAATAAATGTGAAATTTCATTACTTGCTATACAATTCCACAATCAATTGCTCCTTGATATTTTCAGGAACATTTTCTCTTTCAGGGTAAGCTAAAAAAGTACCTTTTAGCTCTGTCTCGTTGAAATCAATCCAGCTGAACTTAGCATTTTTTCCACGAACATTTCCTGTGATCGAAGTATTAACTGCACTTTTATTCTTTAAACCAACTGTTTCACCTGGTTTCATAGAATAAGAAGGTACGTTTACTACTTCGCCATTAACTGTAATATGTTTGTGACTCACTAATTGACGAGCAGCTTGACGACTAGGGGCAATTCCCATACGAAAAACAGTATTGTCCAAACGAGCTTCTAATAATTTAATTAAATTTTCACCAGTAACACCTTTGCGACGAGCTGCCTCATCAAATGTTTTGCGGAATTGTTTTTCCAACAAACCATAAGTGTACTTTGCCTTTTGCTTTTCACGCAACTGTAAGGCATATTCGCCTAAAGTTTTACGTTTACGATTAGCACCATGCATTCCTGGAGGGTTACTATTTTTAGTCAACCACTTTCCATTTCCAGTGATAGGTTCTCCGAAAATTCTAGAGATTTTTGTTTTGGGGCCTGTATAACGAGCCATAATTTTAAGTTGATTTTTAAGTTTCAGTACAACATCGTAAAAATCTAAAGTTTGATGATGTACCCAATAGTGATAAAATGTAATTATTATAATATCTCCTATCCCTTCGGGGATTAGGAAGGCTTATACTCTTCTTTTCTTGGGAGGACGACAACCATTGTGTGGTAAAGGTGTAACGTCTTTAATCATGTTGATCTCAATACCTGATTGTGACAAAGACCTGATAGCCCCTTCACGTCCAGAACCTGGACCTTTAACAAAAACATCTACTCTTTTCAATCCAGCATCCAATGCTACTTTTGCTGCATCTGAAGCTGCCATCTGAGCTGCATAAGGAGTATTCTTTTTACTACCTCTAAATCCCATTTTTCCAGCACTAGCCCAAGAAATAACTTGGCCTTGCTTGTTAGTCAAACTAATGATAATGTTGTTGAAACTTGCTGTTATGTGCGCATCGCCATAAGCGTCTACTTTAACAACTCTTTTTTTTGCTGCTGCTTTTCCACCTGCTTTTCCGCCTTGTGTCTTGCCGCCTTGTGCTTTTGCCATAATTAATTAAATAGGTAATCTTAATAAAATAAATCGTTTTGCCTAAGCTCAACGAAATTGAACAAACCCTCCTGCTGACTTAAAGCGATCCGGCGTTGGTTCATGATATACAAGTCTATAAAAAATTGTTACTGGCTAAATTACCTAGTAAAAATTAAATTATTTCTTAGCTACTTTCTTCTTACCAGCAACTGTCTTACGCTTACCCTTACGAGTACGACTGTTGGTACGAGTACGCTGTCCACGCAATGGTAAGCCCTTGCGATGACGTAAACCACGGTAACAAGCAATATCAAGCAAACGCTTAATGTTCATCTGAACTTCACTACGTAAAGCACCCTCTGTCTTGAACTCATTGTTAATTACATTACGAATAGCAGTCTGTTCGTCATCATTCCACTCATTCACTTTTTTATCAACGCTGATACCAGCCTTGCTTAAAATATACTGAGCAGTTGAGCGACCTATTCCAAATATGTAGGTAAGTCCTATTTCGCCTCTTTTATTTTTTGGTAAATCTATACCGGCAATACGAGCCATAATTCTGATGATTTGTTATTATGTTGAATAGTGTAATGACTTTCGCCATTGACAATTTAAAATTGACCGATGTTATCCTTGTCTCTGTTTAAAACGTGGATTTTTTTTGTTGATTACAAACAAGACGCCTTTTCTTCTTACAATCTTGCAATCAACACTTCTTTTTTTTATTGAAGCTTTTACCTTCATGTTATTTCTTTTTATTAATTAGTAAAATGTTTTAATAATTGCAGGTCAAAGATTTACTTATACCTGAAAATGATTCTTCCTCTTGTAAGGTCGTATGGGCTCATCTCCACTCCCACCTTATCTCCAGGTAATATTCTAATATAATGCATTCTCATTTTTCCAGAAATAGTAGCTAAAATTTCATGACCATTTTCAAGCTTAACCTTGAACATAGCATTACTTAGTGCTTCTAAAATTGATCCATCTTGTTTAATGAGTGCCTGCTTAGCCATATTTTTGGAGCGCAAAGATAAGAGGATTAATTTAATTATTAACAAAAAAATCAGCTATTTGCCGATTGTACCCAGTTTTTCGGTACAAAACTTAGTATTTTAAGCGGAAAAGAGCTCGAACCGCCCCAATTTTTGACAAATTACCACCAAGGGAGTCCAAAAATTCAGCCAAGATGACCAAAATTACATTATAAATTACCTGGTAAATAGTTTAGACAGCTAAAATAAAGTGCTTTTTTATGCTACAGAGGTAAAATCTACCCCGAAATAAATATTTTATCTCTAATAAAACTCAATTAATTTTCAACCATATGCTTCTTCATCCAGTAATACCTTGGTCATATCATGAAAATGATTTTGCAACTGATGAACATTCAATGAATGCATAATATGTCTTCTTTCATCACGATACCATATTTTCATATAGGAGAAATTATTTCTATTGGGAAAAAATATTCTAAACGCACCCTTCGAATATTTTACAGAGCCATCGATATTTTCCTGCTTTGTAAACTTTAAATTCATAAGCTGTTGATCGTCTAAAGCAATGGGCGATAACTGGTTGGTTTCGAACCAGAATTCTTGAACACCATTGTCTATACAAACTTGCTTTTCATCCGAATTTAAGTTGGTTACTTCACCTTTGTGGGTATCTCCATCATTGTCGGCCAATAGATAGTCCCCCAGTTCGATCTCGGAAAATTTAATCATACAGCAAGTTTTAGTGTAACTAAATATAAGAAAACTTTATGGAAATGCAATGGTTCCTTCAGTACATGATTAGGAAGATTTTTTAAAACCTATTCATAATCAACAATTAAGATTTAAATTTACCCTCTGTAAAATGCCGGCATTACCAACGGTTATCAATTACACTTTCTATAATTACCAATTTAATACTAACCTTTACCAATAGTTATTTAGAATTATGAAGAATTTTTTACGCAGTTATGCTCCAGGTTGGGTTAAGGTGATTTTAAAAAAAGGCCTCTTTAAAGTTTACCAACTAATTGAAGCATTTTACCGTTTGCCGGTTGATAAATATGATTTTCAAACGACGGAGTTAATACGGAAACATTTAAAAAAAGATGCTAACTGTATTGATATTGGTGCCAATTTAGGTCATATTCTGATGGAGATAGTTGATGCGGCTCCCAATGGAAAACACTTCGCTTTTGAACCTATTCCTAGTTTGTACGAATCGCTAAAAAAAAGATTTTCAAAAAATACGACAGTATTTAATTGTGCACTTTCCTCAGAAAAAGGAAATACCACCTTTAATTATTATCCCGGCAGACCAGCGGTAAGTGGCTTTCGTGAAAGAAATAATCAAATAGGACAAGAACCTATTCTCTTAAATGTTGAGGTAGATAGACTAGATGATATTATACCTGAAGACCTAAAGATTGATTTGATTAAAATAGACGTAGAGGGGGCAGAACTTGGGGTACTTCTGGGGGCAAAAAAAATTCTGAAAAAAAATAAGCCCTTAGTTTTATTTGAATTTGGATTGGGTGGTGCGGATGTCTATGGCACAAAACCAGAAGAAATTTTTGAACTTTTTTCAGAATGCGGTTTGGGTATTTCTACGATTGAATATTTTAATCATCACAAAGCCCCTTTTTCCAAAGAAGAATTCAATGGCCAATTTCATAAAAACTATAATTTCTTTTTTATTGCTTTCCCCTATTAAAAGTTTATTAGCCAATTAATTTTGACCCGCATTGGACTCATATCAGATACGCACCATTTGCTTGACAGTAGTGTGTTTCAGCATTTTGAAAACTGTGATCAAATATGGCATGCAGGAGATTTTGGAACCATCGCTATTGCCAACCAACTCAATTCTTTTCGTCCACTGAAAGGTGTGTACGGAAATATTGATGGAAATGATGTAAGATCTATTTATCCAGAACAAATAGTTTTTATCTGTGAAGAGGTTAAGGTAATGATGAGACATATAGGAGGTTACCCACCCAAATACAACCCTGAAACAAAAAAAGAAATTTTAATTCATCAGCCGCAACTATTTATTAGTGGGCATTCTCACATTTTAAAAGTGATGTATGATGATAAACTTAATTGCCTTCACATGAACCCCGGTGCCGCTGGAAAACAAGGCTGGCACAAAGTTCGAACATTAATACGCTTCGTGATTGATGGAAAAGAAATGAAAGATTGCGAAGTCATAGAAATTGAAGTGAAATCTCAGTGACTCGCCGATATTCATTCTAATTTTTCCAATCTGCAATAAATATATTCGTATCTCTAGTTCCGCCGTTGTTCCTATTGCTACAGAAAACAATTTTTTTGCCATTAGGAGTAAACATTGGGAAAGCATCAAAACCCTTATCGCGACTTATTTTTTCAATACCTTTTCCCTCTAAATCAGCTAAATACATGTTAAAAGGGAAACCTCTTTTATACTCATGATTACTGCAAAAAATTATATGCTGTCCATCTGGAGTAAAATTAGGCGCCCAATTTGCTTGTTCCAAAAACGTAATTTGATGCGCATTGGTTCCATCCGCATTGGCAATCCATACCTCCATGTGAGTGGGTGCAACTAAATTTTCTGCCAAAAGTTCTTTGTACTCCTTTATTTCAGACTCCGTGGTTGGCCTGCTGGCTCTCCATAAAATCTTTTTCCCATCTGGACTAAACCAAGCTCCCCCATCGTATCCTAGTATATTGGTGATTCGTTTAACATTATTTCCATTCAAATCCATTGTATATAAATCAAGATCACCATCACGCATAGACGTAAACAATATTTTATCCCCCTTTGGAGAAATAGTAGCTTCTGCATCATAACCTTTGGTGTTAGTCAACTGCTTCACAATTTTTCCATTAAGATCTGCTTTAAAAATATCAAAGCTTTCGTATATAGGCCATATATATTTATTACCATACTTAGTTCTGTCTGGAACAGGCGGACATTCCTTACTTCCCAAATGAGTAGACCCATATAAAATATGTTTGCCATCTGGATAAAAATAAGCGCAAGTAGTTCGTCCCTCTCCTGTACTCACCAACTTGGGCTCAAACTTATCTTCAGGTTTCTGAGGGATTTTTCCCATCCAAATTTGATCACATAAGATCCCTTCTTTGGAATTACTTTTTTGGAAAATAAGCCACTTACCATCAAAACTCACATATGCTTCGGCGTTGTCACCACCAAAAGTCAACTGACGAATATTGGAAAAATGCGTTTCGCCAGGAAAAAGTATCGTATCCCTATTTATAGATAAATTAAAAATATTTTGATTAGTTGGAGCCATTAATTCCCCATTACCGAGAACGCTAGAACTTAAACCGATAAATAAAACAATCAACAAGAAATAGGAAGACCTGATCATAAAAAAAATTTAGTCGGCAAGTTAATCGTAGCAAATAATTAATTTGTCAGACTTTTGTCAATAAAATATACGGTAAGCACTTAATTTTGTATTCTATCTCAAAAAATTATGACCAAGTTTATTTCTTACTTTATTTGCGCCATTGTTTTACTCGTTAGCTCATGCAATAATTCTGTAGAAAAATTCGACCAAACTATACCTAAACAGGAAAAGGAGCTCAGAGATCAAGTAACTCAATACCCCGACTCTACTGTAATTAGAGAAAATCTAATTCAATATTTCAGAGAAAGTGGCAATTATGATCAGGCATTATTTGAAACCGATGTTGCCATCAAAAAAGATTCAATGAGTGATCGTTTTCAGGACATAAAAGCAACTTTGTATTTCGAAAACGGTGATACCCTTAAAGCAGTCCAATGTTTTGAAAAAGCTATTTCTATTAATCCAAAAATAGAATATATCATTTCACTTGGGTCCCTTTATGCAGAGACGAAAAATCCAAATGCCTTAATTCTGGCTGATGCATTGTTATCAGCGAAAGGATCAAATGCTGAAATTCAAGCCATTTTCATAAAGGGCTTATACTTTAGTTATGCTGGAGAAAAACAAAAAGCAATAAATTATTTCAACAAATGTATTGAAATAGATTACCGAAATATGATGGCCTACAGAGAAAAAGTAATCTGTTTATTTGACCTTGCCCAATATGAATTAGCACTGGATGTAATGAAAAATGCAGTAAAAATTCAAAATACCTTTGATGAAGGATACTACTGGATGGGAAGATGTTATGAAAAATTAGATAAAAGAAAAGAAGCAATTGAAAACTACCAGTTAGCTTTGCAAATAGATCCGTATTACATAGAGGCTAAGGAAGCTTTAAAAAGATTTGGAATTAACTAATCAAATAACTTAAATCTGAAAGGTATTATTAGTTTGATTTTTTAAAACAGCGGTAAATCTTAAAATATCAATTTTAATATATTATCTAAAGTCCACTTGAAAAACCATCATTCATTTAACTAAAATAAATTATCAATACTATGGCCATTATCGCACCTTCCTTACTTTCTGCTAATTTTTTACAATTAAAAGATGAATGTGATATGCTAAATAATAGCCAGGCTGACTGGTTTCATTTGGATGTAATGGATGGAAGGTTTGTTCCCAATATAAGTTTTGGACCAATGCTGATAGAATTTATTAGAAAGGCTACTACCAAAATATGCGATGTGCATTTAATGATTGAGGAACCTGGAAATTTTGCAGAAATTTTTAAAAAAGCTGGTGCAGATATTTTAACCGTTCACTTAGAAGCTTGCCCGCATTTGCACCGAAATATACAGCAAATTAAAAGCTTGGGTATGCAGGCAGGGGTTGCAGTCAACCCACATACACCTATTGAGCTATTGAAAGATGTAATAAAAGAAATAGACCTTGTTTGCCTAATGAGTGTGAATCCAGGTTTTGGAGGACAATTATTAATTCCAAATACACTTCAAAAAATAAAACAATTGCGTGCAATGATTGACGAACAATCACTCAATGTAAAAATTGAAATTGATGGTGGAGTGACAGAACAAAACGCACAACAAATTATAGATGCAGGTGCAGATGTATTGGTCGCAGGAAATACAGTTTTTAAATCCCTCAATCCCATTGATACGATTGCCAAATTAAAAGCCTTGTAAAAGTAACTGTAAGGTAAAAAATACCTTACAGTTAGAGTAAATTAAAAATAACTCAAGTTAGTTTTAGGCGTCAATGTGAGTAATGTCTCATACATTAATTTAATTGTATTTTCTACATCACTTTTATGTAACATTTCCACAGTAGTATGCATATACCTCAATGGTATTGAAATGAGTACAGAAGGACATCCATCATTAGCGTAAGCAAAAGCATCTGTGTCAGTACCTGTACTTCTACTTGCCGTATTTAATTGAACTGGGATTTTATTTTTTTCCGCTACCGACTGAACTACCTGTAAAAGTTTATTATGCACTGCCGGTCCATAAGTTAGGGAAGGTCCTTTTCCACAAGCGATATCTCCCTGAATCATCTTATTAATCATCGGAGTAGAAGTGTCATGGGTTACATCTGTAATAATAGCAGCATCTGGCTTTATTCTCCGTGCAATCATTTCAGCACCGCGTAAACCAATCTCTTCCTGCACCGCATTAACTATGTACAATCCAAAAGGCAATTTCTTTTTATTTTGCTTTAAAAGTCTAGCCACTTCAGCTATCATAAATCCACCAACCCTATTATCAAAAGCACGTCCTACTAAATAGTCATAGGCCATTTCTTCATACCCAGCTTCGTATGTAGCAACCGCACCAATGTGAATTCCTAGAGCTTCTACTTCTTTTTTATTTCTTGCACCACAATCCAAAAATAAGTTCTCGACTTTGGGTTGGGTTTCTTTGTCAGTGTTTCCCATTCTAGTATGAATGGCAGGCCATCCAAAAACAGCTTTTACAGGGCCTTTTTTTCCATGAATCCATACCCGCATCGACGGGGCTATCTGATGATCCACTCCCCCATTTCTTTTTAAATAAATCAACCCCTCAGCAGTTATATAATTCACAAACCAACTTATTTCATCCGCATGTGCTTCAATCACTACTTTAAAAGATGCTTCGGGATTAATTACACCCACTGCTGAACCATAAGGATCTGTAAAAAAAGAATCCGTAAAGGGCTTTAAATAATCAATCCACATTTTTTGTCCACTCGTTTCAAAACCAGTTGGAGATGGATTATTAATATAATTCTTTAAAAAAGAATAAGACTCCTTAGTCAGTAAACTTTTATCTGCTTTTACTTTTGCCATGAAATTTAATTTTTTGTAAAAATAACCAATGTAATCATAATATCAACCAATTATAACCTAGAAAAACCCAATCTATTAAAATTTAAAATATACAGATAACCATGTCATAATAGCTGAAAAAAACATTAAGCCATCGACTCCAAAATAATAAAAAATATAGCCCCTTTTTTGTAAAGAAAATATATACATTATCAAAGCAATCAAGCCGATCAATGACAGTGAAATTAAATGAGCCATTCCGATACCGTAAGCCTTCATAAAATAATTTACAATTAGGTAGCTTATAAAAATAAATCCAATCAAAAAATGAAGCTTCAATGGATTTAAAAACGTTGCCATACTTTGTAATCCCCTAATCTTATCGATAGCAGCATCCCTTTTATCAAAAATGATACAAAGTAGCATCATAAATAAAAGTCGATGAATAAATACTAAAGTAACCAAGGGTTCCATTTCCCAAATGGGTACCTGTAATGGAATAAGTGTAGTAACAATAGTCCATGTAAAAGCAAGTAATACCGTTTTTAAAAAGCCCCATCTTTTAATCCAATATAAATTTTTAAAAGGTAATATTGGGAGCAAATAAAAAATAAATAAACCACCAGCAATAGACAAACTGCTAGAAAGTAAATTCAGCTGTAGATAGCAAAACAGCATACCTACTAAAGCCATTATAAATACAAAAAGAGAAATCCTTGAACTTGAAAAAAGTAATCGAAATGAATTAGAAGAAGAAAATGAAAACTTACTAATCAACCAATAGGCATTATAACCACTCAATGTCCCGAAAAATATAAAACTTAGAAGGTATGGATTGGTATAAATCCCAGTCAGTTGACCAGTTTGAAAACTAAGTGCAGTTGCGCAAAGGGCAATAAAAAAAGAATGAGACAGTATAAAATAAAACAGTCTAATCATTATTGGGCTACATAATAAATAGGGGCGGTCGTAACCTTATTACTTTTATTATTTGCAAAATCTGCTATATAAATTTCATAAACAAGCGTATCAACCTTTGGACGTGGCCGAGAAGATCCACGCAAAACATCAAAAACATTGATCCGGATTTCTGCCTGAAAATTTTTAGTAGTAACCGATTGTATATCTGGCATTACAAATGAATCTAGTCGATTGATTAATAAGTTCTTTATATAAACATAGGAAGTATCTTTCCCAGTTTTGAAACCCAAATCACCTTCTGAATCAGTCACAGAAAGCGTAATTATTGGAATTTCAGGACTACCCAGCGTTACTCCGCTAGGTACCCTATTTGGACTAACTGATACAAATTTTATTTGGGGAGCAGTTGTATATTTATCTTTACTGCAACTCACAGCTATCAAACTAATGATGAAAATTATAATTGTGTTCCGCATCTTTGTAAATTATTTATCAAATTTACTAATACAAATTGAATACATCTGTTAAAAATATAATAGACCAAGATAAAGTTTTTAGTGTAAAGGAGGAGACATTTACTACCCTTGCGCTAGCTGTTTTTCAATTTCAACATCAATTTAACCCAGTTTATAGGCAGTACTGCGACCTATTAAAAATTGATCCTCTAAAAATAGACCGAATTGAAAAGATACCTTTTTTACCAATCCGCTTCTTTAAATCACACCATATAAAGACCACGGATTTTAATCCAGTAGCTATCTTCGAAAGTAGCGGAACTAGTCAAACAGTCAATAGCAAGCATTTTGTTAAGGAAATTTCCCTGTACTCAAGAAGTTTTAATGAAACCTTTCGTTTGTTTTATGGAGATCCTCACCAATGGTGTATTATAGCATTACTTCCGTCTTATTTAGAAAGAAAAAATTCATCGTTAGTAATGATGGCAGATGAACTCATAAAACAAAGTGGACACCCAAAAAGTGGTTTTTATTTAAACGAATGGAGTCAACTTGATAAGAGCTTGAAAGAACTAGAATCGCAGCAACAAAAAACAATTCTTATTGGAGTAACCTTTGCCCTACTTGATTTTTCCGAACAGTTTCCGCAACTACTAAAGCATACCACGATAATAGAAACTGGGGGTATGAAAGGAAGAAGGGAAGAAATTACTAGAGGACAAGTTCATGAAATATTATGCCAACAATTTGGACTTAAAAAAATCCATTCGGAGTATGGGATGACTGAATTATTAAGCCAGGCATATTCTTATGGAGAAGGTCTGTTCAATTGCCCCCCTTGGATGAAAGTTTTAATAAGAGAAGAAGACGACCCCTTTGCAATTCATTTACCCAATCAGGATCGATTCATTCGAGGAGCAATCAATTGTATTGACCTAGCAAATATTTATTCCTGCTCATTCCTTGCAACTGAAGATGCTGGCAAACTATATCCAGATGGAAGTTTTGAGCTTTTGGGAAGACTAGACAATACTGATATTAGGGGTTGTAGTTTGTTATCGCTATAATAATACCAATGAAAATTAGGAGTTGAAAAACTGAATATTAAATTAAAATTTATATCAACAAAATGAAAGCAATATCCATCCGAAAGATTGAACCAACTGATAATGTAGCTTTGGCGAAAATTATTAGAGATGCTTTAACTGAGTTTAAAGCCAACAAACCCGGTACCGTTTATTTTGATGATAGTACCGATCATTTATACGAATTATTTCAACAAGAAAAAGGGATTTACAATGTGGCAATTGACAATGACCAAATAGTAGGTGGTGGAGGAATTGTGCACACAACAGGATTAGCAATGGATACCTGCGAATTGGTAAAATTATATCTGTCTCCATCGGCAAGAGGAAAAGGAATTGGTAGAGCACTGATGCAAAAATGTCTTGAAGAAGCAAAAAATGCAGGTTATAAAAAAGTTTATTTGGAAACCATGCCAGAATTAATTTCGGCTATTCCATTGTATGAACAATTTGGATTTACCTATTTAACTGGTGCATTGGGTAACAGTGGTCATAGTGGCTGTGATATCTGGATGATTAAGTTATTATAAAACATCTGCTATTGAGAAGTTATCATTCAATTATAATCGATTGATTAAATAGCCACCTGTACTTCATAAACAGGACTAAATAAATACACTTTGCCAGTAGTTAGTTCAACACATTTAAATCTTTTTCTAACTTTTTCAGCTATTTTAAATTCTCTACCTCCTTTTATTTTAAAAACAGTTCCTAGCGATAATGCTTCTATTAAAAGTACGCCTTCTGTTTTTTTATCATACTGATGCAATACCCTCAACAAATAAGTATCCGCACAACTGGAGGCAGCTGGATTTTGCAATGATTTATACAAGGCTTTCTGGATATCTAAAGGAAATATTTTTTTTAATAAAAATTGAGCCAATATTTTACTAAACTGGTTCTTCCATTCTTGGCCATGGGCTGCTACACGATGTCCGAATTGCTCATAAGTAAATAGATGTGCCAACTCGTGAAGAAGGGTTATTAAAAAAGAATACTTATTTAGATTGCCATTAATACTGATTCGGTGATTTTTATTTACTAGTGAATTTCTATAATCCCCCAAAACCGATTTTCGTTCACGCGTAATAGTTAGTTGAACCTTGTACTGAAGCAGGTATTGAGAAACCTCTTCAAAACTACCCTCAGGAAGGTAATCCTTTAATTGTTGTAAAGGGGCTTCCTGCTTAGCCATTTTTTTGCCTATTCAATTTAGTAATAATAGAGACTTCTACTCCAAGGTACAAGAGGTATAAAAACATAGATGAAAACACAGAGACCTTACTAACACTATTTCCCGCGATCAATCTATAAATAATGACAGTTGAAATTATAAAAAACATTTTAATTAGCATCCCTCCCATTACACTTCTTATAAAAACATTGGGATTACTATTTTGCAATGCCCTGCGTTGCATAAAAAAAGTAAGAAGACTTAATAAAAAGAAAATACTATTGGCGAATAGTAAGACTGCAAAATCAATACCCCATTTAGTTAAGATGACCCTAACTGCATACAATACTAAATTAGCAATGACATAAACTAGAAGGAGCGGAAAAATTACTTTTTTTTGTGGATACATGTTACCCGCAAAGATATTTTAAAGATTTATTTATTCACTACATTACCCAATTCTTTCTTTAAACCTACCACGCTTGCACCAGTATGGCAGCTTCCGTTAAATCTTGCAGTTGGCTCAATTTGAAGTTTCGAAGCAAAAATATCACCCAATACATCACATTTTCCCAGTAGTTGTAGTAATTCAACAATTTTTAAATTCCCTTTAACGTTTCCAAGTATGTCTGCATGAAGCCCGCTTATATTACCAATCACTTTACCTTCAGGTCCTATAAAAACCTTGGCCTTTGCAATGAGATTACCATTAAGGGTTCCATCTATACGAATATCCCCTTCGCTGTCGATATCCCCATTTATTGTTGTTCCAGCACCTATAATTGTTGTACTCGCAACAGGTGAGTCTAAAGCGGACATATTGAATTTTGATTTAAACATAGCAAATTATTTAAACAGTATAAATGATGTAATATTTTTTTAATTTAATATATAACTAATCAGTAATATTATCTATTTTCGGTAAAGTAAGCTTGTTAGTGTCCAATTCAGTGACTTTGCCGTCCAATACCTTTTTTAGGTGATCAAAATATTGTTGCCTGAATTTTAGTTCATTTTCAATAGAATCCGTTCTAATTTTCAATTTTCGAAATTCTTTAACTTGTCGAGCATCACCATAACCAACCCCTGGAAGATAATATTTAATGGGTGTAAAAACAATCAATGCAACTGTTAAAACAGTTAACAAAACAAAAGTACTGCTTAACACAATATAAACACTAAGTCGGCTTAACCGAAATTTGACCACTTCTTCATAAGTATCCTCATTCATTACCACCAATCGGTAACGATTTCTCAAACGTTTTAGTGTATTGTTGGCATCTATTTTGCCCATAATTTATTTTTGGATTATAAAAATAAGGAACCTATTGGCAATATCAGAACTAATTCCTAAAAATATACGATATTTAACCGCTTTATTATAATTAATGATATACATGCCTAAAAGGATTTTTTTACTGTTTTTTTTACTTTGCGCCACCTGCAGGTTTTTAAATACAATTGAAGCTCAAGCACCTACTTGGACCATTGACCTATTAGGAAAAGAAAAAAAACCAGAGCAGTTTCAAGATAGAAAATTGGGATCAGAAAAAATGGCAGAAAAGAAATTTACTCCTATAAGGCATTTTTTTCAGAATAATTTCACACACTACAATTATTACTACAATACCAATAATAAAATCAAAATAGTCATAGAAAGGGCAAAAGAGGCACAGAAAGATGACTACAGCATCTTGTTAAGTTTTTACCCTTATTCTCTAGAAAATACTGCGAGCCAAAAAACTGAACTAGACTCAGCACTATTAAAATCAACTGCTGGAATATTATTGCATGATCTTCGAAATGATTGGATTGATAATATGTACTTACTGATGGGAAAGGCATTTTACTTCAGAAAGGATTTTGATTCAGCGGCGGCCACCTTTCAATTTATAAATTACAATTTATTTCCCAGAAAAAAAAATGAGGACGATGACAGGATTATAGGTACTAGCACTGCGTCCACTAAAAGTAGAATAAGTATAGCAAACGATGAGAACACTTCTCTCTTAAAAAAAATCACTACCCTTCCCCCTAGTAGAAATGATGCCTTGATATGGATGGCGCGCACTTTTATTGAACAAGATGAACTAGGTGAGTCTGCTAGTTTAATCAATACATTACAAAATGACGCCAACCTACCCAATCGACTAAAAGATGATCTTGAAGAAGTAAATGCCTACTGGTTTTACAAACAAAATATTTATGATAGCACTGCTTATCATCTTCAAAAATCTCTAAGCAATGCAGAAAGTAAACAGGATAGAGCAAGGTCAGAATTTCTTTTGGCCCAACTATATGAATTAACTAACCAATATAATAAGGCTTCCCAATTTTATTCAAGCGTATCTGCTCACACTGTTTTACCCTTAATGGACATTTACGCCAGACTTAACAAAGCCAAATTACTAAAGGGAACCAATCCCAACGAGCTCAACAACAGTATCAATCAGCTCTTGAAAATGGCAAAAAAAGATAAATTCGAAAATTTTAGAGATATTCTTTTTTACTCCGCAGCTGAATTGTCTTTACAAAAAAAAGATACCATTGCCTCCATAAAATACTTCAACAAAAGTATTCAATACAATCAATCTAACTTATCTCGTAAAAACAAGGCTTTTCTTCAATTGGCTGATATCGCTTACCAACAAAAAATATATAAAAAAGCCTACGAATACTATGATAGTTTACAACTGAACGACACATCCCTAGCATCAAGTATAGATGTTATCAAAACAAAAAAAAGAGCACTGGCCAAAATAGTTGAAAAGATAATTATCATAGAGCGTGAAGATAGTTTGCAAACCATAGCTGCAATGGCACCTTCTGAAAGAATGGTTTTAATAAAAAAAATAGTCAAACGATTACGTAAGGAGCAAGGATTAAAAGAAGAGACTGATTTTGGAGGGTCAATGATGGGTTTTGATAACCCAATAGACAATAAAAAAAATGAACCAACTGACCTTTTTTCAGACGAAAATAAAGGAGAATGGTATTTTTATAATAGTTCATTGAAATCAAAAGGACTGGCCGATTTTAAAAGAAAATGGGGAACCCGGAAGAATTCGGACAACTGGCGTAGGAAAAACGCTGTTGAAAACTCTGTAAATAATTTAAATCAATCGCTCACAAACAATATCTCTCCCAATGATATTGATAAACCTAGTGACCAAAGCTTGTCAATTGGAGGTGCCAATAAAAATACTAAAGATACTGCTTTACAAAAGGAGCTCAGCTTCGAAAAGCTACTAGCCAATATTCCACTGACACAGGAAAAAATGAATACCAGTAATAACTTATTAGCAAAAAGCTTGTATGAATTAGCGCTACTTTATCAACAAGAATTAGAAGATTATGAGCAAGCAATAATTGAGTATGAGCAATCTTTAAAACGTTATCCAGATTCACTCTACAATGGTGAATTATATTTAGGACTTTACTTTTGCTACACTAAATTGGGTAACAATGACAAAGCTGCACAATATAAAAAATTACTATCTCAAAATTTTGTAGGAAGCCATTCAGAAATAATAATAAATAATCCTACAGCATTGACTTCTAAATCAAAAAGCACTGAAGGAACTGATAAGTATAATAGTATCTACAACCTCTTTATCGAAGGTAAATTTGAAGAAGCCTTAACAGAAAAGAAAAAAGCAGACAGTCTTTATGGAAATAATTTATGGACTCCTCAACTACTTTACATCGAGGCTGTTTTTTATATTAAACAAAGACAAGATAGTATCGCTATTGACCTACTCGGAAAAATCAATACACTTTACCCTAATTCGAAAATAGCACAAAAAACAGCTACATTGATTGATGTGTTGAAAAGAAGACCTGCGATAGAAGAATATCTTTCCAAATTAGAAATCACTAGAGTTCCGGAAAAACTATCAGAAGAAAATATAGCACCAATCGATAATACAAAAAACAATGGAGATATAATTTCCTCTACTAAAAATTCAAAAGACTCAATTAATCAAAAAATAAGTACAATAGGTCTTTCGAAGGATAGTATAAATTTAGGCGTTCGTTCAGTAAGTGACAGTCTTGAAAAAGCAATGGCCCCTTCAACAATCTATGTTTTTAATGGAGATGCAGCCCATAAAGTAATTATGATTTTAAATAAGGTTGATGGGACTTATATCAATGAATCGAAAAATTTTTTAGATCGATATATTCGAGGAGTATCAAATAATCAACCAATTGACTTAACAAGAGATGCAATTGATAAAGACAATACCCTATTTGTCTTTTCTGATTTCACCAATATTCAAACTGCTTATGAATTTTTATTAAAAACTAAAAAAGTAGCACAAGAGGAATTATCGTGGTTACCTATTAATAAATATTCATTTTACCCAATTTCTGGAGAAAATCTAATGGTATTAAAAACAAATAAAGATATTGCAGACTATATTAGCTGGCTGAAAAAAAATTACCCAGTTAAGTTGTAATTTTACAAAGATAAATTGAAGATAGAACAAGGAATTAAAATACACTTTCTTTCAATTTCAAACATAAAAAAAATTAAATGAAAGACTCAGTAAAGATTTTATGGAGGGTATTTTTTAGTGGGCTATTTTTAGTGATTTTATTATTTTCCCTTGCAAATTTTGGTGCTTTTGGAAAAATGCCTTCCTTAGAGGATCTAGAAAATCCTGAAGCAGATCTTGCCAGTGAGGTTTATTCTAATGATGGAAAATTAATGGGAAAATATTATGCTGAAAACAGAAGTGAAATAAAATACAATCAAATTTCACCTAACATAATCCATGCATTAGTAGCTACTGAAGATCAAAATTTTTATGACCATTCGGGTATTGATGCAAAAGCTGTTGCAAGAGCAATTTTAAAATTAGGTACTGCAGGAGGAGGAAGTCCAATTACTCAACAACTTGCAAAAATGATGTTGGGACAAGGAAAAGGAAATGTTTTTACAAGGGGTTTACAAAAAATAAAGGAATGGATCATCGCTGTTAAGCTAGAAAGAAATTTTACTAAGGAAGAAATTATCACCCTTTATTTAAACAGGGCTCCCTGGGGAAATAACTATGGGATCAGAAATGCCGCTAAAACTTACTTTCAAAAAGAACCGATTGAGCTCGAAATTGAAGAGGCAGCAGTGTTGGTGGGTATGCTCAAAGGATTTGGTTATGAACCAATCAGACATCCTATAGCAGCACTCAATCGCAGAAATACAGTGATTGAAAGAATGGTAGATTGCAAACAAGCCTATTTAACTGTTGCAGAAGCAAATAGATTAAAGTCAAAACCACTAATTACCAATTACAAAAAAGCAGATGACAATGTGGGTATAGCACCCTATTTCCGATCTGCTCTTTCAGAATCAATGAAGGAATGGTCCAAAACCCATAAAAATCCTGCTACTGGAGAATTTTACGATTTATACAGAGGTGGACTAAAAATATATACCACCATCGATTCAAGAATGCAGCAATATGCAGAAGAATCTGTGGTACAACAAATGCCTGTGATTCAGAGAAAACTGGATAACCTAATGAAAAATAATGGTGACAGGATGTGGAAAGTACGGGAAAATATTATTGAAAATGCAATGAAAAATAGTGGTAGATGGAAAGCGATGTCAGAAGATGAAATTCCACCAGACGAAATAAGAAAATCATTTTTAATACCGGTAAAAATGAAAGTTTTTGCTTGGAATGCATCGAGGGAAATAGATACAGTAATGACTCCTAGGGATTCAATAAAATACCACAAGCAAATGATGCAAACATCTTTTGTAGCGATGGATCCAAAAACAGGGGAAGTGAAATGCTGGATAGGAGGCATTGATTTTAAATGGTTTAAATATGACCACGTTACAGCCAGCAGACAAGTTGGGTCTACCATTAAACCACTAATATACGCTCTGGCAGTTCAGGATGCAGGCTATAATCCTTCTACAATTATAGAAGGTGGTCCAGTTCAATATGGGAAAGATTTTCGAACCTTTGAAGGTGGTGGTGGTACATTGGCAAACTGTCTTGCTTTTTCAAAAAACACTGCTTCAGTAAGAATGACCAATTTACTTGGAGTAAAGAGAATAATTGATTTTGCAAAAAGTGCTGGAATTACCGCAAATCTTCCACCCTACACTTCCCTTGCGTTGGGTGCAGCTGAGATTCCTCTTTTGCAAATGCTTCAAGCTTACACTATGTTTCCAAATAAAGGATTAAACACTGAGCCAATATTTATAACACGAATTGAAGATAAAAATGGCAATGTATTGGAAGAATTTCCACCGATTACCAGTAAGCAAGTTATTAGCGATCAAGATGCCTATACCATGATCAAATTAATGCAAGGTGTAGTTCAAATTGGAACTGGAAGATCACTTAATAATTACGACATACCTGCTGAAAAAGCAGGAAAGACGGGTACTACCAACGATAATACCGATGGTTGGTTTATAGGATATACTCCCGAACTGCTTGCAGGTACATGGGTAGGCTGTGATGACCCATTTATAAGAATTTATTCAGGAACCAGTGGTGGTAATGAAATGGCGCTTCCAAAATGGGGGTATTTTATGAAAAAAGTCTATGCAGACAAAACTCTTCCATATGGAAAAAACTTATTTTTTGTGGAACCAGCAAATATGGCCAATGACCCAATTTATGCAGATGAACAATTTGCTGATATTGTAAATCAGGGAGACAGTAATAACTTATTGCAAGACCAAGGAAATGGAGATGCAATCGACTTTTTTAATGAACCTTTACCAGAAATACCTATTGAAAGCCAGCTTTCTAAAGGAAAGCCGGATACTAATTCAAAAAACAAAATTACAACCAACCCTTTACCCAACAAGGTGGAAGATAAAAAAGTAGGTAAAACGCTACTACCCCCTGCTCAACCGGCTGATAAAAATAAAATCCCTACAACCAATAGCAATAAGCAAATTCCAAAAAAAGGAAATAATTAATTAAAATTACTCAAGATTAAATCACGGTATATTGAATGAATAACCAACCACTTTTACAGCTTAAAAAACAGAGATAGAAACTATTTTCAATTTTTCTACTCACATTTGTAAAAGTAATAAAAGACACTAATGAAAAACTTTATAGAAGAACTGACTTGGAGAGGAATGATACAGGACATAATGCCTGGAACAAATGAACAGTTGAACAAAGAGATGACCACCGGCTACATCGGATTTGATCCAACTGCTGACAGTCTGCACATCGGCAATTTAGTCCCAATCATTCTATTAATCCATCTTCAAAAATGTGGTCACAAACCGATTGCTTTGGTAGGAGGAGCTACAGGTATGGTTGGCGATCCCAGTGGAAAAAGTGAAGAGAGAAACCTATTAAGCGAAGACATTTTGAACCACAACGTAGCCAAAGTAAAATTACAGCTAGAAAAATATTTAAACTTTGATCCGTCTCTGCCTAACGCAGCTGAAATGGTCAATAATTACGATTGGTTTAAACAGATTAGTTTTTTGGATTTCATTAGAGATACCGGCAAGCATATTACTGTAAACTATATGATGAGTAAGGACAGTGTACGCAAAAGACTAGAGAGTGAAAATGGAATGAGTTTTACTGAATTTACTTACCAGCTAGTTCAGGGATATGATTATTTCTGGCTTAATAAAAACAAAGGATGTAAATTACAAATGGGGGGAAGTGATCAATGGGGGAATATTGTAACGGGCACTGAACTTATCCGAAGAAAAAGTAGCGCAGACGCATTTGCATTTACTTGCCCACTGATTACTAAAGCGGATGGCGGTAAATTTGGTAAATCAGAAAAAGGAAATGTTTGGCTAGATACTACAAAAACATCCCCCTACCAATTCTACCAATTTTGGCTAAATGCTGCTGATGCAGATGCAATTAAGTACATCAAAATATTTACATTTTTAACTAAAGTAGAAATTGATTCTTTGATTGAACAACATACAGGCAATGAACACCAAAGAATTCTACAAAAAAGACTTGCAGAAGAAGTAACCTGTTTTGTTCACAGCAGATTAGATTATGAATTTGCAGTGAAAGCCTCTGAAATACTTTTTAATAATGATACTGCTGAAATACTTCAACAACTCAATGAAGAACAGTTGTTACAAGTATTGGAAGGCATTCCTACGGTAACCTATTCTCTATCACAGCTACAAGAGGGAGTAGATGTGGTTAGTTTTTTGGCTGACACCAATATTTTTACAAGCAAGGGCGAAGCACGCAAAATGATTCAAGGTGGAGGAATAAATATAAATAAAATAAAAGTAGATTCAATTGAACTAATTATCAACGAAAGCGTACTACTAAATGCCAAATATCTTCTTGTTCAAAAAGGAAAGAAAAATTATACACTAGTAAAGATTGTATAATCAAGTACTTGCATCATAAATTTACAAAACAAGGGATTTAAACTTATTTATTAAAATTATTTATAGTTCAAGTAATTTTTATAATGAAAACCAACTAATTTGATTTTTAGATGTTTTGCATTAGTAAGATAAAATCAATCACAGATGAAATCTTTCTCCTAAGTTTTAATTTAACTATCCAGTATGACTAAATTAGAAATAAAATTTTTATCTGGTCCCCAGAGTCGGTGGAAAGAATTAACCTTCACGATCAGAGTCCTATTCGAATTCATCAAAGGATTTAGAGCACTTCACTTTATCGGTCCTTGTGTAACTATTTTTGGATCAGCAAGATTTGCAGATGGTCATCCTTATTATGAAAAAACCGAGGCACTAGCGGGAAAAATTGCTCAACTTGGTTTTACCATTTTAACAGGTGGTGGGCCAGGTATTATGGAAGCTGCTAACAAGGGTGCTAGGGAAGTTGGGGGAAGAAGTGTTGGTTGTAATATCAAACTTCCCTTCGAACAAAAACCAAATCCCTATTTAGATAAATGGGTTGATATTAAGTATTTCTTTGTTAGAAAAGTATTATTAGTAAAATACTCTTACGCATTTGTAGTTATGCCGGGGGGATTTGGCACTTTGGATGAATATTTTGAGGCCCTAACTCTTATTCAAACAAAAATGATTGCAAAATTTCCAATAGTAATTTTTGATAAAGAATTCCATCAAAAACTAAATGATCATATTGAGCTAATGACAAAATCAGGAACCATTTCTGAACAAGACAAAGAACTTTTTTTATTTACAGACTCTATTGAAGAGGCTGTTGATTATATTAAGTTTAGTACTGAAAAATTTAATCTTAAAACAGAAAAACCTTATAGACCATTTGGATGGTTAATGGAGGATAGATTATAAAAAAATCTAGCATCAATTCAGATTTATTAAATATTTATTTACAACAAATTCTAATAAATAGATTTTAGATTAAAAATTTATATTGAATTAATTACTAAATTACATTCTATGGGCATATGGAACCAGGTAGCACAATACCTATATCTAAAGAAGAAAGATCCAAACACTCCAAATTCGCAGTTTGTAAAATATATGCATGGAATTAACCGAATATCCATCCTCCTTTTTCTAGTAGCGATGGTGATCCTTGCAATCAAATTATTTAGAAAGTAAAATTGAACTTCAAGGGATGCGTTGCATTAAAGGAGAGCGTTTATGTTTGTAAAAAAAAATAGATGCTGCTCGCAGCATTTGCGGAAGCATTTCCTCCTTGACTCAATAAATTTTTTAACGCAACATAATCTTCTTTCATTTGTAATTGCTTATCCACGTCGTATAGAATTTTTTTTAACTCGTTAGAAAGATTATTTTCGGTTAGTTGCTCCTGTATCAATTCCTTTACCACTTCCCTTTTCATTATCAGGTTAACCAAACAAATGTATTTAATAGTGATAAGCCATTTGGCAATTTGAAAAGATATTGCACTCCCCTTGTAACATACTACTTCAGGAACTCCGAATAATGCGGTTTCAAGAGTTGCAGTACCACTAGTAACAAGAGCAGCTTGTGCAACTCGCAACAATTCATAAGTTTGATTAATAACCGATGAAACATTTTGATAAGGTGATAGCATCGATTCATAAAAATCATCTTCTATGCCAGGTGCTTTTGCCACTACAAAATGAAATTCTGGAAAATGTTTTGCCACCGAAAGCATTATAGGTAGTTTAGTCAGTATTTCTTGCTTTCTACTTCCCGGCAATATCGCAATGATAGATCGCTTGACTTGAGGTTCTGAAAAACTAATTTCATCAGAAGAGATTGCTGTTTCTAAATGCGAATGACTTACTTTAAAATCATCTATTACCTTTACTAATGGATGACCTACATACTCCACCTCAAAATCCCATTTTTTATAAAAATCTTTTTCAAAAGGTAAAATCACGAGCATCTTATCCACATTTTTTTTAATACCATTCACCCTACTTTCCTTCCAAGCCCATACCTGGGGAGAAATATAATAGATTACTCTTAAGCCTTTTTGCTTGGCCCATGATGCTATTCGTAAATTGAAACCAGGATAATCAATCAATACCAACACATCGGGCTGATATTGAGAGATATCAGCTTTACAATTGGCTAAGTTTTTAAAAATAGTCCGAAGGTTTTTTAAAACTTCAATAAATCCCATAAAAGCCAACTCGGAATAATGCTTTACCAAGATTGCACCAGCATCTTGCATTTTATCTCCTCCCCAACAACGTATTTGAGCAGCAGAATCTAAGAGTTTGAGCTCATGAATTAGATTGCTACCATGCAAATCTCCACTAGCCTCTCCTGCAATTATATAATATTTCATCGTTTGCTATTATTCAATGCAATTTAACTGAAATGATTAAAGTGGACCAAAAAATGCTTCACCACATAAATCGCAGGTCTAATATCTTTAAAAAAAAAATTTAAATTGCCTCTTAACCGCTCAGAAGGTTACTTTCTATCAAAATCGAAGAATAATTTTGATTTCATAATATGTTTTATTTATTTAATATAAAATTTTTTGATTAAAATGATAACAATAAAATAACCTTAACTTAGCAAATCTTTAAAAAAAAAGAAATTAAATAAGTAAAATGTCTTTTTTAACTAAGGTTTGAATAACAAATTTTAAATTTACTAAATAAGTATTCAGCTTAAGAAACCTTTTAAAACAAAGAAATGAGTAACAAAACGCTGATAAACAAAGTATCTGCTTTTAAAACAGCAGAAAAACTAAAAGATGCAGATATCTATCCGTTTTTTCGCCCACTTCAGTCTGACCAAGATACAGAGGTTATTATTGACGGAAAACGAGTGCTGATGTTTGGTTCAAACAGTTATCTCGGACTCACCAATCACCCTTTTGTAAAAGAAGCAGCAAAAAAGGCCATTGACAAATACGGAAGTGGTTGTGCAGGCTCCCGTTTTTTAAACGGAACATTAGATTTGCACTTAGAACTAGAAGAAGCCTTAGCCCAATTTGTTGGAAAAGAATCTGCATTGGTATTTAGTACTGGCTATCAGGTAAACGTTGGTGTTATATCAGCTTTAGGTGGTAGAAATGATTTTTTATTTTCTGATGAACTTAACCATGCCTGCATTATTGACGGTGCGCGTCTTTCTTTTTCAAAATTGTATAAATATGGACATGGCGACATGGCTCATTTAGAAAAATTACTAGCCAGTGTTCCAATTGAATCCTTCAAAATAATTGCCACTGATGGTATTTTTAGCATGGAAGGTGATATCACCAAACTAAATGAAATTACAGCTTTGGCTAAAAAATACAATGCCACCGTATTTGTAGATGATGCTCATTCATTGGGCGTACTTGGACCACAAGGTCAGGGTACCGCAGCCCATTTTAATATTACTCACAAGGTAGATTTGATTATGGGTACTTTTAGTAAATCACTCGCTTCTATTGGTGGATTTATTGCAGCCGACAAAGTAGTAGTGGAATACCTAAAACACCATGCTCGCTCGCTTATTTTCAGTGCTAGCATTTCACCTGCAGCTGCTGCTAGTGCACTTGCTTCTTTAAATGTACTCAAAGATGAACCTCAAAGAATTGAAAAACTTTGGACCAATACGAACTATGCTCAGAGTCTTTTAGCCAAGGCTGGATTTGACATTGGTAAAACTGAATCACCGATTATACCCATTTTTGTAAGAGACAATGAAAAGACTTTCTTAATGGCTAAAATGCTAATGGATGAGGGTATTTTTGTAAATCCAGTTGTATCGCCCGCAGTTCAAAGTGATGCTTCTATGATTCGCTTTTCATTGATGTCAACTCATTTTTTGAAACAAATTGATTACGCTGTTGATAAAATAAAAAAAGTTGCATTTAAATTAAAAGTACCCCTATTAAATCAGGAGAGAGCATGATTTCCGTGAAACAAGTTGAAACAAAAGATGACTTAGCCGCTTTTATTGATTTTCCTCACACCTTATTTGAAGGAGATAAAAATTATGTACCAGAATTACATATTGCTCAAAGAGATGTTTTAACTCCCGGAAAACACCCCTTCCATGACCATTCTAGCATTCAATGTTTTCTTGCCTATGAAGATGGAAAAATAAAAGGAAGGATAGCTGCCATACTAAATAATAACCATAATAAATTTGTTGACAAAAAAGACGGTTTTTTTGGTTTCCTAGATTTATACAATGATATCCAAGTAGCAGAAAAATTAATCACTGAAGCAAAAAATTGGTTAATTAGTAAAGGACTAAATACCATGATTGGCCCTGTTAATCCCACAACCAATGACCCATCAGGATTATTGGTAGAAGGCTTTGACTCTGCTCCTGTGGCAATGATGACCTACAACAAACCTTATTATCTTGACCTATTGACTGCGAATGGTTTTACAAAAAAATTCGATTTACTAGCATACGACCTCCCTACAAAAACTGTTGACAAAAGGACTATTCAACTTAAGGAGGCATTGCGAAAAAGATTTGAAGACCGGAATATTGTAGTAAGAAATATTAATCTAAAAGATTTTACAAATGAAGTTGAAAAAATACTAAGTGTATACAATTCAGCATGGAAAGCAAATACCGGTTTTGTTCCAATGACCGATGAGGAATTTAAATACTTAGCAAAAGACTTGAAGATGATCCTTGACAAAGACTTTTGTCTTTTAGCAGAAAAAGAAGGAAAAGTGATTGGTTTTGCTCTAGCAATACCCGATATCAATCAAATACAAATTAAAATAAAAAGAGGTCGCTTATTGCCATTCGGAATTTTTAAATTGTTGCTAGGCCTCAAAAAAATTAATTACGTAAGAGTAATAGCCCTTGGGGTAAATGAAGAATTTAGGAAAGTGGGAGTAGAGGCCTATTTCTATTCAGAAATAATTCAAAAGGCGATAGATAAAAAAATTACTGGAGGGGAAGCATCCTGGATTTTGGAAAACAACGAAATGATGAATAAGGGACTTTTAAATTTAAAAGCTACCGCTTACAAAAGATATCGGATTTTTGAAAAACAAATATGAAAGACAAGGTTCTAATCACAGGCGCCAGTGGCTTTCTTGGATATCATCTTATCCAATCTGCTGTTGATGCAGGAATGGAAGTATTTGCAGCAGTAAGGAAAAATAGCAATATAGATCACCTAAGCCAATTTCCCTTAAAATACCTTTTTTTAAATTACGAAGATCAGGAACAAATGAGTAGGCAAATTGCCGAAAATAAAATCGACTTCATCATTCATTCAGCAGGTGTTACAAAAGCTATTCGTCAAGAAGTTTATGACCAAGTGAATGCCGACTACACAATTCAACTTGCAAAAGCAGCTGAAAATACAGGAGGAATTTGCAAGAAAATTGTTTTTATCAGTAGTCTTGCTGCGGTTGGTCCTCTTAATGATGTACAACAAAAATTAACTGAGCAATCTCTTCCCCACCCTGTTACTGCATACGGAAGAAGTAAATTACTTGCAGAAAATAAACTAGCCAACATTTCTATACCCACTGCTATTTTAAGACCAACTGCAATTTATGGTCCAAGAGATAAAGATATTTTTATTATGCTCAAAACAATCAGTAATGGTATGGATCCTTTTATTGGGAAAATATTTCAGCAATTAAGTTTTGTGCATGTAAAAGACGTTGCAATTGCAGCAGTAAATTCTTTGCTGTTAAAAAATGCTGTAGGAATATATAATATTACCGATGGCAATTGCTATAACCGATACGAGTTTTCTGATATTTCAAAGAATATTTTGCAATGCAAAGCTTTTAGATTTCATATTCCAATGCCCTTAGTTAAATCGCTTGCATTCTTTTTGGAGAAAGCGAATGGTTGGTTAAATAAACCTTCGGTGATAAATCTTGAAAAATTGCAAGAATTAGCTGCCATTAATTGGATCTGTGACATTAGTAAGGCTAATAAAGATTTAAATTTTATTCCCCAATTCAATTTACAATCTGGTTTGGAAGATACTATTAGTTGGTATAAAAAAAATAAATGGTTATAAAACACAATACTGTCTTACAATTAATTAAAAATTATACAAATAAGATGGTAAACAAGGATAGTATAAAATTACCTTCATTACTTTTGTAATATTAATTACAAACCATGATTCTGCCTAAAAAAAGATATGATCAAAAATTATCAATTTCTTAATTGATAATGATAAAATTTCACAAGATCTTTGCATCAGTTCTAG
>Ga0164294_10000738_pt1 | contig 31025 bp, 35 predicted proteins | sample GEODES005metaG_FD_111479 | JGI IMG/M metagenome (GOLD analysis project Ga0164294, IMG submission 111479) | Oligotrophic lake water microbial communities from Sparkling Lake, Wisconsin, USA - GEODES005 metaG | ecosystem: Environmental > Aquatic > Freshwater > Lake | place: USA: Sparkling Lake...
AGCTGGAGCGGATCGCGCTCAGCGATCCCTACTTCATCGACAAGAAGCTCTACCCGAACGTGGACTTCTATTCGGGCGTCATCCTCTCGGCGATCGGCTTCCCGACCAGCATGTTCACCGTGCTGTTCGCGCTGGCCCGCACCGTCGGCTGGATCGCGCAGTGGAACGAGATGATCACCGATCCCGCCCAGAAGATCGGCCGCCCGCGCCAGCTCTACACCGGGCCGGTGCAGCGCGACTATGTGCCGGTGGGTCAGCGCTGAGCTTAACACTCTCTTCCCCGGCGCAGGCCGGGGCCTAGAGTCGCCAACGTCGCGCCTGCGTCTTATGGGCCCCGGCCTGCGCCGGGGTGGAGAGATACTCGTATGCGCCCCACCTCGATCTCCGCGATCTTCATGCTCTTCTGGGCCTTCTCCTTCTTCCTCGTCCTGCCCTTTCGTCTGAAGCGGAAGGACGGGGGCGTGGACCAGGCAATCCGGGGCGAGATGCCCGGCGCGCAGGGCCGCTTCAGCTTCGGGCGGACCTGCTTCTGGACGACGATCGTCGCGGTCACGCTCTTCACCCTGTTCTACCTCAACTATGTCGAGGGCTGGATCCTGCCCGACGAGATCGATTTCCTGTCCAAGCGGGTCTACACGAACTAGGCTGCCGCCCCGATGGCCGAGCCCAAATTGCATCCGAGCTGGCTGGAGCCGCTGAGGGCGGACTTCGCCGACCCGTACATGGCGGCGCTCCGCCAGTTCCTCGTCTCCGAGAAGGCCGCGGGCAAGCGCATCTTCCCCGCCGGGTCGGACTGGTTCCGCGCGCTCGACCTGACCCCGCTCGAGAACGTCCGCGTCGTGATCCTCGGGCAGGATCCCTACCATGGCGAGGGGCAGGCGCATGGCCTGTGCTTCTCGGTCAAGCCCGGCGTCCGCACGCCGCCGAGCCTGGTCAACATCTACAAGGAGATGGAGACCGACCTCGGCATCCCCCGCGCCGGCCACGGCTTCCTCGAACATTGGGCCGAGCAGGGCGTGCTGCTGCTCAATGCCGTGCTGACCGTGCAGATGGGCCAGGCCGCCTCGCACCAGGGGCGGGGGTGGGAGCGCTTCACCGATGCGGTCATCCGCCTCGTCAATGCGCGTGCCGAGCCGGTCGTCTTCCTGCTGTGGGGCAGCCACGCGCAGAAGAAGGCGGCGTTCGTCGATTCGATCGACAAGGGCGGCCGCCACCTCGTCCTCAAGGCCCCCCACCCCTCGCCGCTGTCGGCGCATTCGGGCTTCTTCGGCTGCGGCCATTTCTCCAAGGCGAATGCCTTCCTGAAGGCGCGGGGGCTGAAGCCGATCGACTGGGCGCTACCGGCACTGGGGTGAAGCGGGTGGTCAGCCACCGCGTGAGAAGCGCCACGGTTCGTCGTAGAAGGAATAGCGACCCGGGTGGGTGAAGCCGTTGGGCTGCTGCGGCGGGAGGATGACCCGCCGGATGGACGGATCAGGCGGCGATGCTGCCGTGACGGAAGGTGACGGTGTTGACGCCCTGTCAGGGGGCATCGCGCTCTCCCCCGCACGATCGGCAGGCGGAGCGGCGGGCTCCGGGGCGGGTGCGGGCGCCGTTTCCGGCCGGGCCCCGGATGCGGCCTCGGCGGCTGCGCGCTCCCACGCGGCGGCATTGGCGGCAGCGGCGGCGGCGGCGACCTCTTCCGCCGCCTTCGCGGCCTCGGCATCCCGGGCGGCGTCGCGCGCCTTGGCCGTGGCGAGGAGGCGCTCCTGCTCCTCCCATTCCCGGACGCGCTCCTCCTCGAACAGATAATCCCACAGCGCCGGTTCGTCGCCCTCGGCCGGAAGGTGATCGTAGGAGCAGAGCAGGCCGATGTCGGTGCCGCGCCGATAGCGGGCCCGCGCCTCCTCGAACCGTTCGCGATAGCCGGGGGCACGCGCGCGCTCGCGCCGCTTTTCCGCGCGGAGGCGGCGGATGCGCTCCTGGCGCTCGAAGCTGCCGTGGACCGGGCCATCGCTTGCGGCGAGTTCCTCGTCGGCGGCGCGCTGACGCGCATCGACCATCGCCGTCACCGTCCAGGGGAAGGGCTGTTCGCGATCGTCGGGATCTTCGGTCGGGATGTCGTCGTCGAACACCGGCGCGGTCTCGCCGATATTCTCCAGCGCGGTCTTGTAGCGCAGCGCAGCGCCCTCGGGGTGGCCGGCATAGACCATGTGATCGAGCGTGGCGGCGTAGCGCAAGGGATCGCGGTAGCGCAGCAGGAATTGCGCGAGGCGATTGTCGTAGCGGCGGTGCGTGCCGATCAGCTCGCCCTGGAAATAATGCGGGACCTCGATGCCGTGGATCGCACGGCCGAGGCAGGCATCGCTCAGCACCCGGATCGCGAGATCGATCGCCGCATCCCAGGCGAGCCGGAACGCCTGCGCCTCGGGCCGCATCCGCAGCCGATAGGCGGACTGCTTCGACTTGCCGACGAACCGGCACGCCTCCTCCACGCACCCGCTCTCGGCGAGCGCCTCGATGAAGCGAAGCTGGCGCTCCGGCGTCCAGCCATCGGCGCGGGTGCGCAGGGGCACGGGCGTGAAGGCGGGATCGGGCGCGGAAGCGGCCGGGTTGCGATCTTGCGCAGACGCGGCAATGCGCGCCGCGCGGCGGCGGTGGGGTTTCGGTGATTTAGGCATGTTCTTAGATGTACACTATTTGTACGCATTTGTCAAGATCGCGCTTGCCCCAGAATGGCGCGAGTGGCGTGACAGCTTTGGCGGACAGCGGTAGCTTAGCCTTTGCAAAGGGGGGCAATCACCAAGGATGCGCGACCGCCGACGACCGATCGCCGGATGGGATCCCTATGGTTCGATGCCCGACCCGCCCGACGATGGGCAGGGGCGATTTGCGGGCTGGTGGCGACGAGGCCGCTTCTGGCTGGTGGGGCTGGTCAGCCTGCTCGCCTTCGCCCACGAAATCTACAGGCCGCTCGAATGGCTGTTCGCACGTCCGGAGGCGCGGCAACTGGCTGCCCCCGCCCCGAAGCTCGACCGCATCCCCGATCCCCGCGCCGAGCTTCCACGTGGGCCGGCGCCGATCGGGATGATGACGGATTGGTACACGAGCGACGATTACCCGGCCGACGCTCTGCGTGCGGGCGTCGAGGGGATCGTCGCCATCCACTTCACGATCGGCGTGGATGGCCGGATTTCCCGCTGCGATATCGTGGCGAGCAGCGGATCGCCCCAACTCGACAAGACGAGCTGCGGCGTGCTGATGCGCCGCGCCCTCTATTGGCCGGCGCGCAATGCGGACGGTCAGCCGGTGCCGTCGGATGGACGGCGCAAGGTGCGGTGGCAGATACCGAAGGAGTGATCCGACGGAACGACAGACGCCTGCCTTCATTGTCGACAGATTTAGCGCAGAATTGTATAAATAGCTGCATGGCACAGATGAACGTCTCCCTCCCCGACGGCCTCAAGCAGTGGGCCGAAGAGCGCGTCGCCGAAGGGCGCTACAGCAGCACCAGCGACTATGTGCGCGATCTGATGCGGCGCGATCAGGATGACGAAGAGCGCCGCCGCGCTTTACAGAGTGCGATCGACAAGGGGCGGGCATCGGGGATCAGCGATCGATCGATCGCCGACATCATCGCCGATGCGAAGGGTCGGCTAGCCGCCGAATGACGACGGTGACGCTGACGCTGAGCGTCGAGGCCGACGCCGATGTCGTCGCGATGCTGGCCTATGGCAGCGAGATGTTCGGATGGGCCGCTGCAGAGGCCTATGTCGAGAGCTTCGACAGCGCGTTCGATCTGCTGAAGCGCCATCCGGAAATCGGCGCACTCTATGCCAGTGTGCGCCCGCCGATCCGCAGCCTGACACATCGGCGACATCGCATCTTCTATGACGTCATCGATGATGTGATCCTCGTTCAGCGCATTCTGCACGTTTCGATGGACAGCGAGCGGCACCTCAGCGGTTGAGGGCGGTTGATCCGCCGGCGGGCGGCAAGATATCATGAGAAATGAGCCGCAGCCGCCGCAAAACGCCGATCACCGGCTTCACCAAGACGGAAAGCGAGGCTCGCTGGAAAGCCTATGCCGCGCGCAAATTCCGGCGCGCCGAGCATCAGGGGCTGGGCGAGACGCTGGACGGCGATGCGCTACCGGCCAAGCGCTATGCGATCACCAATCCCTGGGATGGGCCGAAGGATGGAAAACAGTAGCTTCGCGATGCGAGCGCGAAGGATATGCGGAAGTAGGTTTAAACAATTACGTGACGCTATAACCGCGTGATCTTGAAAAGATGACTTCTTCTGGCGGCTAATTCAATAATGGAGATCTGGCTTTGGCCATCTCGATCCCAGCGCTTCATAAATGCAGCGACTTCAATCCAAGTCTGAAAAGGTGCTTCTGCGAGGATATTGAAACGCTCTCCCGAAGCTAAATCCTCGATGGCCAAGATATGGCGATTTCCCTCAAGACGAGAGTATCGGATCTTAACCGGTACCCATCCAGCGCGATCCCATGACGGCGGAGCGAAATCCTCTACGCTGTCGCTTGAGAGTCGTCTGACGAGCGACCTCCCGTTGTCGGTGCAAGGGTGTTTGGGCCAAGGCGGTCCCAACTCGTCGAAAAAAACCCGTCCGCCGGCAGGAGATCGATAAAAGAATACTGCCGCGCCACAGACTGGGCAGGCCGCGTTTGGAATCGTGAAGCTACCATAAGTATCAAAGCTGGGCGTTTCGAGAGGAAACCAATAGCCCGGATCGCGCTTGGTCGCTGCGCGGGTCTTCAAGCACCAGCCGCAACCGCAATTCGAATAATGATTATGTCCAGGCATGCTTCGTTATAAGCATCTCACTGCAAACGCCGGCGGACAAGTCTCACTCCTCAACCCGCACGATCGGCTGCGCCTTGTCGCGGTGGCGGGCAATGAAGCTTTGGGCTTCGGCGAGGGTGTCGGGGTAGGGTTCGATCTTCGCCTTGGCGGAGACGATCCATTTCGAGCGGACCTTCGGGTGGCCGAAGGTGCTGAGCGGCAGATCCTCGTACAGGCGGAAATAGGGGAGGCCGGCGCGGACTAACGCTGCGACGACTTCCCACGCCTTGGCGTCACCCTGCGGGGGTGCCTTGAAATCGCTGCTCATCAGATAAGCGTCGCCGGTGCAGGAGGGGCAGCGGCGGACTTCGATGGGGCGCGGCATGTTGCGTTTGCCAAGGTCGGCGACCGGGCGCTTGAAGACGCGGTGGCAATCGAGGCAGGCGAATTTGGTGAGTTGCTGGCCCGGGCCGGGCTGGGGGCTGGGTTCGGCCATCTCACTCACCCTCTGCGCTCACTTCAAACCCGTTCGCCCTGAGCTTGTCGAAGGGCTGCCCTTCTTCCTCCCGCACTGGATAAGGAAGGGCAGTGCTTCGACAGGCTCAGCACGGACGGGTTTGGGGGTTAGGGTAGGCGCTCAATCGTGCTCGCGATCACCCGCGCCCATGTAGAGTTGGCGCCCCGTCTCCTCGTACAGCTTGCTCATTTCCTGCATCCCCGCCTCGGCCTGATCGGCTTCCAGCTGAGGGTTGGCGGCGATGAACTGGTCGGCTTCGGCATTCTGCTTCGCCGCGAACTCGCGGACTTCGGCCGTGATCTTCATCGAGCAGAATTTGGGGCCGCACATCGAGCAGAAGTGGGCGGTCTTGGCGCCCTCTGCGGGCAAAGTCTGGTCGTGGTATTTCTCGGCCGTGTCGGGATCGAGCGACAGGTGGAACTGGTCGCGCCAGCGGAAGTCGAAGCGGGCGCGGCTGAGCGCATCGTCGCGCAGTTTCGCGGCGGGGTGGCCCTTCGCCAGATCGGCCGCGTGGGCGGCGAGCTTGTAGGTGACGACGCCGACCTTCACGTCGTCGCGATCGGGCAGGCCGAGGTGCTCCTTGGGCGTGACGTAGCAGAGCATCGCGCAGCCGAACCAGCCGATCATCGCGGCGCCGATGCCGCTGGTGATGTGATCGTAGCCGGGCGCGATGTCGGTGGTGAGCGGCCCCAATGTGTAGAAGGGCGCCTCGCCGCAGACCTGCAGCTGCTTGTCCATATTCTCCTTGATCTTGTGCATCGGCACGTGGCCGGGGCCTTCGATCATCACCTGCACATCCTGCGCCCAGGCGCGGTGGGTGAGTTCGCCCAGCGTATAGAGCTCGCTGAACTGGGCTTCGTCATTGGCGTCGGCGATCGAGCCGGGGCGCAGGCCATCGCCGAGGCTGTAGGCGATGTCGTACGCCTTCATGATCTCGGTGATCTCGTCGAAGCGCTCGTAGAGGAAGCTCTCCTTGTGGTGGGCGAGGCACCATTTCGCCATGATCGAGCCGCCGCGCGACACGATGCCGGTGACGCGCTTGGCGGTCATCGGAATGTAGGGCAGGCGGACGCCCGCGTGGATGGTGAAATAATCGACGCCCTGCTCGGCCTGCTCGATCAGCGTGTCGCGGAAGATCTCCCACGTCAGATCCTCGGCGATGCCGCCGACCTTCTCCAGCGCCTGATAGATCGGCACGGTGCCGATCGGCACGGGGCTGTTGCGGATGATCCATTCGCGCGTGTCGTGGATGTTGCGGCCGGTGGAGAGGTCCATCACCGTGTCCGCGCCCCAGCGGATCGACCAGACCATCTTGTCGACTTCGGCGGCGACATCGGAGGCGACGGCGGAGTTGCCGATGTTGGCGTTGATCTTGACGAGGAAATTGCGCCCGATCGCCATCGGCTCGCTCTCGGGGTGGTTGATGTTGTTGGGGATGATCGCGCGGCCGCGGGCGACCTCGTCGCGGACGAATTCGGGCGTGACGTGATCGGGGATCGAGGCGCCGAAATCCTCGCCGTCGCGGATCAGCTTTTCCTTGAGGGCGGCGCGGCCGACATTCTCGCGGATAGCGACATATTCCATCTCGGGCGTGATGATGCCTTTGCGGGCATAGTGCATTTGCGACACGTTGCTGCCGGCGGTGGCGCGCAGCACCTTGCGGCGGACGTTGGGGAATTGCTGGACGCCGCCGGAACGGTCGGGGCCGGAGAGGCCGTTGTCCTCGGGGCGGACTTCGCGCTGGAGGACTTCCTCGACATCGCCGCGCCCGCGGATCCACTCACGGCGCAGTTCGGGGAGGCCGGCCATGATGTCGATGCGGGCGAGCGGGTCCGTATAAGGCCCGCTGGTGTCGTAGACGCGCAGGGGAGCCTCGTTGGCGCTGGGCTCGAGCGCGATCTCGCGCATCGCGACGCGGAGGTCCCCGACGTGGATCTTCTTGGAGCCGCGGATCGGGCCGGTCGTGACCTTCAGTTCGGTGCGGGCGGGAATGTCGGCCATCGTCAAAGCGCTCCTCAAATCGGAAGGAGGGCGCCCAAAAGCTCCGCTCCCTACGCCGGTCTCAACCGGATCAGGTTCTACGGGTCGCGAGGAATGCCTCGCCTCTCAGCCGCCCCTGCTCTCGCATTGCGGCCCCCCGGGGAAAGCGCCATGCTAGGCGCAACGACGCCGGAGAGAAAGCGAAATGCACCAGCCCCCGAACCCTCCGCTTCCCGACCTGTCCACGCCCGAGGGGCGGACGAGCTATCAGGCCGAGCTGGCGCGGGTGGCGCGCGGGTGGCGCTGGGCGGGCCTCGCGCTGGTGATCGCGGGCGCGCTGACCTTCCTGTCGCAGCACAAGGGCTGGGTGGAGGCGGCGCACGACCCCGTCGGCCAGGCCGCGATCGCGATGCTGGTGGTGGGCTGGGCGGTGGTGCTGGTCGGCATCGTCAAGCGCAAGCGCTACCATGCGCGGCGGATGCGGGGGCGGGGCTGAACGGCAACCCGTACTCCGGCGTATGCCGGAGCCCAGGTGAGACAAGGCAGCGCCTCGATGGCGTCACCTGGGCCCCTGCATACGCAGGGGTAAGGCGGCTTACCGCCAGGCGGTGATGTTGCCCGCCACGTCCATCGTCAGCAGCATGTTGTTCGCCACGACCGGCGCCAGATAGAAGACCTTGCCGGCCTTCGTCGTGGTCTGGATCTTACCGTCGGCGACGTTGACGCTGATCAGCGCGCCGCGCGTCGAGACGAGCTTCAGGCTGCCGCCCGCCAGCACCGGGCCGGACCATTGGATCGGCTTGTTCTTGCTCTTCTTGTCGATGAAGCGCGGCAGCTGGCTGATCCAGCGGACCTTGCCCGAATTCTTGGCGATGCAGAACAGCTTGGCCTCGTCGGTCACCACGAACAGCCAGTCGCCGCCGAGCGCGGGCGTCTCGATGCCGCCGATCGTCAGTTCCCAGATGCGCTGGCCGCTGACCAGATCCATCGCGACCATGCGGCCGCCCTGGCCGATCGCGTAGACGCGGCCATTCTCGATCAGGGGCGAGGCATCGACGTCCGAGATCGAGGCAACCGAGGTGGAGATGGAGGTGCGCGCGAGCTGATCCTGCCAGACGACGCGGCCGTTCTCGTAGCGCAGCGCCGAAAGCTCGCCCGAAGAGAAGCCGGCGACGACCGTGCCCTGCCCGATCGCGGGCGCCGCGACGCCGAACACGCCCGCCGTCTCCAGCGTGGCGGCGACCGTCCAGACGACGTCGCCCTTGTCCTGGCCGAGCGCGAACAGCTGATTGTCCTGCGTCACGACATAGACGTTGCCGTTCGCGAGCGCGGGGGCACCGCGCAGCGGGCCCGCCGGGCGGACCTTCCAGAGGATCTTGCCGGTGTTGGCATCGAGGCTGGCGGCATCGCCGAGACCATCGGTCGCGAACAATTTGTCGCCCTCGGCACTGACGCCGCCGCCGAAGCGCGAGGGCGCCTCCTTCTTGAGCGTCGACAGCGAGGTCGCCCACAATTTGCGCCCGGTCTTCAGATCGAGCGCATGGACCACCGCATTGGTATCGACCGCGAAGACCTTGCCGCCCGAGATCGTCGGCGCCGAGCCGAAGCGCGCCTTGGGCGAGGATTTGCCGATGTTGGTCGACCAGGCGCGCGACGTGCCGGCGCCGAGCGCGACGTTGCCGGGGGTCTTGGTGGCATTGCCGCCGGGCTGCGCCCAGGCGTCGCTCGGCTGCGCCTCGCCGACGGCGACGGGGACTGTGGCGAGCGCGGGATCGATCTCCGCATCGTTCGCCGAGACGAGCACGGGAATGCGCGAGCCGAGCACCGCCGTCTTGGGGCCGCGATCATGGCCCTTGAACAGGCTGCACCCCCCGAGGGCGCTGGCAGCAAGCGTGAGCGCGACGGCCGCAGCAGCCTTACGATTAAGCATTATCATATCGTCCTTCAGGATGCCGGCGCCACGGCGGGCCCAGATGTGGGTGGGGCGATCGTCTGGCCGAGCGTCGTCGCCATGCCGTTGGCCCGCCCGCGCAGCGACGCGGGCACGTTGGGATCGCGCACGATCGCGCCGAACAGCGGCCCCGCCTTGTCCTTGCGGCCGAGCTTGAGCCAGGCGAGCGCGGTCAGTTCGGCGGCGCTCGGGAAATAGGCATTGCCGGGCACGGCGAGCGGCTTCAATTTGTCGATCACCGCTTGCGGCGCGAGCTTGTCGAAATCGAGCTGGACGGCGCGCAGCAGGGCCAAATCGCGCTGCGCCTGCGGGACGGTGGCATCGCCGGCGATGGCGTTGAGGGTCGAGACGGCCGCGACCTGATCCCCCTTCGCCAGCGTCGAATCGGCGAGCGCGAAGCGGGCGGCGGCGCGGTAGCCGGCATTGCCATCGGCCACGAGCTTCGATGCGGGCGCAGGATCGGTCAGCGGCGAGCCGTGTTCCAGCGTATCGAGCAGCGGGCTCAGCGCCTCGCTCGACTGCCCCAGCACCTGCGTCTGATGGCTGCGCCACCAGAGGAAACCGGCGAGCGCCAGCAGGGCCAGCAGCACGAGCCCGCCCACGATCGGCCCCCAGCGGCGCGCCGCCGACAGCATCTGATCGGAGCGAAGATTCTCGTCGACCTCACGGAAGAAGGCGTCGTTATTCTGGGGTGTCAGCGCCAACGTCCGGCTACTCCAAAGCTTGATCCGCAAAAGGGCATCAGCCCCCTTAGCGCCGACCCCGGCTTAACGGAAGCTGTGTGGCGACGGATGGAGTGGGAAGCGAAATCGAAGCCACCGGCGAAACAAATCGCCGTTGGTGCGTTTGATCGCCAGAGCAGGCCCGCCCGGGGCCGAGCAACAGGGAGATAGTCCGATGACGAGCAAGCTGGGAATCGCGTTTCTGATCGCCGCCGTCGCCACGCCGATGGGCGTGCCGTCCTTCACGACCGCGGCGCAGGCCCGCGACAGCTACGTCTATCGCGGCAAGGACGGCCGCTACCACCGCAAATGCAAGAAGAGCAAAGGCACGACCGGCCTGCTGGCGGGTGCCGGCGGCGGCGGCCTGGGTGCCGCGGCGCTGGGTGCGGGGCCGGTCGGCATCGCAGCCGGCGTGATCGGCGGCGGCCTGCTCGGCCGTCACCTCGACAAGCGCCACGACGCCGCGCAGAACCGCCGCAACGGCTGCGCTTGAAGCGTCCTAATCCTCCCCCGCCAGGGGGAGGTGGGGCCGAAGGCCTCGGAGGGGGAGGCCAGCAAGGCATTCGCGAGCGCAGGGCCTCCGCCCCCTCCGTCAGCTTCGCTGCCACCTCCCCCTGGCGGGGGAGGATTAGTGAGGGTTAAAACCCGAAGCTGGCCTGCGGGGTCGGCTTCGGCGCTGGCGCGAGGGTGACGCCCTCCAGCTCCAGCATCCGCGCCTTGGAGTGCGATCCACCCGGCGCCGAGAAGCCGCCGACCTTGCCGCCGGCCGCGGTGACGCGGTGGCACGGCACGATCAGCGGGATCGGATTGTTCGCCATCGCCTGGCCCACGCCCTGCGCCGCCTGCGGCTCGGCCCCAAGCGCCTTGGCGACACCGCCATAGGTCGTCGTTTCGCCAAACCCGAGCGCGCGGACATGATCGTAGACCGCCGCGAAGAACGCTTCCTGCGGGCCGAGATCTATCGGCACGGCGGAGAAATCGATCCGCTCACCCGCGAAATAGCGGACCGCGGCATCGATCACGGCAGCGATTTCGGCCGGCGGATCGGCGCGGACCGCATCGGGCACGCGGCGGAGCAAGGCGCGTTCGGCCTCGCGCTCGGTCGCGGCGGGAAGGCGGAAGCTGACGACATTTCCGTCCCGCCAGCCGATCGCCGCGACGCCGTGGGCGGTTGGGAAGAGGTGGTAACCGGTCATCACGCCAAAGTGAGATAGAGCTCGGCCTCGATCTGCCAAGAGGCGCCGGTGTTCCGCCATTTCGCGGTGTAGGCGCCCGATGCCTCGATGCTGCCGTCGGCGGCGGTGCCCTGCCAGCGGCCCTGCTCGAAGGCGATCGGCTCGACCGGCGAGACGAGGATCGTCTCCGGCGTCCGCGCGAAGATGGTGGGGCTCGGCGCCGCGAACATCTGCTTCCAGGTGGCGAGCTGGGCCTTGCGGCCGGAGATCACGGCGCTGTCGGTCCCGGCGACGAGAATGGCGCCCGGCGCGAGGATCGGGCCGATGGCGGCAAGATCGGCCTGCTCGATCGCGCGGTTGAACGCCGCCCGCGCGGCACGGATCGCCAGTTCGGGGGTCACTAGGGCTCCATGACCGTCACCGGGGATCGTCCCTTCGCCGCTTTCGCCAGCTTCCGATCGAAGCTCAGGAAGGTCTCGCACCCATCGGCCTTGGCGAGGTGCATCGCGTCGGCGAAATCCATCCCGGCCTCCGTCCAATCCAGCACCTGCCCCAACGTGGAGGCGCTCTCGATGGTCACGCCGGCAAGGCCGGAGACGCCGCGCAAGGCCGCGACGATGGGGCCGGACGCGAGACCATAACCGCTGCGCAGCACCCATTCGGTTTCGAGAAGTACGGTCGACGAGACAAAGATGTCGCCGGCCTCGATCGCCCCGCGTGCCTTTGCGGCCTGTGCCTTGTCGTCCGCGACGAGGAATCGGACCAGGACGTTGGTATCAATCGCGCGCACGGCGCTTCGCCTCCGCCGCGACGGCCGCGTCCATATCCTCGATCGAAAGCGTCGGGCCGTCGTAAGCCAGCGCGCCGAAGACCTCGTCGATCGTCGTGGGCGCGGACAAGGGCGCTGCCTTGAGCAGAACGCCGTCCGCGGTCTCCTCGACCGTCAGCCTCGTGCCCGCGGGCCAGTGCCGCTGATCGCGAATGGCCTTGGGCAGGATCACCTGCCCTTTGGTGGAGACAATCGTGGTGAGCCGATCCGAAACCGTCGCCATCTTCCGACCTTACATGGTAAGACGATGGTAAGATAGAGGCTCGGCAGCTATCATTCAAGAACGGCCGATTATTCCCACTCAATAGTGCCGGGCGGCTTGCTCGTATAATCGTAGACCACGCGATTGATGCCATTCACCTCGTTGACGATCCGCGTCGCCACGCGGCTGAGGAACGCCGCGTCGAAGGGATAGATGTCGGCGGTCATGCCGTCGGTCGAGGTGACGGCGCGGAGCGCACAGACGCTGTCGTAGGTGCGGTGATCGCCCATCACGCCGACGGTGCGCACCGGCAGCAGCACCGCGAACGCCTGCCAGATCGCGTCGTAGAGCCCCGCGGCGCGGATTTCCTCGAGGTAGATGGTGTCCGCCTTGCGCAGGATATCGCAGCGCTCGCGGGTGACTTCGCCGGGGATGCGGATCGCGAGGCCGGGGCCGGGGAAGGGGTGGCGGCCGACGAAGGCATCGGTGAGGCCGAGTTCGCGACCAAGCACGCGGACCTCGTCCTTGAAGAGCTCGCGCAACGGCTCGACGAGCTTCATGTTCATGCGCTCGGGCAGGCCGCCGACATTGTGGTGGCTCTTGATCGTCACCGAAGGCCCGCCGGTGAAGCTGACGCTTTCGATCACGTCCGGGTAAAGCGTGCCCTGGGCCAGGAATTCGGCGCCGCCGATCTTCTTCGCTTCGGCCTCGAACACGTCGATGAAGCTCTTGCCGATGAACTTGCGCTTGGCCTCCGGATCGGTGAGCCCGGCGAGGCCGTCCATGAACATGTCCTGCGCCTGCACATGGACGAGCGGGATGTTGTAATGGTTGCGGAAGAGCGCGACGACCTGCTCTGCCTCGCCCGCGCGGAGGATGCCGCCGTCGACGAACACGCAGGTCAGCTGGTCGCCGATCGCCTCGTGGATCAGCACCGCCGCGACCGCGGAGTCGACACCACCCGAAAGGCCGCAGATCACCTTGCCGGTGCCGACCTGCGCGCGGATCTCGGCGATCTTGGCGGAGCGGAACTCGGCCATGCTCCAGTCGCCCGGCAGCCCGCAGATGTGGCGCGCGAAATTGGCGATCAGCTTGCCGCCGTCGGGCGTGTGGACCACCTCGGGGTGGAACATCATCGAATAGAAGCGGCGCGCCTCGTCGGTGGCGATCGCGAAGGGGGCGCCTTCGCTGCGCGCGACGACCGAGAAGCCGGGGGCGAGCTGCTCGACACGGTCGCCATGGCTCATCCACACCTGATGCTTCTCGCCCTGCCCCCACAGCCCGTCGAACAGCGCGGATTCGCCGACGATGTCGATGAAGGCGCGCCCGAATTCGCGCTCGTCCGAGCCCGCGACATGGCCGCCGAGCTGGTGGTGCATCGTCTGCTGGCCGTAGCAGATCGAGAGGATCGGCAGGCCCGCCTCGAAGAAGCGTTGCGGCGCGCGCGGGCTATCCTCCCACATCACCGAGGAAGGGCCACCGGAGAAGATGATGCCCTTCGGATTCAGCCGGTCGAACGCAGCGTCGGCGGCGTTGTACGGAGCGATCTCGGAATAGACCCCCGCCTCCCGCACCCGGCGCGCGATGAGCTGCGTCACCTGGCTGCCGAAATCGACGATGAGGATGCAGTCGGTGGGGGTGGCGGAAGGGGTGGCGCTCATGGCTGGCCGATAAGGAACGGCGCTGCGCGAGTAAAGCGGTCAGGCGCGGGCGAGACGCCTTCTGCGCAGTCCGCTGCCGATCATGCCGAACCCCATCACCATCATCGCCCAGGTCGCGGGCGCCGGCACCGCGGAAGACCCCTCGGCCAGCTGGTAGACGGTGAGGCTGTAGGCGCCGTTGTTGTCGCTATATTGCCCCTCGGTAATCCCGAACTGAAGTTGCGTCGGGCTCGAGACGCCGATCTTCGCCAGATCGACGACGAAATGGTAATCGTGCCCGGCAAGGTTTTCGGCGGGGCGATCGAAGCTGTTCACCGCCCCGACGCCGTCGATGAAGCTGATCGCGCGTAGGATCGTCTGATCGGGATGGAAGGCGGCGAGCGGGGTGCCCGTCGTTCCCAGCGACAGTTCGTAATAGTAGCCGCCCTGATCGTAATTATAGACGTAGAAGGCATCGGCGGTGCCGGGGCCGATGCTGCCGACCCCGCTCACTAGGACCTCGACCAGACCGCTGTAGCTGCCCAGCGTCTGCCCGCCGATTGGATCGGTGAAAGCGGCCGACAGGCTCTCCCCGGCCGAGGTGCGCTGGTAGACGTCGCTGATGCTCACCGCCTGCGCCGCCGAGGCCAGGCCGATCGCCGCCGCGAACAGCAAGACGCGCACGCTGCGCGCGCATCCGTCGAATATCGTCATGATCTATCCCCCCACCCTGAAACGATCCGGTGTCCCCGCCGGATCGTTTCGCTGGAGGATCGATTAACCGATGCGGTGGCGGTCGGCCAGAGCGTTGTTCGCGCCGCTACGGCGTCCGCGCAGGCTCACGCCGATCGCGCCGAAGCCGATCAGCATCAGGCCCCAGGTTGCGGGCTCGGGGACGGCCGAGGCCTCGGCGCTGGTCTGCGTGACGTTGGCCGCCGACATCTGGAAGCTCTCGCCGCCGATGTTGAAGGTGCCGAAGCGGGTGTCGCCGCCCTGGAACGTGTAAGCGAAATCGCTCGTCGGATCGAGGCTCGCGTACATTCCATCCCCGTACACCTGCTGCGTGATGTACTGCGATCCGGACTGGTAGAGCGCCAGGATCAGCACCTGCGTCGTGCCCGAAAGCAACTGGCGCGTCTCGGCGGTGTAATAGGTCGAGGCGAACGTCTGGGCGATGTTGTTGATCGTCACCGTCGCGGTCAGCGACGGCTGCGATCCGCCGAGCGACATATCGTGATAGGAGCCGCTGTCCGCGCCACCCGTGCCGCCGATGTGCATGATGCTGCTGTCGAGCGAATAGACGATATTGTAATTCTGCCCGGTCATGTCGCCGCCCGAGAGGCCGAACAGATTGTTGGTGTCGGCGCCCGAAGAGACGATTCCGTTGAACGTAACCGCGATATTCGATGCCTGTGCCGAAACGGCAAGCAGGCCCGCAAGGGCCGCACCGGCGACCCGCATGAAGATTCCCATTTCAACCCCCCACAAAACTTGACTAAAGTTTCGTAAAGGCTCGGGGCCGGCTTAAGATATGCACAGGCGTCTCATGTATGAGACGAATCGGCCATTTCTTGAGCGTATCGATCGAATAAGCGCGATTTAAGCGCCCCGGCCGATCTGTTCAGGCGAGGGCGGCGGCCTTCCGCTGGCGGCGGAGGCCGGTGCCGACCATGCCGAAGCCCGCGATCATCATCGCCCAGGTCGCGGGTTCGGGCACCGGATTGGCCGAGGCGATGTAGCTGGTGATGAAGCTGGAATAGGCCGCGACATTGGTGTCGCCCGCCATCTCGCCGACCGACGAGTTGATGCAGCTGCCGCTGGCCGAAGCATAAGGATCGGTCTTGCCGCTGCCGCAGCCGCCCGCCGGCTCGGTGCCGAAGGAGGTGATGCCCGCGATCAGCCCGTCGATGAAGGTCGGCCCGCCGGAATCGCCGGGGCTGCTGTCGCTCTCACCGTCGATGCCGGTCTGCTGGTTGCCGTGGAGGACGCCGAACGCGTCGTGCGCGGACGTGCCGTCGTCGAAATCGGAGAAGAGGATGTTCGACGAGACGCTGCTGCCGAACACCTGGTTTCCGTAATATTCGTAGAGGTTGTTGCCGGTGCGCTGATAATAATCCTGGCCGGACGCATAGGTGCCGGTCGCATCGCCCACGGTGCCGGTGCCGACACGGGTGAATTCGGTATATTGCGCGCCGTTCGCGTGGATCGGATCGCCGGTATAGATGCCGTAGACGTCATGGCCGGTCGCGGCGGCCGAGAGCGTGACCATCGCGATGTCGTTGCCGTGCAGGACGTTGCCGTCGTAGCTCGGGTTCACGAGGTAGTTGGCGACCGTGTAATTGTCGTTGGTGGCATCCGGCGTCGCGCCGCCCGGGTTCACGACATTGCCGTAGGACGGCAGGTAATAGACGACCGACGCGATCGGATCGGAGGCGCCCGCCGCCAGGCAGTGCGCCGCGGTCAGCACCACGTTCGAGGCGACGAGCGCGCCGGTGCAGAGGCTGCCGATGTGCGTTGTCGCGGTCGACTGGTAGGAGATGAACAGGCTGCCGACGCCGGTGTAGCTGCCATAGGTGCGCGCGGTGGAGATGCTGGCGGCGCTGACATAGGTCATCGTCGGCACGACGTCGGTCGGCGCGATCGAGGTCAACTCGGTTGCAGACGCCGCCGCGGCCCAGCCGCACGCCACGATCACCGCGATACGCCCCAGACCCTGCCGCATGACGCCCCCTTCACGAGAATCGCCGCGCGAGCCCCCTCGGCACGATCTCGAGGCCTGCCTAGCAGATCGACGGTGGAAAGGCGACCCGCGATCGGCGTGGCATCGGCAGGAAAATCCCGGATTGTCGGGAGAAACGGGCCTCGCCATCGGTCCATGGGAGGTAAACAACGAGGCCCGCCACTCATACGCGAGATCAAGCCGATGCGTGGGGTGGCCGGATCTCATGGGGTAGACGGAGTCGATGCGGCGGCCCCGCACCACCGTTACCTTTGTTCACAAATGGGGCGTGTGTGGGCCGGAGAAATACGTCGCAATCCGCTCGATCCTCCCCCGCCAGCTGGGTCCCACGAAAGTAATACTTTCGTGGGTGCCCTTGGGGAGGTGGGGCCGAAGGCCTCGGAGGGGGAGGATGCCAGACCCTATCGACGGCTCATCGCTTCCCGCCCCCTCCGTCAGCTACGCTGCCACCTCCCCCTGGCGGGGGAGGATTAGGGGGCGCCCTTCAGCGAACGGTTGATGCTGCCGACGATCGCCTGTTTCTGGAGGATGCCGTAATCGTCGGCGGGCATCGCATAGAGCGCCTTCAGATAGGCATGGTCGAACGCGCTCATCTCCTGCGGCGCATCGCCATCGGGACGGAAAGCGGCGAGCACGGTGTTGACCATCGGCGCATCGGCATTGGGCCGCAGCTGCGCGAGCGAGACCATCGTCAGATAAGCCGCGAGCTGGCGATAGCTGTGGCCGTTGGCCTGCAAGAGATCGACGACGATCACCATCCGCTGGATCACCGCGCGCGTGTTCGCCTTGATCTTCGAGGCATGCCACACCTTCAGCGTGTTATTCGTCCGGCTGCCGGTGCCCTGCGTGTCGTCACCTTGGCGCTCGCCCGCGGTGCCGGTCATCCCGGTCAGCGCCGCCCAGCGGACCGCGGCATGGCTATGCTCCATCGTCACGACATCCGCATTGGCGATGTTGCTGAGCAGGCCGCTGCGCGAACCGCGCGCCTTGCGTACGAACTCCACGGGCTGGTCGGTGGCGACGATGTAGATGTTCGGATGGCAGCCCGGCCCCTGCGCGCCGATCCCGATCGCCCGCGCCTCGACCCCGATCTGGTCGGCGATCGACTGGGCGGGCTCCACCGGCAGGCCGATGACACCGACGCAGACCGGCTCCTCCCAGCGGCCGAACTGCGCATCGAACCCGCCCTGCGGCACCGGCTTGCCGATCGCGGTGACGGCTTCACGCGTGCGCTTCGCCTGATCGGGGCGCTGGCCGTTGACGATGATCTCCGCCGTGCTGGCCGCGGGAGGCGGCGTTTGCGCGGCCGCCACGGTCGAAAGCGCCAGCAGCGCGGTCAGCATCCCAGCCTTCGTCATTCCTGCCTCCACACGCCCGGCATATCTGCACGATGAAATGGGCGTCTAAACGCTTCATTTACCATCTTCGTCCTATGCGATGCGCTGTAAAATCGCGAAAGACACCCATGCCCCGCCGGATACGTGCCCTGCTGTCGAGCCTGAGCGAAGAGGTCGAGCGCTATGCCGCGAACAGCGAGCGGATCGCCAGCCACACCAATCTGCTCGCCCTGAACGCCACGATCGAGGCGGCGCGATCGGGCGAGGCCGGGCGTGGCTTCTCGGTCGTCGCGCAGGAGGTGAAGGCGCTCGCGGGGCAATCGAAACAATCGGCCGCGCGCTTCCGGGCGGACGTGCTCGATCGCCTCGCGCTCGGCAGCCGCTTCGCCGAGGAGATGCTGGCGGAGATCGAAGGCGCGCGCCTCGTCGACCTCGCCCAGACCAAGATGCAGCAGATCACGCGGACGCTCTCGGGCCGCGCCGCGCACCTCGCCATCCTCTCGACCGATCACGCCATCCGCCACGCGACCGACGCGCAGACCCCCGAAGCGCTGGCCGAGGGCACCGAACGGCTGCGCGAGATGACCCGCGCCGCCAAGAGCTACGTCAACGCCTTCGTCGTCAGCGCCGGCGGGCGGCTGATCATGTCGGCCGATCCGGCGAGCAACCTGCGCCTCCACGATTTCTCGACCGCCGAACAGTTCAACCGCGCGCTGGCCGCGCCCGATCCCGATGCCTGGTTCACCGATGCGGTGTGGCAGAATCCCTTCTCCGACAACCGCGCCGTGCTGGTCTTCGTGAAGGCGATCCGGCCGCGCGGGGGCGGCGATCCGCTGGGCGTGCTCTACCTCGAATTCGATTGGGAGCAGCTGATGGACGAGGTGCTGCTCGACGACACCGGTGCCGCGGGCCTGCGCCTGAGCATCGTCGACGAGGCCGACCGGCTGGTCGGCTCCTCCTGGGGCGGCAGCTTCGGCCAGCATGTGACGCTGCCTGCGGGCGAGACGAGCGGGATCGAGCGGCGCGAGCATAGCGTCGTCGCCTTCGCCGCAGCGCGGGCGTTCCGCGACTTCTCCGGCCTCGGCTTCCGCTGCGTGATCGAACAGCCGATGGCGAGCGAGGCGGAGATCCTCGCGGCGATCGGCGCGGGCGAGGTGAAGCGGGCGGCTTAGCTCGCTTCGCACTCCGGCGTACGCCGGAGCCCAGGTGAGGCAAACACGATCGGGGCCAAGATCCACCTGGGCCCCTGCATACGCAGGGGCAAGCACCCATGGATTGCCTCTTCCAGCCTTGGCACTAAGCTGACGCAAACACACGTCAGCCAGGGAACGACCCGACCACATGAATCAACGCTTCCTGCTCGGGCCGCTCGGCATGCTTCTGCTCGTGGCGATCGCCATCCTGCTGTCGTCGGATCGCAAGGCGATCCGTCCGCGTGTCGTGCTCTCCGCCTTCGCGCTGCAGGCCGGGATCGCGGTGCTGGTGCTGTACGTGCCGGCGGGGCGCTGGGTGATCGAGAAGCTCTCGGGCGGCGTCGCGGCGCTGCTGGGCTATGCGCAGGCGGGCACCGACTTCATCTTCGGGCCGATGGCGGGGCCCACGATCGGCGGCCACAGTTTCGCGCTGGCGGCGCTCCCCGTGATCATCTTCTTCGCGGCGCTGGTGTCGGTCCTCTATTATCTCAACGTCATGCAGTTCGTCGTCCGCTGGGTCGGCGGCGGGATCGAGAAGGTGATCGGCGTCTCCAAGGTCGAAAGCCTGTGCGCGGCGGCCAACATCTTCGTCGGCCAGTCGGAATCGCCGCTGGTCATCCGGCCCTATCTGGCGGGCCTCGCGCCCAGCCAGCTGTTCGCGGTGATGACGAGCGGCATGGCCGGCGTCGCGGGCACGATCCTCGCCGCTTACGCCGCGATGGGGATCAAGATCGATTATCTGCTCGCGGCGAGCTTCATGTCGGCGCCGGGCGGGCTCCTCATGGCCAAGCTGGTCATGCCCGATCCGCCGGGGCAAGTGCCCGCCGATCATCCCGCGAGCGAGGCCGAGGGCATCGCCGTCGCCGAACAGCATGTCGACGAGGAGCGCCCCGCCAACATCATCATGGCGGCGAGCCAGGGTGCCCAGCTGGGCGTGAAGCTGGCGGTCGCGGTCGGCGCGATGGTGCTGGCGTTCGTCGCGCTGGTGGCGCTGGCCAACGGGCTGCTCGGCATGGTCGGCGGGCTCGTCGGCCTGCCCGGCCTGACCTTCCAGCAAATCCTCGGCTATGTCTTCGCGCCGATCATGTACCTGCTCAACGTGCCGTGGAGCGAAGCGATGAGCGCGGGCGGCCTGTTCGGCACCAAGATCGTGCTCAACGAATTCGTCGCCTATATCGAGCTTGGCAAGCTCGGCGCCGCGCTCAGCCCGCACAGCCAGGCGGTCGTCACCTTCGCGCTCTGCGGTTTCGCGAACTTCTCGTCGATCGCGATCCAGATGGCGGTTACCGGCAACCTCGCTCCCAATCAGCGCCCGATGATCGCCAAACTCGGCATCCGCGCGCTGCTGGCGGGGAGCCTCGCGAACCTGATGTCAGCGGCGCTGGCGGGCATGCTGATCGCTTGAGAGGGCTTTCCCCCCGCCACCCAAACCCCGCTCATCCTGAGTAGCTATTGAGCTTGTCGAAATAGCGTATCGAAGGACACGCCCGGGCATGTCCTTCGATACGGGCCTTCGATACGCCTCCTTACGGAGGCTACTCAGTCCCTACTCAGGATGAGCGGGTTTGGGAGATCGGGCATGGGATCATTCCACCGCCACGGACTGCTCCACCAACGTCGCCGTTCCATAAGCGGTGAGGAAGGCGACATCCGCGGCGTCGCGGCCGATCCCGATCTTCGCCATACCGCCCTCGGTCGCCATGCCGGTCGCGTCGACGAGGTGCCATCGGCCGCCCAGGAACACCTCCGCCACGGCGTGGAAATCCTGCGGCTCGACGCCGAGCGCATAGACGCTGGCGATCCGCGCCGGGATGCCCGAGGCGCGGATCAGCGTGATCAGGACGTGGGCATAGTCGCGGCACACGCCCTCGCGCTTGACGAACGTGTCGAGCGCGGTCGTGTCGCTCATGCTGGAGCCGGGCACGTAGGAGAGGTTCTGCTCGACCCAGTCGCGCATCGCCGCGACGCGCTGCCCGCCCTCCAGCGATCCGAATTCCGCATCGACGAAATGCTGGAACTGGTCGGACGGGCAAAAGCGCGAGGGCATCAGATATTGGACCGTCTCGCCCGGCAGGCGATGCGGCGGCACCGCGGGCAGCGCGTGGATGTCGCCCAGCATGCGATCGATCGTGACGGTCGCCTTGTAATCGACGAGCAATTTGCCCTGCACGCGCAGCCAGATGCGATTGCCGACCTCGTCGTGCGCCGCGATGCGCGCGAAATGCTCGCAGACCGTGATGAACAGCGAATCGTCGACATGCTGCTCGGGAATCGGCGCCGCTTCGATCTGAAGCAGCACGTCGGTCATATGCTCGAACTCATAGTCGAGGTGCGAGGTGATCGTGATCTGCATGGAAGAGCCCCCTGACGAGGCTCTGCAGCCGCGACCTACCTGTATCAGCCTAACGCCCGCCCTGCACGGAGGTTCACGGCGGGAATTTCCGTGGTTATGAGGCGAGCCGACAGATCATGGAGTTTCGAGGATGTTCGACCTTACAGGCATGACCGCGCTCGTCACCGGCGCGTCCGGCGGCATCGGCTCGTCGATCGCGGGGGCCCTGGCGGCGCAGGGCGCGACGGTCGCGCTGTCGGGCACACGGCGCGAGGCGCTGGAGGCCGTCGCCGAGACGCTCGGCAGCGATCACAAGGTACTGACCGCCAATCTCGGCGACAGCGCGTCGGTCGAAGCGCTGATCCCCTCAGCGCTCGAAGCGCTCGGCGGCAAGCTCGACATCCTCGTCAACAATGCCGGCGTCACGCGCGACAATCTGGTTATGCGGATGAAGGACGAGGAGTGGGAACAGGTGATCTCGGTCAACCTCGAGGCCGCCTTCCGCCTGATCCGCGCGGCTGCCCGCCCGATGATGAAGGCGCGCTTCGGGCGGATCATCACGATCACCTCGGTCGTCGGAACCACCGGCAATCCCGGCCAGGCGAACTACGCCGCCTCCAAGGGTGGCCTGACCGCCATGTCGAAGGCGCTGGCGCAGGAACTCGCGAGCCGATCGATCACGGTCAATTGCGTGGCCCCCGGCTTCATCGCCAGCCCGATGACCGATGCGCTGAACGACGCCCAGAAGGACGCGATCAACCAGCGCATCCCGGCCGGGGCGATGGGCCAGGGCACCGACATCGGCGCCGCCGTCGCCTATCTCGCCAGCCGCGAGGCGGGGTACGTCACGGGGCAAACGCTGCACGTCAACGGCGGCATGGCGATGATCTGATTCCGTCCCGTCATCCCCGCGAAGGCGCGGATGACGAAGAGGGGGCTTGAAAGCCGGAGGCTTGCACCCCTACTTCCACAAAGCTAGGGCAACGCCCAAACCACGCACTGCCCAGAAAGGCATGAATATGAGCGACACCGCCGAGCGCGTTAAGAAGATCGTCGTCGAGCACCTCGGCGTCGAGCCCGAGAAGGTCACCGAAGAAGCGAGCTTCATTGACGATCTGGGCGCGGACAGCCTCGACATCGTCGAGCTGGTCATGGCGTTCGAAGAGGAATTCGGCGTCGAGATCCCCGACGATGCGGCCGAGAAGATCACGACCGTCAAGGACGCGATCACCTATATCGATACCAACAAGGGCTGAGGTCGCCCCAAGACCTCTAAGCGGCTCCCTGGCCTTCGGGCTCGGGAGCCGTTTCGGTTTTGACGATAGGTCGTCATCCCGGCGAAAGCCGGGATCTCGTGCGGCAGAGACCGGGAGAGATGCCAGCCTGCGCTGGCATGACGCACAATGAGAGGACAATGCCATGCGCCGCGTGGTCGTGACAGGACTGGGTCTGGTGACGCCGCTCGGCGCGGACGTCGAAACCGCTTGGGCGAACATCCTCGCCGGCAAGTCGGGCGCCGCGCGCATCACGCGCTTCGATCCCGAGGGGCAGAAGTGCACGATCGCCTGCGAAGTGAAGCCCAAGGACCACGAATATGGCTTCGATCCGGACAAGCGCGTCGACCATAAGGTCCAGCGCCAGGTCGATCCCTTCATCGTCTACGGCATCGATGCGGCCGGACAGGCGCTGGAAGACGCCGGCCTGACCGAGATGACGCTGGAGGAAAGCTATCGTGCCGGTCTCTCGATCGGCTCGGGCATCGGCGGCCTTCCCGGCATCGCCAGCGAATCGATCGTCTGCGAGACCAAGGGTCCGGGGCGCGTCTCCCCGCACTTCGTCCACGGCCGCCTGATCAACCTGATCTCGGGCCAGGTCTCGATCAAATATGGCCTGCGCGGGCCGAACCACGCCGTCGTCACCGCCTGCTCGACCGGCGCGCATGCGATCGGCGACGCCGCGCGGATGATCGCGATGGACGATGCCGACGTGATGCTGGCGGGCGGTGCCGAGGGCGCGATCTGCCCCTTGGGCATCGCCGGTTTCGCCCAGGCGCGTGCGCTTTCGACCGGCTTCAACGACACGCCCGAAAAGGCCAGCCGCCCCTATGACCAGGCGCGCGACGGCTTCGTGATGGGCGAAGGTGCCGGCGTCGTCGTGCTGGAAGAATACGAGCATGCCAAGGCGCGCGGCGCGAAAATCTATTGCGAAGTGATCGGCTACGGCCTGTCGGGCGACGCCTACCACGTCACCGCCCCGCATCCCGAGGGCGACGGCGCATATCGATCGATGGAGATGGCGCTGAAGAAGGCCGGGCTGAAGCCTGCCGACATCGATTATATCAACGCCCACGGCACCTCGACCCCGCTCGGCGACGAGCTCGAACTCGGCGCGGTGCGCAAGCTGTTCGGCGAGGCGATGGATTCGGTTTCGATGTCGTCGACCAAGTCGATGATCGGCCATCTGCTCGGCGGTGCCGGCGCGGTCGAATCGATCTTCTGCATCCTCGCGATCCGCGACCAGATCGTCCCGCCGACGATCAATCTCGAGAACCCAAGCGAAAGCTGCGTCGGCGTCGATCTGGTGCCGAACGTCGCCAAGAAGCGGCCGGTGAAGGCGGTGCTGAACAACAGCTTCGGCTTCGGCGGCACCAACGCCAGCCTCGTGATGCGCGCGATCTAATGAACATCGGTCATCCCGGCGAAAGCCGGGATCTCATGCGGCAAACGCGCACATCGAGAGAGACCCCAGCTTCCGCTGGGGTGACGATCTAGGTAAGAAGCACCGTGGCCAAGCGTCGCTCCTCTTCGTTCCGCGGCCTGGGTTGCTTCGGGCTGATCCTGCTCATCGCGGCCGGGCTGATCTGGCTGCAATTCTACCGCAACTGGACCGGCCCCGGCCCGGCGCGCCACCCGACGCCCGTCGTCGTGCCGCAGGGATCGACCCTCGCCGCCGCCGCGCGCGAGCTGGAGAAGGTCGGCGCGGTGCGCTCCACCACCGGCTTCCTGCGCTTCGCCCGCCGCTTCGGCGACGACGGCCCGATCCGCGCCGGCGAATATGAGATCGCGCCGGGCATGAGTGCCAAGGACATCCTGGCCCTCCTCCAGAGCGGCAAGACCGTGCAGCGGCTCGTCACCATCCCCGAAGGCATGCCCTCGATCGAGGTGTTCGAACGGATCGCGCGCGAGAAACTGCTGACCGGCAAGCTGCCGATCCCGCCCGAAGGCTCCGTCCTGCCCGGCACCTACAGCTTCCAGCGCGGCGAACCGCGTGCTGCGCTGCTGAAGCGCATGCAGGATGCGATGACGCAGACGCTCAATCGCCTGTGGATGACGCGCAAGGCGAACAGCGTCGTCAATTCGAAGGAGGAGGCGCTGATCCTCGCCTCGATCGTCGAGAAGGAAACCGGCGTCCCTGCCGAGCGGCCGATGGTGGCGGGCGTCTATTCCAATCGCCTGCGCACCGGCATGCGCCTGCAGGCCGACCCCACGATCATCTACCCGATGACCAAGGGCAAGCCGCTCGGCCGCCGCATCAAGCTCAGCGAAGTGCGCACCAAGAACGATTACAACACCTACATGATGACCGGCCTGCCCAAGGGCCCGATCACCAATCCGGGGCGCGACTCGATCGCCGCGGTGCTGGCGCCCGCCGACACCACTGCCGTCTATTTCGTCGCCGACGGCCACGGCGGCCACGTCTTCGCCGAAGACCTCAAGGACCACAACGCCAACGTCCAGCGTTACTACAATCTGAGGAAGGCGCAGGGGACGCGCTGACCGGCGCGTTCCGTCGCATCAGATTTGTTGCGGCGCGGAAAAACCGCTAGCCTGTCACCGTGTTTGTGGTGCCCTGCTTCCGTCCATGCTGAGCTTGTCGAAGCACTGTCCTTCTCTTTCAGGCGTTGAAGAAGGACAGCCCTTCGACAAGCTCAGGGTGAACGGTAACTTTAGTCGGAAGGTCGATTGAAATCGTGAGCGACGCCAAATTCCGGGGCCAGATCGACCGACTCTTTCAGGACACCGCGGTCGTGGGCTGGGCGACGACCGCCGATGGCGAGCCCTGCACGGTCACCGTGCTGGTCAATGACCGCGAGATCGGCACCGTCCGCTCGACCGGCGCGCGGCCCGACGTGCAGAAAGCCGGCATGTCGAAGGGCCTCGGCGGCTGGGACCTGCGGATCTGGGAGGAGCTCGAGCCCGGGCTCAATCGGGTTACCGCCCGCTTTCCCGACGGGTCGATGCTCGCCGGCACGCTCAAGGGCGTCCGCGGCCCGGATGCGCCCAAGGAATATCGCGGCGCGGTCGAATGCAGCGAGGCGCCGGTGCTGAGCGGCTGGAGCCTTGCCGACAAGGAGCCCGCTTCGGTCACGCTCGACATGGACGATCGCGCGCCGATGCAGATCCCCGCGCTCGAACCGCGCCCCGATCTTTCGAGCAAGGGCATCTCGAACGGCGAAGGCGGCTGGAGCGTCGATGTCTCGTCGATGCTGGCGCCCGGCACCAACCACATCCGCCTGCGCTTCCCCGACGGCAAGGAACTGCCCGGCAGCCCGATCACCATCGTCAGCGACAGCAACTCGGTCAGCACCGTCGCTGCCGCCTCGCGCTTCCGCGGCGCGATCGACAACAGCCAGCCGCCGATCCTGAGCGGCTGGGCGGTCGGCGAGCAAGCCGGCCCCACCACCATCGCGGTGACGATCAACGACGGCGAGGCAATCGCGCTCGTCGCCGATGAAGCGCGCCCCGATCTTGGCACCGCGGACGGCACCGGCGGATGGAGCCTGCGCGTCGACGAGCGGCTCTCGCCCGGCGAAAACGTCATCCACCTGCGCTTCCCCGACGGCCAGGACCTGCCCGGCAGCCCGATCACGATCGGCGCGACCGAAGCCGCCGCGATCCGCTACATCGGCGCGATCGACGTCGGCCAGCCGCCGATGCTCACCGGCTGGTCGGTCTCCTCAAGCCGCGACGGCGCGCCGGTGACGGTGACGATCAACGACGACGCGCCGATCACCATCGCCGCCGAAGGGCCGCGCGGCGATCTCGCCCAGAACCTCTCCAAGGGCCGTGGCGGCTGGGGCATCGTCGTCACCGATCTGCTGAAGCCCGGCGCCAACACCATCCACCTGCGCTTCCCCGACGGCAGCGACCTGCCCGGCAGCCCGCTTTCGATCCGCACCCCCGGCGGCGAACCCGAGCCCGCGGCTGCCGCAGCCCCGCCCGTCGTCGCCGAGCCGGCGCCCGAACCCGCGCCGGAGCCGAACAAGCCGCTGTCGCTGGCCGAGCTCGACGAATTCTCGATCGACGATCTGGTCGATGTCGTCGCCAGCGGCATCTTCGACTTCGGCCAACCCGATCCCGCCGAGCAGGATGAGACCAAGGAGGAAGCTGCGGCGCCGGAGCCGGAGCCAGTGGCACCTCCGCGCAAATATGGTGTCTTCTCCCGCCTTTTGGGCCGCCATCGCCGCGGCGATTAGCAATCTGTCACGGTCATAAGCATTACGATCGGCCAGAAGCGGCTCGTCGTCGAAGACGAGTGCTCCATCCGTCGCATGGCCGGCTAGACGGCGGATGAACAAAGGTTCATGTTGGATGAATCGGAGCGATCGAGCCCGGCCAAAAAAAAGGCCGGCAGGTTGCCCCGCCGGCCAGGTCGTTCGCAGGAGGAACCCCTGGAGGGATGGTCACCCATCCCGAAACTGTACCTGAACGAGGGGGCGATCCGATAAGGGCCGCCCCCTTTTTCTGCTCAGTAGTGGTAGGCCCGCTCGCCATGCTCGGCGATATCGAGACCTTCGTGCTCGACTTCCGCCGAGACCCGGAAGCCCCAGACCTTGTCGATGATGAAGAACAGCACGGCTGCGCCGACGCCCGACCAGACGAGCGTCAGGCCGACGCCCTGCAGCTGGATCCAGACCTGGCTGCCCATGCTGTAGGCACCGGCAACCATCGTGCCCGGCTTCGTGGTGTAGTCCGCGATGCCCTGGCCACCGAAGGCCGGATTGTCGAGGACGCCGGTCATGATCGCGCCGGTGATACCACCGATGCAGTGCACGCCGAACACGTCGAGGCTGTCGTCATAGCCGAACTTCGACTTCACGACGGTCACGAAGAAGAAGCAGATCGGCGAGACCATCAGGCCGAGGATCACCGAACCCATCGTTCCGGCGAAACCCGAGGCCGGCGTGACGGCGACGAGGCCGGCGACGACGCCCGAGGCGGCACCCAGAAGCGACGGCTTGCCCTTCACGACCTGCTCGACGAGCAGCCAGGAGAGGCCTGCAGCCGCGGTGGCGATCATGGTGTTCATGAAGGCGACCGAAGCGATCGAGCTGGCTTCGAGGTTGGAGCCGGCGTTGAAGCCGAACCAGCCCACCCACAGCAGCGAGGCGCCGATCATGGTCATGGTCAGCGAGTGCGGCGGCATTGGCTCGCTCGGATAACCGATGCGCTTGCCGAGCATGAGGCACATCACCAGGCCGGTGATGCCGGCGTTGATGTGGACCACCGTGCCGCCGGCGAAGTCCAGCGCGCCCTTGTTGAAGAGGTAACCGGAATCGGCGGCCACGGCGTCGATCGCGGCCTGGCCCTTGAGGGCGGCAGCGGCGAAAGCGTCAGGACCATCCCAGCACCACACCATGTGGGCGATCGGGAAGTACACCAGCGTGACCCACAGGGCGACGAACAGCATCAGCGGCGAGAATTTGATCCGCTCCGCCACCGAGCCGATGAACAGCGCCGGGGTGATCATCGCGAACGTCATCTGGAAGAGGACGAACGTGAGTTCCGGAATGTAGACGCCGTTCGAGAAGGTCGCGGCGAGCGAGGTCGCATCGACGCCCTTCAGGAACATCTTGGTCGTGAAGCTGCCGAAGAACGGAGCGGTCACGCCGGTGCCGGTGGTGAAGGCTTCCGAATAGCCCCAGCAGACCCAGATCACGCCGACCATGCAGACGATCATCAGGACCTGCGTCAGCACCGAGAGCATGTTCTTCGTGCGGACGAGGCCGCCGTAGAAGAGCGCGAGGCCCGGGATCGACATCATGAGGACGAGCAGGGTCGACACCATCATCCAGGTGTTGTCGCCCTTGTTCATCGTCTGCGGCGGAATGGGTGAGGCAGCGGCCGCGGCCTGCGCCAAAGCGGGATTGGCGAGCAGCGCGGCGGCGCCGGCAGCTCCCAGTCCAGCCAGAATCTTGGTGGAAAGCTTCATGTGTCCCCCTATTTTCTCAGAGAGCCGATTCATCGGTTTCGCCGGTGCGGATCCGCACCACCTGACCGACATCGAGGACGAAGATCTTGCCGTCGCCGATCGCGCCGGTGTTCGCCGACTGCTGGATCGCCTCGACGACACGCGGAGCCAGATCGCTCGAGCAACCGACCTCGACCTTGATCTTCGGCACCATGTTGGTGCTGTACTCAGCGCCGCGATAGATCTCGGTCTGGCCCGTCTGCCGCACGAAACCCTTGACTTCCGTCACCGTCATGCCCTGGACGCCGAGCGCTGAGAGAGCCTCACGCACTTCGTCGAGCTTGAACGGCTTGATGATAGCGATGACAAGTTTCATTCTACCTCCCTGCCCAGTTCCGCTGCTGCAACGCAAAACGCGTGCCAAAGGAACCGAAGAGCAGGAACGGCGTTATTCGGCGCTTTTCCGCGCCCGAGTCTTAGGCAAAGCTCAGCGACTGCCTGCTTTTTGGGCACAGTTGAGCTTTCGCATCCGCGAAATCCTACTGCACCGGCCCGCTCCCCCACCCGACCTCCCATAGAATACCCTGTTGGGAGGTCGGGTGGGGGAGCGGGCCGGTGCCGCCTATCGCCGTGAGGCGATCAGACGACTCTTTCGGCCAGCGCCTTGATCTGCGGCAGTGCAGCGAGGGCGGCGTCGCGGCCCAGCTGCATCAGTTCGCCAGCATGGGTGAAGGCGCTGCTGCCGAGATGACCGATACGCGGAGAAATCACGATCTCGGGGTGATCGAGCGCGATCGTCGCGCGGGTCTGCTGCAGCGCCATGATCTGGAAGGCGGAGCGCACGGTGGCGATCGCCGAGCGCGGACGGCCGCGCATCGCGCCGACATGGCCGGCATAGTCGCTCATCAGATCGATCGCGACGACGGGAAGGCCGGGGACGAGCGCCCGGGCCGCCGCCACGGGCAGGTTGGCAAGGACGCCGCCATCGATCAGCATGCGCCCGTCGATCGACACCGGACGGAAGATGCCGGGCAGCGCCATCGAGGCGCGGACCGCGTCGATCGCCGAGCCACTGGTCAATCGCACCTCGACCGCCTCGTCGAGATCGGCGGTGACGATGGAGATCGGCAGACTGAGGTTTTCGAGGCGGATATCGCCGAAGTGGACGGCGAGCTCGCGCGCGATGCGGCGCCCGCCGAGAATGGCCCCGCGCCCGAATTCGGGATCGAGATAGCCGAGTACGCGGCTGTAGGTGGTGGTGGAGGCCAGCTGCTCGAGCGCGTCGAGCCGGTCGTGCGCGAGGCAGACCGCGGCCAGCGCACCGATCGAGGTGCCGGCGACCGCGCCGATCGGCACCTTCTTTTCCGCGAGGACCCTGAGCGCCCCGATATGCGCCCAGCCGAGCGCCGCGCCGCCGCCGAGCGCGAGGGCGATGCCGTGGCGGGAATCCAGTAACGGCGCGCGGGCCGGGCGGGCCTTTCCGATGATGCTCATGCCGGGCGCATTGTGGCCCGGCCGTGGCGGTCAGACGGCGTTACCAATCCCGGCTCTCCGCGATCGCCTCCGCTTCTTGCGGACGATCGTCGCGGCCGAGCGCGGCGTTGCGCGCGGGGAAGCGGCCGAAGCGCACGATCATGTCGCGGTGCTTCAGCGCATAGTCGAGCGGCGTCTCGTAGCCGGCCTCGGCGAGCTGGCTGAACAGATCGACGCTATGGTCCTGATCGATCAGCTCCTCGCTGTGCTGGAAGGGCATGTAGAGGAAGCTGCGCTCTTCGACGCCGAACTGCTCGTCGAGATCCTGCTCGATCGCCTGTTGCGCGATGGCATAAGCGAGCATGTCGGTGGAGAAGGCTTCGGCCTTGCCGCGAAACATGGCGCGCGGGAATTGATCGAACAGGACGACGCCCGCCAGCGCCTCGCGCGGGCCGACAAGGAAATCGGTCGCGGGGCGCGCCTTCCATTCCTCCCACAAGGCACCGAAGCGCTCGGTGATCGTGGCGTCGGTTGCGTCGGAGCGCGTCCACCAGTTTTCTGGCCCCACGGCGCCGAACCAATAGTCGAGGATTTCGGCCGTGCCTTCGGCGAGTTCGGTCATGCGGCGGTGCCTCCGACGGTGATGCCCTCGACGAGCAGGGTGGGCTGGCCGACGCCGGCCGGGACCGACTGCCCGCCCTTGCCGCAGATGCCGACGCCCTCGTCGAGCGCCATGTCGTTGCCGATCGCGGCGACCTTGGTGAGGACCGTGGGGCCGTCGCCGATCAGCGTCGCGCCCTTGATCGGGGCGCCCAATTTGCCGTTCTCGATGAGGTACGCCTCGGTGCAGGAGAAGACGAACTTGCCGCTGGTGATGTCGACCTGCCCGCCCCCGAACGACTTGGCATAGATCCCGTCCTTGACGCGCGAGAGCAGTTCGGCCGGATCGTCGTTGC
>Ga0164294_10000739_pt1 | contig 31014 bp, 32 predicted proteins | sample GEODES005metaG_FD_111479 | JGI IMG/M metagenome (GOLD analysis project Ga0164294, IMG submission 111479) | Oligotrophic lake water microbial communities from Sparkling Lake, Wisconsin, USA - GEODES005 metaG | ecosystem: Environmental > Aquatic > Freshwater > Lake | place: USA: Sparkling Lake...
ATGCTCCTTCCGTGCCGGCCGTCCTCCCGGTGTTTGAAATGTAGCGGCGGGGGCGGCCGGTCACCTCCTTTCTGATCCTGTCGAGGTCATCGTGGGACCCGGAAGTTTGTTCAGTCTGGGTGGGGTTGGTGGGTGATGGCTGACATCTTGTCGCGTTTTCGCGAAGTACGCGCTTGAAAGGCCGGGGTAATTTGGATCTGGAACTCGTGGTGCTTTGACCCCCTCGCAGTTCGCTTGCGGGCCGCCCAAGGGCGGAAGGTGCAGGTCTGGCAGACCGCTGTTGCGCTGCTTTACCAGATGGTGGTGGATCGCCTCGGCGGGGCCTTGGAGGAGGCGGGAGGGCGGCTGGAGTCCCATCTGTACGAAAAGCCGCTTTCAGAAGAAGAGTATGCCGATCTGTGCGGCGGAAAACCGATTGGACAGCGTTGGGCATTTCGTCTCGTGCTGCATCTTCCGGGGTCCAGCCCCCTCCAGCGGCTGTGTTGGGTGGGCTTCCGGACGGAGACCCTTTCCAGCAAGGACGGCAATCGCGGGGCGCCGTCTCTGTTCTGGTCGAAGCCCAACCCGGCGCGGTTTCCGCAGTGGAACCCGCTCGACGGAGAGGACGAGCCGGTGTGGAGAGAGTTGTCCATTCTCCCCGAGCAGGGCGACCGGTGGCTGTTGCGGGATCGGGATGGCGCAACCCTGGAATCCAGCACCTCCGAGGCGGCCGACGCGATCTCGCGGGCCCTGGTTCGGTCGCTCACCGGCTGAGCGCGGTCGGGTGAGCCTCTTGAAGTCAGCGCCGCCGACCCCACCCACAACCGGCCCCCCGGCGGGCTCAGTCCCCAGAAGCGCATGGCGGCTTAACCGGCGCCGGTTTCTCCATCCAACTCTCCGTGCTTTTCAGAGAGTCACTCTCCAGCGCCTTGTCATCGGCGACACAGCGCTTCTGCCGGTTGGGGTTGGGAGTACAGAGGTAGAGCACCACGTCCTGATCGATGCGGTCGGAATCGTAGCGCAGGTGCCTGCGTGAGGTGTCAGCGGCGGCGATGTCATCCGGGTGGCACAGATCGCGCAAGGTCTGTTCAACGAGAGGGCTACCGCCGAAGAGCCCCCAAAAAAACCAAAAAACAGCAGCACACCCCGAAACGGTATCGCCATCCGCCCCCACCCCAGGCACAAACCTCACAAACCCACCCTCACCCACCCACAAATACAAGGCCCCCCTAAAGCCGCCGCCGGTGCAGATTGACCGTATTGCGCACCCGCTGCGCACCCCCCTCATCCAGCCCCTTCACCGCGACCCGCAGCCCGTCCCCCGCCCCCGAGAGGCTCACCGTCGCCTTCGCCTGCGGCAAGCTCCGCGCCACCTCGTCGAGATCCGCCAGCAAGCCCGGCGGCACCGCCCCGCGGATGCACCGAGCCTGGCCACCCTGGAGCCGGATCACCCGCCCCGGCCGCACCCAAAGATAGAGCACGACCAGCCCACCCAGAACGAGAAGCAGGCTCAATGGCCGCCGAGGTAGGCCTTGCGCACCTCGTCCGAGGCCGCGAGCACGCTGGCCTTGTCGGAGAGCACGATGCGTCCCACGTCGAGGACGTAGCCGTGGTGCGCCGCCTTGAGGGCGAGGTTGGCGTTTTGTTCGACCAGCAGGATGGTGGTGCCCTGCTGCTGGTTGATCTCGCGGATCACCTTGAAGATGACCTGCACAATCTGCGGGGCGAGGCCGAGGCTCGGCTCGTCGAGGAGCAGGAGCTTGGGCCGCGAGATGTAGGCCCGGGCGATGGCCAGCATCTGCTGCTCGCCGCCGGAGAGGGTGCCCGAGCGCTGGGCGAGCCGCTCGCGCAGGCGGGGGAAGAGGTCGAGGGCGCGCTCGCGATCGCGGGCGATGCCGGCCTTGTCATCGCGGCCGTAGGCGCCGATCTGCAGGTTCTCGTCGACGGTGAGGTTGGCGAAGATGCCGCGGCCCTCGGGGGCGTGGGCGATGCCCTGGCGCACCACCTCATGGGGCGGCAGGCCGACGATCGAGCGCCCCTCGTAGAGGATCTCGCCGCGGGTGGGCTTGAGCAGGCCGCTGATGGTGCGCAGGGTGGTGGACTTGCCCGCCCCGTTGCCGCCGATCAGCGTGACGATGGAGCCCGCCTCGACCGAGAGGCTGATGCCATGCAGGGCGTGGATGGCGCCGTAGTGAACGTGCAGATCGCGGATCTCGAGCAGGCTCATTGGGCGCCCCCGGGCTCGTCGTCGGCGGTGCCCAGGTAGGCCTCGATCACCGCCGGATCCTGCTGGATGGCGGCGGGCGGCCCGCTGGCGATGACCACGCCGTGGTCGAGCACGGTGATGTGCTCGCAGATGCCCATCACGAGGCCCATGTCGTGCTCGATCAGCAGGATGGTCAGGTTGAAGCGGCTGCGGAGCTGCTGGATCAGCGCCGCCAGCTCCACCTTCTCCTGGCTGTTCATGCCCGCGGCGGGCTCGTCGAGCAGCAGCACCTTGGGGTTCGTGGCCAGGGCCCGCACGATCTCCAGGCGCCGCTGGTCGCCATAGGGCAGGTTGCGCGCCGCCTCGTCGGCCCGCTTGCGCAGGTCGAAGATGTCGAGCAGCTCCAAGGCCTCTTCGGTCATCGCGGCCTCTTCGGCCATCCAGGCGGGCGTGCGCAGCAGGGCTTGCAGCGAGCTGGTTTGGGCCCGCAGGTGGGCGCCGATCAGCACGTTGTCGAGCACCGACAGCTCGCCAAAGAGGCGGATGTTCTGGAAGGTGCGGGCCATGCCGGCCGCGGCGATGCGGTTGGGGGCGAGCCCGTTGAGGCGCTGGCCGGCGAGGCGGATCTCGCCGCTGTCGGCCTGGTAGACGCCGGTGAGCAGGTTGAAGACCGTGGTCTTGCCGGCGCCATTGGGCCCGATGAGCCCGTGGAGCCCGCCGGCCGGCACGTCGAGGCGAAAGCCGGCGACCGCCTTGAGTCCGCCAAAGGCGATGCTGACGTCGTGGGCGTGCAGCAGACCCTCGCTCATCGGGCCCCCTTGCGGGCGAAGGGCCCCAGCTGCCACAGCTCGCGCACGCCAAAGAGACCCTGGGGGCGCAGAAGCATCATCAGGATGAGCGTGAGCGCGTAGGCGATCATCCGGTACTCGCTGAAGCTGCGGAAGAGCTCGGGGATCACCGACAGCACGATGGCGGCGATGATGGTGCCCGAGATCGAGCCCATGCCGCCCAACACCACCATGATCACGATCTCAAAGGACTTCTGAAAGCCGAGCTCGCGTGGGTTCAAGGTGGTGCCCACCTCATGGGCGAAGAGCGAGCCGGCGATGCCCGCGAAGAAGGCCGCGTAGACGAAGGCCCGCACCTTGAGCCGGGTGGTGGGCACCCCCATCGCCTCGGCGGCGATCTCGTCTTCGCGGATGGAGAGCAAGGCCCGGCCGTGGGTGCTGCTCTTCAAGCGGGCGCTCAGCAGCAGCACGGCCGTCACCGCGGTCCAGACCCAGAAGAGGTTGGTGTGAAAGGGCAAGCCGTTGAAGCCGAGCGAGCCGCCCACCTGGGTGAACCAGTCGGTCACCGGCATCGCCCGCACCGCCTCGGCGGTGGCGGCGTCTCCGCCGGCGCTGACGACGTCGCCGCTGCGCTGCACCACCACGCGCAGGATCTCGCCAAAGCCCAGCGTGACGATGGCGAGGTAGTCGCCGCGCAGCCGCAGCGAGGGCAGCCCCACCACAAAGCCGGCCAGGGCCGCCGCGAGCCCGCCCACCAGGGTCGCCACCGCAAAGAGCAGCGCGCCGGGGGTGAAGAGCCCCGGCTCAACCATCGCCGTGCCGAAGAGCGCGAAGCCGCCGTAGTAGGTGATCGAGCCGGCCACATAGCCGCCGACGGCCATGAAGCCGGCGTGGCCGATCGAGAACTGGCCGGTGAAGCCGTTCACGAGGTTGAGCGAGACCGCCAGCACGATGTTGATGCCGACGTCCATCAGCACCTTGGTGTAGAAGCCGCCCAGGCTCGGCGTGGCGAGGTGGAGCAGGGCGGCGAGGCCGAGCCCGGCCGCCACGGGCCCCAGGCTCGTGAGCAGGGCGCGCCCGAGGGGCGGAACATGGGCCGCGCTGCGGCTGGCGAGATCGCGCATCAGACCTTCTCCTTCACCGCCTTGCCGAGGAGCCCCTCCGGGCGGACCAGCAAGACCACGATGAGGAGCACAAAGACGTAGACATCCCGCAGGTGCGGGCTCAGGTAGGCGGCGCCAAAGAGCTCCACCAGCCCGATCAGCAGCCCGCCCGCCATCGCCCCGCGCAGGTTGCCGATGCCGCCCACCACCGCGGCGACAAAGGCCTTGAGCCCGAGGAGGATCCAGGTCGGGTGCGCCGCCTGGTTGAGGCCGGGGTACTTGGCCGCGTTGAGGAAGCCCGCCGCCGCCGCCAGGGCCGAGCCCACCACAAAGGTAAAGGAGATCACCCGGTCGACCGGGATGCCCATCAGCGCGGCGGTGCGCGTGTCGTAGGAGACCGCTCGCATCGCCAGCCCCAGCCGGGTGCGGTGCACCAGGAACTCCAGCCCCAGCATCAGCCCCACCGAGACGCCGATCACCAGCACATCGACCAGGGGCAGGTTCACCCCGGCCAGGGTGGCGAGGTTGAGGTCGGGCACCAGGGCGGGCATCCGCTGGGGCTGGGTGCCAAAGAGGGCCGGCAATTGGCCGGTGTTCTCGATGAGCAGCGACACGCCGATCGCGGTGATCAGCACGTTGATGCGCGGCGCGCTGCGAAGGCGCCGGTAGGCGAGGCGCTCGATCAGGAAGCCCAGCAGCCCGCAGGCCGCCATCGAGCCCACCAGCACCAAGGCCGGCGCGAACCAGGGGATCTCCGCCCCAACCCCGCTGTAGCCAAGGGCCATCGCCAGGGCCCAACTCACCCAGGCCCCGAGCATGAAGACATCGGAGTGGGCGAAGTTGATGAAGCGCAGGATGCCGTAGACCATCGTGTAGCCAAGCGCGATCAGCGCATACAGGCTGCCGACGGCCACGCCATCCAACAGGGTTTGGAGGAGTCGGGTCAAGGCGGGCTCAGCAGATCAGGGGGCGCCGGACTTGCCGGCCTTGCCGGGACCGGCGGGCGGCGCGCCCTTGGCGGGAGCGGCCTCGGTGGGGGCGGGCGCATTGGGAGCCGGAACGGCCCCGCCCTCGGCGGCGACCGGGGCGGCGGGCGGCGCTGCATCGGCGGCGCCCGGGGGCTTGACCGTGGCGACATAGACGGGCTTGCCGCCCTTCATCTCGAGCACCACGGCCGACTTCTGGGCGTTGCGCTCGGCGTCGATGGTGATGGAGCCGGTCACGCCGGGGAAGTCCTTGGTCTCCGCCAGCGCCTTGGCGATGGCCTTGCCGTCGGTGGAGCCGGCGCGGCCGATGGCGTCGACGAGCAGGCGGGTGGCGTCGTAGCCGAGCGCGCCCATGCCGTCGGGCACCCGGCCGTAGCGGGCCTGGTACTTCTTCACGAACTCGGCCACCTCGGGGCGGGCCTCCTCCACGGCGTAGTGGTTGGAGTAGTAGCCGCCCTCAATGGCCGTGCCGCCGATCTCGGCGAGCTTGGGCGAGTCCCACCCGTCGCCGCCGAGCAGCTTGGCGTTGATGCCGAGCTTCTTCACCTGGATCGCGATGTTGCCGACGTCGGTGTAGTAGCCGGGGATGAAGATGGCGTCGGGAGCCCCATCGCGGATGGTGGTGAGCTGCGCGCTGTAGTCCTGGTCGCCGGCCGTGTAGGCCGCCTCGGCCGAGATCACGCCGCCGCCCGCCGTGAAGGCCTTGACGAAGTCGTCCTTGAGGCCCTTGGAGTAGGCGCTGGCCTGATCGTAGAGGATGGCGACCTTCTTCGAGCCCAGGGTGTCCTTGGCGAAGGTGGCCATGACGTAGCCCTGGAAGGGGTCGATGAAGCAGACCCGGAAGATCATGTCGCCGATCTGGGTGACCTGCGGGTTGGTGCTGGCCGGGCTCACCATCGGCACGCCCATCTGCTGGGCCACGCGCCCGCCGGCGATGGAGAGGCTGGAGGCCACCTCGCCCACGATGGCCACCACCTTGTCGTCGGTGATGAGGCGGGTGACGGCGGTGCCGGCCTCCTGGGTCTTGCCCTGGGTGTCGTAGTCCTTGACCACCACCTGCTTGCCCAACACGCCGCCCGCCGCGTTGATCTCTTCGAGGGCCAGCATCACGCCCTCATGGGTGCCCTGGCCGAAGGTGGCCTCGGCGCCCGTCATCGAGCCATACTCGCCGATGACGATGGTGTCGGCCGCTTTGGGGGGCGCGCCCGCCTCGGGCCCGCCGGCCGGCTTCTCGCCGCCGCCACAGCCAGCGGAGAACAGGACCAGGGTGGCGGCCAGGGCGGAGATCAAGGCCCGACGGCCGGCAAAGAGCGAAGCGGAGCGCATGGTGGAACCTCACAGAGCGCGGCCATGTAGCGGGGGCCGTCCGCCGCGTCAACGGGCCTCCCGATCCGCGCCGCAGGCCGCTTCCCGCGCGGGAGGCCCCTCCGTTTGGCGCGCGGTCTGCGTGTCGACGGATCGACCGCGCCGCCCGGGATGGTTAGAGCGCCGCCCCTGCGCGGAGGCCCCCGATGGCTCGCACCCCAGACTCCAGCCTGGACGGCACCCCACCCACCCGCCCCGCCAGAGCCGCCAAGCCCGAGTGGCTCAAGGTCAAGATGCCGGGCGGCGAGCGCTACAACAGCATCAAGGGCCGGGCCCGCGAGCTGTCGCTGCACACCGTCTGCGAAGAGGCGCGCTGCCCCAACATCGGCGAGTGCTGGGGCGGCGGCACGGCCACCTTCATGGTGATGGGCGGCATCTGCACGCGCGGCTGCCGCTTCTGCGCGGTCACCACCAAGAAGGTGGGCATGCCGCTGGATCCCGACGAGCCGGTGAAGGTGGCCGAGGCCATCGCCGAGCTGCAGCTCGACTACGTCGTGGTCACCAGCGTCGACCGCGATGACCTCCCCGATCAGGGTGCCGCCCACTTCGCCGCCTGCATCCGCGCCATCCGGGCCCGCAACCCGCACACCTTGATCGAGGTGCTCATCCCCGACTTCCGCGGTGATAGCACCCTGCTCGCGGTGGTGGTCGAGGCCCGGCCCGACGTGCTGGCCCACAACGTGGAGTGCACCGAGGGCCTCACCGCCCGGGTGCGCGACGCCCGGGCCGGCTACCGCCAGAGCCTCAGCGTGCTGGCCGCCGTCAAGGAGTTGGACCCGGTGCGCACCACCAAGAGCTCGATCATGGTGGGCCTGGGCGAGACCGAGGCCGAGGTGCTGGTCACGATGGACGATCTGCGCGCCGTCGGCTGCGACTTCCTCACCGTGGGCCAGTACCTGCAGCCGAGCGAGAAGCACCTCGCCGTGGTCGACTTCATCCGCCCTGAACAGTTCAGCCGCTACGAGGCCCTGGGCCTGGAGCGCGGCTTCGCCTACGTCGCCAGCGGCCCGCTGGTGCGCTCCTCGTACCGCGCGGGCGAGTTCTTCATCCGCCAGCACCTCAGCCAGGGCCGCGCCGAGGCGGTCGAAGGTTCTCCGCAGTGAACACCGGCGTCGTCGTCCATCGCAGCCTGCCCGCCCTCCTCGCCGAGCGCCCCGCCCTGATCGTCCTGGGCGAGGCCCAGGGCCTCAGCCCCGCCACCGCCGGGCTCGCGGCTGCCTTTCCCGGGCGCCTGCTCGGCCTGCCCGCCGCCGACGCCACCCTCCTTGGGGTGGCTACCGGCCTCGCCCTGGGCGGAAAGCAGGTGTTGGTCGAGCTCTCCGGGCCGGCCTCCCTGGCGGCCATCGCACCGGCCCTCGCCGCCGAGGCCGCCCGCTTCGCCCGCGCCGAGGGCTTTGCGCTCTCGCTGGTGCTGCGCGTACCCCTCTCCCCCGGAGAGGCCCTGCCGGCCGGCCTCACCGCCGCGCTGGGGGTGGATGTCTACGCCCTGGCCCGCGCCAGCGAGTGGCCGCAGCTCATCCGCGCGCTGCTCGACAAGGGCCAGCCCGTCGTGCTGATCGAGGCCGTCTCTGCCGAGGGCCCCGAGTTGGGCGGCCAGCCCGGCGCCGGTCGCAGCCTGCGCAGCGGGGCCGACGCCACCGTGATCGCCGCTGGTGGCGACCTCACCCTCGCGCTCGAGGCCGCCGAGGCCCTCTCCGTCGAGGGGGTGGAGGTCGACGTGCTCGATCCGGGCAACCTGCGCGCCCCCGCGCTGTCCTTGCTGGCCGGGCGGGTCAATGAGACCGGCCACGTCGTCTATGTCGGCCTCGCCGCCCAGGTCGCCGAGTCTGTCAACGCGGCCGCCTTCCTGCGCCTGGAGTCGCCGCCCCAGGTCTGCGCGCCCGAGGGCATCGCCAGCGCCGTCCGCGCCGCCCTCGCCTACTAGTTCACCCCTACGATGCGCCGCCCCCGCTGCGGCCAGGAGCCTTGCCCATGTTCGTGTTTCAACTGCCCGAGATCGGCGAAGGCGTCGTCGAGGGCGAGATCGTCAAGTGGCGCGTCAACGAAGGCGACCTCATCAGCAAAGACCAGCCGGTTTGCGAGGTGATGACCGACAAGGCCACCGTCGAGATCACCAGCCCCGTGTCGGGCCGCATCGGCAAGCGGATGGGCAATGAGGGCCAGATCATCAAGGTCCACACGCCGATCCTGGAGATCGCCACCAGCGGCGGCGCCCCGGTCGCCACCGGACACGCGCCCAAGCACGCTCCGGCGCCGGCTCCTGCGCCAGTCGCCGCCCCGGCGCCCAAGACCGCCGCGCCTGTCGCCGCCCCTGTCGCCGCCGCCCCCGTCGCGGCCTCGGCGCCGGTCGCCCCGAAGGCCCCGGGCGCCAAGACCCTGGCCACCCCCGCCGTCCGCTCCCACGCCCGCCAGGCCGAGGTCGACATCGAGCGGCTCGCCGGCTCGGGCAAGGGCGGCCGGGTCACCCACGCCGACATCGAGGCCGCCGTGACGGCGCCGGAAGGCATCAAGGCCCCGCCGGCCCTGGTGGCCCCGGCCCCTTCGCAGGGCGACGAGCGGGTCAAGATCATCGGCCTGCGCCGCAAGATCGCCGAGAAGATGGTGCAGTCCTACCAGACCGTGCCGCACTTCTGCTACGTCGACGAGGTCGACGCCACCGAGCTGTACGACCTGCGCAAGTCGCTCGCCGAGCTGGCCAGCAAGCAGGGGGTCAAGCTCACCTACATCCCCTTCATCATGAAGGCGCTCTGCACGGTCTTCCGGGAGTTCCCCACCGTCAACGCCAACATGGACGAAGGCGCCTTTGAGCTGGTGGTGCGCAAGGATGTCAACATCGGCATCGCCACCGACTCGCCGGCCGGCCTCTTTGTGCCGGTGGTGAAGGGTGTCCAGAACAAGAGCATCCTGGAGCTGGCCGCCGAGCTGGCCGACCTCACCGAGCGCACCCGCCAGGGCAAGGTCCAGCTCTCCGAGCTGCAGGGCGGCAGCTTCACCATCACCAGCGTGGGCAACATCGGCGGGCGCTTCGCCACGCCGATCATCAACCACCCTGAGGTCGCCATCCTCGGCGTGAACCAGATCCACGACCGGCCGATGGTCTACAATGGACAGATCGTGGCCCGCAAGATGATGTACCTGTCGCCCTCCTTTGACCACCGGGTCATCGACGGCGCGGTGGCGGCCCGCTTTGTCTCGGCGCTCAAGGCCATCCTGGAGAACCCGGCCAGCCTGCTGCTGGAGCTGCGGTGAGCCCCGCCCTCACCACCCTGGCCCAGGCCGAGGCGGCGCTCTCCGCCCTCGGTCCCCTGCCCTTTCCGCTGCCGCTCGGCGATCACGCGCCCGCCGTGGCCGGCGCCTTCCTGGGCATGAGCCGGGGCGACTGGGCCGTGGTGGGCCCGCGGGAGCGCGTCGGCGCGGCCCTGCGCGGCTGCCCTGTGGAGCGCCTCGTCGACCCCGGTGAGGGCGCGCGCCCCTACAAGATCGCGCCCACCGCCGGGCCGGTCGGCGCCCGCGCCCTGCACGCGGTGGGCCTTGCCCTGGCCAGCGGCGGCCCTACGCTTTGTTTGCTGGGGGCCGCCTCCGCGGCCAACGGCAGCTTCTACGAGGGTCTCAATGCCGCCGCCCTCACCGGCGCCAGCGTGCTCTTCGTGGTGCTCGACCGCCGGATCCCCAGCGGGGCGCCGATCGGTCCGCAACACGCCGCCGATCTGCTGGCGCTGGGTGCTTCGCTCGGCCTGCGCGCCGAGACGGTGCAAAACGAGGTCGAGGCTGTCCAGGCTGCCGTCCAGCGCCTGCGCGGCGGCGGCCCGGCCCTGCTGATCGTCGCGGTCGGCGCGGCCTGAACCCTTCCCCCCTTCTCCATCCCTTCGAGGAAGCCCATGTCTGCTGCTGAACACTACACCGCCATCGTCATCGGGTCGGGCCCCGGCGGCTACCCCTGCGCCATCCGCCTCGGCCAGTTGGGCGTGAAGACCCTCTGCATCGAGCGCGGCGACTGGGGCGGCGTCTGCCTCAACGTCGGCTGCATCCCGTCGAAGGCCCTCATCACGGCCGGCAAGAAGTACGAAGAGCTCAACCACATGGCCGAGATGGGCATCACCGTGCCGGCCGGCTCCACCCTGGACATGGGCAAGCTCCAGCAGTGGAAGGGCAGCATCGTCAAGAAGCTGACCGACGGCGTGCGCACCCTGCTCAAGGGCAACAAGGCCACGATGATGAGCGGCACGGCGAAGTTCGTCGACGCCCACACCCTCGACGTCACCACCGCCGAGGGCGTGAAGCGCGTCACCGCCGATCACATCGTCATCGCCACCGGCAGCCGGCCGATCGAGATCCCGGGCTTCTCCTTCAAGGATGACCGGGTGATGGACTCCACCAAGGCCCTGGCCCTGACCGAGGTTCCCCGGCGCCTCGTGGTCATCGGCGGCGGCTACATCGGCCTCGAGCTCGGCCAGATGCTGAACAAGGTCGGCGCAAAGGTCACCGTCGTCGAGATGATGGACCAGGTGCTGCCCGGCTTCGATCCCGAGGTGGTGAAGATCGTGGCCCGCCAGCTCAAGAAGAGCGGAGTAGAGGTGCTGTTGAAGACCAAGGCGCTCGGCTGGGAAGAGGGCGAAGACGGCGCCCTGCTCAGCGTGGAGGGCCCCGATGGCGTGAAGAAGCAGCTCGCCGCCGACAAGATCCTGGTCACGGTGGGCCGCTTCCCGAACTCCAACGACCTCGGCAACCTCCAGGTCGAGATGGTCGGCCGGCACATCAAGGTCGACAAGCAGCAGCGCACCAGCGTGCCGGGCGTCTACGCCATCGGCGACGTGGCCACCGGCGTGATGCTGGCCCACAAGGCCACCCACGAGGGCGAGATCGTGGCCGAGGTGATCGCCGGTCACAAGGCCTTCAACGACGCCCGCACCGTGCCCGCCGTCGTCTTCACCGATCCCGAGATCGCCACCGCCGGTCTGCAGGAGCACGAGGCGATCGCCCAGGGCTTCCAGGTCAAGGTGGGCAAGTTCCCCTGGGCCGCCAACGGCCGGGCGCTCACCACCCGCGAGACCGACGGCTTCGTGAAGGTGATCGTCGACAAGGCCGATGATCGCGTGCTGGGCATCACCATCATCGGGCCCCACGCCAGCGACCTCATCTCCGAGGCCGCCCTGGCCGTGGAGATGGACGCCGAGGCCCTCGACATCGGCCTCACCATCCACCCGCACCCCACCCTGGGCGAGGCGGTGATGGAGGCGGCCAAGGCGGCGCTGGGCCAGGCCGTTCACATCATGAACAAGTAGCGCCCAGGGGGCTGGGCGAGGGGTGCTGCCTCGCCCACGCCCACGCTGTTGCGCAATTCGGAAGCGGAAAAGCCACAGCCGGCACGGGCGCCGCGCCATCTTGGAGTTACCTGCCGGAAACCTCCACCTCGGCGTCCTGGAGCCCAGCCCATGTTCGCGCAGATCCGATCGCGCGCAGCGTTGCTTGCGCCTGCCGCCCTGATCCTCACGATGGTGGGCCTCAGCCTTGTGGTCGGCCCCTCCCTCCCGCCGAAGGTGCCGATCCACTGGCTGGTCAGCGGCGAGGTCGACGCCTTCGGCACGCCGGCCCAGGCCTGCTGGCTGTTGCCCTCGCTCTCGCTGGCGGTCTGGCTGCCCCTGCGCGCCGTGCGGGCCCTCGAGCGGCGCCGCAACCGGATCGCCGAGATCCTCGATCACCTCGTGATCGGCCTCACCGCCTGGTTCACGGTCATCCACGCCACCCTGCTCTGGCAGGGCCCGGTGCCCCGGGTCACCGCCATCGGCCTCGTCGGCCTGCTGGCCTGGAGCGCTCTGCTGCTGGTGATCCCGCGCTCCGCGCCGCCGCCGCCCCAACGGCGCCGGGCCACCGACTGGGGCCCGCACACCTGGACCTGAGCCTTCACCGGGCCAGAGACAGCGGTTAGACGGGCGCCCCATGACCGACGCCGACATCGCCCGCATCGCCCAGTCCCTCGCCCGCCTTCGCGCCCAACACCTCGCCGAGGGCGATGTGGTGGTCAAAGCCGGCGACATCGGAGAGGTGCCCAGCGCCGCCGATGAGGACGAGGCCCCCTTCCGCGAGATGGACCAGGCCATCGCCTCTTCGCGCAACAAGGCCCGCGACGCGCGCCTCGTGCAGATCGACGAGGCCCTGCGCCGCTTGAAGGACGATCCAGAGAGCTTCGGCCTCTGCGAGGTCTGCCAGGACGACATCCCGCCGCGTCGGCTCGAGCTGCTGCCCTTCGTGCGCCGCTGCGTCACCTGCGCCGCCAAGGCCGAGCAGAAGCCGATGAAGCCGGTGCGCAAGAAGGTGACCGACTACGTCTGAACGGAGGCGCCATGCGGGTCTTGATCGTCGGCGGTGGAATTGGCGGCCTCGCCCTGGCGGTAGCCCTGGAGCGGCGCGGCATCGCGGCAGACCTCATCGAGCGGCGCCCCGCCTACGGCCCCGAGGGTGCCGGCGTGGTGCTGGGGGCCAACGTGATGGCCGCCCTGCGTCCGCTCGGCCTCACCGAGGCGGTCACCGCCGCCGGCGCCGAGGTCACCCAGGCCGAGATCACCGATGTGAACGGTCACCAGCTCCAGCGCACCGACTTCGGCTTCCCCGATCTGCCGCCCGCCGTGGCCATCCACCGCTCAGCCCTCCAGCAGGTGCTCCTGGGCGCCCTGGCCCAGCGCCCCCTCCTCGGGACCACGCTCCAGTCCTACCAGATCACCCCCGAAGGCGCCGAGGCCACTCGCAGCGACGGTGTACAGAACCGCTACGACCTGATCGTCGGCGCCGACGGCCTGCGCTCGGCCCTGCGCGCCGACATCGCCGGGCCCATCGAGCCCCGCTACAGCGGCTACACCTGCTGGCGCTTCGTGGTGCCCCTGCCCTTCAAGCAGGGCGTGACCGAGATGTGGGGCCCCGGAAAGCGCGTCGGCGTCGTACCCATCGGCGGGGGCAAAGTCTATGTCTTCCTCACCGCCAACGCCCCCCAACGCGCGCCGGCCCCCTTTGAGGACGACATCGGCCTGCACCAGGAATTCGCCATGTTCGGCGATCCCGGCAAGGCGGCGATCGAGGCCCTGCGCGGCCTGGAGGGCGTGCTGCACAATGACATCGAGGACTGTCTTTGTCCGCGCTGGTGGGCGCCGCGCCGGGTGCTGATCGGCGACGCCGCCCACGCCGTCACCCCCAACATGGGCCAGGGGGCCGGCCTCGCCATCGAAGACGCCGTCGCCCTCGCCGCCCTGCTCGCCGCCGAGGGGCCGGGCGACGCCACCCTCGCCCGCTTCGAGGCCCTGCGCAAGCCACGGGCCGCCTTCATCCACCAGCGCTCCTGGGACTTCGGCCGCGTCGCCCAGTGGCGCTCGGCGCCGATGATCTGGCTGCGCAACCGCCTCTTCGCGCTGACGCCCCCCTCGGTGGGCCAGAAGGCGCTCGAAGCGGTGGTGCGCGACATGCCCGGGGTGCCGCTGGTTTGAGTCCGCCCGTAAACAGTGAGTCATCCAATCGACTGGTCTTTCCTTGACGATCGGTGCGGCGCTGCCCTGATCGGCGGGGCCTGTCAAGGGTCCAACCCGGACAGTCCCTGTCCTTGAAGTTCGGCGAGCCTGCTTGTATGTTCAGGCCATGAGCGCCGCCCTCGACGATCGCAGCCAACGCCTCGCCGCCCTGCGCAGCCACCTCGCCACGGTGGCGCCGGTGCGGAGCCGGCCGCGCGGCATCCCGCTGGGGATCGCCGCCCTCGGCGAGCTGCACTGGCCGCGCCCCGGCCTCTCCGAGGTGAGCGGCATGCCGGGCAGCGGGCGCCTCGGCCTCGTGCTGCCGGCGATGGCAGCGCTTACCCAGGCCGGCCAGGAGGTCGCGCTGATCGACGTCCTCGGGCAGCTCTACCCGCCTGGGCTCAGCGGGGTGCGCCTCGATCAGGTGCTGCTGGTGCGCCCCGGCCGCAGTCAGGTGGCCTGGGCGGCCGAGCAGATCGCCCGTTCAGGGGTCTGCCCGCTGGTGGTGCTGATCGATCCGCCCCGCCTGGGCCCGGGCGCCCGGCGGCTCCAGCACGCCGCCGAGGCCGGTGGCGTCAGCCTGATCGTGGTGTCGGAGCGCCCCGACCCGGGCCTGCCCGCCGCCCTGCGCCTGGCCACCCCCCGCGCGGGCCAGGCTCTCATCTCGAAGGACGGTCGCGGGGCCCGGGAGCGCGTGGTCGAGCTGACCGGCGCCTCGCGGCCGCTCCTTCTTTCCAGCCGCCTGCGCGCTCAGCCGCCCGAGTCGGCCGGCTCCATGCAGCCCGACGAGGGCATCGAGGTGGTGGACTCGGGGGCGTGATTGACGTTGTCCTCGTAGAAGGCCCGCATGGCGTCGATGTCGGCGCACTGCAGCACGAGGCGGCGCTGCCAGGAGACCACGGCGAAGGGGGCCTCCATCTCGCTGTAGGGGCTGAGCAGGGCCCAGGCCGGCAGGCCCTCAACCAGGGCCGTCATCGCCGCCACCTCGTCGGGGCAGCCGGCCGGGCAATTGTAGAGGAAGGCCACCCCGCCGTGCTCGAGGTTGTGCACCCAGCGCTCGTCCTCCACCGCCTCGACGTGGACGCCCCACTCGGCCCAGCAGGGGTTGTGGTCGCCGCCGGTGGGCGGGCGATCGGCGTAGTCGATGGGCTCGGTGGTGTGCGCGGCGCCGGGAGAGGGGATGCTCTCGAGCAGGCAGCCGCCCTCGCACAAGGAGCAGGCCTCCACGCTGGCCTCGACCGTTGGCTCCTTCTCGCCGCCGCAGGCCGCCAGGATCAGCAGCAGTCCACGCATCACGCACCCTCGTCGTTGAGGCGCCAGAGGTAGCCGCCCTCCACCACGGTGGGCGGCCCCAACAGGGGCACCAGGGTGTCCATATGCCGCTCCAGGTCGTTCTCCCGCAACAGGTGCGTGTGCAGGATGACGTAGCCAAAACCTTCGTCCACCAGCTCGGCCAGGGCGGCCGGGATGTCGGCGTCGGCGGCCGGCACCCCCGGGCTGCCCGGCGTGCCCACCTCGCGGCGGCTGAGCAGGGCCATCGTGCGCAGGGCCGGGTTCTGCGAGGCGGTGCCGTTGGCGTTGACGTGGTTCACATAGGGGATCGGGTGGCCGTGGATCGCCTGCCAGTAGAGGTAGCGGCTCGCCCGCGCCGCCACCCCCGACTCGCCGGGGAGGTCGATGATCGCCTTGCCATCGTCGGGGAGCTGGGCGTAGACCGAGGGCAGCAGGGCCGGCGAGCTGTAGATCGGCCAGGAATTGGGCGCGTAGACCAGCTGCTCCACCAGGATCAGCGGCGCCAGCAGCAGGCCGGCCCGCCCCACCCCGCGATCAGCCAGGGCGGCGAGGATCACGACGGCACCAGCGGCGAAGCGCATGTGGTGGTGCAGGGCGGTGCGGGTGGCCTCCAGCACCCAGGCGAAGGGCAGCTTGTAGAAGCCGCCATCGGCGGTGCGCACAAAGGCTTCGTTTTGCCAGAGGAAGGGCCCCAGACAGAAGACCGCCAGCAGCCCCGCCGGCAGCAGCAAGCCCACGAGGCGCCGGCTCCGCACGAAGGCCAGAGGGGCCAGCGCCAGCAGGCCGAGGCCCAGGTAGGGCGTGCGCCGCCAGGCCGCCGACCAGACCCCGGGATCGCTCCGCCGGCTCCAGAAGTCGCCCGGCCAGATCAGCGCCTTGGGGTCGGTGGCGTTGGAGGAGAGCACCGGCAGGTTGTAGATGTCGTCGAGCGCCTTCTGCACAAAGGGCTTCGACGTGGCCATCGAGGAGACGATGCCCACATAGTGCGGCAGGGCCAGCAGGGCGGAGATCCCGGCGGCGCGCCCCAAATCGACGAGGCGCTCGCGCAGGCTGCCCTCGCCCCGCGCGCCCCCCATCATCAGCAACATGCCGGCGAGGAAGGCGGCGCTGACGCCATGGTAGGGGGTGGCGATGCCCGCGAGGCCGATGCCCACGCCGGTCCAGCGGCTGCGGGTCGCGGCGAGCCCCCCGGCGAGGGCGATCGGCGCGAGCCAGGCCGCCTCGGTGACCCCATTCCACAGCTCGCCCTGGAGAAAGGGGGTCGAGGCGATCGCCACGCCGGCCACCCAGCCCCGACCGCCCACCTGCCGGCCAAACCACCAGCCCGCCGTGCCCGCCAGGGCGACGATCAAGAAGCAGAGCCCGTTGTAGGCCACCGCCGGCCCAAAGAGCTGCAAGGGGGCGGTGAGCAAGGCGCCGATGGGATCGATGTACCAGAGCACCCGCTCCTCGGGAAAGGCGGCGCCCACGACGGTCCAGGGCAGGCGCCCCTCCACGAAGCTGCGCACGAACCAGGACATGCCCCAGGCGTGGCTCCAAACGTCGAGCCCCTCGTGGCCCACCATGAAGTGGCGCGGCCACAGGTACACCGGCCACAAGACCACCAGGGCGACGACGAGGCCGAGCAGCAGCCCACCAGCGAGGCGGCGAAAGGGGCGGAACAACAGGGGGGCCTCCAAGCCACGGAGGCTCCAGCATCGCAGACTTCCCGCGCGAGGTGGTAGACTGCCAGCCATGAAGCCCGCCGCCCTCGCCTTCTTCACCCTCCTCTTCGCCGCCGCGCCCGGAGAGGCCGCGGCGCGCCGCCGCGACAAAGAAGAGGCAGCCACCGCCGACCCCATCGAGACCAAGAGCCAGACCGACTTCACGGCCTTCAGCACGCCGAAGAAGCACTGGCGCCTGGGGCCCACGTCGATCACCTATGGCCTCGTCAAGAACGGCGAGATCGGCCTGTCGCCCATCGCGCTGGCCTTTGGCCTGTCCAACCTGAGCGGCAAGGTCACCGCCATTCAGAGCGACCGCATCGACGTCTCGCTGGAGGCCGCCTACTTCTACTACGACTTCTCCCGCACCTCCGAGACCAACGCCGCGGCGGTGCTGGTGCCCGTCGGCGGCACCGGCTCGTGGACGATCAACCCGAAGAACAGCCTGCACATGGGCGGGACCTGGTACCTCGCCAAGATGGAGGGCGGCCTCACCCCCACACAGATGGGCGCCGGCATCGAAGCGCTCACCGGCGCCGACCTCTCCATGGATCTGATCAGCGCCCTCGAAGACAATGGCCTGGGCGCCTATGCCGACGCCAACCTGAACCTCTACATGGCCCGCTTCGCCTACGAGCGGCGCCTGAGCGACAAGAGCAGCGTGATCTTCGAGTCCAATCGCTTTGTCAGCTATGGCGGACTGTTCGCCAGCGGCGTCTCGGCCGACACCGAATCGGCCGAGGTCGACGTCGGCGCCTCGGTGCGGGTCGAGGCCTCGGTGCCCAAGAACGTGCCCACCCTCACCTCCCTCTCCTACCAGCGCAACTGGGAGCGGCTGCACCTGCGGGTCGGCCTGCCCTTGCCCGTCACCAATGTCTACGCCTACACCCAGGCCTTTGAGCTGTACTGGCTCCTCGGCCCCACCGTCGACGGCGGCCGGCGCCGCGACCGGTAGCGCTAAACAGAGCCCTCCATGCACCACGCCATCGCCCGCGCGGCCCTCCTCTTCGCCGCCATCCACCTCGCCCGCGGCAGCCTCGCCTGGGCCTGCTCCTGCCTGTACGATGAGAAGACCGCCGTGGAGCGCCTCCCCGACTGGGACATGGTCTTTGTCGGCGAGGTGATCGACGCCGAACAGACCACCAGCGGCTGCGGCGGCGGCAAAGAGAGCGCCGAGGTGGTCACCGTCCTCGAGGTGATCGAGGGCTTTCAAGGCGTGGAGCGCGGCGACCAGGTGGAGGTGCGTCACAGCCGCGACGGCGCCTCCTGCGGCGGCAGCTTTGAAGAGGGCGAGCGCTACCTGATGTTCACCGACGGGGCCTGGAGCCTGTGCCACCCCGGCGGCCTCGCCGAGAGCCACGCCGCGGACATCAGCGAACTGCGCGACGCCACCGACTGAATCCCTCCTCCGGAGCCCTCCCCCATGCGCATTCTGTGTACCCTGGCCCTCCTGCTGGGCGCCTGCAAAGACAAGGGCGCCGACACCGGCGCGGTCGATGGCGGCAGCGCCAGCGCGCTGTCCGACTGTGATCCGACCGCGCCGACCTACTGCGGGCTGCCCTTTCCCAGCACCTTTCACATGCGCGAGGACGCCACCTCGGCCACCGGCTGGCGCATCAACCTGGGCGCCACCACCCTACCCCTGCGCGCTGAGATCGACAACATCCCCTTTCAGCCGAGCCCCCAGTACTGGAATGAGCGCGACGGGTGGAGCGTGATGACGCCGGTCCTGGCGCACTTCCCGCTGGTGAGCCTCGACAATGTCGCCTCGGTCCACTCGCTGCAAGCCTCGATCGCCGACGACTCGCCCACCCTGATCGTCGACGTGGCCACCGGCGAGCGCATCCCGCATATGGTCGAGCTCGACGTCAGTCAGGGGCGCACCGAAAAGTCCCTGCTCAAGCTGCGGCCGGTGGTGGCCTTGGAGTATGGCCACCGCTACGTCGCCGCCTTCCGCGACCTCGTCGACGAGAACGGCGCCCCCTTCGAGCCCAGCGAGGCGATGGCCGCCCTGCGCGACGGCACCGAGATCGACAACGACGACGTCAACCTGCGCCGCCCGGTCTACGAGGAGGTGATCTTCCCGGCGATCGAGGCCCAGGGCTGGTCCCGCGGCGAGCTGCAGCTGGTCACCGACTTCGTGACGGGCTCGCGGGAGGGCATCACCGGCAAGATCGTCCACATGCGCGACGAGGCGCTGGGCCTCCTCGGCGAGGGCGGCCCGGCCTACACAATCGACAATGTCGAGATGGCGCCCAATGAGCACACGGCCTTCCGGGTCATGGGCCATATGACGGTGCCGCTCTACACCGACCTCGACGGCCCCGGCAGCCACCTCACCCGCGGCCCAGACGGGATGCCCTTCATCAACGGGGAGACCTCGGTGCCCTTCACCGTCATCGTCCCCAATGTGCTGGTGAACGAAGCGCGGCCCGGCGCCCTCCTCCAGTATGGCCACGGCCTGCTGGGCGGTCAGGGCGAGGTCCACGCCGGCTACCTCTCCGAGGTGGCCGACCGCTACGGCTACGTCATCTTCTCGGTCGACTGGACCGGCATGAAGAGCGAAGACGTGGGACAGATCACCCTGATGCTGGTCAATGACCTCGGCAACTTCGCCATCCTGCCCGAGCGCAGCCAGCAGGGCTTCTTGGAATTCCTCTACGCCATGCGGCTGATGTCGAAGTCGCTGGTGAACGATCCCCAGATGATGGTGACCGACCCGGTCACCGGCGCCACGGTCTCGCTGATCGACCCCGACAAGCGCTACTACTACGGCAATTCCCAGGGCGGCATCATGGGGGCTGCCTACGCCGCCCTCTCTCCCGACATCGAGCGGGCCACCCTGGGTGTGAACGGTTCTCCCTACGATCTGCTGCTCACCCGCAGCCGGGACTTCGAGACCTTCTTCCTCCTCTTCCAGCAGATGTACCCCGACCAGGGCGACGTCACCCTCTGGCTGGCCTATCTGCAGACCCTCTGGGACAGCGCCGAGGGCTCCGGCTTCGCCCGCACGCTCACCGCCGACCCCCTCCCCGGCACGCCGGCCAAGCAGGTGCTGATGCAGGTGGCCATCGGCGACACCCAGGTGACCACGCTCGGCGCCCACGTGATGGCCCGCAGCACCGGCGCCGTGCTGATCGACGAGCCCGTGCGCGACGTCTGGGGGCTGTCCACCGAGGCCTCGGGCTGGACCGGCTCGGCCCTGGTGGAGTGGGACTACGGCCTCGAAGAGCCCGTGGAGAATGTGCCGCCCCCCGGCGAGGACCCCCACGAGTGGCCCCGGCGCGAGTTCGCCGCCCAGGAGCAGATGCACCACTTCTTTGAGACCGGCATCATCCAGAATTTCTGCGAGGGCCGCTGCGAAGACCTCGATCGGGTCGCCAACTAAGCGGGGTCGGGGCCTATCGCGGGAGACGGCCCGGGCCGATCCACCCGCTATGCCCCGCCTCCTCGCCCTCCTCCTCCTGCTCCCCGCCTGCGCGCCTGAAGAGGTGCCGCAGCTCTTCACCCTCACCGAAGATGGCAGTTGGGAGGTGGAGCTGGAGGAGAGCCCGCTGCCCACGGGCGCTGTGGCGGTGCCCCTGGCCCTCGAAGAGCAGGACGAGCCCGCGACCTACCTCGACGTGCGTGTCTTCGCCTGGCTGCCCGACAGCCAGGACAGCGCCAACGGCGGCATCTGCATCGAGGCCCACGCCGGGAGCTACCGCTGCCCCCTGCTCTTTGGCGTCGACGGACTGTGGACCATCGAGGGCACCGTCTCCGATGGCGCCCACACCGAGGAATTCACCCTGCGGGTCGAGGTCTACTGAACCCGCTCAGATGTCTCCGTCCAGGCCGTCGCCCGGCTCCACCGCCGAGGCGGTCGAACCCGACACAAAGAGCATCTTGGCCAGCATGTCGCGGTAGGGGTTGCCCGAGAAGGACTCGTGGGCGGTGACCTGCATCCAGCCCCGCACCTGGGCTTCGAGGGCCTCCTGATCGTTGTTGAGCGTGGCCCAGTAGCCATAGGGGTCGTAGACAGAGCCCGGGATGGTGGCCTCCAGCGCCAGCGTGATGCAGTCGGTGAGCAGCGCCCCCGGCGCCGGCGGGGTGATGTCGCGCAGGGGCATGCCCAGGCGGTTGGCGCGGATCTCCTGGGCCACCCACCACTCGACATGGCGGGCCACCATCTCGTGAACAAAGGTGTGCCGGGTCTCGCTCATCTGGCTCGGGCCCAGGCTGTGGGACACGCCCAGCAGATCGTGGGAGGCGTCAGCCTCGACCGCCTGGGTAGCCGCCCCGCGGTTGGCGAAGTGGTTGAGCTCGTGAGAGAGCGACAGGGCCTCGGAGCGGCTGCCGTAGCCGTGGCTGTCGGAGACCACGATGAGGCCGCGCTTGCCGTCGGCGCTGGCCAGGAAGACCGCGCCGCCGCCAGTGGGACGCAGGGCGGCGAAGCGGGCCCGATCGGGGTCATTGGGCGACAGGCGCCGCTGGAGGAGATTGGGCAGGCCGCGGCTGTGAACAATGCCCAGCAGCGAGCCATCGGTGAGCCCCTCCTGGGCGAGGAGATAGCTGAAGAAGCACTCGCCGCCGACGTCGCGCATCGCCGCCAGCGTGGCGGCGAGGTCGATGTCCAGGGCGCCCATCGACACAAAGGCGCTGAACTCGCTGGTGTCGGCCACCAGCGCGTTGACGGTAAAGGAGGCCTCGTCGAGCTGCTGGGCGGCGGTGTCGGGCCCGCTGGGCGCCACCTGGTGCTGGGCGCCGCTGGGCGGCGGGGCGGAGGGGGCGAGCCCCTGGTTGAGGGCGGACCAGGTGAGCGGCCCGATGATGCCGTCGGCGTCGAGGCCCTGCTCCGCCTGGAACTCGCGGGTGGCGCCGTCGGTGAGGGCGCCGAAGATGCCGTCCTCGACGAGGTCGGCGCCGTGCAGGTTGAGCTGACGCTGGGCCCGCACCACCTCCGAGCCCGTGGAGCCCCGGCGCAGCATCCCGCCGCCCGACGGTGCCGGCGCCGGCGCCGTGCTGGTGTTCGACGAATTGGAGGGACCGATCGGCCCCAGGCCGAAGTTCTCAAGCTGCGCGGCGTTGCCGATGCCGCCGCTGCGCTGCTGGGTGGGCGAGACGGTCGGCGCGAGGGGGGCGAGGCTGGGGCGGTCAAAGGCAAACATCGGCGCTCCAAGGGGATGTGACTCCTTGAAGCAAGCTTCATGCCAGCCCTTTCAGCCCCTGCGCCGCCCGGTTCAGCCCCGTAAAGCCGCTGGGGATGAACGCGGGTGAACGCGCCACCGCCGGTTCAACGAACGCCCGGCGATGCGCGCGCACCCGCCGTTCAGGGAACGACGCCCCGCGCCAGGCGGGTGCGCCGGCGCAGCCGGTACTCCCGCGGCAGGTACTTCACGAAGGTGAGGTCATCAAGAAAGCGCGGCCCCATGCGCTGGGGCTCCTGGATCACCCGCCAGGTGATCTCCACGCCGCTCTTCTGCATCCACTTCGGCGCCCGGGTGGTGAGCCCGGCGGCGATGTCGAAGGCCCCACCCACACCCAACACAAAGGGCACCTTGAGGGTGGCGCGGTTGCGCTCCACAAAGAGCTCCTTCTTGGGGCTGCTGATGGCGATGAAGAGCATGTCAGCGCCGCTCTCGTTGATCTGCAGCGCGATCTCGTGCTCGTCTTCTTCTTTGAAGTAGCCGTTGCGGCGCCCGACGATCTGGATGCCGGGGTGCTCCTTCTCGAAGTTGGCCGCCGCCGCCTGAACAGACTCCTCTTTGGCGCCGAGCATGAAGATCTTGTAGCCCTTCTGGGCCGCCACCGGCAGCATCTCAAACATGATGTCGACGGAGGGGACCCGCTCGGGCAGAGGATCGCCGAACATCTTGGAGAACCAGATCACCGGCGTGCCGTCGGCGGTGATGAGGTCGCAGGAGCGCACGATGCGGGCGAACTCGGGCTCGCGCTGCATCTTCAAGAGCTGGTCGAGGTTGACGCCGCAGCTCTGGTACACCCGGTCCCGCTTGGCGATGTAGCCCTCGACCCGCCGGATGGCCTCTGCCATGTCGACGCGATCGAAGGGGCAGCCAAAGAGGTAGACGCGATCGGCCGCTTCGGGGGTGGCCATGGCTACTTCTGCTCGGCTTTGACAGTCATCTCGCGCACCGCCGACGAGGCGCCGGGGCCGAAGCTGGCGGCGGCGTCGATGCGGTCCCAGTTGTCGCGGAACCAGCGGATGGCGACCTCGAGCCCCTCCTCGAACTGGGTGTTGGGGTTGTAGCCGATCAGGCTGCGGGCCTTGTCGACGCTGGCGCAGAGGCGCAGCTTGGTGTCCCACTTGCGGCGGGCGGCGTAGGAGATGCCCGCCTGGTTGCCCACCGCCTCGTTGATCATCGCGGCGAGGTCACAGATGCGGGTCTCGCGGCCGCTGGCGAGGTTGAACTCTTCGCCCACGGCGGCCGGGTTGGTGCCGGCGCGCAGCAGGCCGTCGGTGATGTCGCCGACGAAGGTGAAGTCGCGGGTCTCGGTGCCATCGCCGGTGATCGGCAGCGGCAGGCCCTTCATCGCCCAGTAGATGAAGTTGGGGATGACGTTGCGGTACTGGCCGGGGACCTCGCCCGGACCGTAGGAATTGAAGAAGCGCGCCTTGACCACCGGCACGTTGTAGTGGTGGTGGAAGAAGTTGCCGTACAGCTCGCCCAGCATCTTGGTGATCTGGTAGGGCGTGGTGAGGTGCATCGACATGAATTCTTCGCGCAGGGGCAGCGGCGCCTCGCTGCCGTAGATCGAGCAGCCCGAGCTGGCGTACACAAAGCGGGTGAGCGGCGAGAGCGTGGCGTACTCAAGCAGGCGCAGGGTGCCCATGCCGTTGACCATCAGGTCGTGCTCTGGGTGATCCACCGAGTTCTGATTGGCGAAGAAGGCGGCGAGATGAAAGACGATCTGCGGCTTCTCGAAGAAGACCCGCTTGAGCTTGACCTCATCGCAGATGTCGCCCTCGACAAAGAGCACGTTCTTCAGGCTGGGCACATTCCAGCGCGGCGAAGAGACGAGGTTGTCGAGCACGATGACGCGGCCAGCGACCGAGGCCAGGGCGCGGGTGAGGTTGGAGCCGATGGCACCCGCACCTCCGGTGACAAGAACGGTCTTTCCAGCATAATCGGCGAGATGCTCAGACATTAGGCGCTCCAAGGGGGCAGGAACAAGGGTGAAGCGAGCACGGCACACACATACGGCGGCGGCATCGGTAGCGATCACAAAGCCTGTAGGGCTCTGATGTCACGCTTTGCAACCAGGGGTGCGGGCGGGTACCCGTCCCGGCGCAGCGCGTGACCCAAGCTGTGGACCACACCGAGGCCCTTCCGTGCTAACACCAGCCCCCTTTGGCGGCCCCCTCTTCCTGGTGGGCATGCCGCGCTCGGGCACCAAGCTCCTGCGCGATCTGCTCAACAACCACCCGGCCATCGGCATCCCCGCCGCCGAGACCGAGTTCCTGCCGGACTGGGCGCAACGCTGGCCGGAATTTGGCGATCTGTCCGATCGCGCCACCTTCCAGGCCTTCGCCGAACGGCAGGCGGGCTCGCCCTACTTCGTCTACCTGCGCGAAGAGCAAGGCCACCAGCTCAACATCGACGCCTGGTACGCCGCCTGCACGGGCTTTGGCACGGCCGCGGTCTTCGAGGCGCTGATCCGCACCGACGCAGCCTCCCCGCGGGGCAGCGGCCGGATCTGGGGCGACAAGAGCCCCGGCTATGTGCAGCACATCGCCCTGCTCAACCGTCTGTGGCCGGCGTGCCGCGTGATCCACATCGTCCGCGATGTGCGCGACTACGCGCTCTCCATCGATCAGGCCTGGGGCAAAGACCGCCTGCGCGCCGCCCAGCGCTGGGTCGACCGCATCACCCGTCTGGAGCTGGACGCCGCGAACCTGGGCTCCCGGCGCTTCATCGAGCTGCGCTACGAGGACCTCGTGCGCGATCCCGGCCCCGAGCTGGCCCGCCTCTGTACCTTCCTCGATCTGCCAACCGCGCCTGGCCTGACCCAGCTCAAGCGCCCGAGCGAGAACAAGGGCGACGCGCGGGGCCACACGGCGATCAAGGCCGACAACACCGCCAAGTACAAGGCGAAGATGGACCCCGCGGAGATCGCCCAGATCGAGCGCCTCGCCGGGCCGCTGCTCCAGCGCTTCGCCTACCCCTGCGATCACAAGGGCCCCGCCGAGCGCCTGCCGCCCTACCAGATGGCGGCCCGGCAGCTCAAAGACGGGGTCAACCTGCTGCGGGCCGAGCTGAAGGAGCGCGGCCCCGTGGACGCGCTTGCCCTGCGCTGGCGCACCTTCCAGGAGAGCGGCGCCTGGGAGCCGCTCCGTTAGCCCCTAGTAGCAGGTGAGGCCCTGGGCAGTGATCCAGTCCCGCAGCAGGGTGGTGCAGGACTCCACGGAGGCCCGATCGGTCTCGAGGAGCTCGCTGGTGGTGCTGGGGTCCTCGACCACAGCGCCCGTGCCGTCGTCATAGCGGAGGGTCCAGTTGAGGGCGATCTCGAAGAGATCGGCGTCTTCGAGGGTGGTGGCCATGAAGCCGTAGACGTCGAGGTCGAAGCTGGCGCTGGCGAGCGGATCGGCGCTGGTCTCGCTGCCGAGAAGGCCGAGCCAGGTGTGGGTCTCCCAGATGCCGTAGGTGGCGTCTTCGTAGTCCTCCAGCACACAGGACAGCTCGGTCTCCAGGTGCAGCGCCACCTCGGCCGCATAGTCGTCGAGCTCGGCGGCGGTGAAGGCCGAGCAGGTCGAGCACAGCTCATCCACGTCGCCGTCGCAGTTGTTGTCGACCGCGTCGCCGCAGACCTCGGTGGCGCCGGGGTAGGCGTCGGCGGCGCCGTCGTCGCAGTCGGTGGCCTCGGTGGTGAGGGTGAGGGTGCCCACCGACGGGCACTCCGTGACGGCGGCCCCGACGTCGCCCGCGCCGTCGCCGTCGGCGTCCATGACATAGGCCCCGGCGCGCACATCGCCGTGGGCGAGGTGGGCAGGGACAGAGTCGTCATCGACGTTGATGCGAATGTAGCGTGAGGCGGCGAGGTGGCAGATGGCGACCTTGGTGACGCCGCCGCCGCGTCCGGGCGTGGTCACCTTGCACTCGCGGTCATCGTCATCGTCGTCGTCGTCATCGGACTCGTCGTCATCGGACTCGTCCTCCTCGTCCTCCTCATCGTCCTTGCCGGACTTGCCCGGGCCTTCCAGGCACTCCTCGGGGCTGCTGTCGCGCGGGCTGCACCGGTCGTCGTCGTCGTCGTCGTCCTCGTCCTCGTCTTCGTCGTCCTTGTCGTCGTCCTTGCCGCGGGGGGACTCTCCCTTGCAGGAGTCATCGAGCTTTCCGGGCCCCTTGTTCGACTTGGAGCCCGAACCGGCGAATGAGACCCCCAGAAACAGACTCAACGAGAGGGTGGCGAACAGACTCATGGCTCCGACCGACGGCCAGGCGAACGATTCAGAGGGGCCAATCCCCTTCTTCGCCGCCCGGGCTCTCCCTGGTTCACGGAACACGACGCCCTCGCGGATAGCCCCCCCTGCGCTCAGGCTGCAGGTGTCATCCAGATCGCCAACGGGAGAGATCGCGCCCCAGCAGCGCTTCGAGGCGGTCAACCTCGCCGGCCATCTCGGCCCGCAGGCGCGCTGCCAGGGCCGGATCCAGGGGCTGGCGCTCGGCGTGGCGGGAATTGGCCTTGCGCAGCAGGCGACGGGTCGACGCCCGCAGCCCCTCGGGAAGCATGGCCTTGAGCGGATCGGGGATCGCGGCGAGGAGCTGCCGCAACGCCGGGCTGCGCACCTCCTTGGCGGTGTTGACGGCGTCGAGCGAGGGGGTGAAGCCCCGATCGAGGCCGAGGAAGTCGAGCACCCGACCCCAGGTGCCCTCGGCGTCGGTCTTCAGGTCGTCCTGCAGCAGCACCAGCACCCGCTCCCGGCCAAAGGCCCGAAAGTACCGATCAACCTGCTCGGCAAACGAGGCCACCCGCCGGTAGAGCAGGCCCTCGGGCAGCGGCGTGCGCGGGGGCAGGCGGCGGCCGGTGGCCCGATCGGCCTCGGCGGCCATGGCCAGGGCGAAGTCGTCGATGTCTTCGTCGTGGACGCTGTTGTAGCGGAGCTGGCCCCAAAGGGCGTACATCATCGACACGGGCTCGCGGAGCAGGATGATCGGCCGGGCCTGGGGATTGAAGGCGGCGATCTCGGCGGCGGCGCGCTGGGAGTAGAGGTACCAGACGCTGGAGTCGCCCAGCCGCAGGTGCGCGGGGCCAGCGCCCGCGAAGTGCTGCAGATAGGCGGCGCGATCGGCGCAGGGGCGGTGGCGCATCTGTAGATCGGAGCCGAAGTGGTGCAGATCCTTGCGCCCCGCCATGAAGACCTGGGGGTGGCCTTCGAGGTAGCGGGTGAGCGCGGTGGTGCCACACTTGGGGGCCCCGACGATGAAGAGGTCGGGAAGGCGGGGCGGCATGGGGACTCGGCGGTGGCAGGGCTAACGGGCGAGGAGCAGGCCCACGACCACCGCGATCACAGCCATCCCGGCGTAGAAGAGCAGCGTGATCTTGCGGCTGGAAAAGGAGGGATCGAGCACGGGCTCTTTGCGTTGCTTGCGACGCTTGGTGCGCCAGGCGTACTCCTCGGGGCTCAGCCAGACCTGGCGCCCGGTGGAGTCGGTGTACTCGCGGTAGCCGCGGGCGGCGTAGAACTCGGCACGGGCCTGCTCGCGCAGATCGTAGAGCTCGGCGTGGCGCGCCGCCTCCGCCGCCTGATCGCGGCGACCCTGGCGGGCGAGCTTCTGCTCCATCTCGGCGGCCCGCCGCTCGTGATCGGCCTCCAATTGTGACCGAAACTCCTGCAAGGCCAGCAGACGCTCTTCTTCCGACAATACCTTTTCACCAATGGGCTGAGACATACGAGATCCTCAAGGATGATGAGCTACAACAAAGAGACGGGATGCCGATGAGGGGGCCCGCAAGCTGCCCCTTCGGCGAGCAGCCCGCTCGCTTGACCTCAGTTCTATCTCTGCGCCCTGCTTCTGGTTGGGCAAAAGCTGTCCCCGCCCTTTGACGCGGCCGGCGGCCCGGGTGACCCTTCGGGGCGCTCTGCTTGTGATGTGCTGTACAACTGATCGGAATTTGTGGAGGACTCCATGGGATTGTCGGGTGTGATCAACTCTGCCAGCCGCCGGATCAAGCGGCGCATGGCCGATCAGGACAAGTCCGAAAACGCGCGCGCCGAGGCCGATGTGGCCCCCTTGCAGCAGCGATTCCCCAGCCTCGGCCGCTACGCAGAGCAGGCGCCCGCGATCGCGAAGCGCTTCGAGAACGACTACCTCGACTACCTGACGCGGGTGGGCCACCCCAACCACGCCGCCAGCCTTGAGCTCATCGCCACGCTCTGGCTGCTCGCCGAAGACAGCGGCGCCCGGCGCATCATCGACCTGGGATCCGGCTTCACCAGCTTCATCCTACGCACCTACGCCGCCGAGCACCCCGGCGTGGAGGTCTGGAGCGTGGACGACTCGGCCGAGTGGCTGGAGCGCACTCGGGGTTGGCTCGGCGAGAAGGGTGTGTCCACCACGCACCTCTACACCTGGGACAACCTGATGGCCCAGGGCCGCCACGACTTCGACCTCGTGCTGCACGACATGGGCATGATGGACACCCGGGCCCGCTGTCTGCAGCAGGCGGTCGACCTCGCGCGCGACGGCGGGCTCGTGATCCTCGACGATGTGCACATGGCCGACTACCGCGACCATGTGGCGAAGACCCTCGAAGGCCGCACCCTGTGGAGCCTCAAGCGCTTCACCCGCGACCCCATCACCCGCTACGCCTGGCTGCTGGCCCGCTGAGGGCTAGCCCCGATTGGGGTGCCAGCCCGGCAGGCGGCGCCCCAACAAGGCCTCGAAGCGCTCCACCTCAGGCTCCAGCTCCGCGGCCAGCCGCTCGCGCAGGGCTGGATCGAGGGGGGCCCGCTCGGCGAAGCGCAGGTTCGCCCGCCGCAGGGCCCGCAGCGCCACCCCAAAGCCGGGGAAGGGCGCCGGATCGACGCCTTCGAGCACCCGCCGTCGCCGCGGCTCGATGATGAAGCGGCGCAGGGCCGCCGAGCGCACCTCGCGGTTGGAGTTGCGCGAGCGCTCGCTGGCGTCGAGCACCCCGGCCATGCCCGGGAAGTCGGTCCGCAGGCCGAGGAATTCCAGCAGGCCGCGGTAGGCCGCCCGCGGGTCCTTCTGGAACTCGTCGAGGATGAGGATGTGGACGCGATCGGCGCCGAAGACGCGCAGGTAGCGCTCCACCTGATCGGCGTAGCGCACGAGCCCCCGGTAGAAGAGCGCGCAGGCCGGGATGCTCGCCGCAGGCAGACGCCGCCCCGCCCGCCGATCGGCCTCGGCGGCGAGGGCCTCCTCGAAAGACTCGATGTCTTCGTCGCCCGAGAAGAGCAGGTGGCTGTGCAGGCTGTGCAGCCAGGAGACCGGGTTGCGCAGCATCATCACGATGCGGGCCTCGCCGGTGAAGGCGTGGAGCTCCTCGGCGGCGCGCTGGCTGATCAGGTACCAGGTCGAGGACTCGCCGATGCGCTTGTGCTGCGGCTTTACGTCGTCGAAGTGCGAGAGGTAGTTCTGCAAGGTGCGCGGCGGGCTGTGGTAGCGCAGGTCGGCGCCGAAGTAGTGCAGCTCCTTGCGGGCCATGAAGATGTCGGGGTGACCGGCAAGGTAGGAGTCGAGCAGGCCGGAGCCGCTCCGAGGGTGACCCACAAAAAAGAAGTCCGGACGCGGCATCTCAGGCAAGCTCGGGGCGAATGTTGGCCTCTTCGACCACCCGCGACCACACGTCGCAGAGCTGCCGAAAGAGGACCGGGGTGGAGAAGGTGGACAGAGCCCGCGCCCGCCCGGCGGCGCCCTGGCGGGCCCGCAGGGACGGATCGGCGAGCAGCGCGATCAGACGGGCCGTCAGCGCGGCGCGATCGCCGGGCGGCACCAGCGCCCCCGAGATCCCATCGGCAACAGCCTCGGGGACGCCGGCGATGGGGGTCGCCACCACCGGCAGCCCGAAGGCCATCGCCTCCAGGATGCCCATCGGCAGGCCCTCGTGGTAGCTCGGCAGGCAGTAGACCCCGGCGGCGCGGTACTGATCGAGGCGGGGGGCGCCGCTGACCCAGCCCGGCACCTCCACCACCCCCTCGAGGCCGGCTGCCTGAACCTGGGCGCGCAGCGCCTCGACCGCGCCGTTGCCGCAGAAGACGAAGGTGGCCTCGGGCACCGCCGCCCGCACCGCCGGGATGACCGAGAAGAGGTCGAGGGCGCCCTTGCGAGCCCCGATCTCGCCCATGAAGAGCACCCGCGGCCCGCCAGCCACCGGCGGGGCCAGGGCGGCGGTGTCGACCGGGTTGTAGAGCACCTCGATGCGCAGGGCGCCGCCCACCTCGGTCAACAAGGTGGCCTCCATCGCCCGCGAAAGGGCCACCACGCGATCCGCCCGCTCCAGCATCGCCCGCAGGGCAGCCCGGCGCCCCGGCAGGGCCACGAAGCCGGCGATGTCCGGCGCGTGCAGGTGCAGCACCACCGGCCGCCCCAGGGCCCGGGCCTCGGCGAACCACAGGGCCTTGCGGGCGAAGCTGGCGCCGAGCGAGAGGTGGATGTGAAAGAGGTCGGGCCGCGGGCCTTGGGCCATCGCCCGCAAAAAACGGCCCTGGCGGCGCAGCATCCCCGCCGCTTTGCGCAAGGGGGGCACCGTGTTCATCGAGCCGAAGTAGCGGCAGTCCACGCCCTCGGCCTTCGCCGCCCCCAACAGCTCGCGGCAGACGGTGGAGATGCCGCCGCGGGCGTCGAGATCGGGGCCGATCATGGCCACAGAGGGGATCAACATCGGCTCCTCATCGGGCAGGCAGGCCAACCTTGAGGCGTTCGAGGTTCTCGCGCTCCTGCTCGGTGGCCACCCCGGCGTCGACCAGGGCCTGCACATGGGGCACCAGCAGCGACAGCTCCACCGCCTCGGCCCGCAGCACCCGCAGCAAGAGGCGCCGCAGCGCATGGGCCCCCGGCTCTTCGGCCACCAGGGCCTCCAGCAGCGGCCGGGCGCCGGCCACCCCGGCCTCCACCCGCGAACGCGCGAGGCCAACGCG
>Ga0164294_10000740_pt1 | contig 30997 bp, 25 predicted proteins | sample GEODES005metaG_FD_111479 | JGI IMG/M metagenome (GOLD analysis project Ga0164294, IMG submission 111479) | Oligotrophic lake water microbial communities from Sparkling Lake, Wisconsin, USA - GEODES005 metaG | ecosystem: Environmental > Aquatic > Freshwater > Lake | place: USA: Sparkling Lake...
ACGGCCGCTGCGGACAGGCAAAAGACGCCGACCTCCACCACCGGGCCGCGCTGAATGAGCTGTCCGTCGGCGCCGCGGCGCAGGTGCAGCAATCCGCCGGGCATCTGGGCCTGCACCGCCGGGCCGAGGCGCCCCAGGGCCTGCCCCACGGCCACCACGGCGCAGGCGCTCGACCCGCTGGCCCGGGTGGGCCCCGCTCCACGCTCGAAGATGCGCAGCTCGACGAGCTCATCGCTGAGGATGCGGGCGAACTGCACGTTGGTGCGGTTGGGAAAGAACGGGTGATCGGTGAGCAGCGCCCCCCACTGCGTCCAGGGCAGGGCGTCGAGGGGCTCGTCGAAGAAGGCGACGCAGTGCGGGTTGCCCATGCCCACCGCCGTCAGCGCGAGGGTGCGATCGGGCAGCGCGATCGGGGTGAGGCGCAGGGGGCGGGCGCAGGGGATCTCCGCCGGCTCAAAGGTGGGCCAGCCCATCTCCACCTCCACGCTGCCGTCGTCGGCGATCGCGCAGGTGACGAGGCCGCCCGCGGTCTCCACCGTGAAGAGGGGCGGGGCGCCGCGGTGATCGAAGAGGTAGCGCGCGAAGATGCGCAGGCCGTTGCCGCTCTTCTCGGCGAGCGAGCCGTCGGGGTTCCAGATGCGCAGGCCATAGGCGGCGCGCGTGGAGGGCAGCTCCTCGAGGATGCCGTCGCCGCCGATGCCCTCGTGGCGGTCGCACAGGGCCTCGACCCGGGCCGGGCTGAGGGCCAGGGCGCCGTCGGAGACGAGGTAGTCGTTGCCTAGGCCATGGCTCTTGATGAAGCGCGACACGACGGCTCCTCCTGGGCGCCGGGCCTAACCCTGGGCCCCCGCCCGAGGGGGCCGCGCTGTATGCTCCCCGGCGCGGAGGCTGGCCATGGTTCGGGTCGATCCACACAACCCCCGGGCCGCGGCCCTCGCCGAGCGGCTCGCGGCCTACTTCGACGTCGAGACGCTCCCCGACAGCCTCTGCCTCGTCGTGGGCGGCGATGGCTGGATGCTGCGCTGCATCCGCGAGTTGGGCGCGGGGCCCACCTACCTGGGGCTCAACGCCGGCCACCTCGGCTTTCTGCTCAACGACGCCGACGATGTCGCCGACGTGGCGCTGGTCCTCGCCCAGCGAAGCTGGACGGTCACCAGCTTTCCCCGCCTGGGCATGCGCGGGCTCGATCCCCACGGCAGGCCGCTGCACACCCTGGCGGTAAACGACCTCTATGTGGAGCGCGGCACCGGCCAGAGCGCGCACCTGCACGTCAAGATCGACGGGGTGCCGATGGTCGACCGCCTGATCTGCGATGGGCTGCTGGTGGCCACCGCCCTGGGCTCCACGGCCTACAGCTACTCGGCGGGCGGCCCGCCCTGTCACCCCCAGGTGCGGGCGGTGATGGTCACGCCGGTCTGCCCCCACGCCCCGCGGCTGCCGCCCCTGGTGCTGCCCCCCGAGGCGGTGGTGGAGATCGACGTGCTGAGCCCGGAGCGGCGCCCGGTGCGCGCGGTGGCCGATGGCGTGGAGTTGGGGCCGATCACCAGCGCGCGCTTGCAGCTGCAGCCCGATGAGGTGCGCCTCGCCTTCCTCTCGGAGGCGGCCTTCACGCGGCGTCTGCTCCGCAAGGTGCTGCGCACCTAGACAGCCCGTTCTTTCTTTTCAGAGAGAGTCGGAGGGGGTCGTTCTTTCTCTCAAGGGAGAAAGAGGGGCCTTCCTTCGCGCGGTCTGGGCCGGGCATCCGCGGTGACACTGTCGCCGGTGATCGCGTGCCCACGCTGTCTCCCGCGACAAGCAACGGCGGCTGATACTGTCGCCGGAAGACCGGAGACAGCCCTGTAGAGGCCTGGCACGACCTTTGCGAAGTCCTTTGGCGAGCCCCCACCGAACCGCCGAGGAAACGAGCATGTCTGCACAGCCCGCACTCCATGTCCTCTTCCAGAACCCGCCCGCCACCGGCGCCGCCTTCGACCGCCAGAGCCTGATCCTCGAGTACTACCCCCTGGTCCGCACGATCGCGGCCCGCCTCTCCCGTCGCCTGCCCCCCTCGGTGGACGGCGAGGAGCTGGTCAATGTGGGCGTGCTCGGTCTCATTGATGCCATCGACCGCTTCGATCCCTCCCGTGGGGTGCCCTTCAAGAACTACGCGGAGATCCGCATCAGCGGCTCGATGTTCGACAGCCTCCGCTCGGGCGACTGGGTCCCCCGCTCGGTGCGCCGCAAGAACAACCGCCTCGAGAAGGCCCGCGCCGAGCTGCACTTCCAGCTGGGCCGCGACCCCAGCCGCGAGGAGATGGCCGCCAAGCTCGAGGTCTCGATGGCCGAGCTGGAGTCCATCGAGAAGGACTCGCGCATCAACCGCCTCGTCTCCCTCGACGCCACCACCCACGAAGATGGATCCACCCCGCTGATCGACACCCTGCCGCGCAACGAGCCCTCGATGGAGCAGAACATGCTCGACGATCAGCTCCGCGCCGAGGTGGAGCACGCGGTGATGTGCCTGCCCGAGAAGGAGCGCCTCGCCGTCACCCAGTACTACCTCCAGGGCATGACCCTGCGCGAGATCGGCGCTCAGCTCGGTGTCACCGAGTCACGGGCTTGTCAGCTCCGCGGTCAGGGCATCAAGCGCCTTCAGTTTCGCCTCAAGTCTTCCGTTGCCTGATCATCCCCCCGATGCGACGCGATGAAGGACTCGAAAGAGCGCACCGAACGCGGGGTGGGGGCACCTTGTTGGACTGGAGCGCATCTTGGACCGTTCTTTCGCCTCGTGCTCGTCGTTTCGCGCCCCTTCGGACCCCCAGGCCCGCGAGCGCTACGTCGCCGATCTCCGGGATCGGTACCTTCGGGGCCAGCTTGAGGTGAGCTTCTGCAACCGGCCTGTTCCCTACGCCCTGATGTCAGACCTCGGCGGCGAAGAGTCCTGAGCGAGGGGCGGAGGGGCTACCAGCCTTCGTCTTCGTAGCGGTCAAAGCGGGTCTTGCCCGGCCGCTCACCGAGGAAGCGGAGCTGAAAGCCCACGAGGAGGCCGGCGCCTACCGTAGACAGAGCCGGCGGGGCCTCGGTCTTGTCGAGGAAGCCGCGCCCGACGTGGCTCTCTTCGGCGCCCGTGCCGCCCACCAGCACCTGGAGGGGGACGTGGACGAAGAGGTCGCCGCGGCTGCCCAGCCGGGCCTCGGCGCCAAAGAGTCCGCCCACCAGCAGCGAGGTGGGGGCCGAGAAGGTGGGCATCTCCGGCGTGAAGGTCACCGCGCTGTCGGCGGCGCTGCCGACCAGGTAGGTGATCTGGGCGCCGACCACCGGGCGGATCGACCAGGCCGGCATCAGGCCGCCAAGGGCCTGCACGCCCACATAGAGGTTGGGGTTGCCAAAGTCCTGGGCCTCGGGGGCCACGCTGGGGGGCTGACCCTCGGTGACCGTGTGCTGGTCGAGCTCGTAGCGGCCGGCGATGTAGCCCGCGGTGAGGCCGACCTCCAGCTCAGGCAGCAGGCCGTAGCCCACGCTCCCGCCGAGGTTGAGGCCGCCGCTGGAGACCGCCGACTGCCAGGCATAGGTCTCCACCGTGGACAGATCCTCGCTGGAGAGGGCGCTGCGGAGGTAGTACTCGGCGTCGACGGGCCCGCGCTGAAAGCCGATGTGGGGCCGGGCCAGGAGCTGGCCCTTGCGGCCGATGTTGCGGCGGCGCCACTCGGTGAGGTTGAGGCCGGAGTTGCGGTAGCGCAGGTACTCGCGGGGGCTCATGTTGAGCCGCTCCCAGGGCTTGCTGCCCTCCTTGCCCATGTCGGAGAGGAGCTGCTCTTCGGTGATCTTGGGCCGCTCGATGCGCGCGCCCTCGCGGCGGTCCACCGAGCTGACGCCGCCGATCTCTTTGTCGAGTTGGGCGAGCTGACGGTTGGCCTCGGCGGTGTCCACCTTCGGGGCCTCGTCTTCTTCTTCGTCGCCGGCCCGGATGTCGCCGCCCGCACCGGTCTTTCCCTGGGCGGTGGCGATCAGCACCCGCACGACGCCTTCGGTGAAGGCGGCGTCGAGGCTCCCGCTGGCGATGTCCACCTGAAAGGACAGTACGTCTTCGGATCTGGACACATCGATGATGTGCACCTCCACCCGGCTGCCCTCTCCCTCGGCCGCGACCACGCCGGCGATGGCGAAGTTGGCATTGGCGGTGTCGCCGAGGACAAAGGCGCAGCCGACAAACTCATTGGGCGGGCAGGAGCTGGCGTAGAGCTCGGCCTGGGTGTCGTGCACCATCCCCACCTTTTCGATGGGGATGGCCCGCACCTCGTTGTGGCGGCCGAGCTCCTCGTTGAGGGCGGTCGTGAGCTGCAGCGCGAGGCTCCGGCTCTCGCTGTCGCGCGCCTGGAAGGGCGACACGAAGACGTAGGCCAGATCATCGGCGGCGTGGGCGGAAGAAACGAGGGCGGCAGCGGCGAGGATCCACATGCCGCCCAGGGTACCACAGGCCTGCTAGCGCAGGATCTTGCGGCGCGGCGCCCGGGCCGTGACCACCGGCGGGGTGGGCGGCGAGAGGAGGGCCAGCAGCTCGACGTGGGCCGTCTGGGGGAACATGTCGTAGGCCCGCAGCGCGCGGATCGACCAGCCCGCGGCGACAAAGCGCTGCAGATCGGTGGCCAGGGCCCGCGGGTTGCAGGACAGATAGGCCACCTGTGCGGGCTGAAGCGCCAGAATGCCCTCCACCACGTTGTCTTCGAGGCCACGCCGCGCGGGATCGACCACCACGACCGGGCCGCGGCCGGCCACGCGGCGGCCGATCTCGGGCAGGCGGTCGAGGACGGCGCCGCGCTGGAACTCGGCGGGCAGGTGCAGCAGCCGGCAGCTCTCCTCGGCGCGGTCGATGGCGCCGGGCACCTCTTCGACGCCCACCGCCCAGCCATGCTCACGCGCCAGGGGCAGCGTGAAGGTGCCGACCCCGCAGTAGAGGTCGACCACCGGATGGCTCTTGAAGGGGGCGAGGTCGGCGATCACGTCGCGGACGATGCGATCGGCGAGGCCGGGGTTGGTTTGGAAGAAGTCGCCCGGGCCCACGCGCAGTCGGAGGCCGGCCACCTCTTCTTCGATGGTGCCCTCGCCGCCGAGGCGATCGAACTGGGGCACGCCCTCGATCGGCGGGGCGAAGATCGCGTTGCCTGGTAGATCGTTGACGTGCTGGTAGACCCCGCTCACCGCGCCCGAGCCCGCCGCGATGGCGTCGGCCAGGGCGCGAACGTGGTGGTTGGTGCGGCCGACGACCAGCGTCACCAGCACCTTGCCGTCGACCCGGCTCTGGCGCACCACGATGTGGCGCAGGGTGCCGCGGTCGGTCTCGGTCTCGAAGGGGTAGATCTCCAGCTCGATGACATGGTGCGCGATGACCTTCATCACCTCGCGCAGCACCGGCGTGGTCACCTGACACTCGGGGATCGGCACCACCCGGTGGGTGCCGCGGGCGTAGGTGCCCACCCGCAGGTTGCCCTTGTCGCTGCGCCCCACCGCCAGCTTGATGACATGGCGGAAGTTGGCGTCGCCGTCAGGGCCCTCGATCAGGCTGGTGGGCGTGTGGGCGGCGAGCCCGACCCCGCTCAAGGCCTGCCGCACCAGGGCGAGGCGCGCCTCGGCCTGACCGGCCGGGGTCATGTGCATGAAGGGGCAGCCGCCGCAGAGGTTGTAGCGCTCGCAGGGCGGCTCGCGGCGGAGCGGCGAAGGGTTGCGACGCGGTTGGAGGAAGCGGGCGCGATGGACATGGGCGCCGGAGCCTACGGGCTCCACCCTGGCCTCTTCGCCCACGATGCCGGCCCAGATCTCGACGCGACGGCCCTGGGGGTCGACGTCGTCGCGGGCGGCCAGCCCTTCGGGCGTCCAGTAGGTAGGGGTGATCGTCTTTGACATGGCCGCGCGGTTAACCCGCCGAGGCCCGGGTGAGCCGGGAGACTGTGCCCGCTTCCAGATCCTCGTGCCAGATCTCGTCGGTGCCGCGCACAAAGCCGACCTGCGCCCGCGGCGAGGGCTCGCCCAAGCCGCCAGCGTTGAGGCACAGGCAGTCGCCCAGCCGAAAGACGCCGGCCCCCTCATGGATGTGGCCGCAGACCAGCACCTTGCCGCGCTCCAGGGCCCAGGTGCGCACCGCGGCGCTGCCAGCCTGCACCTTGGTGTAGGTGAGGTCGAGGGGCGTGTTCAGCGGCGGTGTGTGGCTCACCAGGATGTCGGCCTTCTGGGGGAGGCGCATCGCCGCGTCGTTCTCGCTCCACTCGTAGGGGAAGCCAAAGCGGGCTGGCCCCGCTCCGCCCAAGCCGGCGAGGCTGACCCCGCCGACGGTGATGGCGCGGCAGTCGAGGTTTCCGGGCAGCTCGAGGTCGGGCCAGTCGTGGTTGCCGGGGACAAAGAAGACCGGCCGGGCCACCGCCCGCACCGCGGCGAGCACCTCGCCCACCACCTCCAGGTAGCGGGCGCCCCGGCCGCTGCCCCGTGGGGCGTTGCGCGCGCAGGAGAGATCGCCGACGAGCAAGATGCCCTGCACCTTCTCGCGGGAGATGCGGCGCAAGACCGTGCGGAGCAGGCCCATGCGACCGTGCACGTCTCCGATGACCGCAAAGAGCGGCGGGGGCGTGCTCATCGAAGGGGCGCTGGCAAAAAGGGGGAGGCCGCCTTCAAGGCCGGGCCGACATCAGGCCGAAGATCACCACGATCAGGGCGAGCTGCCCGAAGGCGCCAGCGATGAGGCGCGAGGAGGCCGCGCCCCCTTCGGTGACGGCCTGGATCTCCGGCGTGACGAGGCGCTTGCCCAGGATCTCCACCGGCGCCCAGAGCAGCACCGACACCCAGATCCACCAGGTGCCGAGGTGGTAGGGCGGGATCGAGTTGGCGATGCTGGCCCCAAAGAGGAGGAGCCCGAGCAGCACGGTGATGCGCCCGCCCCAGATCAGCCCCAGGGTGTGCACCCAGCGCAGCATGCTGGCCGAGCGCGCGTCGGTGCGCGCCTTGGTGAGCACCAGCACCACGTCAACCAGGGAGACGAGGAACACGAGGTAGGCGAGGCCGCGGTGGCTCTCCAGCAACATTCGGTACATGAATTCGTCCAGGTCAGCGGTTGGAGCCCGGCTGGCTCGGGGGCGCCTTGGGCAGGCGAAGCCCCTCGCGCTTCTTCAGTGGGAGATCGGGCAGCCGCAGGCCCTTGGCGGCGGCCTCTTCGACGGCCGGATTGGGGGCCGCCTCGACCGGCGCGCTGCCCTTGGGGCCCAGGTCGAGGCGAAAGCTCACCCGCACGTTGTTGTCGACCGACTTGTGGCCACAGGCCATCATCAGCGCCTTGAGCCGCGGGGTGAGCTTGAGGTCTTCGATGGAGAGGAAGACCGGCGCGGTGCTGTCGAGGTGGTAGTCGTTCTGGGCGCTGCGGCTGAGGCGCACCGCCGCCTCGATCGGCGTGGAGATGCCCTGGATCTCCAGGGTGCCCTTGGCGGTGGCCGCAGCGTCATAGCCGATGGCCACACCTTCTTCGGGCAGGCCGTCGAGGGAGGTGAGCCGCACCGTGGCGGTTGGGTGGGTGGCGGCGTCGAAGAAGACACCCTCGATGTTGGTGTCGCGGCCGGCGTTTCCGGAGTCAAAGCTCTCGATTGAGACGCGCATCACCCCGTGCAGCCCGGCCGGCAGGTCGCCATCGTCGAAGGTGGCCTCACCGCGCAGGCGGGTGAAGCGACCGGCCACCTCGGTGCCACCGTCTTTTACGGCGATGATCGAGATCTCGCCGCCGCGCACCGCCAGCTCGGCCGGGCGGGCCGGCGCTTCGATCGGCTCGGGCGGCGGCGCCTCGGTGGCCGGCTCTTTGTCTTTGGCCAGATCCGCCACCTTGTCACAGCCAGCCCCGCCGAGCAGGGCGAGGCCCAGCGCAACAAAGAGACAGGGGATGGAGCGGCGAGTGGCCATGGACGGATCCTGTGCGGCCTCGGCCTAACGCCGCCGGCCCAACCTTCAACGGGTGAGGCGGCGGTAGATCTGGGTGATGCGCGCCGGCAGGCTGTCCACCCGATCGATCACCGTGTAGTGACCCGCCCCGTACATCGCCTCGAGGTAGCGCTGGCCCTGGGGGTCGACGGTGATGCAGAAGGTGTGAACCCCCTTCTTTCGGGCCTCCACCAGGGCCACCCGCGTGTCTTCGATGGCGTAGCGGTCGGCATAGTGGTCGCAGCCGCAGTCGAGGGGCTTGCCGTCGGAGAGCAGGATGAGCAGCCGCACCCGCGCGGGCCAGGCCATCATCTTGGCCGTGGCGTGGCGGATGGCGGCCCCGTCGCGGTTCTCCATCTTGAAGGCCATCCGGCCGACCCGGGCCCGGGCGGCGTCATCCCAGGGCTCACCCAGCTCCTTGGCGATGTAAAAGGCGACCTGATCGCGGCCGTAGCCCGAGAAGCCCCAGATCGCGCTGGCGTCGCCGATGGCGTCGACCGCCTCGGCGATCAGCACCAGGGCTGCCTTCTCGATGTCGATGATGCGGCGAGCCTCTGCGCCGACCACCTCGTTGGTCGACGAGCTCATGTCGAGGAGGAAGCCGACGGCCACGTCGCGCTCTTCGCGCAGGTGGCGCATGTAGAGGTGCTCGGAGGGCGAGCCGCCGGCGCGTCGCTCCACCCGGGCGGCGATGGCCCGGTCGATGTCGATCTCGTCGCCGTCGGGCAGGCCGCGCACCCGGCGCACCGCCTCGGGGCGCAGGGCCTCAAAGGCGCGGCGGACGCTGGCGATGAGCGGGCCGTGATCGGCGCGCACCCCCTCGACGAATTCCATTCCGCCTGGGGCCAGGCGGTGCTCGGTGAGGCGCACCCAGCGAGGCTTGTAGTCGTCGATGACCGGGTCCCACTCGGGGTAGAAGAAGGGCTTGCCCACCACGGCGGCGTCGGGATCGGCGGCCTTGGGGGGGCTGCTGGCGCCGCGCAAGGGGCCCTCGATCGCCTCGGTGCTGGGCTCGCGCAGGGGGCCGGCGGGCGGCGGCGCCCGGTCGAGGAAGGCGTCCATCTCGGCGTAGCTGCTGCCTTCGCGGCGGGCGCGCTCGCGGGCCTCGCCCTTGGTCGCCTGGGGCTCGGCGCCGGCGCGCAGGGCCTCCAACATGCGCTGGGCGGCTTCTTCGGTTTGGCGGTCTTCTTCGGAGAGGGCCTCGGTGCGCAGCTCGGGCTGGAGCGCGTCGCGGGCCATGGGCTGGTAGTCGAGGCCGCGCTCCCCCTCGCTGCGGCCCGGGGCGGCGGGCCCGGGGGCCGAGGCCTCGTCGCGAGGGGCGGGGCTGCCGCGCTCGCCGCCGGCGCCGCTGCGGGGTGGGGCGGTGTTGGGCTGGGCGCGCAGCAGCAAGGCGTAGAGGGGCGCAAAGGCGGCGACGACCGCTACGACGGTGTCCTGGACGCTGGCCTCGGGGTGGCGCACCGCGTCGATGGCGGCGGAGAGCGCCGGGAGCAGGGCGGCGGCCTGGGGGTCTTTGGGGGCTGCAGGCGCCTTGCCCCGGGCGGTCTCGGCCATCCAGGCGATGGCCTGCTCGGCGGGGGCCGGATTGGGGCGCGGCTCGGGGTCCACCGGGCGCCAGTGGGCCGCCAGGGCGTCCATGTCGCGGGCCACGCCGGGGTACTCGGCGCGCACCCGCTGCTCGACGCGCAGATCTTCGAGGACGGTGAAGAGGTCGCGGGCGATGCTGCTGTTGGGAAAGCTACGAAAGAGCCGCTCCAGCTCCAGCTCGCCGGGCCGCCGCGTGGGCCAATCGCCAGGCAGGGCCGACAGGTCGAGGTCGAGGGTGCCGTGCTCGATGTAGCCAGCGTTTCGCGCGGTCAGCACCCGGTAGACCAGGAAGTCGCGGGCGTCGCCGAAGTGATCGACCCGGGGCGGCAGATAGAGGTGCCGACCGTCGGTGAAGGCGCGATCGCCGGGGCGCACGGCCACGTCGGCGCCGCAGTGGGCGCGGGCGTAGTGGGTGAGGGTGCGCTGCACCGAGGCCAGCGAGAGCCCGCCGGCGAGGCGGGTGGACTCGCGCTGGCTCTGGCCGCTCTCCTGCTTCAAGAAGCTCTCGGCCCGCCGGGGGCTCTTGCGGTGCAGGGCGAGGGCCTGGGCGAGGAAGTCGGCCAGGGCGTCGTCCTTGAGCTGTTCGAGCAAGGGCGGCAAGGTGCGCAGCACCAGGGGCAGGGCCTCCACGCGATCGACCTGCACCGCGCGGAGCAGGCGGAGGTAGCGGCCGCGGCCCTCGCGGGGCACCCGGGCGAGGTGATCGGGCAGGCCATGGGCCACCTGCCGGCCCAGGTTGAGGTCGACGGTGGCGACGGCGACCACCAGCTCGGAGTAGGCGCGGGCCTCGTCGGCGCCGAGGGCCTCGCGCAGGGCGCGCTCGTTCTCGGTCCAGGCCCGCAGCAAGCTGAGGTCGAGCCGGCCGAGGATCGCTGTCGGGCCAATGCGATCGCCAATTCGGCTGCCCGCCTCCACCACCCGGGCGGCGAAGGGAGAGAGGCGGCGGGCGAGGTCCTGGAGGCGGCTCGGCATGGCGCGGGCTAACCCGGAGGGCCCCGGGCGCCCGGGCGCCGATGGGAGAGGCCATGGAGGGTTTTGTCGCCACTGAGGTGCGGATCGGCGCGCGGGCCTGGCCGGTCTTCCGGGGCGGGGCCGGGCCGGGTGTGGTGGTCATCCATGAGGTGCCGGGCATCACCCCAGGCGTGCTGCGCTTCGCGCGGAGGCTGGTGGATTCGGGCTTCTCGGTGGCGCTGCCCTCCTTGTTGGGCGAGCCCGGCGCGGGTGAGACCCCAGGCGCCCTCCTCCGCGAGCTCGGCCGCGTCTGCGTCGCCGAGGACTTCGTCGCCTTTTCCACCGGCCGCAGCGCGCCGGCGGTGGAGGTCTGCCGGGCGGTGGCCCGCAGCCTGCACGCCGAGGTGGGCGGGCCCGGAGTCGGCGCGGTGGGGATGTGTTTTTCGGGGGGCTACGCCCTGGCGATGATGGTGGACGCGCCGGTGATCGCCCCGGTGCTGAGCCAGCCTTCGATGCCCTTCGCCCTGCTGCCGGGCCGCAGCGAGGCCCTCGATCTGAGCCCCGCGGAGGAGGCCGCCGTGGTGGCCCAGGTGCGCGCCGGCTGCCCGGTGATGGCCCTGCGCTACCGTGGCGATCGCCTCGTCGGCCGCCGCTTTGATCGCCTACGGGCGCTCTTTGGCGATCAGCTCCTGGCCATCGAGCTCCCCGGCTGGCGGCACAGCGTGCTCACCGGGCGCCAGGGCCCCGACGAGGCCGCCGCCACCGAGGCCGTCATCGCATTCTTGCGCCAGCGCCTGCAACCCGCCGGCTGACGATCTTGGCGGCGAGGCCGAGCGCGGCGCGCATGCTGGCGGGGTCGGCCAACCCGGTGCCGACCAGCGCGTCGGCGGTGCCATGGTCGACGCTGGTGCGGATGATCGGCAGGCCCAGGGTCCAGTTGACCGAGCGGCCAAAGTCGACGGCCTTGAGCGGGGCGAGGCCCTGGTCGTGGTACATCGCCACGATCAGGTCGGCGCGGCCGGCCCGACCCTCCAGAAAGGCGGTCTCGGCCGAGACCGGCCCGATGAGGGGGTAGCCCTCGGCCCGCAGCGCCTCGGCGGCGGGGCCGATGATGCGCAGCTCTTCGTCGCCCAGCAGCCCCTCTTCGCCAGCGTGGGGGTTTACGCCGCAGAGGTAGATTCGCGGCGCCGTCAGGCCGAGATCGTCGACCAGCGCGGCGTGGGCGACCCGCACCACCCGCTCGATGTCGTCGACGCGCAGGGCGGCGGGCACCGCAGACAGCGGGATGTGGGTGGTGACCAGGGCCACCCGCAGGGAGCCGCCGACGAAGGCCATCACCTCGCGCTCGGCTCCCAGCAGGTGGCCGAGGAAGTCGGTGTGGCCGTTGTAGGCGAAGCCGCGCTCGCGCAGGCGCTTCTTGTGGATGGGCCCCGTCACCAGGGCCGAAAAGCGCCCGGACTGGCAGCCGGCCACCGCCACCCGCAGGGCGGAGACCTCGGCGGCCTCGGCCCCATCGTCGGCGTCGATCACGGGGATGCGCCCCGACTCGGCCTCCGACTCGTGACCGACCTGCTGGAGGGGGAGCCCGAGGGCCCGGTTCGCCGCCCAGATCGCCGAGGCTCGCCCGATCAGGATGACCGGATGTGGATCTTCGCGGAGCGCCCGCAGGCTCACCTCGGGGCCGATGCCCATGCCCGGGGTCAAGGCGAGGGGGGCGAGCGCCACTACTTCTTGGGGGGCGGCTCGAGGAGCACGGTCACGGCGGCCTGGCGGCGGGCCGCCTCACACCAGCGCTCGGTCTCCTGCTCCAGCCGCTTGTTCATGACCTCAAAGCGAAGCTGCTCGCGCACCTCGTCGAAGGGCCGGGCGTCGGTGGCCTTGCGCGCGAAGACATGCACGAAGAACCAGCCCTGGGGCGTGCGCAGGGGCTCGCTGGTGCCGCCGATCGGCAGGCCAAAGGCCTGGCTGTCGAGCTCGCCCACGAGGTCACCCTGCTTGAAGGTGCCCATCTGGCCGCCGGCCTTGCCGTAGGGGCCCTCGTCCAAGGCGGTGGAGACGGCGGCGAAGGGCTCTCCGGCGGCGAGCCGGCGCTTGACCTCGGCCACCTTGGCCTCAGCGGCGGCGAGCACGGCGGCGTCGGCCCCTTCGAGGGGAGCGCTCACGAAGAGCGCGCCGACATCGGCCTGCACGGGCTGGTTGAGCCCCGAGACCTTGCGGCGCCAGGCGTCTTGCAGCTCGGCCTCGCTGATGACGATGCGCGGCTGGATGACGGCCTGCTGGAACTTCATCTCGCGGAGCTGGCCGCGCAGGGTCTCGCGGTACTCGCCCCAGGTGCTGCCGGTGCGCTCGATCTCGGTGCGGATCTGCGGCACCGTCAGCCCGTTGTCGCTGGCGATCGAGGCGATCGCCCGCTCCAGCTCGTCTTCGTTGACGTCGAGGCCGAGCTTTTGGACCTCCTGGGTGATCAGCGATCGGTTGATCAGCTGATCGAGCCAGGCGATCTCGATCTCACGGCGAAATCCCTCGCCCTCCCGGGCCACCTGCTCGCTGATCACAGCCGAGCCGACGGCGTAGATGTCAGACAGCGCGATCACCTCGTCGTTGACGACGGCGGCGATGCGATCGACGGTGGCGGCCTGCGAGAGGCCGAGCCAGAGGGCGAGGGCGGCGATCACTGGGCGTCTTCGCCGCCGGCCGCGGGCGCGCCGCCGACCGCAGGGGCCTCACCGGGGGTGGGCACGCCGCCGGGCAGGGCGGGGGCCTCGGGGGCGTCCATGCCCTCGTCATCCATGCCTTCGCCGGGGTTCAAGACCATGCCCGGCGCGCCGGCCTTGCGGGAGCTCTTGACCTCGAGCTTGCCGAGCGCGTCTTCCTTGATCTCGATCTTGGCGCCGGTGCGCAGGTTGTTGACGTAGGAGTCGTAGAGGCTCTTGAGGCGGTCGTTCTTGACCTTGCGCAGCACGCTGCCCTTCATCTGGGCGTAGGTGCGCTCGACGCGCTCGCGCTTGTTGGCGACGACCACGATGTTGTAGCCCTCCGAGGTCTTGAAGGGCTCGGAGACCTGCTCCACCGCCATCTCGAAGGCCTTGTCGACCACGGCCTGATCGAGGCCGGGCTTGCCGGTCTTGGCCACGAAGCCGACGTCGCCGCCGCGGCGCTTGTAGGGGTCTTCGGAGTGCTTGCCGGCCAGATCCTTAAAGGCGGCCGGGTCCTTCTTCACGCCGGCGAAGACCTCATCGGCCAGCTTCTTGGCGTCGGCGTCGGAGCGCTGCTCGCTCACCTTGATGAGGATGCGCTTGATCTGCACCTTCTCGGGGACGATGAACTCGTCCTTGTGGGCCTCGTAGTAGGCCTGCAGCTCGGCGTCGTTGAAGTCGGAGTTCTTGACGCTGGCGTAGACATCCTGGCGCAGCAGGGTGTTGACCATCACCTTCTGGACCTTGGGGTCCTTGTCGAGGCCCTTCTTCAAGGCTTCGAGGTAGAGCAGCTTCTCTTCGACCAGCTTGTTCAGCACCTCTTTCTTCTCTTCGAGGCTGAGCTGGTCGCCAGCGGCGGGGCTCTTGCGCTGGGCGCTCTGCTCGAACTCGATGCTGCCGACCTCCATGCCGTTCACCGTGGCCAGCACCGTGCCGATCTCCTGCTTCGGAGCGGCGCTGGTGCTCTCGGCGCCGCCCTTGGAGGCGCCCCCGTCACAGCCAAGGAGGGAAGTCGAGAAGAGCGCTGCGAGGAGTGCTACAGAAGAGAGACGCATGGAAGAGACCTCGGAGTTGAAGCTTTTGCCGCTCACCGCGGCCAGAAGCAGGCGGTGACCGCGCTGGTGGGCGGGGGTGCCGCTGGCGCCACGCGGATCACGCGCCCTGGCAAAGGGTCGACCGCATAGCCGACAGGGTGGGGCGCGGCAAGAAGGGCACAAGGGGCTGCTTTCTTCCCTTCGACGAAGGGCGCCTAGGGAATAAGATCGCCGCGGTGGTAGGCGGTGTCTTCGGCGTCCACCCGCAGCGCGTCCGGCTCATCGGCCAGGGCGGCGTCGAGGGCCTCGGCGACGCCGACCAGCACGAGGCTCTGGTCGGCCGGCGTGATCCAGCGCGCGGCGGCCTGCTGCACGGCCTCATCGTCGAGGGCGGCGATGCGGGCGGGGCGCTCCGCGAGGTCGGCGCGATCGATGCCCAGCACCCGCCCCCGCGCCAGCAAGCCCGCCACCGCCGCGACGCCGACGGTGCCGTGCACATAGCCGCCGATCATCGAGCGCCGGGCCCGCTCCAGCTCTTCACCGGCGGGCGGACGGGTCGAGAAGTCGCCGAGCGAGGCCGACAGCGCCTGACAGGCCTCGGCGGTGCGGGCGGCGGCGGTGGTGAACGAAAGCGAGAAGTCGCCGCCCACCAACCCAGCGTCGACGCTGCTGCTGACCCCATAGGTGAGGCCGAGCTCTTCGCGCAGGCGGGTGAAGAGGCGCCCGCTGCTGCTGCCGCCTAGCGCGTGGTTGGCGAGGCGCAGGGCGTGCAGGTCGGGGTGGGCGCGGGGGATGGCGAGCTGGCCGCGGGCGATGGTGGTCTGCTCGGAGCCGGGGCGGGTCACGCCGACCACCCGGCGGGGCCGCGGTTGGGGCAGGCCCGGCAGGGCCAGGAGGGGCCCGCCGCCGACCCGATCGGCGTGCCGCGCGCACAGCTGGTCGAGGAGGGGCTCGGCCTCGATGTCGCCCACCACGAGGAGGTGCCCCCGGGCCGGCGCGGTGATTCGCGCGTGCAGGGCGTGCAGATCGGCCTGGGTGGTGGCGGCGAGGCCCTCGGCGCTGGCGGAGGGCTGGCCATAGGGGTGCCCGCCATACACCAGGGCGCAGAGCCAGAGGTTGGCGAGGTGGTCCGGATCGCTCTGTTCATTGTGGAGCAGATCAAGGGCGGCGCTGCGCTCGCGCTCCAGGTGGCTCTCGGCGAAGGCGGGCTGCAGGGCGACCTCATCGAGGAGGTCGAGCAGGGCGGGCAGGTGCTCGGAGAGGCCGGCGACCGAGACGGTGATCGAGTCGGTGCTGGCGGAGACCCGCAGCCGGGCGCCGCGATCGTCGAGGATGTGGGCGATCTGTTCGGAGGAGTGGCGATCGGTGCCGTGGCGGAGCAAGGCGGTGAGCAGGCGCAGCGCGCCGCGGGGGGCCGGCGGCTCTTGGAGGCGGGCGGCGGGCCAGGTCCAGGCGGCGAGGAAGAGCGGCTGGGCGCCCATCCGCACGGTCTGGATCGCCGGTCCGCCGGGGAGCTGGCGCAAGGGGGCTTCGGGCAGGCTCCAGGGGCGGGCGTGGCCGCTGGCCGGCGGGCGGTCGGGGAAGCTCATGCGGGCACCACATCGAGCCGCACGCGGCCCGCCTCGGTGAAGGTGGCGGCGGCGACGCGACGCAGATCGTCGGGGGTGACGGCGGCGATGCGGGCGAGCTGGCGCTCCTCCCAGTCGACCTCGTCGTGAAAGAGCAGGGCCCGGCCGAGGGAGAGGGCGACGCCGAGCATGTTCTCGCTGGCAAAGACCTTGGCGGCGCGGAGCTGGTTCACCACCCGCTGCAGCTCGGCCTCGGGCACCGGCTCCTCGATGAGGCGCATCAGCTCGGCCTCGTAGAGGTCGACGATGCGGTCGGTGGAGCCGCCGCGGGGGGCGAGGCCGAAGAGGCCAAAGGCGCTGGGGCCGCGGTGGCACTCGTAGCCGCCGGAGAGCTGCACGGCCGCGCCGCTGTCGACCACGAGGCGCCGCCAGATGCGCGAAGAGGAGCCGCGAAAGAGCAGCGCTTCGAGAACCTCAAAGGCGGGAAAGTCGGGGTGATCGAAGTCGGGGGCCGGGTGGTTCAGGCTGACGGCCCCCAACCGGGCCAGGGGGGCCTCGATTCGTTCGTGAACGGAGCCCTGGCGGGGCGGCTCGAACAGATCGGGCTGGGGCCGGGGGCCGCCTGCCGGGATGTCGCCAAAGAGCGCCTCGATCTGGGCGAGGGTGGCGGTGGCGTCGATGTCTCCGGCGAGGGCCAGCACGGCGTTGTCGGGGCGGTACCAGCGGCGGTGGAAGGCCAGCACCTCTTCGTAGCGGGCCTCTTCGAGGTCGGCCCACTCGCCGATCACGGGGTGGGCGTAGGCCCAGCAGCGGTAGCTCAGGGCCTGCATGGCCAGGGCGGCCTTGCCATAGGGCGCGTTGTCGACCCGCTCCCGCCGCTCTTCCATCACGGTCTGGCGCTGGTTCTCGAAGTTCTCGGGCGAGATCAACAGCGAGCGCATCCGATCGGCCTCCAGCCAGAGGCCCAGGCCCACCTCGCTCGCCGGCAGGGAGCAGTAGTAGTTGGTGCGATCCTGGCTGGTGGTGCCGTTGGCCTGACCGCCCCAGCCCTGGATCAGGGCGAAGTGGTCGCCTTTGGCCACATGGGCGGAGCCTTGGAACATCATGTGCTCAAAGAGGTGCGCAAAGCCGCTGCGCCCGGGCTCTTCGTTGCGGCTGCCGACGTCGTAGTAGAGGGCGATCCCGACGATCGGCACGGCGGGCTCGACCTGTTGGACCACCCGCAAGCCGTTGGACAGGGTGGAGACCGTGCGGCAATGCGGAGGGTGAGGTGTGCGCATGGCCGCACATAGCCTGCGGGCGGACAGGCGGGGCAACGGGGTAAGGGGCCCCTTGGAGGCGCTCATGTGGATCCCGCTGCTGCTCTGCGGCTTCGCCCAGGCCGGCTCGCTCTTTGTTCACGCCGAGGTCGCCGCCGACCTGCGCCGCGGCGATGAGCTGCTGCTCAGCACCTTCGGCCCCACCGAGGTTTGGCTCTCCAACCTCCCCGAGGGCCCCCACCTGATCACCGTGATGCGGGGCACCCAGCCCGAGGCGGTGGAGCTGACCCTCCCCAAGGAGGGCGATCTGCGGCTCTCCATCACGTCCACCGGCTCGAAGGTCGAGCCGCAGCCGCCGCGATCGGCCCAGGAGCCCAACACCTGGCTGCACGTCGATCCGGCGCCCGGCCAGCGCTTTGCCCTGGTGGTGGATGGCCGACGGATCGGCGTTCTAGGGCCTCAGCAGGGGCTCAGCCTGCGGGGTCTGCCCCCGGGGCCGCACCCGATCGAGCTGCGCAGCCCGAGCCTCACGACCATCTGGGCCCGCGGCACCCTGCTGCTCGAAGCGGGGCAGCCAGCCCACCTGATCGCCACCGAGGGCCGCCCGATGCAGGTCAAGGGCGCCCGCCTCGCGGCGCCGGATGAGGGCTGAGTGGGGCGCTGGGCGGCGGAGGGCCGCTAGGTGGCCGCCGCCTCGATCCGCGGGCGCATCCTCGGCGCCTTTGGGCTCTCGGTCGCCACCTCGGGGGGGGCGCTGCTCTACAGCCTCGTGCAGCTCCGCGGCATCGGCCAGGGCCTCGCCGTGCTCGACGACGGCTACCTGCCGATCGCCCGGGTCAGCGCGGAGTTGGGGGCCCTGGCCCGCCAGATGGACCAGGATCACGAGCGCATCGCCCGCGAAGAGGGGCAGCCAAGCCCCGGTCAGCGCGTCAACGCGGCCTTTTACAGCGCCAGCCTCGCCGAGGCCCTGCGGGTGGGGCGGGCCCGGGTGGAGGCGGCCCAGTCCGCGGTGCAAGATGAAAACGAGCTGGCCGCCTTTGCGCTGATCATCGGCCTCTTGGAGCGGATCGACCGACACCGCGAGTCCTATGACGAGGCCTTCCTGGGCTGGCAGACGGTGGCCGCCGATCCCGATCAGGCGCCCCTCGCCCTGGCCGCCCTGGAGGCCCGCCGCACGGCGCTGCTGCTCGATGTCGGCCGCCTCTCCGATCTGGTCGAGGCGCGGATGCAGCGGGTGAGCGCCCGCACCTCGCGGGCCCAGGTGAGGGCCTTCACCGTCTCGGGGGCCCTCGCCTTGCTGGCCACCCTGTTGAGCGGCGGCCTCGCGGCGGTGGCCCTCTTCACCCTGCGGCCGATCGGCCGGCTCACCGAGGAGGCCCAGCGGCTCGGCAAGGGCGACTACACCGGCCGCGTGGAGGTGCGCACCGACGACGAGGTGGGGCTGCTGGCCCGCGAATTCAACGCCATGGCCGCCGCCGTCTCCGAGCGCGACCGCCGTCTGCAAGAGCGCGCCCGGGCCCTCGACGCCCTGACCCTCCAGCTCCGGCGGGTCGTCGACTCGATCCACGCCGGCCTCATCCTCACCGAGGGCGGGGCGCCCGTGATGGTGAACCCGGCGGCGATCGCGCTGTGGGGCGCCGAGGTGGAGGGGCGGGTGCCGCGGGCCCTGGCCGCCCTGGGCCCGGGGCGCACCGAGGCCCTGACGATGGCCGGGCGCCTCTTCGATGTCGATGTGGTGCCGCTTGGGGCCGAAGGCAGCCTGATCGTGGGCGAGGACGTCACCGCGCGCAACCGCGATCAGGAGCGCCTCGCCCGCAGCGAGCGCCTCGCGATGGTGGGGCAGATGCTTGCCCAGATCACCCACGAGGTGCGCAACCCCTTGAACGCCATGAGCCTCCACGCCGAGCTGCTGGCCGAAGACATCGAGGATCCCGAGCACCGCGCCATCCTCGCCACCATCACCGCCCAGATCCGCCGCCTCGAGGGGCTCACCGCTCGCTACCTGGAGCTCTCCCGGGGCCGCCGCCCGGAGCTGTCGCCCGCCAACCCGGCCGAGCTGGCCCGGGAGATCGTGCGCCTCGAAGAAGAGGCCCTGCGCCGGGCCGGCGTGCGGGTCGAGCTGAGCGGCGAGGTGGGCCTCGTCGAGCTCGACGCTGAGGCCCTGCGCCGCACGCTGCACAACCTGCTGCGAAACGCCGTGGAGGCCGGCGCGCACCTCGTGCGGGTGCGGATCGGCGAGGAGGGCGGCCAGCTTCGCGTGGAGATGGAGGATGACGGCCCCGGGATGGCCCCCGAAGAGGCCGCCCGCGCCTTTGAGCCCTTCTTCACCACCAAGGCGCGGGGCACCGGCCTGGGCCTCGCGATCAGCCGTCAGGAAGTAGAAGATGTCGGCGGGAGCTTGCGCTGCGAGAGCAGACCGGGCAAGGGAAGCATCTTCTCGGTGCGCCTGCCCATGCAGGCCTGCTGAACTCGCTCCTGGCCCTCCTTCCATGTCCTACCTCCTCGCTTTTTTCGCGCTCCTCGGTCTGGGTCTGGCCATTGGCTGGGTGGTCAAGCGCGTTCGCTCGGGCGAGTCTTTCTTCATCGGCAAGCGCGAAGACGACGGCGGCGCCGAGATCCGCAAGATGATCGGCCGCTACCGCACTGCCGAAGAGCGCATGATCGAGGCCGGCAAGAAGCTGGCCACCCGGCGGGCCGAGCTGGATGTGCGCATCGACGAGCTGCGCATGGAGCGCGGCGGCGAGCACCTCGTGCCGCACTACCGGGTGGAGCGCGAAGAGAACATCCGCACCGCCGAGCAGATGCGGCGGCACCTCGATCGCATGTTCCAGCGCCGGATGGTGCTGCAGGGCTACCTGCCGCTGGTCATCTCCCAGCGGCGCATCCCCCACCACAGCACCTTGCCGATGGCCCCGCCCGAGCGGCCGGAGCCGGGCGAAGACCCGGGTGAGATCGGCTCCGGCCCGGCCCTCGCCGAGAAGATGGGCGAGTCCGCGGCCCTCTTTGCCAAGCTGGCCGAACAGACCGAGTGGGAGGCGAAGACCCTCTCCAACGAAAACCCCAAAGACGACACCGTGGCGGTAAACGCCGAGAGCGCGGTTCGGGGCGCCCAGGCCGACCGCAAGGCCCAGGTAGACCACCTCTACCGCCTCGCCACCCGCCTGAAGAAGCTGGGCAGCCGCTTTGAAGCGGCGGCCGAGGTGGCCGGCCGGGGGGAGAAGGTCTTTGACGCCTTCTTTCGCGGGGCCCCGGATCAGATCGAGACCGAGCGGCTGGAGGCGGAGGACCGCATCCTGGATGCCGAACAGATCGGCGAGGATGACCTGCGGGTGGCCAATGAGCTGATGCTGGCGGCGACGACGAGCAAGCCGCCGCCGATGGTGCCGCCGGCGGGCGGGGCGAAGAAGAAGTGAGGGGCGGGGTCAGGCAGAGACCTCGGTCACGGTCTGATCGGTGAAGGAGTGAAGGTACTGGTGGAGGGTCATGGTGAACTCTCCGTCGTTCTTCTGATCGGTGCCATGGGTCGTGGGCTCGCCGCCACCATGCGGGTTTCGGAGGAGGACGGTGGAGCTTTGGGGATCGATCTGGGGAAGGAACTCGGGGACTGTCGTTGCCGTAACCGGGAGGGGCGCGCTGTACGCGTCGAAGAAGTCCGCGCCCAGGACGGTGTAGCTGTGCGGCGTGTACAAATTGAGTGAGGTGTCTCCTCGTGTGTCATCTGCGCGCTGGTCGGACCAGTTCTCTGAGGTGGACGAGAGCGTGTCGACGGTTTCGTGTAGATCTTGCCAAGGCAAGCCGGCCGGGTCCAGCCTGTCCCACAGCAGATCATGAGACGCCTCCAGCAGGATGTCAGCGGCCCGGCTCTCAGAGGCTATGTCGATAAGGGCGGCTTCCTCGATCCGCATGAGCAACCACTTGACCTCGTGCTGCTCTGCTTCGGGCGTCGTCCAGGCGTTCTCCAGATCCTGGTCCAGGCGCTCGAAGAGCCCCTCCGTAGCGGTGTCCGCTTGGACCAGGGTGCGTGTCGTGCCCTCGGAGTCCTCTGAAGGCGCGTTTCGGGCTGCGGCCAGCCCCTGCAGAATGGGGATGTGCTCGTCGGTCAGCTCGCCCGTGGAGGTCGTTGGTCCGAAGTCCTGTACTACATTGGATTCGATGTCGGGGCCGTACAGGACCGTCACCGCCATCTCCGTGCATCCGCCGTCTCCAATCGCCGTATAGCCTCCGTCACCGGTCGCCCCTCCTCCGTACTGTCCGTTGGCTTCTGCGTAGATGGCGTAGGCCTTCTCCATCATCGGAGCCCAAAGCGCGGCCTGAAAGAGGTCCTTGCGGAAGACAAGCAAGGAGCCCTCCTCCACTGCAGCCCACCAGTCCTGCTGGCTCGGCGTGGCCTCGCGACGAATCTCCGCGCCCACGAGATATCCCTCGGAGTCGGTGAGGAGTTGACGGTCCATGGTCACCGTCGTCGGCGTCCAGGCGGGTGCGCCGTTTGTGTCGGTTCCGGCAGGAGCCCAGAAGTCGGCAGAGATGACATCTCCTTGCAGCGAGAGGATGCTCTTCAGGTGGCCCGGATCGCTGGCCACCACCGAGGTCAAGACGGCGAGAAAGTAGCAGTCCCCGAGCGATCCTTGCACGATGTCCTCAACGGCAGGCGTGTCGTTGATGTACAGGCTGTCGGGTCGAATTGCAGTCATCTCCAGAGGGTAGCCAACCGTCCTGGCGGCGCTGGTGAACGGGGTACCGCCCTCCTCCACCTCTTTGTACAGCTGGTCGCTGGCAGGCGGCGGGAGGGCGGAGTAGGGTTTCTCCTCAGAGGTGAAGAGAACGGCCTGCTTCTCGACATGGGTGGCCGGATCGGCCGGGTCGCCATACGAGTCGCTCTCATCATCGTACACGGGTGTGGTGGGATCGGTGTAGCTCTGCTCGTCGGGATTCTCCACCGTCGGATTGGGATCAGTCAGCCGGTGGACCGCCGCCTCCGCCGGCGCCTCCAGCGTCGCCACCTCTCCCTTCACCACCGCGTCGGCCGCGTCATGGGCCTCCGCTTCGGCGAGGCCGCCCCCCTTGTCGGTGCCCGGGCTTGTCGCCCCCCCCTTCTCCCGCTGGGCGAAGTGCGCCGCCTCGTGGGCCACCGTCTCCAGGCTGGGCCGCTCTTCGGCGAAGAGCAGGGTCTTGCCTACCTGCGCCGCTTTGGCCCCCTCCCCCGCGAGGGCGTCTTTGGCGCCAAAGATGGCGGCCGCCCCCGCGAAGTCAATGCCCATCGAGCTCTTCAGCTTGTCGCGAAAGGGCAGGGCGCCCCTCTTTCCCTGCGGATCGCGCCCCGCCGCGGCGGCCTTGAGCCGCTCCTGGGCGGCCTGGTTGCCGGCCTGTTGACGGTTGGGAGACAGAGACTCCTGCGCGGGCGCGGCGGGAGCCATCGAAGCAGCCTGAGACCGGCGCGACACCATGACAGACCTCAAAGCGGGTATGAAACCAGCAGGGGAGGGGTTGCCGATCCTCTAATGGGAGCCCCCCCCTGCGGTCAAGGGTCGCGCGCGATCGCCCCCCCCTTTTTTTCTTCCCGTGCGCGCCCTTAGAACACCGCCATCCCCAGGCTCAGCAGCGTGCAGATCGTGAAGTAGGGCGTCATCCAGCGCGCTTCCGGCCGCCAGGTGGCCCAGTCTCCGGCCGGCACCCGCCGGGTAGCCGCGTCCCTCCAGCCCTCCCCCAGGCCACGGAGGGGAATGCCGGCTGCCCGCTCGGTGGCATAGCGGCGCAGGTACATGGGAATGTCGATCACCAGCATCACCCAGGCGCCCGCCGCGCAGCCCGCAATCCCGAGGGCCAGCGCGGGCTTGAGGCCTCCGGCAAGCGGCCAGGCGAGGGCGAAGGCGCCGCCCACCGCGATCATCTCGATGCCCCAGAGCAGCTCTTCGGCGGCGTGCCAGCGGTGGTCGCCGGTGAGGACGGCCCGCCAGCAGCAGGCCTGGGCCACCGCGATGAGGGGCACGATGCCAATGGCGAGCAGGGTCAGCGCGGGCTGTTGGGCCTGCTCGGCCAGCCGATGCACGAAGAGCGCGATCTGCACGGTAAAGGCCATCTCCGCCAGCGTGGCGGCGCTCCGCCCGAGGGCGATGCTCGACAGGGGGTGGTCGACCAGCACGGTGCGCTCGAGATCCACGCGAGGGAGAAAGGAGCGAAAGGCGCAGACCCCCACATAGATTGAGGCGCAGAGGCGCTGGGCCAGCGGCGCGCCCTGGGCCGGGAGGGGCTCCAGCCAGAGCAGCGCCAGCAGCAGCAGGTTGAGCAGGCTGCCTGCGCGGAGCAGGGTCCACCAGGCCCGGGTGGCCGGGTCGAGGGAGGTCTGATTGGGCTGCACGGATGTCCAGGGGGGTAGGGGGTGAGGCCAGAGGCCGGTGAGGCCGTGGATGGCTATCCCGGGGGTGCCGCCGTCTGGGGAGGACGAGACCCTCGCGCGGGCTGCGCTGCGGAGCGTCGCCCCTGCGTCAGGCTGTCTACCCCTTGACATCACGTCACCATCACGACATCTTGTCGGGGAAGCAGGAGCCCGCCCATGTCGCTCGTACTGGTGGTCGATGACGAAGATGGCAACCGCCTCGCCCTGGAGCGGATCCTCGTCCGGGAGGGCCTCGATGTCCGGCACGCCGCGGACGGTAAAGAGGCCCTGGCCCGCTCCCGCGACGAGGCCCCCGACCTGATCATCACCGATCTGAAGATGTCGGGCATGGACGGCCTCGACCTGCTCAAGGCCAGCAAGGCCCTCGATCCCGACGTCGAGGTCATCGTGATGACCGCCTACGGCACCGTCGAGACGGCGGTGGAGGCGATGAAGGAGGGGGCCTGGGACTTTGTCACCAAGCCCGTGCGCCGCGCCGACATCGTGCGGGCCGTCAAGAAGGCGCTGGAGAAGCGGGCCCTGGTGGTGGAGAACCGCGCCTTGCGCCAGGAGCTGGCGGCGGCCCAGCCCGAGGAGCTGGTGGGGCGGGCCGGGCTGATGCGCAGCCTGCTCGAAGAGTCGCGCCAGGTCGCCGGCGCGCACGTCAGCGTGCTGATCACCGGCGAGAGCGGCACCGGCAAGGGCATGCTGGCGCGTTGGATTCACCGGGCCAGCCCCCGTCGCGACGCCCGGCTGGTGACGGTCAACTGTGGCGCCATCCCCGAGAGCCTGCTGGAGAGCGAGCTCTTCGGCCATGAGGCCGGCGCCTTCACCGGAGCGGTGGGCCGAAAAGAGGGTCGCTTTGACCTCGCCAAGGGCGGCACGCTCTTCTTGGATGAGATCACCGAGATGAGCCCCCTGCTCCAGGTCAAGCTCCTGCGCGTGCTGCAAGACGGCGAGTACGAGCGCCTGGGCGGCACCCGCACGCTCAAGGCCGATGTCCGCGTGCTGGCTGCCACCAACCGCGATCCCGAGCAGGCCATCCGCGAGGGCAAGCTGCGCGAGGATCTGTACTATCGGCTCAACGTCATTCGACTGGATCTGCCGCCCTTGCGGGCCCGGGCCGAGGACATCCCCCTGCTGGCGCGCCACTTCATGAGCATCTTCGCCCGCAAGAACCACCGCGAGCTGCGGGGACTGAGCGCCGAGGCCCTGACGGCCCTGGCGGCCTGGCACTGGCCGGGCAATGTTCGGGAGCTGGAGAACGCGATGGAGCGCGCCGTGGTGCTCTGTCGCGGCGATGCCATCGCGCTCTCCGATCTGCCGCCGGCGGTGCGCACCGCCACCGCCAACCCCGACTCGCTCACCTTTACGGTGGGCACGCCGCTCAAGACCGTCGAGCGGCGCATGATTGAGTCCACCTTGAAGCAGGTGGACGGTGACAAGGTTCTGGCGGCCCAGCTCCTGGGCATCACCGCCCGCACCATCTACCGGCGCGAGGCCGAGTGGCGCGAGGAGGATGGCGCCTGATCAGTCGGTCTCCATCCACTCAAAGCTGGGGCCGGCGTTCTCGCCGCTGTCGGTGGGCACCTTGACGAGGGCGGTGGCCCGGTCGCGCAATTCGTACATGCTCACCACCGACTGCGCCACGAGGCTGGGCTCACCGTTAAAGGCGCGGTGCAGCACCGAAAGCAGGCGCATGTAGGCGCGGTTGAAGCCGCGGGTCATGCGCCACAGCTCGCTGTTGGGCGCGTAGTCGGCGAGCTTTGGGTTCTTTCGCGTCGGGTACACGCGCCGCCAGTCGACCGGCAGCACGTCACCACTGGGGCCGCTGGTGGGCGTGTCGCCTGGCTGAAAGTAGCGCTCGCAGGCGATCTGCTGAAAGCGGAAGAAGTGCGCCACCTCCACCTGCTGGCCGAAGAGCTCGTCGTCGCCGTCGTCGATTCCTCCGTTCACGCCCTCGCCCTGGCCGACGATCTCGCCCAGGGCTTCGAGGGCCTGGTCCAGTCGCCCGGCCTCGGTGGGGGCGTCGATGGCGATGATCTCCCCGCCGCCGCCGTAGTACTGCTCGGGGCGGACCTGCAGCCGCGGGTCGCCCGTGAACAGACCCCCCTCGGTGGAGAACTTCTTCAGGGCCAGCTCGATGGCGGCGTAGAACTGGCCGATCGTGCCGTACTGGTTGGCCTCGGGTGGGGCGCCGGCGGGCGCGGGCTGCTCGATGCCCATGAAGACGCCGATCTGGGCAGGGCTGAAGCGCTCCAGCCCGATCAGCAGCGACTGATCGGAGTGGGGCAGGGTGGTGGGGTAGGAGGGCACAAAGCGACGGTGATCGATGCGCGGGCTGCCGCCGATCGCCAGCAGGATGTTGGAGGCGAGGCTCATGTGCAGCATCTCCTCCATCACCACGCTGCGGATGATCGCGGCGGCGGCGCGGTTGCTGCCCTCCTCGATCGTGTAGAGCGCCGTCAGGTAGGTGGGGATGGTGGCGTGCTCCAGCTCAATCGCCGTCTGCAGGTGACGCCGGAGGCCGGCCACGGTCTGGATCTGCAGGTGCCGCGGCAGCATCGAAGGGGCCCGGCTGAGGAGCTGCTGGCGGAGCGCGCCGCGCCGGGAGGGAAGGAGTCGCATGGGGGGCTCCGGGCTCAGGACTGAAGATCGCCCAGGATGGTCTCGGCGGCGGCGAAGGCCAGCGCCGACATCGTGAGCGTCGGGTTGGAGGTGCCGATGGTGGGCATGTTACCGCAGCCAACGAGGAAGAGGTTCTTGTGCTCCCAGGTGCGCTGCTCGGCGTCGACCACCGAGTCGGCGATGGAGCGGCCCATCCGGTGGGTGCCGACGAGGTGCCCGGCGCCGTTAAACGAGTAGCCCACGCCCTTGTAGGTGACGTACTCGGCGTTGCCCGGCGAGTAGGCCGATGCGTTGCGGATGTCGCCCCGGGCGAACATCTGGTTGGTGATGGCGGTGGCGACCTCAAAGGAGCGCTTGGTGTAGTCGGTGATCTGAAAGTCAATCACCGGGCGGAGGTTGCCAAGGGCGTCGCGGTACTGGGGGTCGACCGAGACGCGGTTGTCGAAGAGGGGCGGCTGCTCGACCTCCCAGTGCAGCAGGAGCTGGCGGGGGATGCGGTCACCCATGCGCTGGCGGAGGCGTCGACCGAAGAGATTGTCCTGGTTGACGGCGTTCGACACATCGGAGTCGGGGGCGAAGGTGGGCCAGGCCCAGCCGCCATTGTCGATGGGCGCGATGAAGGCGGCGAAGTCCTTGCGGAAGTCGCCGTCGCGGAAGGTGGGGAAATTGGAGGTCGAGCCCGGGCCGCGGAAGGGCCAGGCCTTCTCGGGCAGCAGCCCCCAGGTCAAAAAGACGGAGTGGTCCATCAGGTTGCGGCCAAGCTGAGGACTGTTTTTGCAGGCCTCGGAGGCCAGGAGCAGGCGCGCGTTCTCGATCGCGTTGGTGGCCAGCACATAGACGCGGCCCTTGGCCTCCTGGGTGGTGGCGGTGCCGCCATTGGGATCGTCGTAACGCTGCCAGGTGATGCTGCTCACCCGGCCGCTGATCGGATCGATGTTGACCTTTTTGGCCACCGCCTGGGTCTGTACAACCGCACCCTTCTGGCGCGCCACCTTGAAGGTCTTGAGCGCGTTGTACTTGGCCATCACCGGGCAGATCGGCACGCAGCTCGCGTTGCCTTCGCAGCGCTCGCCGATGTTCTCGTCCCAAATCGCCCCCACTGGCCGGTAGGGCGCAGCGCCATTGGGGCTCACCTCCAGGCGGCCGGTGGTCGGGTTCCAGGCCGGCTCGCTGCGCCGGTAGGTGGGATTGGGGATGGAGTTGCGGCCCTGGGGCGTGGAGGTGAGGCGCATCGTGTAGCGATTCTGTTCAACCTCGACCTCCATGCCGCCCACCCGCCGGTCGACCACCTGATCCAGGTAGGACTGGGGCAGCTTCTGCATTGGCAGGGCGTAGCCCTCGCCCCAGTAGTCGGGGCCGGCGCCCGGCAGCACCTGCTCGCTCACCTCGCCCGATACGCCGATCTCGCGCTCGGCCATCTCGTAGTAGGGCCGCAGGGTGGCATAGTCGATCGGCCAGTCTACGCCATGGCCATAGGTGCTGGCCATCGAGAAGTCATTGGGCAACATGCGCAGGCAGGTGCCCAGCCAGTGCATCGTGGCGCCGCCGCCCACGCGGATGTAGTCGCTGGGAAAGGGCAGGGGGCCGCGCTGGACGAAGTAGCCCTGGGTGTCTACCGCGCCGGGTGCGATCTGGGAGACATCCATCACGGAAGGGGAGGGGGCCACCGGCAGATCGGGGTAGGGCGCGTTGGGCACCTTGGCGGAGGCCTTGTAGAAGGTGTCCAGATAGCCCTGGTAGGTGTCGGCGGCCTTGTCAAAATCCATACCCGCCGAGAGGCCGGCCTCCAGCACCAGCACGCTCTTGCCGGCGGCAACCAGGGTTCGGGCGACGATGGCGCCGGCGATGCCAGCTCCGACGATCACGACATCGTAGACGGCTTCGCTCATGGCTGCTCCTCGCCGGGGCGACGGGCTTGAACAGAGGTGGCGGGCAGGGCCCAGGAGCCGTAGCCGGGTTGACGGGCGCCCGGCGGGTGGGTGTCGGCGGCGAGGTACACGAGCGCGTTGGGGTAGGACTGGGCCGAGATCACCCGCGACTGATCGCCGGGGTTGGCGCCGTGATCGCGCCGCCAGATGGCGGGCAGTTGGGTCCACGCGCCGAGGTACCAGAGCTGGATGAGGCCGCGCGCGACGGGCCCGAGGGTGGCGTCGGCCAGGATCTCGTGGCGGAAGGCCTCGTCGACGGCGGCCGGGTTGTGGGGGGTGCGGCGAAAGATGGCCTCGCCGGTGGCGACGAGGCGGTCGGCGATCGGCGCGCTGGCGGCCTCCTGGAGGACCTGCCGGTAGGAGGCCACCATGCCTGTGCCCCACAGCTCGACGGCGGAGAAGCCGGTGAGCACCGCGCTTGTCTGAACAAAGGGGTCGGTGGCTTCGCGCAGGGGCGGAGCGTCGGGAGAAGGCAGGGACATCGGCACCTTCCGGCGAGGGGGAGGGCCGTAGGGGACCACGGGAGCGGCGCCCCGGTCAAGGGTGGGCAGGACCCCAAGAACAAACACAGCCTGTTGCGCCACAGGCAACAGGCTGCGCGGCGACGACGGCGGCTACTTGCTGCCCGGGACCTCGATCAGGAGCTGGCTCCCCTTGCGGGCCACCACCAGCAGCAGATCGCCCTTCTTGCGGGCCGCCTTGAGGTCGTCGGCCGTGCGGACCGGCGCCCCATTGGCTTCGAGGATCACATCCCCCGGGCGGAGCAGGCTCTCGGCGGGGCTGCCGCGCTCCACGATGGTGACGACGAGGCCGGGCTCCTCGCCCTTGTCGGTGGGGCGCACCGCGATGCCCAGGCGCCCTTCGCTCTGTTCATCGGGGGCGGGGCTGCTCGAGAAGCGCTGGCTGCGCAGGTCGTCTTCGGCCGGGCGCTCGGCGAGGGTGACGGTGGCCTCGGCCTCCTTGCCGCCGCGCAGGTAGGTGAGCTTGAGCTTCTCACCGGGGCGATGGGTCCCGATCTCGCGCACCAGGGCGTCGGACTCGCCGACCGGCTGGCCGTCGATGCGCACCAGCACGTCGCCGGCCTTCAGGCCGGCCTTGGCGGCGGGGGTGTTGGGGTAGACCGCCGAGAGCACCACGGCCTCGTCGACCGAGACGTTGAGGCGGCTCTTCAGGTTGGGGTCGAGGTTCTGCAGTCCCACGCCGATCCAGCCGCGGCTGACCTTGCCGGTGTCGCGCAATTCGTCGATGATCGGCTTCACCATGGCCATCGGCACGGCGAATCCAATGCCCTGGCCCATGCGACTGACGGCGGTGTTGATGCCCACCACCTCTCCGTTCAGGTTGAACAGCGGGCCGCCGGAGTTGCCGGGGTTGATGCTGGCATCGGTCTGGATGAAGTCATCGTAGGGCCCGGCGCCGATGGTGCGCCCCTTGGCCGAGACGATGCCGGCGGTGACGGTGTGATCGAGGCCGAAGGGGTTGCCGATCGCCACCACCCAGTCGCCCACCCGCAGGGCGTTGGAGTCGCCCAGGGTGGTGCTGGGCAGGCCCTTGCCCTCGATCTTCACGAGGGCGATGTCGGTGCGTGGATCGGTGCCCACCACCGTGCCCGACTGCTCCGCGCCGGTGGAGAGGCGCACCAGCACCTTGTCGGCGCCCTCCACGACGTGGTTGTTGGTGAGGATGAAGCCATCGGCCGAGATCAGGAAGCCCGAGCCCACGCCCTGGCGCTCGGGGCGCTCCATGTCGGGCACTCCAAACAGGAAGGGCAGGGTGCCCTGCTCGGCGGAGGCCAGCTTTTTGGAGGTGGTGATGTGAACGACGGCGGGGCCGAGCTTGTCGACCAGCGGGGCGAGGCTCTGGGCCGGGTTGTAGGTGGTGGGCGAGAGCGGGGTGTCGGCGGTGGGGGCGGCGTTGGCCGACCGCCAGATGGTGGGGGCGACCATCAGGCCAGCGCCGAAGGTGGCGCCAGCGACGAGGAGCAGCGCGGTGCGGGTGGTCAAGAGGAACCTCCGTGAAGCATCGTCGGGGCGAACCCGCTGGCCCGTCGCGACCTTCCCGCGGCGGTGACGCTTGCGTGACGGCAGAAGCAGGAGGGGCCCGAATTGTCTACCCTGCTGGCGAGCGCGGAGGCAGCGATGGCGAAGCAGCAGGCACGAGCCCACCGATCGTCGGAGACGGGCGCATCGTCGGGCCGCTCGGGGGGCACCAGCGTGGGATCGGCGAGCAACGCCGACCGCCAGGACGCCCTGCGCGCCAAGGTGGCAGCGGCCGGGGCGAAGGCGACGGGCGCTCCCAGCGGGCTGTCGGCCGAGGCGACCGCGCTGCTGACGCAGAAGCGGCTCAGCTTCGATGAGATCGCGGTGGTGCGCGCCGCGGTGGCCGCCCTGCCCGAGGCCGACCGAGCGCCCTACTACAAAAAGCTCGCGGCGAAGTCGACCTACCGCAACCAGCGCGACAACAAGGGCCGCTACGAAGAGGCCGACTCGATGTGCAACGTCACCGCCATCGCCATGGCCCTGAACGCGCTCGGGGCCGGCGCGGGCGAAAAGAACAAGCAGTTCGAAGACAAGATCGACGAGATGCTGGTGAAGGAGGGCCAGGGCACCCGCTTTGATCAGACCGGGCAGACGTGGATCGCCAATCAGTTCGATGTAGAGGTCAAGCGGGTGGCCTTTGGCGGGCGGCGCTCGGCCAAGGACACCCAGGCCTGGTACTTCGAGAACGTGCTCCCCCGCTTGGAGAAAGGGCAGTCGGCCACCATGGGAATCGCCTGGGGGCCGGGCCTCAAGTACAAGCACATCGTTCGCGTTCAGTGGGTGAGCGAGCGCGGACTGCGCGTGGACGATCCCTACGGCACGCTGTACGACAAGGGCAGCTACCACAGCTACGATGCCAACGACGCCAGCAGCGCAAAGGGTCAGGGGGCCAAGGGCGAAGACGATCTGTGGAGCTGGGAGACCGTGGCGGCCGTGATGGGCAGCGGCGACCGCTATGTGCAGTTCTACTCGGTCTGAGGCCGGGCGATCGACGGTGAGGCGGCG
>Ga0164294_10000741_pt1 | contig 30904 bp, 32 predicted proteins | sample GEODES005metaG_FD_111479 | JGI IMG/M metagenome (GOLD analysis project Ga0164294, IMG submission 111479) | Oligotrophic lake water microbial communities from Sparkling Lake, Wisconsin, USA - GEODES005 metaG | ecosystem: Environmental > Aquatic > Freshwater > Lake | place: USA: Sparkling Lake...
ATTGATTTTGCATGACAATAGCGCCAGCTCACAAGGCGACGCACTGTGAAGTAACAGTTGATATTGACTTTATTGAGGGCAAAGCATGTTGAAACCTTCTCACAAAGTGTGGGCCGCAGTGTTGGCATTTTTTGCACTGCTGTTCACGTGCAACTGTGCCTTCGCTCAAGCCTTTCCGTCACGCCCAGTTCGCATTGTTGTGCCGTTTGCACCTGGTGGCGGGGCCGATATCTATGCGCGCATGCTTGCTCAGTCGATGAGCATTCAGCTTGGCCACAGCGTGGTGGTAGAAAACGACGGGGGTGGTGCCGGAATGATCGCCTTGGAAAAGGTTTCCCGCGCTGCCAAGGATGGCCACACGCTACTGCTCACCACGTCGACTGCGATTTCTGCAGTTCCCAACCTCTACAAGAAGTTGCCCTACAAAGTGGAGGACTTCACGCCTGTCGCTCTGATCGGCAAGTTCCCCTTCCATGTGTTTGTGCATCCTTCTGTGCCGGTTCGAGATATGCGCGAATTTGTGGCCTATGCCAAAGCCAATCCGGGGAAACTCAGCTATGCCACCGCCGGCCGGGGGAGCATTCCGCACCTGGTGGGCGAAATGGTCAAGGGCAGTCTCGGCTTGGACATGCTGGACGTGGCGTACAAGGGATCGGGTCCCGCAGTGAGTGATTTGGTGGCCGGACACGTTCAAGTTTTCATGGATGTGGCCTCCCCCGCTTTGACCCATGCGCTGGCAGGCAAGTTGAAAGTGCTCGCGGTGATGGACGAAAAACGCGCGCCTCAAATTCCTGATGTGCCGACCATGGCCGAATTAGGATACCCCGGCTTGGTGGGCTATAACAGATACTCACTTCTCGCACCCACGGGAACGCCGCGACCGGTGATCGAGTTGCTCAACAAGGCAGCTTTGCAAGCCATGGAGACGGGTGTGCTGCGTGATCGGCAGGCGGCCGACGGGGCCAGCCCCGGTGCAGTTTCTCCGGAGCAACTGGGTGTTCTGCTCAAGGCTGATTTCGAGATGTGGGGCGGTGTGATCAAACGCCTAGGCATCACCTTAGACTGAATTAAAGCCAACAAAATGGATGCTGAGTTCGACTTCATTGTCGTAGGGGCCGGCACTGCAGGCTGCATTCTGGCCGCCAGGCTGTCGGAAAATGGCCGCCATAGTGTGTTGTTGTTGGAAGAAGGTGGAGAGCCGAGAAGCCTGTGGACCCGCGTGCCAGTTGGTTATCCTCGTTTGTTCTCTGATCCGCGTTACAACCGAGGTTATTTCACCTTGCCTGAGGCTGGATTTGGCGATCGGCGCATCGAACAATACGCCGGTCGAGGCATTGGCGGCAGTTGTGCCATCAACGGCATGATCTACATTCGCGGTCAAGCTGAAGACTACGATGCCTGGGCCGCCGATAACGAGGGGTGGCGATGGAAAGATGTGCTGCCTTGGTTTCGCCGTTCCGAGGGCAACAGCCGTGGCGCCAGTGAATACCATGGTGGCGACGGCCCTTGGCATGTGACGGATCCATCGCATCGGCACCCTTTGGCAGACGCCTTTATTGCGGCTGCCGGTGAGATGGGGTTGCCGCATAACGATGACTTTAACGGCCCAGTGCAAGAGGGTGCGGGTTACTTCCAGCTGAACATCCACAAGGGCCAGCGTTCTTCCACCGACACGGCGTTCCTCACGCCGGCGCGAAAGCGGACTCATCTTTCGGTAACGGCTCGTGCGCTTGTAACGCGGATCTTATTTCAGGACGGTTCCGCCAGTGGCGTGGAATATAGGCAAGGTCAGCTGACTTGCACAGCGCGTGCGCGAGTCGAGGTGGTGTTGGCAGCTGGGGCATTCAATTCCCCACAGTTGCTGCAAGTCTCGGGCATTGGGGCGGTTGAGCATATTCGAGAACTGGGTGTTCCGGTCGTAGCGGATTTGCCTGGTGTTGGACGCAACCTGCAAAATCAGGTGAGGGCTTCAGTGATGTCACGTTGCCGGCAACCGGTGACATTGAATGACATCATGCAAAGTCCACTCAGGCGCATAGGCATGGGCTTAAAGTACCTTTTCACGCGTGACGGGCCGATGGCCGTTCCCACTTATGCCGGTGCTTTTCTCAAATCCAGCCCCAGACTTGCAACGCCCGATATCCAGCTGGCATTTTGGACCTACAGCTGGACCCAGCGGAATAACAAGGGCGTCGTGCTTCATCCTTTTCCAGGTTTTACCACCAATGCCACACTGCTGAGGCCGCGCAGCCGCGGCACGGTTCGGGCAGTGCATGCGGACAGCCGTCATGCCCCTGAGATTCATTACAACTTCCTTGAAGATCCGCAAGATGCTTCAGACCTGGTGAGAGGTATCCATGCGATCAGGCGCATCCTCGCGCAGGCCGCGATGTCGCCCTATTTCGATTCAGAAATCTCACCGGGCAGAGAGTATGCCGATGACGATGCCTTGCTGGACTTTGTTAAAACCCATGGCGGCGCCGTTTACCACCATTCTGGAACTTGTCGAATGGGCAGCGATGCCATGGCGGTGGTCGACGCAAGATTGAGAGTGCACGGCGTGCGACGATTGAGGGTTGCCGATGCCTCCATCATGCCAACGGTCATTTCGGGCAACACCAATGCCCCGACCGCAATGATTGCTGAGCGTGCGGCGGACTGGATGTTAAGTGACTTGCATGTCAACCGACCGAATACTTGAACTGACGGCCTTTGTTCGCACGGTGGAGCTGGGAAGCTTAAGTGGCGCAGCCCGCGAACTCCATCTGACCGCATCTGCGCTGAGTAAAATCATGACGCGTTTGGAATCGAGATTAGGTGTTCGGCTGTTGAACCGAACTTCGCGTTCTTTGGCGCTGACCCCGGAAGGAGAGACCTTTCTTGCAGGTGCCCGACGCGTACTCGATGCGCTCTCCGATGCCGAGAGCCAAGTCAGTAAATCGGCTGCCAGACTTCAGGGCAAGATTCGTGTCTACTCACTGCCAACTTTTGCCTACCATCTGGCACCGATGCTGTCTGATTTTCTGAACCTGTACCCTGAAATCAAGCTGGAGGTGCAACTGGGCACCGATCGACTGGATCTGATCAAGTACAGATTTGACCTGGCTATTCGAATCGGTCTGCTGGAAAACAGCGGCGCATTTGCCCACAAGATCTGCAGTACGGGCTGGGTTGTCTGCGCTTCACCCGAGTACTTGGCAAAACAAGGCATTCCCACTGTCCCTTCGGATCTGGCAAAGCACAACTGCCTTAATTTTTCTGTTCATACCCATACCATTCCCTGGCAATTCAGAGAAGAGGCATCAGGTCGATTCTCGATACAAGGCAATTTTTTGTCGAATCATGCAGAGCTTTTGCGGTTAATGGCGCTGAACGGCGTTGGCATCATCCGCGTTTCGGATCATGTGGTCGCCGACGACTTGGCAGCAGGTCGGCTTATTCCCTTACTGGCCGAGCACCAGCCACCGCAACGAGAGACTCTTTGGGCCATACACAGCAGCCGCGATTTGAGTCAGAGGGTGCGGGTTTTCATCGACTACCTCACGATGCGGCTAAAGGATTAAGCTTGGGATTCTTGGCCCCAAGGGGGTGTCTGACAAATCTGTGCCTGTGTGGCACAGATGAAGTTCCTGACGCCGGATTGATTTGTCCTTGGACAGCCGATACCATCTTCTTTACAACTGCACAGGAGACGGGTATGTCCCAATCAAGTCACCCCTTCGTGGCCCCCTTGAGTCGCCGACGTGCGCTTGGCCTTGTGGGAAGTTTGGCGAGCATCATCTCGCTACCGGTCCGTGCGCAGTCCTATCCAAGCAAGCCCATAGAAATGGTTGTTTGCTATGGTGCAGGTGGCACAAGTGATCTTTATTACCGCGGCCTCGGCATCATCTTGTCACGCCAGCTCGGCCAACCCATTCTGATTGTGAACAAGCCTGGCGCGGGCAGTGCCATTGGCACTGCTTACATCAAAAACGCAGCGCCAGATGGTTACACCATTGGCAACATCACCGAAGTGATGATGCGTGAGCACGTCCTAGGAAACACTCTCTACGATCCTGCCAAAGACTTTACCTACATTGCCGCGGGAGCTACCGTGCCATTTGGGTGGGGCGTGGTCCCTGAGTCACCCCTGAAAACACTCAATCAGCTGGTAGAAGAAGGCAAGAAGTCGCCGGGAAAACTCAGCTACGGGGCTGCCGGCTCACCTAAGTTGCCTTCATGGGCCATGAAAGTACTGGAGAGCCAGACCGGTGCCAGCTATTTAGGCGTGCCCTATCCCAGCAGCGCCGCCATTATCACTGCGGCGCTCGGAGGGCAGATCGATCTGATCTGCGATGCGTTAGGGGCCATGGCGGGTGCCGTGGCGGGTAATCGTTTGCGCGTTTTGGCAGTTTCTTCTGAGCAGCGCTTGCCTCAGTGGCCCCATGTACCTACTGCAAAAGAGCTTGGCGTGAATGCCATCACAACCTTGCCTTATGGCGTTGGCGGTCCTGCTGGCATGTCGCCTGCCGTAGTCGCCCGGCTGGAAGATGCCATGCGTAAGGCCGTTGCCGATCCAGAACATCAGCAACTTGTGGATCGACTGAACATGGCCACATGGGCTCGGATAGGCAAGCCCTTTGAAGACTATATGCGCAGTCAGTACGCTGCAATGCCAGCGCAGTTGACGGCTTTTGGTGCACGCTGAGAAACGCCACGCATGAGCGACAACAAGCGGTACTTGATTGCAGTGGATACGGGCGGCACATTTACCGACCTTGCCGTTTATGACGCAGAAACCGGCCATACCCATTTCGGCAAGACTCTGACGACCTCTGCTGATCTGGTCATCGGCGCAATGAAGGGCCTCAGCGAAACCGGAGTCTCGGTGGCCCAAGCCCAAGTATTTACCCATGGAACCACCCACGTCATTAATTCGTTGATCGAGCGTCGAGGGGCACTTACAGCGCTGGTGACGACGAGGGGTTTTCGCGATGTCCTTGAAATTGGCCGAGGCAACCGTGCAGAACCATTCAACCTGCGTTACAGACGCGATCCGCCTTTGATCACGCGTGATCTGCGGTTCGAAGTCACTGAGCGAATGGACAGCAGTGGCCAAATTGTGACGCCGCTTGCCGAAGACGAGTTGACGCATATCGCCAAACAACTTGCCGCTGCAGGTGTGCAGTCAGTGGCCCTGTCATTTCTCAATGCCTACCGCAACTCTGCGCACGAAGAAGCTGCCGCAACGGTCTTAAGTAAGATGCTGCCGGGGGTGTTCATCTGCACCGGTTCCAGTCTTACACGCGAGTTGATGGAGTATGAACGCACAGCGACTGTGGCGGCGAATGCTTTTGTTGGCGTTCGAATGTCCAGCTATATAGAAGGTTTTGGCGTGGAGCTCGAAAAAAGAAGTTTCAAGGGCAACTTCTATCTGATGGGTTCCAACGGGGGCGTGATGTCGCCTCAATCGGCCAAGAGCGCGCCTATTGCGATGTTGGAGTCTGGACCGGTGGGCGGTTGTATTGGCGCCGCGGCTTACGCCAAGGCCTTGGGCCTTGACCGGGTGATTGCGTTCGACATGGGGGGGACCACGGCCCAATGTGCCTTGATAGAAAAAGCAACTTTCGAGGTGGTGAATACGTATTTCGTGAATGGCTATGAGCGGGGATTTCCCGTTCGTACCCCCGTGGTTGATATTGTCGAAGTCGGCGCCGGAGGTGGTTCATTGGCCTGGTTAGACGAAAACCAACGAATGCGGCTTGGACCTCGCAGTGCGGGTTCCGAGCCTGGCCCTATTGCTTTTGGGCGCGGCGGTACTCAGCCCACGGTGACGGACGCCAACGTGGTTCTTGGGCGCATCGGCTCACAAAGCTTTATGGGTGGCAAGTTGCCACTGGATGTTGCGTCTGCGACGCAGGGAGTGCATTCGGCGCTCGCCGGTCCCTTGGGCTTAGAAGGTCCCGGGGGGGTCGACCGTGCAGCGCAAGGCATCTTGGACCTTGCTTGTGTTGCCATGGCCAATGTCATCAAAGAAATCACCATTGAGCGAGGGCGCGACGTGCGTGATTATCAATTGTTCGCATTTGGCGGCGGGGGGCCCATTTTTGCCTCCGAACTTGCGCGCAGCTTGAAAATTCGTGATGTGGTGATCCCGCCCAACCCTGGCGCATTTTCTTCTTTTGGAATGTTGTTAGCACCTGTTCGACGCGACATGGCCGCTGCGTTTATGCGGACTCTGGATGAAACCTCTCTTGCAGAGGCCGAGGTGACTTTTTCACAGATAGAGGCGCAAGGCCGCAGTGCTATGGCAAAAGAGATGGCTCTCGATGGGCTGCAAATAAGGCGTGAAGTGGACATCAGCTATGCGGGACAAAGCCACAGCGTGAAGGTTTCATACCCTCAATCCGCAAGCGTTCAATCTGTGCGTGATGCGTTCGAATTGGCCTACAGAACCCGCTTTGGTCATCTCAACGAGGGCTCGCAAATAAGCCTGGTCGTGTTGCGTGTGGTACTGGAAATGCAGTTGCGTGGGCCCGAACTCGCATTTGTTGCCGGCCAAGGTGCCGCGGGCGAAGCCCAAGCTTTCGAAACCCGTTCGGTCTACTTTTCTTTCATGGGCAAACGCGTTGACACGGCGGTTTACCGTCGATCAGACTTGCTAGAAGGCATGCAGATCGATGGCCCAGCCGTGATAGAAGAATTTACTTCCACCACCCTCTTGGCGCCAGGCGACCGGCTCAAAGTTGGGAAATTGGGCGAGCTCAATATTCGCTGCTCTGTCGGCACACCTGCAGATATCGCATGACCTCTCCTGTTTTTTCTGAGTCAAGCACGGCACCATTCAACGCAGGTGTGGACCCCATTCTTCTCCAAGTTGTCAAGCAACGCATTGTGGCTGTACCCAATTTGATTGAGAAAAATGTGGAGCGTACGGCATTCAGTGTTTTGGTCCAAGAGTACAAGGACTATGCGGTAGGTTTCGTTGATGCCGAGGGGCGATTGGTGGCGCAGTCTCGACACAGTTTGCCCGCTTTTGTGGCCAACTCTTTGGGGTTGGCCGTGCGCGCAGGCTTACGCGAATTGGGTGCTGAAAACATGGATGCCGGTGACGTGATGATTGTCAGCGAGGCAGCCGTGCTGGGCAAGCACATCAACGATGTTGTGGCCTACACGCCTGTTCATGCCGAAAACCGTTTGATCGGTTTTTTTGCCGTCTTGGTCCACTGGATCGACGTCGGGGGATCCGTCGTTGGTTCTTGTTTTTCCCCAAGCACGACCGACGTATTTCAAGAGGGAACGCAGTTCCCAACTGTGAAGCTGGTCTCTCGTGGGCAACGGGTTCGAGACATTTTTCGCATTATCGAAACCAATACGCGCTTCCCTGAACTGCTGATGGGAGACCTTGAAGCGCAACTGGGTGGCTGTGCAATGGGGCATGACATGGTGCAAGAGATTGTGGCGCAGTACGGGGCAAACACGGTACTGGTCGCTGTGGACGAAATGTTCAAGGATGCCGATCGCGCCATGGGGCGCGCCTTGTCATGCCTTCCGGCCGGAACCTACAAGGCGTCTTCGTTTATGGACGACGATGGCGTGCGCAAAGGTGAACCGATTCGCATCGACGTGAGTGTCATCATTGGAGATGGACAGATGACGGTAGATCTGTCCGGTTTGAGCGATCAACTGGCCGGCCCATTCAATGCTGGACGTGATGGGGGTGCGGTGGCTGTGGCGCGAATGGCGGCCAAGATGCTGTTTGCTGGCGACACACCCGTCAACGAGGGTGATTTCATGCGTGTACATGTAGACATTCCCGACGGTAAGTTTCTGAGCGCGCGGCCCGATGCGCCAGTCGGCGGGGCAGGTAACACCTCAGCCACTGTTGTGGATACCATCATCAGCGCTTTGGCGCCGGTCATGGTCGGTCAGGTTCCCGCTGGTCATCACGGCATTTATGGCACCCACACCATCACAGGACGGCTGCCAAATGGCCAGCGCTATATGAGCTTAGACGCGATGTCCGGTGGATGGGGGGCTTTCTCGACCATGGACGGGCCGGGGCCCTACCGGTCCATTACGCATGGCGATGTTCGCGATGTGCCTGTGGAACTGCAGGAGGCCCATTACCCCTACCGCATTGAAGCGAAACAATTGCGCGTGGACAGTGGAGGTGCCGGCAAATTCCGAGGGGGTCTCGGCATCGAGAAGGTGTACCGTTTTTTACAAGACAGTAACTTGTTGGCCAAGGTAGAGCGGACCGGCTGCCAGCCTTGGGGTTTGAATGGAGGCCTGCCAGGGCACTCGCCTGCTGGCAGCGTAGATTATCTGGACGGCAGCCACGTGACCATGATGAAGGGTCAATGGCCAGTCAAGGCTGGCGATACCGCTCGCATCCTCAGCGGCGGCGGCGGCGGGTATGGTCATCCGCATGAACGCGATCCCAACCAAGTTGCACAAGATGTCGGCTTGGGTTACGTCACTTTGGAAGCCGCGACGGTCGATTACGGCGTCGCAGTCAAGGCCGATGGCACTGTGGACTGTGCGCGCACATCCCTGCTGCGTGGTGCTTCTATAGTCGACACCAGTGTCTTATTCGGACTGGGTCATGATCTTTATTTTGTGATGACACGGCCGCATCATGGCCAGGAGCGCGCTTACAACCATTGGTACTCTTCGACCCATGTGCACGATTTGCTGGCCATCCCTGGCATTGCAGGCGCGCAACGATTTCAGCGCGAAGCTGTAACAGGCCATGCCTGCGAAGGACCTCCTTATTTGGCGATTTATGTGTTTACCGATACCCAACTGGCGATAGATGGCATCGTTGCCCGGCGCGGCACCTCCCTGATGCCATCGACAACAGCGCTGGATCGGTCGGCGAGCGTGGCTGTGGTCTACAAGCCTGTGGGCGACCTCATGCGGAAACGTGAGGCCATGGGAGGTGGTGCCATGCTGGTGCTGGGCATGAACTCATTCGATGGCGGCGCCAGTCTGGACGATGCACTGCAGTCTCGCTGGCTTGCCGAATTGCTCACCCTGCCTGGCATTCATGCTGCGAAATGTTACAAGGCCAGCGATTTTCAAACCAAAACCGAGCCGCCTCGTTACCAACGCATTGTTTTTGCGCATGTCGATGATGAGCTGTCTTTGCGACAGGCGCTGGAGGACGGGGCCTTGGGCCCATTGATGCAAGACGTGGGGGCCGTGGGTGGTGAGGCTTTTGTGGTGATGTGCAATGCGTTGACCGGCACGGTGTTGCCCGTCGTACTGAACAAAAATGAAACAGGGTGCTGAAGATGTACCGCGATATTGAATTTTTATCTGATGGCGTCACCGTTCGCGGTCGGCTTTATTTGCCTGAGAGAGCGGAGGTTCGCGCCTTGCCTGCAGTCATCATGGCCCCTGGATTCGGTGGACTGATTCAGCATTCTGCACAACAGTATGCAGAAGCCTTTTCGCAAGGGGGTCTGGTCGCACTGGTATACGACCATCCCCGGTTCGGCATCAGTGATGGCGTTCCACGACAAGATGTTGACCCTGTATTACAGCGGCGGACTTACCGAGATGCCATCAGCTATGCGCAGAGCCTTGGCGAGGTTGATCCGAACCGCATAGGTCTGTGGGGCTCCAGCTACAGCGGCGGACATGTCATCGAAGTGTCAGCGCAGGACAGGCGTGTGCGCTGCGTCGTGGCGCAAGTGCCGACCATCAGTGGTTTTGCACAGGCGCGCCGCCGAATGACCGGAGAAGCCATGCAAGCCCTGCGTGTGCGATTCGATGAGGACCGTGCGGCCAGACTGAAAGGCGCGGAGCCCAAGCGGCTTGCCTTGGTGTCAATAGACCCCGCCAAACCCGGTTACTTCAACACCCGGGACGCCTATGACAACTACATGGTTCCAGGTTTTACCAATGAGATTACGCTTCGCAGTTTGGAGATGGGCTGGGAAAACGAGCCCTCTGTCAATATTGCAAGAGTCAGCCCGACGCCCTTGATGATGATCGTAGCCGACGAGGACCAGGCAACCCCTTCAGACCTGGCGCTGGGTGCCTACAACGTCGCGTTGGAGCCGAAAAAACTCTTGCTTGTGAAGGGGGGTCACTTTTCTCCTTACAAGCAACACTTTAACCAGACCAGTGGTGCTGCCCTTGAGTGGTTCAAGCAACATCTTGGGACTTAACACCCACGCAAAATCCGGGGCCTATTCGGCAAGCTCACCGGATTGCCCGTATGCCAATGAAGATGCCTCCATCATGCCGACGGTCATTTCAGGCAGCACCAATGTCCCTGCGACAATGATGGCTGAGCGAGCCGCAGGCTGGATGTGGAGGGAGTTAGAAAAACCTGGAATATCCAAAGCTGCGAACATGAATTGAGTTCAATCAATTTGAAGTTTAAAAAGTAAAGTCCTCAGTTTGCAATCAACCCTGTGTGATGAACTATGAATGAAGCTATATGGGCCACCTGGTTCGATTTGCCTGACGAGGGCCGCGAGGCAAGCTTGGCTTGGCTGCATGCGCATTACCTGCCATTTCTGACCCAGCAGCCTGGCTACGCTTGGGCAGCGCATTACCGCAACGTGGGTCCAGGGCCGTCGCTTGCCGCATACCATGACTTTGCCGGACATACGCCCGACTCGGAGGGTGTGGAGACGGGGAGCCAGTATGTGATCCTTGTTGGTGCGGCTTCCACCCATACCTTTCTCAAGCCGGTGTTCACCGAACTGGCGATGCCCCTCAATTTTGCACCCATGTTGGCCAAGCGTATGAACCTGCGCCATGTGATCTTTGCGGAGGAAGCCCGGGTCAATGGCCCGGCCAGTGAAGGTCGATTGCCTGGCTCTACGCCGTCGCCGGCAATTCAGTTCGGTACCTATCGCATACGCTCGTTCGAGGAAGAGTTGAGCTTGAACATGTGGTACGCCCACGAGCGCTTTCCTTTGATGGGTCGCATGCCGGGGAGCGTGCTCACCCGCAAACTCGTCTCCATGTTGGGTTGGGCAAAGCATGGGATCCTGTACGAATTCGATTCTCTGGAATCCCGTACGCTGCATTTTGAAGAGCCGCACGAGTCACGTATCGTCGACCCCAAGGCCTGGGTTGGCAAAGTAGTTCGGTCCACCTTGCACACGCCCGGCTCGCCGGTGGTGGGAGAGCGCATCTGGCCGCCGGTGATTCCCATAAAAGCATGAGTACGGCCAGGCACGCGCCAAGAACAAAGCGATTTCAACCAGGGACAACCATGAAACAGAGGCAAATCACATGATTAAAAATAAATTTTTGGGGCGTCAACTCATCCTTGGCGGAATAGCCATTCTCTTGAGCCTTGGCATGCTGAACTTGACTCCAGCTTGGGCCCAAACCTACCCTGACAAGACCATTACCTTGCTGGTTCCACTTCAAGCCGGCAGCGCCGGCGACACCGTGCTGCGCGTGGTGGCTCAGAAGATGGCAGAAAACATGAAGCAGGCTATCGTGGTCGAAAATCAGGCCGGCGTATCGGGACTGCTGGGCGCAGAGCGCGTATCCCGCGCAGCACCGGATGGCTACCTCATTGGAGGCATCAGCGACAGCGTTCTCAATTTTGCAGCAAACCTCGTGGTGAAAGCGAACTTTGACTCGGTTGGCGGCTTCGAGCCGATCTCATTGGTTGCCAATGTGAGCTGGGTCTTGGTGGCCAACCCTGCTTTGGGGGCCAAGTCGATTGGGGACCTGATGGCCTTGGCGCGCGCCAAACCGGGCATGCTCGACTATGCGTCGGCCGGCACGGGAAGCCCTCACCATATTGCGATGGAAATGCTCACGCGACCGCAGGGCGTCACGATGAAACATATTCCCTACAAGGGCGCATCTCAAAGCCTGATCGATGTGGTCTCGGGACAGGTGCCCGTCATGTTCTCTGCGACTTCGGTCGCCTTGCCTTTTATCAAGCAAGGCAAACTCATTGCCTTGGGTGTGCCAACTGAAAAGCGCTCGCCGCTTTTGCCCGAAGTGCCGACTTTTGCCGAAGGTGGTGTGGGTGGCTTCAATTTTGCAACCTGGGTGGCGATGTATGCGCCTAAGGGAACGCCTGCACCTGTTGTCAACCGATTGAATGCAGAGGCGCGCAAGGCGCTGGAAGATCCGGCTGTTCGGGAAAAACTGCTTTCAATGGGTCTGGAGCCGGCGCCGACCACGCCAGCACAGCTCGCAAAGATGACTGCTGATGGCAATGCAGCGGTCAAGAAAATCATCAAAGACGCAGGCATCAAGGCGGAGTGAGAGGCCCGGGCCCCTTGCTGAGGTTTTTAAAATATTTTTAGCGCCGAGACGCCGAGACGCCGAGACGCCGAGACGCTGAGACGCTGAGACGCTGAGATGTCTAATCAATCTTGATTCCCTTATCGGCAATCACCTTTTTATTGACCCCATCCTCGGCGCGAATGAGGCGTGCCATTTGATCGGGGGTCATGTCCTTGCCAACAATGCCGAGCGTCGCCCAGCGCACCTTCAACTCCGGTGAGGCGGTTGCCTTGCGCACAGCTTCATTCAGACGCGCGATGACGGCGGGTGGCGTGTTGGGCGGTGCGTACAGTCCCGTCCAGGGCTCGTAGGAGAAACCAGGCACGCCCGATTCTGCAACCGTGGGGATGTCGGGGTTGAGCGCCATGCGCGTGTCGCCGCTCGTCGCAATGGCCCGAACCTGCCCTGACTGGATATAAGGCAGGACAGTACTGATGCCATTGAACATGCAGTCGATTTGTCCGCCTGCGATATCCACAGTGGCTTGCAGGCTTCCTTTGTAGGGCACATGCAGCATGTCGATGCCGGCGCTGGCCTTGAACGATTCGGTCGCCAGGTGCTGCACACTGCCCACGCCACCCGAGCCGTAAGTCACCCTGCCGGCGCGCTGTTTGACCACGGCGATGAACTCGCGCAGCGTTTTGGCTGGAAAGTCCTTGTTGACGATCAGCACACTGGGAAAGCCCGAAATGTAGGCGACAGGCACCAGGTCCTTGAAGGGGTCGTATTGCACCTTTTGAAGGTTGGGGGCCACCGTTAAGGTGCCGTTGCTGAGCGCGAACAGCGCGTTGCCATCGGCCGGTGATGTCGCAACTTTGGCCGCAGCCAGCAGACCCCCTGCACCCGGCAGGTTCTCTATGACTACGGTGATACCTAGCAAAGTGGCTATGCGTTCAGCCACAGTCCGTGTGGCGATGTCGGAGCCGGTTCCAGCCTGCAAGCCGAGGGTGATCAGTACCGGCTTGCCCGAGGGTGATTGTTGGGCGCGAACCGACGAAGTCAAAGCGCCAAGCGACAGCGCTGCAGCGCTAACGGGAATGTGAATCAAAACATTTCTTCTGCGCATGGTATTTTCCTTTTAGTGTCTGTCAACCCAGTGGACCGCGCTGGCTCTCCAGCAGTGACCAGGCTTTTTCGCCGAACTCAGAGCGCCAGCGTTTATAGAAGCCGTCGTCGCGGAGTTTTTCTACGAAGGTGGCGACATCAGTTGTGTTGAACGCCAGCCGTTTTTCGAGCCTTTTACCAGCGGCGATGTTCTCTCGCAACATGTCTTCGCGAAACAGCATGGCGTATTGGGTCATATTGCGCTGCACGATGGTTTGTATGTCTGCAGGCAGCGCGTTCCAGCTGTCGGGGTGGGCACACATCCAGAATGCGGCAAAGCGGTGGTTGGTGATGGACAGATGGGTCTGCACATCGGCAAAACCGTCCATTTCGGTATACAGGTAAGGCGTCTCCTGACCTGTTGCTTGGCCGCTCTTGAGAGCGTCCAGAACACCTTGGTAATGAAAGGGCTGAGGATCGCAACCCAGTGCCTTGAATAAATCCATCTTGTAGGGGACTTGCGCGATGCGCAATTTAAAACCAGCCAAATCGTCGACATGGCGAATCGGACCCACAGAAGTGGACATCTGGTTGAAGCCCTGGTGCCAGATCAGAGGAAATACATAGAGGCCCAGCGTGCTAATTTCCTTGCGCAAGAAGTTACCGAACTCGCCGTCCAGCACACGGAATGCTTCTGCTTCATCGCGAAAGGCAAACGGCAGGCCTTCCATGGCGGCTATGGGGATGCGCGTGGACAGCGGCATGCCAGACACCGGATGAAAGGCAATTTCATTGTTCAACAGCTTAGCAAGAGAGAGCTTAGAGGCGCCGGCCGAGCCCCAGGGCATGAGTTCGACATGCAGCCTTCCGTTACTTTCTTCCTCTACAGATTTCCACATCTGCCCCAGCCGGATGTTGAGAGGATTCTCTGCGCGCATGTCGTTGGCGCAGATGTAATTGAAGGTGGACTGGCTGTTGATGGCGGACATCGGTTTCCTTCATAAGGGCTTGCACTGGTGCAAAAACATGAAGTTGCAGTATCACGTCATTGACCCGCCGTGGGTCAGCGTAAAAACCCTAGGCAGATTGCCACCCCTAGACTGCAGGGACGGCGATCAGCTCTGTCATCAGTTCAGCATCATGCTCAGCTTGCGGCGGTAGCTCGACACCAGCTGCGCCTGCGGGTCTTGCGCGATCGCAGTTTTGCCCATCAGCTCAATGCCGCCGGCCGATTTGCCATTGGCGTCTTGCGTGACTTTGGGTTTGGGCGGCGTGAGCAACTCCAGCAGGGCGACAAAGGTTTTGCGCGGGGCGTCGTCGCCCCACTTTTTGTCGCGCATGATGATTTCCAGCAACTCGTCCATGGCGCCGGTCCAGTCGTCGAGCGCGATCAGCACGCGGCTTTTGGCAAAACGAGCCTCAAAGTCGCGTTTGTTTTCGGCAATCAAGGCATCGAACTGCCCGATCTCCCATTGGCCACGCGGGTCGCTGGTGACAAAAATCAGGGTTTGCAACCATTGGTGGAGCGCTTCAAAGCGCAATTGCAATGGGATTTGTTTGAGCGTGGGCCCGAGCAGGGCCTGGGCAGGCTCAAATTGGCCGGTGCTGATCAGAATTTTGATCAGATCAAAGCGTGCATCGTCGTTGCCCGGGTTGGCGGCCAAAGCCTCTTCGAGTTTGGTTTGAGCGGTTTCCAAATCGCCTGAGGCGATCAGTTCTCCGGCGGCTTGGGTTTCACTTTCGGCGAGCAAAGCTTCTTCGCTGGGGATGTGTTTGTCCAGAAACGCGCGCAGTTTGCTTTCTGGGACCGCGCCCATGAAACCGTCCACCGGTTGGCCGTTTTTGACCAAGATGCAGGTGGGGATGCTTTTGATGCCAAAGGCCGCGGCCAGTTGTTGCTCTTGATCTGAATCGATTTTGACCAGCTTGAAGCGGCCAGCATAGGCTTCCTCCATCCTTTCGAGCAAGGGTCCCAGTGTTTTGCAGGGGCCGCACCAAGGGGCCCAAAAGTCCACCAGGACGGGCGTGGTCATGGAGGCGGCAATCACCTCGGCTTCAAAGTTTTCGGTCGTGACATCAATCATGTTGGGCAATATTTCCGTTGGAGGCGGGTGAAACCTTAAAATTCGAGCTTGATTACACAAAGCACCCAATGACACAAGCGCTAATTGGTGTCGTCATGGGTTCCAGTTCAGACTGGGACACCATGCAACACACAGTCCAGATTCTCCAACACTTTGGCATCCCCCACGATGCGAGGGTCGTTTCTGCGCACAGAATGCCCGACGACATGTTTGCTTATGCGCAAAGCGCGGCCAGTCGGGGACTGCAGGCCATTATCGCGGGTGCAGGGGGTGCCGCCCATTTGCCGGGCATGCTCGCGGCCAAAACTGAGGTGCCCGTGCTGGGCGTTCCGGTGCCCAGTCGCCATTTGCAAGGGGTGGATTCATTGCACAGCATTGTGCAAATGCCCAAAGGCATCCCCGTGGCCACCTTTGCGATTGGCGCTGCAGGCGCGGCCAATGCGGCCTTGTTTGCGGTGGCCATGTTGGCCAACCACGATGCGGCTCTGCGCACCAAGTTGCAAGCCTATCGGGCCGAGCAAACCGAGGTGGCGCGGGCCATGGTTTTGCCGCCTTTGGGCGCGGCATGAGCCGTGTGCTTTTGCCTGGCGCGGTCTTGGGCGGCAGGCAAGTCACTTTGGGCGTCATGGGGGGCGGCCAGTTGGGCCGCATGTTCGTGCACGCGGCCCAGACCATGGGTTACGCCACCGCGGTGCTGGACCCTGATGCCACCAGCCCGGCCGGCTTGGTGAGCCACCACCACATCCAAGCAGCCTATGAAGATCCGCAAGGCCTGGCGCAGTTGGCGGCTTGCAGCGAAGCCATCACCACCGAGTTTGAAAACGTGCCCGCGCCCGCCTTGGCGGTTTTGGCGGCCACACGCACAGTGTCCCCTGCTGCTGCTGCCGTGGCGATTGCCCAGGACCGTGTGCAAGAAAAAGCCCACTTCAACCGATGCGGTGTGCCCTGTGCCCTCTATGCCGTGATCACCAACGCTGCTCAATTGGCGGCAGTGTCTGGCGACTTGCTGCCTGGTATCTTGAAAACCGCCCGCATGGGCTACGACGGCAAAGGCCAAGTGCGCGTGACCAGCCGACAAGCGCTGCATGAGGCTTGGCAGTCATTGGGTGGCGTGGCCTGCGTGCTTGAAAAAATGCTGCCTCTGGCCAGCGAATGCTCGGTGATTGTGGCGCGCGGGCAAGACGGCGCGTTGGTGAATTTTCCGGTGCAACACAATTTGCACCGCGACGGCATCTTGGCCGTGACCCAGGTGATCGATGGCCTGGTTGCCCCCGCCCTGGCCGCGCAACTGGTGACCGCCGCCTGCGCCATTGCCGAGGGCTTGAACTACGTGGGGGTGTTGTGCGTGGAGTTTTTTGTGCTGCAGGATGGCCGCTGGGTGGTCAACGAAATGGCGCCGCGCCCGCACAACAGCGGGCACTACACGATGGACGCGTGCGACCAGTCGCAGTTTGATTTGCAGGTCCGCACCCTGGCAGGACTGCCCCTGGTGCAACCGCGCCAGCACAGCGCCGCCATCATGCTGAACTTGCTGGGCGATTTGTGGTTCCGTGCAGACGGCAAAGAAGCCTCCCCACCTTGGGACCAGGTGCTGACCTTGCCCGGTGCCCATTTGCACCTTTACGGCAAATTGTCGGCGCGCAAGGGTCGCAAGATGGGGCACCTCAATTTCATCGCGGCCACGGGCACTGAAGTGCGCGCCAACGCCTTGCACGCCGCCGCGATCTTAGATATCGAGGCGTTTTGATGCTGTTAGATGGCAAACTGCCTGAGTCCATCGTGCAGGCCCTTGAAGCCCTGCAGCGCGGTGAGTTGTTGGGCCTGCCCACCGAGACGGTGTATGGCTTGGCCGCCGATGCAAGCAACGAAGCGGCGGTGGCCTTGATTTTCAAGGCCAAAGGCCGGCCAGCCGATCACCCCTTGATCGTGCACGTTGCCAGTGCGGCCGGCGCGCGGCACTTTGCGGCCGATGTGCCAGATTTTGCACACAGCCTGATGGCCGCTTTTTGGCCCGGTCCATTGACTTTGATCTTGCCGCGCCAGCCGGGCGTCGGCGCTGTTGCGGCGGGCGGGCAAGATTCGATCGGCCTGCGTTGCCCTTCGCACCCTGTGGCCTTGGCCTTGCTCAAGGCTTGTGAAGCCCAAGGCATTGCGGGACTGGCGGCACCCAGTGCCAATCTGTTCGGGCGGGTCAGTCCCACCACAGCGGCGCATGTGCAGTCTGAGTTGGGAATCGATTTGTTGGTGCTGGACGGCGGCGCCTGCGAGGTGGGCATCGAGTCCACCATCATTGACTGCACACGCGGTGCGCCGGTGTTGCTCAGGCCGGGACACATCACCCGGCTGCACATTGCGGCAGCGTGTGGCCTGGCGGTGTTAGGCAAAGACGATAGGTTAGGCGGTTTGGTGGGCAATGTGATAGGTGTGGCCCCTCGGGCTTCAGGCAGCTTGGAGTCGCATTACGCGCCCAACGCCAAAGTCAGCTTGATGAGCTTGCAGGCCATGACCACTGCGCTCGATACCTTAGGGCCTCACGCCGATAAGCTGGCGGTATGGTCGCAGCAGCATCCGCAAGCCGATCCAACGGCTGACTGGGGTGAGGGTCATGGACCAGGTGTGCTGTGGCGTCAGATGCCGCACAACGCGGTGGACGCAGCGCAAGCGCTGTTCAGCATCTTGCGCGGCTTTGATGCGCGGGGTGCACGTCAAATCTGGATCGAAACACCGCCCGACACGCCCGAGTGGGAGGGCGTGCGGGACCGGTTGCAGCGCGCTGCGGCCTGATTACTTCAGCTGATCAAACAACCCACGGGCCTGAGCGTGACAAAACGGTGGCTCGTAGCCGCCGTGGTAGTTGCCAATGTTGGCCATAGTGATGGGGCCGTAAGTGGCCACAATAAAGGGGTCGACGTCCACCGAAGTGACGTTGGTCAAGCCCTGTTTATCAAAGCTGGCCTTGGCAACAGCTTGGTGAACGAGCGGGGGCACGGTGGGATCGTTCTTGCCGCCACACAACAGCGTCTTTGCTTTGGGGGCCCAGTCCAGCAAGTCGTTTTGCTTGGCGGCAGCTACCACCGGATTGTTGGGGTTCGCCGTGATGTCCGTCACAAACGCAGCCTGGAACATCGCGTCACGCGCCTGATTAGGCGTCTCGTTGTTCATGCCCGGCAACTTGCCAGAGGTGACCAGGGTGGTGTAGTTCAGCGTTGGGTTGGGCAGCAAGGTCTCGATGTAATCCGAGTAGGGCGCTTTGAAAGCGGTTTTGACGTCGCTGTACAAATTACCGTAAATCTTTTGCCAAGCCGTGACAAAATAGGGCACGAAGAATTGGTAGCCCGCAATCGCGTCAGGTATTCTCGCGGAGCCCGACAGGTTGTAAGGGCCCGCCAAGTGGGCGCCTGCAACCACAGTGATTTCACCCGACAGGTTTTTTTCAATTTCGCGGTGCGCCGCCATGGACGCGTGACCGCCTTGCGAGTAACCGGTCAACATCACTTTGCCGTTCAGGCTGGCGTTCAGCACCTTGGCCGCATTGCGTGCCGCGCGGATTGAGTCGATCACGCTGGTCGCTTCAGAAGCGGCATGCAGGTAGGGGTGATAGCTGTAAGCCGACTTGGCAAAGCCCAAATAGTCGGTGGCCACCACGGCATATCCTTGGCCAGCATACATGGCGGCCAACAAACCGGTTTCTGAGTCTGCGGGGTTGGCCAGGGTGCGGGGTTTTTGCACATCGGTGCCCTTGGCATAGGCCACCAGAGGGGCGGGGCCGGTACAGCCGGCGCCGGTTGGCAACAGCAACACGCCAGAGGCGTTAGAGGCTTCGCCTTTGACACCCGGCGTCACATAGTTCAAGGGAACCACCTGGACATCGCATTTGGCAGCGCCGCTCAAACCGATCAGGCCGCTGGCATCCAGTTGTGCCTTGGTCATGGTGAACATGGAAGCAGGCGTCTCGAGCAATTGCCCATTGTGGTTAGAGTCCAGGCCGCCGCAGGCGGCCAGTAAAACCGCCGCGCCAACCGCTGAAAGGCGCAATTTCATCGAAATCATGGAAAGTCTCCTGGGTGAAAGGATAAAAATGTTAAAAATGCTAAAAAGAACGTTCGTTCAGTTTTGCATGCTAAATCTTGTGACATTGATGTGAAATGGGGTAAACGCTGATAAGGTGATCTTGATTGTGTTTTCACAGGCTTGTCACCAAGACAGTGAAGCATCTGTACCACTCCACTCTTTATAGGCCTTTGTGAAACCCTCCTTGAAAACGGTGCTGATCGTTGGCAGCGCACCCGACGCCATGCGCGTCGCCGATTGGGATACGTCCTTTTTTGCGCACCATGTGGTGATCAACAACGCATGGCAAATCAGCACGGCCTGGGATTGTTTGATTTACCCCGAAGACTTTCCCGCAGACCGGCATCCCTCGCTGGCACAATGCCACGGCAAACAAGTGATCACCGCCCAAGCGTTTGTGCCTGAACAAAATCGTTTCGGTGGTTTTGTCTATGCGGGCGGCACCATGGCCTACACCGCGGGGTACTGGGCTTTGGGGGCTTTGCAGCCGGATGTCATGGCCTTCGTGGGCTGCGACATGGTCTACGACAGACGTCCTGGGGAGGCAACGCACTTTTATGGCCAAGGCGTGGCAGATCCTTTGCGACAGGACGTGACTTTGCAAAGTCTGGAAGCCAAATCGGTCAGGCTCATGGCCTTGGCCCGCCAGCAAGGCTGTGCGGTGGTGAATTTGTCTGAGCAGCCAAGATCGAGGTTGCTTTTCCCCAGGGTCGACTTGCAAACCTTGGAGGCCATTGCCGCGGGCTCGGGCTCGGGCCGCGCGTCTTTGCATGAACTGGCACTGGACCCGCAAGCCATTGCGCAGGCCTTGGATGCCGAGGCGCAATTGGGCTACATGGTGCCTTCGGGGCGGTACTGGGAAGTGGCCAATGCCTTCGATAAAAACAAACTGCAGGCCATAGACAAGTTATGGTTGGCAGCGACTGAGGTCGTGGTGATGGCCTGAAGCCTTTCGCCTGGCACGCTCAGCGGTACTTCAATTTCATCATCAAAATCATCAAGGCCAGGCTGGTCGTGATGACATTGGCAATGATGATGGGCCAGGCCAGCAGCAAAATGCCTTAGACCAGCCACAGTGCGACCCCCAGCGTGAACAGGCTGTACATGGTGAGCGAAATGCCGCTCACGTCACGTGAGCGAAAAGTCTGCCAAGCCTGGGGTACAAAACTGGCGGTGGTCAGGCAAGCGGCGGCAGAGCCGATCCAGTCAATCCATTCCATCATTCAGCGACCTTGTCTTTGCTTGTTTGAAGTGACATGGGGCGCACCGTCATTGACAACCCATTCCAGCAATGTGTCCAAGGCGGGTCGGGCGGCGTTGGCGTTGGCGTGGTTCACGATGACGACCAGGCTGTAGCGTTGACCGCTTGCCCCTTGCACATAGCCTGCCAAAGCGGCGACATCCCGCAGTGAGCCGGTTTTAAGCCAGGCTTGACCGATGGCGTTGGCGTTCGGATTGCGATCTTTCAACCGGGCCACCGTGCCATCGACACCGGCCACGCCCAAGGAGTTTTGAAACACCTGGGCGTGCGGACCTGCAGCCGCCACTTGCAAGAGGCGGGTCAACGCGGCTGCGCTGCTGCGCTCTTCGCGAGACAAACCCGAACCATTTTCGAGCACCGGCTCGGCTTGATCGGGCAAGGTGGAGCGCCACCACGACAGAATCCGTGCTTGGGAGCTGTCAAATCGCCCAGGGTTGGAGAGGCTTAAAAACAACTGTTGTGCCATCACGTTGTTGGAGAATTTGTGGATGTCGGCAACGATGTCAGACAGGGGGAGTGAAGTGGCTTCGACCAGCAAACGGGCGCGTGTCGGTGTGGGGCCTTCGCGCACCAAGCCGGACAGCGAGCCGCCCGAGCCGAGCCACAGGGCTTGGATCACCCGTGCGGCAAATTGTTCGGGGGAAACGTAGGCCACGGGCCATTTTTTTTCGCCGCAACTGCGCGGATAAGTGCCTGCAAAATGCACCTGTGAAGCCGACCCGAACTGCCCGCGCAAACCGCTGCGCCAATCACTGCATGCGCCCGCGCTGAGCGGCACCGAGGGTGTGACCGTCAAGCCCGCCATGGGTGGTTCCGCCGCAATGCGCGCAACGCCGGCGGCGTCGTCCGGCGTGAAGGTGTAAATCAAGGATTTGAAATTGACCAGCAGTCCGTCGGGCGTTGCATTGTAGGGCCTGAGCGCTTCGTCATCAAAACTGCCGGGCGCGCGGGGCTGGATGTCAAACACGCTGCGGTCCAGCACAATGTCGCCGCGCACGTCGCGCACGCCTTGCGCCTGGATTTGCGCCATCAGGTCCTGTACACGTTCGAGCACCAGCTTGGGGTCGCCGCTGCCGCGCAGTATCAAGTTGCCTTGCAGCACGCCCTTGTCCACGGCGCCATCGAAGTAGACCCGGTTGCGCCAAGTAAAATCGGGGCCCAACAAGCTCAGGCCAGCGTAGGTGGTGATCAACTTCATCAACGAGGCGGGGTTCATACGCGCATCGGCGCGGTGCGACAAGCGGGCCGGCAAAGCCTTGGGATGCGAGGCATCAGGCAGGGGCGCCACCACCACGCTGACGTCCTGCGCAGGCACCTGGGCTCGGCGAAGGGCTTGGACCACTTCAGCCGGCAGGCCCGATGCTTTTTGCGCGCCACCGTGTGGCGGCTTGGCTTGCGCTGGACTGATGCCAATGGCTGCCAACATCAAAAAAAGGACGAAAACAGTCAACACATGCATGGCGTCGAGTTTAACGGTTGGCGCTGCAGCGCAGCACAGAGACGTATCATCGGAGCATGCATTTTTCTCCCCGTACCCTCGGTTGGATCGCGGCCGCCGTCACGGTGCTGATCTGGACCGCATTCATCGTCATCACCCGTGCCTCGGCCGCCCACCAATTGCTGCCGATGGACATTTTGCTGGCCCGCATGGGCGGGGCCAGTTGCGTGTTGCTGCCTTGGGCTTGGTGGCTGATGCGCCCCGCACGGCGCAGCGGTGAGTCGGTCGGGTCTTTGTTCGGGCTGTCTCCCTTGCCTTTGAAGATCACGCTGCAGGCGGGTGTGTTGGGCGGGTTGATGTACGCCTTGTTTGCTTACAACGGGTTTTTCTATGCGCCCGCTGCACACGCCTCGGTACTGATGACGGGCAGCTTGCCGCTGTGGACAACGTTGCTGGCCTGGTGGGTGTTGCGCGAGCAGATTTCCGCGACGCGCGCGGTGGGCCTGTTGTGCATCGTGCTGGGTGATGTGTTGGTGGGTGGCGCCAGCCTGCTCACAGTCTTTGATGGGGGTGAGATCTGGAAGGGCGATCTGCTGTTCATGGCCGCCGCTTTGAGTTGGTCGTCTTACAGCATCCTTGTGCGTCGCCACGGACTGGACGCTGTGCGCGCCACCATGGCCATCACAATCTTCGCTTGCGTGACCTACGTGCCCGTCTTTGTTCTGGCCGTTTTGCTGGGCGGGTTGCCCACGCATTTGATGTCTGCACCTTGGCAAGAAATTGCCTTTCAAGCCCTGTTTCAAGGTGTGGGCTCGGTGGTGATTTCGGGCATGACCTTTACCCACATGATTCGCTACTTTGGCCCCGTGCGATCGACCATGATCACCGCCGTGGTGCCTGGTTTGTCGGCGCTCGGTGCCGTGGTGTTTTTACAAGAACCGATGCACTGGAATTTGATTTTGGGTTTGTCGCTGGTCACATGCGGCATTCTGTTTGGTGTTCGCCAGGCCACACCTGAGCCGAAAACCGATGCACAGAAACAAGGCTTGGCATGAGTTCGGGTTTGCAATTTTTGGCCTTTGACACCAGCACCGATGTGCTGTCGGTCGCGGTGAGTTGCGGTGATCAAACCTGGGTGCATGAAGGCGACGGCGGTGCGCAGGCATCCGCCCACTTGATTCCGGTGGCGATGGATTTGTTGGCCCAAGCGGGATTGCAGCTTTCTGAACTGACCGCCATCGTGTTTGGCCGTGGACCGGGCTCCTTCACCGGTTTGAGAACCGCTTGTGCGGTGGCCCAAGGCCTGGCCTATGGCGCCCATGTGCCGGTGTTGCCGGTGGACACCTTGCTGGCCGTGGCTGAACAGGCCCGGTTCGATTTTCAAGGTCTGGCGCAAGACAAGCCCTTGGGTGTTTTGGCGCTGCTCGACGCCCGCATGGACGAGGTGTACTCGGCTGCTTATGCTTGGCAAGGCACTGTTTTGGGCTGGCATGTGCTGCAAGATTTGCGAGTCAGCAAACCCGAAGCCGTGGATGCACTGCGCAAGCTTGAAGGTCGAGCTGGCGCATGCTTGTGTGCCGGCAATGCCTTTGCGCACTACGCTGAGCGCCTGCAGCACCTACCGGCGTGGATGCTGCGGGCCCAGGCTATGCCTACGGCACAGGCTTTGTTGCGCTTGGCCCCGGCGCTGTGGCAGGCCGGTTTCTCGGTTCCCGCCGAACAAGCCATGCCGCTGTATGTGCGTGACAAAGTGGCCTATACCACCGCCGAACGCACGGCGATCAAAGCAGCCCAAGTAGCCCAAATGGCCGCACTGAATCCAACGGATTGAAGCCATGACGCTTGCAGACCCTCGCGCTTACAAGTCTTCAGAAAGGCCAGCTCTGGAGGCGCGTTTCGCCGACCTGACCGCCCTTGACCTTGACGCCGTGGTCGCCGTCGAACAAAGCGTGTACGAACACCCCTGGACGGTGGGCAACTTCAAAGATGCATTGGCCAGCGGTTACCAGGCCCAGCGCTTGTTGGCAGGAGATAATTTGATCGGTTATTTTGTCGCCATGAAGGTCGTCGACGAAGTGCATCTGCTCAACATCACCGTGTCGCTGACTTACCGCAACCAAGGCTGGGCCCGACTGATGCTGGACGCTTTGGCGGTCTGGTCACGCGGACAAGGCTGTGCATGGCTTTGGCTCGAAGTGCGCGAGTCCAACCACCGCGCCCTCCAGGTCTACCGAAGTCACGGCTTCAAGCAAGTGGGGCTGCGCAAAGATTACTACCCTGTGGGCCGGGGCCTGCGCGAAGCGGCCCTGGTCATGAGCCAAAAACTGTGAGTTGGGGTCCTCTCGTTTTCAGTGCAATAACTGGCGGTACGCAAAGCTAGCACTGGCACGGTGGTGGTGTGGGTAGATCGTTGATTTCATTGACTTTCCTGTTCACTTTGCAAACGGGTATCGAGACCGCCAACTAAGGGGGTTCACGATGCAGGGCTGGCACTCAACGTTTTTCGGGATGCGAGAGCTCCCCCGAGATATCAGCGACTTCGAGATGAAGGCGTTTTTCACCTGCGATGGTGCCGAGCGTGAGGCAATCAATGCGCGCCGGGGTGATTCCCACAAACTTGGTCTGGCACTGCACATTGGCTTTCTGCGCATGAGTGGCCGCCTACTTTATGCCTTCCGTATGGTTCCTGGCGGACTCTGGCGCCACCTCAGCGAGGAACTTGGCATTGCCACCCCGGACGTGGCTTCGTTGCGCACGTTGTATGGCCGAGAGAAGACGCTGTTCGACCACCAGCAACTGGCTTGCACGGTCCTGGGTTTTCGGCGGATGACCGAGCACCAACGCCGCTCCTTGGTGCGTGAACTGCGGGGCGAAGTGGCGCGCTGCGCCGACCGCGATCAGCTACTCGTGCGGGCGCGTCAATGGCTGTACAAGAACAAGATGGTGATCGTTCACGAGCGTGCCAACAGAACTCTGATTGCCAGCGCACTCACCCAGCTCGAAACAGAAACAGGTGCTGCCATCTCCGCTAGGCTGCGCTGGCGGTCGAGTTGGTCAATCTGATCACTCAGCAGGCGACCTTCCATTTCCATTTGATGTCTGCGGCTGCGTTGTTCTGAGATGTCACGCGTCACGCCGAGCACTTCTAACAGGCCGTCGTGGTTCACGATGGGATAGGCCATTACCTCGGTTCACACGGTGCTGCCATCCTTGCAACAGTATTCGAGTTCACCTCGAAAATTTTGCAGCGCTGCGCCAGCGGCAAGGTCCATGTGCAATTGCGTGAAATACCCTAGGCTAATGGCAATGGAAGGGGCTGTCAGGGTTTCTTCGATGGTCATTCGCATGGCCTCGTCAGCCGTGAAGCCACGCATTGCCAGCACGGCCGGGCTGACATTCGATGGTGCCGGCCAGATTCGTCAGCACGATGGAAGCAGGGCTCTGTTCCACCACGCGCGTCAACTTTCGCAATTCGACTTCCACCTGTTGGCGGCGCGCGATTTCCTCATCGGCCAGCGTCAGCGTCTGAAAGAGCACTTTGTTGCTGTAGTAGACCGCACTGGCGGTTAACCCAAACAGCGGCGTAAAGTTCATCCACTGCGTGATACCAACGCTGTAATCAGGGGTGGGCAAAAGGCCGGCATTCTCAGCCACGATCAAGCCCAGTATGGCTATTGAACTTGAAATCGTGGCGAACACAATGCCCGGCAGTTTGAATAACATGCCGACCAGAACGACCCAAAACGTGCAGATGGCCGCGGTGGGTGTTCGAATAGTTCCCAAGCTGATATTCGCGGCCGTGATAAAGACAAAGAAGAGCAAAGTCAGGATGGAGGCCACAAAGTTGACTTTGCCGCTGTGCAGCAGCACCCTGCTCAGCAAAAGAACGAAAAACCATGTGCCCGCGATGATCTTTGCGCTGGCCGGCAGATTGTTGCCGATCAACGAGCCAATGAAGACCAGTACAGTCAGAATCAGGCTGGTGCTGACGGCCTGGTTGAGTAGGCCGGCAGTGCGCGTCTTTTCTTCATCACCTTCAAAAACAGGCGCAGCGAACCACGGCATGATCTTGTCAATCACACGCATCTCCTGGTTTGTGCCTGACGGTGGAAGTTCATGTGTCATTTTCAATAGCCACGTGATCGCTCCAACATAGCAAATTCCTGTATCCGTGACCCCTGTCCAGCCCAAAGTCATTTGGGCCGAATTTGGCCTCATTCGGTTGAAATGCCTTATGTCTGTCCGTCCTTGTTAATTTTTTGCAACTTTGCGATGGGAAAAGCTGCGTTAACATCGGGCTTGTAATTTTGTTACATGCACCAGTTACATCACCCACCATGCCACTCCATCCCCACATCCAGTTGGTCACCGACAGCATCATCGCCCGCAGCGCCCCCACCCGCAGCGCCTACCTGGCCCAGGTCGATGCCATGGCCCAGCGCCCGCCCGGCGCACAGCGCATGGGCTGCGCCAATGTGGCGCATGCTTTTGCCGCCATGGAGCCTGCTGACAAGCGCCGCGCCAGCGCCCTGGACAAAGTGCAAGTGGTGGGGCAGCGGGCGCCCAATATCGCCATCATCAATGCCTACAACGACATGCTCTCGGCCCATGCGCCCTTGCAGCATTACCCCGACATCATCAAAGACGAAGCCCGCCAGTGGGGCGCTACCGCGCAGGTTGCCGGTGGCGTGCCCGCGATGTGCGATGGCGTCACCCAAGGCACAGCGGGCATGGAGCTCAGCCTGTTCTCGCGCGACGCGATTGCCATGGCCACTGCGGTGTCGCTGAGCCACGATATGTTTGACTGCGCGCTCCTGTTGGGCGTGTGCGACAAGATTGTTCCTGGTCTCTTGATCGGCGCTTTGCACTTTGGGCATTTGCCCACCGTGTTTGTGCCGGCCGGGCCGATGACCTCGGGCCTTCCCAATAAAGAAAAAGCCAAGGTGCGCGAACAGGCCGCGCTGGGCCTGGTGGGCCGCACCGAGTTGCTGCAAGCCGAGTCCGCCGCCTACCACGGCCAAGGTACTTGCACTTTTTATGGCACTGCCAATAGCAACCAGATGCTGCTCGAAGCCATGGGCCTGCATGTGCCAGGCACGGCCTTTGTGAACCCCGGCGCCAGTCTGCGCGAGCAACTGACCCGCGAGGCAGCGCGCACCGTCTTGGGCCATAGCCAAGGTGCGGCAAGCGGGGCTGCATGCCCGCCGATTGGCCGCGTGGTGGACGAGCGCTGCATCGTGAACGCCATGGTCGCCTTGCTGGCCACCGGCGGCTCGACCAACCATTTAATTCACTGGGTGGCCGTGGCCCGCGCGGCGGGTATCGTCATCGACTGGGACGATTTTTCTGAATTGTCGGACGTGGTGCCCACGCTGACTCGGGTCTATCCCAATGGCAGCGCCGATGTGAATCAATTCCAGGCCGCCGGTGGCCCCGGTTATGTCATCCGCGAACTGCTGGACGCGGGTTTGCTGCATGCCGATGTGTTGACGGTGCGCCCCGGTGGGCTGCGCGAATTTACCCGGATACCCGAGGCGAATGCCCAAGGCGCGCTGGTCTGGCGCGAGGCGGGCGCGTGCGGCGACCTGGCGGTAGTGCGTCCAGCGGCAGACCCGTTTAGTTCCAGCGGTGGCCTCAAGCTCTTGCAAGGCAAGCTGGGGCGCAGCGTGATGAAAGTGTCTTCGGTGCCCGAGGAGCGCCACATCGTGCAAGCGCCGTGTCGTGTGTTTGCTTCGCAGGAGGAATTGCACGCCGCCTTCCAGGCTGGCGAATTAGACCGCGATGTGGTGTGCGTGGTGCGCTGGCAAGGCCCGCAAGCCAATGGCATGCCCGAGCTGCACAAACTCACCCCTCCTTTGGCTATTCTGCAAAACAAAGGTTTTGAAGTGGCGCTGGTGACCGACGGGCGCATGAGTGGCGCATCAGGCAACGTACCCGCCGCCATCCACGTGTCACCCGAGGCCGCGGCCGGTGGACCACTGGCCAAGCTGCAGGACGGCGACATCATTCGCGTGGACGCGGTCAGTGGCAGCTTGGACGTGCTGGTGGACGCAGCACAATGGGCCGCCCGGCCCACCGCCACCTTGCCCGCCGCGCTGCAAGCGGCCAATGGCATCGGCATGGGTCGTGAGCTGTTTGCCGGCATGCGGCGCAATGCACTTGCGGCCGAGCAGGGCGCTTGCAGCTGGCTTTGATTATTGAAAGATACAACCATGACGTACAGCCCCTTAACTGCATTGCAAGTGATGCAAGACGCGCCGGTGATTCCAGTCATTGTGCTGAACGATGTGGCCCATGCCGTGCCGATGACGCGCGCCTTGGTGGAAGGTGGCATCCGCATGCTGGAAGTGACCCTGCGCACACCGCAAGCCCTGGCCTGCATTGAGGCGATTGCCAAGGCCGTACCCGAAGCCGTGGTGGGCGCGGGCACCTTGCGCTCCAAAGCCGATGCGCAGGCGGCTGCCAACGCGGGCGCGCGCTTTGCGGTCAGCCCCGGCTACACCAGCGCGCTGGGCGCTGCCTGCAGCGACTTGGGCCTGCCTTTGTTGCCCGGCGTGGCCACCGGCGGCGAGATCATGGCCGCGCAGGAAGACGGCTTTAGCGCCCTGAAGTTTTTCCCCGCCCTGCAAGCGGGCGGCAGCGCCATGCTCAAGGCCTGGAGCGGGCCGTTTTTTGATGTGAAGTTCTGTCCCACTGGCGGCATCAGCCTGCAAAACGCGCCTGAATTTCTGGCTCTGCCCAATGTGCTCTGTGTGGGCGGTTCTTGGTTGGTGCCAGTCGACGCACTGGCGCAAGGGGATTGGGCACGCATCACCACGCTGGCGCGTCAGGCGGTTGCGCTGAGGGTGTAGCAGTTTGGCTGCCGGGGGGCAGCACTGGGCACGGATGAGGTAGGTGAAGCTACTCTATTTGCAATCAAATTGTGATTTCATTTTTTCGCGTGATCGGTATACTTGCAAGCATGAACAGCAAGCACTCCAAGACACTTAAGGCCTTGTTTGCAAAGCCAGTGGCAAGCAACATCAAGTTTTCAGATATTGAGGCGCTGATCGTTGGCTTGGGTGGTGAGGTGCGCGAAGGAGACGGACCACGGGTGGCACTGCTGCTCCATGGCGGCGTGAAGCACGCCCACCGGCCCCATCCAGGTAAAGAGGCCAAGCAATACCAGATCAAGGAGATACAAGAATGGCTCACAGCAATAGGAGTAAATGTATGAGCAGCATGAATTACAAGGGCTACACCGCCCGCATTGAGTTTTCTGAAACAGACGGCGTTTTTTGGGGCAAGGTGCTCGGTCTTGCACCTAGCACCAGCATCAGCTTTGAGGGAGAAACGGTGGCGCAGTTGACGCAAGACTTCCACAACGCGGTTGATTTCTACATTGCAGACTGTGCAAAAAGCGGCAAAGAGGCATTGAAGCCCGCCAGTGGCAAACTGATGCTGCGGGTGGCGCCCGAGGTGCATACGGCGGCTCTGATCGCCGCGCAGGCCCATGGATTGAGCCTTAATCAGTGGGCGGCTGGCGTGTTGCAGGCGGCGGCTCGTGGGTGATACGCGGTCAGGCTGCTTGTGCGTTCCGCAAGACATGAACGACCCCACCCGCTTTGATCTGGACGAACGCCAACGCGCCATGCTGGCCGAAATGGGCGTGCGGGTGTGGATGCCCGAGCCTGACAGGGTGCAAGCCGTTGCCGCGCCAGCGCCTGTGCTTGCTGCAACCGTGGCTTCTTTGCCCCTGAATGCTGTGCCCGCAGCTGCCGTGATGCTGCCGGTTCAAGTCAGACCCATTCCCGCCAAGGCTTCTCCCGTCGCGGCGCCAAAGCCTGCAGCGCATCCACCTTTGCCTGTTGGCGTGGCTGACATGGATTGGACGGGCTTACGAGCGGCAGCGGCAGACTGTCAGGCCTGTGGCTTGTGCGCACAGCGCGCGCGCAGTGTGTTTGGCATGGGTGCTGCGCAAGCGCAGTGGCTGGTCCTGGGCGATGCACCGGGTGATGAAGAAAGTGCCTTGGGTCAGCCATTTACCGGTGAGGCCGGCCGCTTGCTAGACAACATGCTCAAAGCGGTCGGATTGAGCCGCGCGGGTGAAGGTGGGGCAGAAGGCGTGGCAGGTGCTTATGTGATGCATGCGACCCAATGCCCGACACCCGACGCACGCAACCCATCGCTTCAGGAGTTGAGCACTTGCTCAGCCTACTTGTCGCGCAAAGTGGCACTCGCCAAGCCCCGTGTGATTCTGGCCATGGGTCGCTTTGCCATGCAGGCGCTGCTGCAAACCACAGAGCCCTTGGGCCAAATGCGGGGTCAAGTGCATCGCTACCAAGGCGTGCCGGTGGTGGTCACTTACCCTCCGGCCTACTTGCTGCGCAACCAAGCCCACAAAGGCAAGGCCTGGGAAGATCTGTGTCTGGCGCTGAAGGTCGTGCAAGAAGCCACTTAAGCGCTCGTCTTTTCTTCTGTTTTGCGGTCTTTGTTCTCAGACGTGGGTTCAGTTGTAGTTGTTGGTGCAGTTGAAATTGAAGGTGCAGTGGGCCACAACACCGCGCAAATCGAGATCACCATCAGCACCACAGCGGCCCAGTCCTGCCAGTGCAGGACTTCGCCCAGCCAGAGCGCTCCACTGAAAACACCCAACACCGGAATCAACATCACGCTCAAGGTGGAAGCCACAGGCGGCAAACTGCGCGCAAGGTAAAACCATGCGGCATGGGCAAAGCCAAAGACCAACACGGCGTTGAATGCAAT